>Ga0256407_10004651_pt1 | contig 22699 bp, 8 predicted proteins | sample RumenRJG_04DNA_FD_193489 | JGI IMG/M metagenome (GOLD analysis project Ga0256407, IMG submission 193489) | Bovine rumen microbial communities from Lethbridge, Alberta, Canada - RJG_04 | ecosystem: Host-associated > Mammals > Digestive system > Stomach > Rumen | place: Canada: Alberta | collected... | reverse complement strand
AAACAATTAACTTTTTGATTTATTTTTAAAATATAATTATTTATATTTTTGTAAAGGTAATTACTTGTTGATTTTTCAGCTTTTAATATTGAAAAGATTAAATTATGAAAATCTTTTTTTATTTTGGGAAAATTATTAACAATCAAAGAAAGACTTTTAATATTATTATTTTTATTTGTAAAATCAAATGATAAATTTAATTTAGAACAAGAATTAAAATTATTCTTATCAAATGATTTATGTTTATTATTTTTTCTTGTTAAATTAATTGTATCTTTTACATTTTTATTTTTTATTATATTGACATAACTATTTTTATATTCTTCATAATATAAATTATTTACATTTAAACATCTTGATATTTTTCTTTTTTTTTTATTTATTGTGTTTTTTTGATAAATATTTTCATAATAATTGGATATTAAAAAATTATTTGAATGATTTCTTGTATGATTATATTTACTTTTATTATTGTTTATATCTTCTAAATATTTTAATTTTATATTATTCATTTTTCCATTATTTTCATTTTTATTATTTTTCATTTTATTATTTTGAGATTTACTTTTTTTTAATTCTTTTATTTTTAATGTAATTAATTCTTTAATTAATGAAGATTCATTATATTCTAAAAAAATAGAATTTTCATTTTTAATATTTCCATATTTTAAATATTCTTGTATATAATTAATGTTATTATTATCATCCATAATTAATTTTAAAAATTAAATAAAATAATATTTTTTCAAAAAAAATTTAATTTTTTTACTTTATATAAAAATAATATAATAAATTATAGAATTAATATAATTTAATTTCAATATTTATAAAACTTATATATTTCAAAAAAAAATAAAAAAAAATGAAAAATAAATCAAAAGACAAAAAACAAACTAATAATAAATCCCAAGTAAAAAAAGAAGAAGAAGAAGAAATTCCAGATCCAATAGACTATGATTTAGAAGATGAAATTCATTCAATAGCAATAGAAATAATAAAACTTTATAAATCAGGAAAAAGATTAAAAGATATTCCTTTACAAACAACAAAAGAGAAAATGTTTAAATATTTTCAATATATATTTTCAAAACGTCATAGAAAAGAAAGAGAAATTTTAATAGTAAAACATTACATATCAAAATTCCAAAAATATGCAGAAATACCAGAATCAAAAGAAAAAAATCAAATGTTAAATAAAATATGTCAATGTTTAAAATTTGAAAAAATACCAAATGGACATATAATTTGTTGTTTAGGAGAACCAGGAGATAAATTTTATATTTTATTTAAGGGAATTGTTACAATTTTAATTCCTCAAGAATATGATTTTGAAATAACAGAAAGAGATTATTTAAAACATTTAAGAAGATTATATAGAATGGAAGAATTTGAAATATTAGAAAGAACAATATATTCAAATATGAATATTAAATCAAATGCTGAATTTTATGATTTAATATCAAATATAAATCAACATATTAAAGATCATAGAGTTCCAATTAATGATTATTTAGATAGAATTATGCCAATAACTGCAGAAGAAAAAGAAAATGAAGAAAATAAAATTCCTAAATTAAAAGTTAAATTATGGAATTATAAAAGAGTTTGTGATATTTATGCAGGAGGAACTTTTGGTGAAGTTGCTTTAATGGATGATAATTCTAAGAGAACTGCTTCTATTATTAGTATTGAACCTTGTATTTTTGGTACTATTGAAAAAGATGAATATCAAGAATTTATTAGAGAAGCTGAAGAAAATATGAGAAGAAATAATATTATTAATTTACTTTCTCATTCTTTATTTGTTGAAGTTAAAGAAGATAGTTTTATTAGACATAATTATTTTAATTTATTTAGATATATTGAAATTAATCAAGGAGAATATATTTTTAAACAAGGAAGTAAGAGAGATGAAATTTTTTTTATTAAAGAAGGAGATGTTAGTATTGAAATGAATGGATCTATTTCTTTTATAAATAATATTATTAATAGTTTTGGTTATAATATTAATGATAAACAATATGAAAAAATTATTAAGAATAATTCTTATTTTAGAAATTTATATAATAGTATTAATTATTATAGAGTATTTAATGTTGATAAAAAAGATACTATTGGATTAAATGAATATTCTTATAATGGAAAATATTTTGTAAGTGCTAAAGTTACTTCAATTAAATGTACTTTATTTGCTCTTGAAATTGAATTTTTAGATGTTTTACTTAGAGATAGAACTATTAAAGAAAATTATAGAAATTTAATTCCTTTTAGAGTTAAATTTATGCTTTCTAGATTATTAAAATTAAAAAATTCATTTTTAAAAAAATATTTTGAATTTATTGAAGATGATGAAAAATATTATATTAAAAATGAATATGTAAAACAGAAAAATTATATGGTAGATTTTTCAAAAAGAACTTTAAGAAATCAAAATACAAGATATAATAATATGAGTCCTTTAATAAATAATATATCTAGAAATCATTCTAAAGATTTTGAAATTTATAAATCAATAAAAAAAAATTTATATATTTCAACATATCCTAAAAAAAATAATCATTATTCAAATCAAAATTCTTTTTTTAATTCTTCAACAATGAGTAATGAAAATATTTCAATAATAAAAAATATTAAAAATTTAACTTCTCCTTTAAATTCAACAAGATTAATAAAAAAAACCTTTTTACCAGGAATTGATTTACATAAAATTAATATTCATACTGAAGGAAATAATAAATCAAAAGAAATAGAAAAAGAAAATGAAAATAAAAAAGAAGAATTTAAAAATGAAACATTTCATCATTATCAATTAAGCAATGGTGATAATATTAAAAAATATATTGAAATGAAAAATAATATTGTTAATAAGTTAATTGATTCTAATTCTTTAACTATGGATAATTTAGATATTAATAATAATAAAAGCGCACCTGATGTTGATTTTCTTGCCTTTGATAAATATGTTGAAAAAGTTCAAAAAAATTCTATATTTTATCATAAGAAAAAATTAGGTTGGAATGCGAAAAAATGTTTAAAAAATAAATTTAAATTCATTCCAATTGAATAAATAAATGAATTATTTTTATGTTTTTAATACAATAAATGGTATTAATTATAGTAAAAAATTGATAATAATAATCAATATTTTTAGTAAATTAAGTATTTAAAATTAATATGTTAATAAAAAAAGATAATAATATTCAATAAATAAATAAAACAATATTATATTTAATAAAAAAACAAACTAAAAAATAAAATAAAAATATTTCTATATAAAACATAAAAAAAATAAAAAAATTTTATTCATTTTTAACACTTTCTTTCTTAGAAGAAGCCTTAGAATTATTTTTCCCATATCTTTCTTCTTCAACTTTCCCTTTAACATCATCTAAATCTCCAACAATAGGACTAGGATTATCATGTTCAAAACCTAAATTCATAATTTCTTGTTGAGATTGAACTTCAGGTATAATAGTAGGAGGAATTTCAGAAATTAATTTTTTAATTTCTTCAGGTTGAGTATATTTTTGACTTAATTGAACAGCATTAGTCCACATATCAATATTTTCTTTTTTAAATCTTTCTATAACATTATTTATTTTATTATCAATTACATCACTATAATTAACAAGAGCTTTTTTAGTTATTTCATTATTTTCTATAATTTGTTTTTGTAATGATGATAAATCATTTGTTTTTATATTTACATTTCCTTTTCCATTTAATATTGAATATATATTTTGAAATTCTACTTTGTTTAATATTTGCTGTAATGTTGATTTTACTTCTTGTTCATTCATTCCCATTTTTGATTTGTTATTTTTCATTTGTTCTTCTAATAATTGATTTGATTCATTTGTTAATCTTTCTATTTCTTTTTTTAATGATAATATTTCGTTTTTATTATTTTGGAAATTGGAATTTATTTCATTTGTTAATTCATTTATATGTAAATTTAATTTATTTTCTAATAATGAATTTTCTATATTTGATACTATGTCATTCATTATTTTTTCAATTTCTTCTTTTTGTTCTTTTTCTTTTATTATATCTTTCATATTTCCCATTTCACCTCCGCTTTCACTAAGAGTTTTTATTATTGATGATATTTGATTGTCTATTTTATTTATTGATTTTGTATTATCTTTTAAATTATTTCCTAAGAATATTGTATCTCCTTTTAATTTTGATATTTGATTTAATATATCATTTTCTTCTAATTTAAATATCATTTCATTTAATATTTGTTTTGTTTGAATTTCACTTGATTCTTTATCTAATTTTGAAAAACGTTTTAAATTATTCTCTATTATTTGATTTAATATATTTTGTAAGTAATTTATTCTTTCTATTATTTTATTACTTATTTCATTTGTATTTTGATTCATTAAATTCATATTATTAATTGATTGAGCACTAAATTGATTTAAAATATTATTTGTTTGATTTATTCTATCATTTATTTCATTTAATTCAATATATCTTACTAATCTTTCATTAACAATATTAACATCAAATTCAATTTTAAAATCTTTTAATTTATTCTCACATTTTTCATATAATTTTTTATAATCATCTAAATTTTTATTAAATGAATCTTCAACTTGAAATTGTCTTTTTAAAACTTGTTCTAAATCTTCAATTAAAGACATAAATCTTTCATCACTTAATTTTCTATCATTTTCAAATTGATTTTTAATTTCATTTGATAAAGAAATTAATTGTTGAATTAAAAAATTAATATTAGTACTCATTTTATTTGACATATCAACCATTTGTCTATTTAACATTTTATGTGAATTTCCAATATTAATTTCAGCAAATTGTTTAATTTCCATAATTTTATTAATTAATCTTTTTTCAATATCATTATAATTTATTTTTATTTCTTCTTGAATTTTAGAAATTATTTTTTGATTACTTGTAATTCTTTCATCTAAAGAATTATTTACTTTAATTTGATTTTCTAAATTTTTTTTAATTTGATCTGCTAATTTTTGAACAGCAACATGTAAAGTTTTATCATTTAATCTTTGATTTATTTTATCAATTTGAATATCAATATATTTAGTTAAATTTTGAATTCTTTCTGAATTTTCATTACTAACTTCCATAATATTATTTTTTAAAAGAATTGTATTTTCATATAAACTTCTTTTTATTTCATTAATATCATTTTCATATTTACCAAAAAATTTTTGATATTCATTTCTATTTGCAATATCCCCTTTAAAACGTTCTGTTATTTCTAATTGAACTGTTTGAGATATTGAGGCATTTAATTTTTCTAATAACATTTTATACATTTCTAAATCTTTTTTTCTTTGATTTACTTTCCATTGTTCTTGTTTATCAAATAAATTTTCAAATAAATTAATTTTTGTTTTTATATTATTAATTTCATTCATATCAATTAATTGATTATTATCATTTTTTTCTATTATATTATTTCCATTCATAAAATTTGATTTTGTTTTATTTTCTAAATCTTGAATTTTAATATTAAATTTTATTTCATTTTGACCAATTCTATTTAATAATATTTCATTTGTTTGTTCTAAATTCAAAATTTTTGTTTCTAATTGAGTAAGTTTTGATTCATATAATAAAGGACTTAAATTTCTACCAGTTCCATTAATATTAATTTGAGGAGTTTGTGGAATTTTAATTGAATTTTCTGTATTTTCTGATATATTAAATGTTGAATCTTGTCTTGTTGAATTAATTCTTGGTAATTTTGACATAATTAAAATTAAATTAATTTAGTATGTTTTTTTTTAATTAATTATTATTTTTTTAATATTGAATTTAAAAAAAAAGTTAAAAAAAAAATAAAAATTCAAAAAAAAATTTTTTTTTAAAAAAAAAAGAAAAATGATAAAAAATTCATTTTATCCTCATTTAGAATATGATTTATCATATATAAATAATCTCAAACAATTAAAATGTAAACATGGTTTAACAGGTTCTCAAAATTTTGGAAATACATGTTATATAAATAGTGCAATAGCATGTTTGAGTAATTCAATAGAATTAACAAATTATTTTTTAACAAAACAATACAAAAATGAAATAAATACAAAAAATAAACATGGTTTAAAGGGAAAATTAGTAAATGAATGGTATAATTTACTTCATGAATATTGGGAAGAAAATAATGATGAATATTTACCTTATGATTTCAGAATAATAATGGGAAAAATTGATAATAGATTTATTGAAGATGAACAACAAGATTCATTTGAATTTTTATCAATTTTAATTGATAAAATACATGAAGAATTAAATTGTAAAAATAGTAAAATGTATATTCAAATAAGTGAACAACAATTTGATGAAAGTAATATTGAATGTGCTCTTCGTTTTTGGACAATGTATATAAATAGAAATGAATCAATTATTACTGATTTATTTACTGGACAATTTAAGTCAATTACAAAATGTCCTGATTGTAAATGTAATACTATTACTTATGATACTTTTAATACTTTAACTTTACCTATTCCTGATAAAAATTTTTTAAAAAAATATAATGCTAATATGAAATATAGAGATACTCAATTATATTTTATTCCTCAATTTGGACTTGGAGATACTATTTTAATTTCTTTTTGTTTACCTATTAATGCTAAGTTATGTGATGTTTCTAATTATTTAAATAAAATTAATGATTTTAATTCAATACATAAAGTTAATTCATTAGATTTTATGATAGTTGAAAATAATTTATGTAAAGGGATTTTAAGTAAAAATTTGAATTATTTTAATAATAATAATTATTATTATTTTTGTTGTGAAAATGATGATTGTAATTGTGATATTATTCTTCCTTTATATATTGATTATTCATGTCAAAAAAAAAAATGCAGAATTGTTTCTAATTATCCTAGATTTTTATATGTTCATAATAATATGAAATATAATATTTTTTTAAAGAAAATTTATTATTTTGTTAGAAAATATATTAAAAATCCTTTTGATAAAGAGAATGATGAAGTTTTTGAAAATACATATAATTTATATATATCAAATCCTTGTTCAAAAGAAAATTTATTATTTGAATTATTAGATGAAGAATTTAGAAATATTTTTGAAAAACCTGTTCCAAAATCAAATGAATTTTTAAAAAAATTACCTTTTAATTTTTATATCAAAAATAAAAAAAATAAAATTAGGTTACTTCCAAAAGATAAAAATAATTTACTAGAATCTTTAGTTATAAATCAAAATAATGATATAAATAATATTATTAAATTATTAAATGCTCAAAATAAAGATGATAGATATACTTTAAATTTATGTTTAGTAGATACAGAATTTACAAAAGAAAATATAAAATTAAATAATAAAATAAATATGAAAAGTAAAGATTATGGAAATGATAATTATGAATATTCAAATAAAATAAATTTAATTGATTGTTTTAATTATTTTATGAAAGAAGAAACATTAGATAAAGGAAATGAATGGTATTGTAAATATTGTAAAAAATCAAAATTAGCAAAAAAAAAAATAGAATTATTTTACTTACCAAAATTATTAATAATTTGTTTAAAAAGATTTTCAAATAATGGAAGAAATTTAGTTAAAAATTCAGAATATGTAGATTTTCTTATTAATGATATGGATTTGACAGAAATTGTTTCAGGTCCTGAAAAAAAAATATCTAAATATGATTTATATGCTGTTTGTAGACATTATGGAAATTATTATGAAGGTCATTATACTGCTGTATGTAAAAATTTTGGTAAATGGTATAAATATGATGATTCTAAAGTTTCTGAATTGAATGATGAAAAAATTGTATCAAATGATGCTTATGTTCTTTTTTATAGAAGACAATTTAATTAAATAATGAATAGAATTTATCATTTTTTTACTAACATATATACATTTATTTCTATAAAATAGATTAAAATTTAGTGATTATATATTTATAAATCAAAGATATATATTTATTATGAATATTATTTTTTTTTGTTTATGAATAAAATTCAAAATTAAAAATATTATTTAATAAATAAAATTAATTATAATTGATAATGAATTTATTGAAATAAAAAAATTTATATAATTAAAGAAATAATATAAAATTTTATATATAATTTTTTAATTAAAAAATAATACAATTTTTTGCATTATTTGCAATTAAATTTTTAAAATTATTCATTGTATTATTTTGTCTTTCATTCATAATAGATGATGATATTTGATTACTTTTATTAATATTATTTGAATGATATTTCATTTTTTTTATTTCTCTAGTTAAATTTATTTTATCATTATTTAATATTGCATTTTCTTTTTTTAAAATTTGTATTCTTTCATCATTAACTTTTCTTTCATTTTCAATTTCTTTTTTTAATTTATTAACTTTATCAATATAACCATCATGATGATTTTTTTCTAGAAAAAAACTAATTAACTCATTACTAATATTTAAATTACAAATAGAATCTGAAATAGTATAAAATTTTCTTTTAATAAATCTTTTAATAAAACCATTATTAATATTATTTTGATTATTATCTAATTTCTTAATTCTTTCATTTAATTCAATAGTAAAACCTTTTTTAAAAGAAGGAGAATGTTTAATAACATCATGATCTCTTGCAATTGTACACATAATTTTAAAATCAACATATTCATATCTAATACTTCTCATAATATTATCAATTATTTTTGGTTCTTTATTTAAACAATACATATATAATGCACTTATAACATTATTTTCATTATCAACTCTTAAATTATTATTATATAATATTGATGTTATATCACTACTATATAAATCTAAATAACTTAAATTTTCATTTTCTTTTTTTTCTTGTTTTAATATTATACTTTCTTTTAAATCACATTTGCCTTTTTTTCCTAAGAATAATGGTTGGAAATTATCACTTAAATATTGGAGACATGCACTATGTAATGGAAATTCTTTTATATAAATTATAAAATTTAATAAATTTTTTTTTCCTAATTGTTTTAAATTAAAGAAATTTTTATATCCTATAATTTGATATTGATTATTTACAAAACTAAAAAATATTATTCCATTTTTCTCAAATGAAATATCTCTTATTGAAAATTCAAATAATACACTTGTAAAATTTAAATTATAGCCCATATTATAATTTATATTTGAATTATTGTTTATTCCTAATTCTACTAAAAAAAATGATACTTCTCCAGATTCTTCTATATCAATTTTTAAACACCAACTTCTATTTTTTGTATTAAATTTTTCACTGAAAATTGATATTTTTTCTGCATTATTATTGTCAATTTGAAAAGAAAATTCAAAATTTGGTTTTTTATTTTTTTTAATATCAATATCTGGATTACTATTTATACATGGTGATAATGAAGAAAAAGATTTCTCATCATTTTTTTCTTTTTCAATATTATTATTTTTTTCATTTAAATTATTATTATTAATATTATTATTATTATTATTATTATCTGGACCAAATGATAATAATTTATTATAATTAGATAATCCAACATTAAATGGATAATTTTCTTTATTTGAACTTTCAAATATAGAATTAGATAAACAAAAAGGAGAAGTAATAATATTATTTTCATTAAAATTATCATTAAATTCACCATTTAAATTAACTTCACCTTTTCCAACTGTATCTTCATTAATTAAATAAGTATAAAAAGGATTATTTGTTATATGAGTATTAAAAATACTTTCAATATTAATATTTTGAACATCAAAATTTCTACACATTTTAAATTTATCACTTACTTTATTAACTAATTCAAAAATATCTTTTGCATAACCTTTACTAATTAATAACTTTAACAATAAAGATAAATGAATTTCTTCAACTAAATAATTAACACTATGTTCAATACATTTAATTAATAATTCAATATCCATTGTTAGAAATTGAGAAATATTAGATTTTATTAAAGAAGATGAATTTTTACTTATACAATTTATACTAAAATTTGAAAGTAAATTCCAACAATCTTTTGTTTCTTTTGATATTGTTTTTTTATAAGTATCTTTTAAAAAAATTAAAGCTGATTCTTTTGTCATATTAGGAATTATATATTTAACAATTAGTATTTTTTGAAGAGAAAACATTTTTAAATTTTCAGCCATTAATAATATTTCTCTCATATCATCAATTGTAATATTATCATGAAATTTCCCACAATAAATCCATTTAAATATTTCTTTAAATATTTTTATATTATATGATTCAGGAAGAACAATTTTTAAAATTTCATTTGAAAAATTTGTATTATTTTTTTCATTCACTTTTATCATTTTTTTAAATATTGGTGATGATGATATTAAAACTACTTTATGAGAATAAATTTCTTCTCCTCTAATACATAAAATTATATCACAAAAATTTCTACTATAATATAATTCTTCATATGCTTTATTATAATTAAAAGGAATTTTTGATTCTTCTTTTGTTAAATATTTTTTAGTTATATATTGTAATATTTTATCATTGAAAGATTCTGTCACAAAATTTAAAGATTTTGTTTTTTCTTGATTATTTATATTTTCTTTAAAAATAAATTTATCAATTGAATAATGATTGCTTTCAGATTTATTATTATTTATTTGATTATTTTCTAAATTTGAATTTAATATTTGTTTCATAAATTGTACTTTTGATTTGTTATCATTTAATTTGTCATTATTTTCAATATTATTTTTATCATTTGATATTTTTTTAAATCTATTAATATTATTTTTTGAAATTTGAAAATAATTATTATTTGTTAAATTAAAATAATTTCCATTTGTATCTTCAATTTTTATTACAAGATTCCCATTAATAAATTTATCTATATCTTCTTGACTTGCTTTAAAATTTTCAATTTCTTTTTGTAATAATCTAAAAAATTCCATTCTCGTTTGAGGAATAATTGAATAATTTTGACTATTACCTGAACATATTTGAGATAAATTTATAATAATTTTTTCATTATGTTTAAAAGATAATTTTAATTGTTCATTTGGAGAATGTTGACCTACTCCAGTTATATTCAAAAGATTTTTATATTTTAATTCTAAAGGAATTATTTGCCATGAAGTTACTAAATAATTGTTTGAATTTCTATTCAAATAACTCATTTGATTAAATAAGTTATTATTATTATTATTTTGGATATTTATTGGATTATTATTATTTAGATTCATTAAATAAGAATTTATATTATAATTTGGATTAATATTGTTATTATTATTTTGAAAATAATTTGGATTTTGTTGTTGAAAACAATTGTTATTATTCATTAAATTTTGAATTAAATATGAATTATTCATTGTATTATTTAAATGCATATTATTCATATTATTATTCTGTTTTGAGATAACATAATTCATCATATTATTATTATTTTGATTCATATTATTATTAAATTGATTTATATTATTATTATTATAATTTTGAATCATATTATTATTAAAATTTTGATTCATATTATTATTATTAATTTGATTCATATTATTATTATTTTGATTAGGTAAATTAACATTATTTCCACGAAAACTAAAATCTTTATTATTCACATTAAAAGGAGACACTTTATTATCAATTTTAATATTATTAATATTTCCATTTAATTCTTCTGCTCTTTGTAATTTTGAACCAATAATATTTTGAATATTACTATTATTATTATTAAAACTACCTAAAAAATCATTATTATTATTATTAATTTTAGGAATAGGAGATCCAATTAAATTTTTATTTGAGAAAAAAAAAGATTGATTTAAATTATTTTTCTCTTCAGGAATAGCAGACATAATACAAGCATTTCCAAATTTATTATTTAAATTATCTGAATTTCTTGAAGGAGTCAAAACAAAAAAATTAGAATTTTGATTATTAACATTATTCATATTATTATTTAAAATATTTTGATTATTTTTACCTTGATTTAATCTTTGAACTAAACTACTAACATTATTATTATTTTTATTATGAGTTAAATTACTAATATTAACATCAATTCCAAATTCTTGTTTTAAAAATTCTTCAATTTTCATTTGACTATAATCATTTATTCCTTCTTTAAAATTAATAATTTGACATACTCCTAATTCTAAATTACTCCATTGAACAGTTGCAGCTCTTGCATTAGGCTCTAAATAAGGTATAATATTATTATTTTGATTTAATATACAATAACACATAATTTTTCTAATAATTAAATCTTTAAAATTTACATGTGGTAAAATAATACCATATTTCATTTTTTCTGGATTAAAAATTAAATTTCTTGGTCCTATATCATATGAAATTTTATCATTTTTTTTTATTTTTGCTCCTCCAATATAACAATTATTTAATAAAATTGTACCTGTGACTACATAACCATCTTTTAATGTATATGAATTTTCAACTGAAATTATTTTTTGACTTAATATACATACTATTAAAAGTAAACCATTTTTTTCATCGTATTTTATATTTAAACCTATATGTGTATAACAATTATTTTTTGCAACTAATGGCATATTTGTTTTTATACAATTTTCATCAATTAATGAATAAAAACTTTCTAATAATGTTTTTTTAATATTTAAATTTGCTTTTGGTTTTGTATTTTGAAAATTTAATAATAAAAATTTTTCTTTTGTTACAAAATTTTCTTTTGTTAAATATGGTTGAATGTCTTTTTCATTTATTTGCATAAAATTAGTTTGCTCAATTAAAATATTTTGAATTGCATTTTGTGCACTTGAATCTGGATATAATTTTGATGCAGAAAACATATTCCTTGATTCATTAATTTTTTTATATAAATCATTTATTATGAAATTATCTAATTGTGTTCCTGTTAAATTATTTATATGATTTGGAATATTAGACATTTAAATTTTTAAATTTAAAAAAAAATCAATTATTTGAAAATTATTTCATAAAAAAAAATAAACTCAATAAATATAAAAATATATATAAAATCACAAAATTATAAAAATTAAATAATTAAAAAATAAGTAACTGTAGAAAAAAATGGATAAAATCTCAACATTTGAAGAAATATTAAATAACTTAGTATACAAAGCAAGAGAAAACAATAATCCAGTTCCCGATGCATTAATAGCATTTTTATTAAATATTCAATATGATAAAGAAAAAAAGGATTTTTATTTTAAAGATAATGAAAAATTATCAAAAGAAAAAGAACAAGAAGTAATAAAAAAAGTACAAGATATTTTAAATGCAAAAGGAGATGGAATTGCAGAAACTTTAAAATTACAAATAACATATGAATTAAGTCACATTCAAGAAGAAGATAAAATTGAAAAAATAAAAATGTATTTTGATACTGAATTAAATAATATTTTAAGAGAAATTACATCAACTCCTTCATCAAAAAAAGATACTGAAACATTTCAAATACATAAAAAAATATTTAATTATTTACTTATTAAAACAAAACAAAATACTTTAAATTCTTTAAATGAAATAAATGATGATAATCCTAAAACAAAAAATAATTTAGGTATTAATGCTGAAAGGGAAATTTATTCTTATTTAGATAATATTTTTCCAAAAAGTGGTTTATCACCTTTTTTAACTTTATCAATTCAAGATAAAATTTCTCAATTAAATGAATTATCAAATACAGTTATGGGAATAAGATTATTTAAATGTGAATTAGGACAAGGTGGAATTGGTTTAATGAATATTGAAGATATAAAAAAAAAATTAAAACATGATTTATTATATGAAGTTAAAGATTTTTATACTCATATTAATACTGTTTGTGATAAATATAGTTTAATTTATGATAATTTAGATTTTGATAGTATTGTCAATGAAAAAGAATTAAATGTTCTTGATAAAATTAGAAAATATATTGTTTATTATAGACAAATATTAACTTATTTATCAATGTTAATTGATGATTTACATAATTCAATTCAAATGAAAGATTCTTTAATTTTAAGTTATGAAAATGAGAAAAATTCAATAATGGATATTATAGGTGAACAAATGATAATAAGTAAAGATCAAGCATATCCAAGATTTCAAAATTTAGCAAAAATGTATACAAAATTCCAAGAAGAAGTATTCATATTAGATATAAGAGATAATGTATTTAGAAAATTAAAAGAATTCATAGAAAAAAATACAATAAAAACAGAATACGATCCAAACGAATGGGAAGAATGTTTTGAATTATACACAGATAAATTAGACATATATGAAAAACAAGAAGAACCAATTTTCTCTTTTGAAAGTGGTGCATATTCCAACAATGTAACATTACTAAAAAAAGATTCAACAGCTGATTATTTAAATATAAAATTAGAATATCAAGGTTTTTGTATTACAACATTACTAAATAAAAAAGGTTTATTATTAAGTGGAAGACCAACAGTTGTTGCAAAATATAATGATAAATATATGGTATTTTGTACTCATCAATGCTTACAAGAATTTATTGATGATCCTAAAAAATATATTGATGGTGTTTTTGAATATGTTAAAGAAAATCCTTATTTGATAAATTTATTAAATATGACTGAAGAATTTCCAAATGGAAATCTTGCTAATATGTTTAGAGATAAAGAAAGTGTTGCTTATAAATATAAATCTAGTAAAATTTTAATTGATATGGGTATTCAAACTGATGTTCATCCTTATATTGAAAATGATCCTAATTACGTTTGGAATGAATGGGATTTGAAAAAGAAAGCTATTCAACTTGCTGATATTATGAAGAAAAAAACTGTTTCTTCTCAAACTTTCTTAAGTCACTTTAGAAGAGAAAATGAAACTCAAGTTTATCCTCCTAAAGAAAGTGGAGTTAGTACTACTGTTAATACTGGAACTAATTTGTCTATTCCTAAATCTTATGCAGTTGGGTTTAGAGTAAGTAATAATAAATATTAGATAGTATCAAATTAATACAAATACAAATCATATTTAATTTTTGGTTTTTTTATTCAAGATTATTTTAATTAAATTAAATTATAAAATATAAAAATTTGTATAAAAATAAATAATGTTTTTTAACTTTAATAAATATATTCAATTATTTATTTAATTTCTATATTTGTGTTTTATTTTTATTTGTATTTTTATCATTAATTATTTTCTAATTTGAATAAACTTTTTATTTTATTAAGTGTTTTCCCTTTCTTATGTTCATTAACAACTTTATCTAAAACACTTTTAAATTCTTCATTACTAAGAACTCCATTAGCAAATTGTTCAATTAATTTATTAGTTTCTTCTTCAGAATCATCTGAATTATAAGCTTTAGACAAAACAATAATAATATGACTTAAATTCTTATTATTTTCTCCTAAAACTTTTTTAGGATCATTTTGTAAAATTTCCATTAAAAATTTATTATTTAACTTTCCTTCAGTATGATCTTGAGTAATTGGTAAACTATTAACCCAAATATCTAAATATTTATTTAAATCACTTAATTCATTTCCATGATATTTAATAACTTTCCCCAAAGCAGAAACTGCATTATCTTTAGCAAATTTCATATCTTCCTTATCAGCTTTAGGTATATCATTTGGGAAAGTCATAGCATTAATAATACTATTTAATAAATCATTTTCATAAGTTTTAAAATTATTTTTAGTAAATTTAGCAAAAATTCCTAATCCATAAGCAGCAGCATTTCTCAATTCATAATCTTTATGATTTGAATAAGTTATCATAATTTTTGCTATATCAGTCCATATATTTCCTAATAAATCTTGTTGTAAAAATTCTGCCATGTCATCAATTATTAAAACTCCTAATTTTTTTTCAAAAGTTGATGATTGTTCACTAAAATATTTTGGTAAGTAATTTTTTAAAAATTTATCAACAATTTCTAAAGTTAAATTTTTATGAGTATCAAATAATGTTCCGAAAAATTCTGAAAATGATGTTTGTACTTCTTCTAATTCTTCTATTTCATCTTGGATTTCATCAATTGCTTCTTGTTCACTATCAAGATCTTCTTCATCATCTGAGAAAATTTTATTATTTCCTGTTTTTTTATCATTTTCAATTTCTTTTTCAGTATCTAATTTCTGTTTATTTAAATTTATTCTATTTTGTTCAACTTTATCAAAAATTTGTAATAATTTTTCAGATAAATCATTTATTTCTGGTGTAGTTAAAAATAATTTAACACTTGAAACTATTTCTCTAATTGCATCTAATAAAGAAACAATTAATGAAAAATTACTTTCTTTAAATAATTGTGATATTATATCAGCAATATATTTTTTTGATGCTAAATGAAGGGAATTTTGATCAAAATTATTTGCAACTAAACTTTTAATACAATGTGAAAATGTATTTGCAACTTCACTTTGAATATCTGTATTTGGATATTTTAATAAATTTAATATTACTGGATATAAATCATTTACTTGATTTGGATTTATTGTTGCTGGTGCACTTTCTAATATTAAATTAAGTATTTCTATAAATGTTGTAAATTCTTCTGTTTCTGATGTTTGAAGAGTTACTTTATCTTTATCTTTTTCTTTTTCTTTTTCATCTTCTTTGAAAAATTCCTCTACTTTAATTTGAATATTTGGATTATTTGATATTGACATTTCTGGAGGATTTTTTAATAATTGAATAAGTGATTCTGTTATTTCTGGTAATTTTTCTTTGTTACTTATTAATAAATTTGGTACTATTTTTTCCCAACAACTTAATAAATAATTTCCTAAATTTTCTTTATATGAAGAAAGTGTTGATTGGATTTTAATTAATGTATTTACTAAAGTCAATAAAAAGTTATTATAAATTTCTGGACATAAAGGACCAATTATTGATATTGTTTCTAATAAAATACCAATTAAAGTTTTATTAGTTCCATCATTTAAAATTTTAGTTAAATAATCAAGTAAAATTTTAAAACAATTTTCAGCATATTTTTTAAATTCTTCATTAGAAGCTTCAATAAATTCTTGAACAACATTTAAAATTCCTTCTTTTAAAGAACAAGGGCATTCAACATCATCTTTATTAAAAATATTAAAAAGAACTTCAAAAGACTTTTGTAAATATTTTGCTCCAACTTCATCAGTAACATGTTCAATAAAACAATCTAAAGCATCAATGACTTGTAATTTAATTCTAAGTACTTTAGAATTATTTAAAACATTTAATAAACTATCAATAACTTTTCCATGATATTCATTTTGAAAATCAGGATTATGTTCATCAGATAATTCAGCAATACAATATAAAGCAGCATATTGAATTTTAATATTATTATTATTAACATCATTTAATATCATTTCAATAATTTTTTCAACATGAGTTAATTCTTTAACATAAGAAATAATTTCTGCTATTGAAATATAAGCAATATATTTATATTTCCAATCTTTTTCATTTGAATGTTGAATTAATTCACTTATATTATTTGATACTATTTTTAATACTTTTTCCTCATCTAATGCATCAAATAATCTTGTTAAAAGTGATGTTGATTCATCTAATTTATGTTCAGGTATAAATTCATCATTTATAAATGTTGTTGCTTTTGGTGTTAACCATTCTTCATCAATATCACTTTCAATTTCCATTGCATATTTAAATAAACTTTGAATTAAATTTGATAATTTTTCATCATCATCTTTTATTAATTTTGGCATTTGTTCTATTAAATTTATTAATAATTCATATGATATTTCTCTTAAATTATCTTCTACATTTTTATCTTCTATTATTTTACCCATTAAAATAAAAATGTCATTAAAGGATTTTCGTAAAATTTTTGGCTCACAATTTGTTAAATCGTTTAATGAATCGAGACATAATTTTAAATTTTCTGTTGAATGTTCATTTAAACATTGAAGTGTTGTTTGTAAAATGAAAAAAATGAATTCTCTAAATTTTTTAGATTCTTTTTTACTTGATGTTGCACAGAGAAGTTCATTTATACATTCTACAGTTTTAGCTTTTAATGAAAGAATATTTGAATTAAAATATAATTTAAAACAATTTAAAAAAATTGGAATTCCTTCTTTTAATTGATCATATGCAACACCATAAACATTTGATAAGAGATATAATGATAATTCAATTGCATTTAAGTTATTTTCATTTAATTCTAAATTAAAATTTGATATTATATATTTTAATAATTCATCCCAATTTTCATCATTTTCTGAAATACAAGTAAAAACATTTATAATTGCATCTGAAATTTTTTTATTTAAATTTTTATTTTGAAGATTATTAACTAAAGCATTAAATAAATTATTTTTTAAAATATTTTTATTTTCTGGATTGATAGTTTTAATAATATCATTCTTAGAATCATCATTGACAAGGAAAATTTTTCTTATAATAATAGCACAATATATCTTAACACTTAAATCAGTTGAATTTAATAATAATTGAGAACAATGTAAACAAAGTTCTTCTTTTGTTTGATTATTTTGAAGACCTTGTTGTAATTGAATTTCTGCGTTTTTTCTTAAATTGTTATCTGGTGATAATAAATTTTTTATCATTGACTCACATTGGATAGTTGAATTGTTTGAGTTCATTGACATGTCCTGATTTAAAGATAAAAAATTATTTTTAATTTGATTATATATTATTCAAATTATTTTTATATGTGGGAAAAAAATTAAAAAAAAATTAATTTTTTGGTTTTTTTTTTTTTTTTTTTTTTTTTTTTTTTTTTTTATTTTGTTCTTTATACATTTTTTCTATATTTTTTTAAATTAGATTTTTTATTTAAATGAATTTTTATTTTTATAAAAAATTTATATTTAAAAATAAAATAAATAACAAATTTAAGAAATCATTAAAACATAAACAGATAAAAATAACATGTTCTCACTTCCAAAACTAAAAGAAGAAGAAATTCAAAGTTATAATAATGGATTAATTATAAATAATGAAAATACAATAAATAAAGTATCATATGAATACTTTTCAATGAAAATTCCAAAGCAATCAATAGAAGTTTTATTAAATTCAGAAAGAGATGAACGTTATATTTATTTTTTACGTTATGGTTTATTAAGAAGATATGAAGGAAAAGGAGATATTCTTTATGTAGAAATTCCTCAAATTCCAAAAAATTTAGTAATTTATAGAAAACCTTCAATTAGAAATAAATTTACTGAAAAATTATATTTAAATAAAAAAGATTTACCACATGTTCCTTTATTAGAAGGGGAAGAAAATTTAAAATTATTATCACTTGAAAGTAATCATATTAGTAAAATTGATCATTTAATTTCTTTAAATAATTTATTATTTTTAAATTTGTATGAAAATAAAATTTCTGAAATTGAAAATTTACAAACAGTTCCGAAATTAAAAGCATTAATGCTTGGGAAAAATCAAATTACAAGAATTAAAAATTTAAATTTTTTAAATGAATTAGAAGTTCTTGATTTACATTCTAATAAAATTAAAATTATTGAAAATTTATTCCCTTTGAAGAAATTAAGAATAATTAATTTAGCAAATAATCAAATTACTTCTTTTTTAGATTTAATGAATAATAGAAAATTAGAAGAAATAAATTTAAGAAAAAATTTAATTGTTTCAATACCAAATTTATCAAATCATTTTGAACAATTAAAAAGAATGAACATAGCAAAAAATATGATAAATAAAATAGAATTTATTTTAGAATTTAAAAAATTAAGAAGATTAGAAGAATTATTTATAGAAGAAAATCCAGTAATAATGCAAAAAGATGCATATAAAAAATTAAATATTCTACCTTTAAAATTTAAAAATCATCTTTTATATCATCAATTCAAAAATAATAGTAATAATGAAAATAATGAAAGGAAAAATAATAGTTTAAATTTATCAACACCAAAAATTAGAAGTTTATCTTCAATAAGTTCAAAAAAAAATATAAGAAATAATTATGATGATATCCCAACTACAAGAAGTCAAACAAGACATAGTTCAAATTGTGTAAATTTAAATGAAAAAGATAGAAAAATTTTAATAGGTAAAATTGAAAATGAATGGATAAAAGAATTTAAATTTATTATTAGTAATGGATTTAATGGATATAATATTAAAAGATTTAAAGAAACTAAAATTCAATTATGTCATGCTGAATTAGAAAAAGATAAACAATTAAATATTTTTGGTAATGCTCTTGAAGTTTTAGGTTATAATGAATTTCATATGAATGTTCATACTATTCATATTTGTTTTTTAAATTATGATTTACTTTATAATAAAATTAATATTGATAATTTTATGAAATTTCATAATTTAAAATCACTTATTTTTGAAAATAATAATTTGTATAATTATTATCAAATTATTAAATTAGAAAATTTAAAAAATATTGAATATATTACTATTAAAAATAATGAAATTTGTTGTAGTTATTTATTGAAATATTTTTTAATTTATAGATTTCAAAATATTAAATATTATAATAGTATTGGTATAAATGAAAAAGATAATATAATAAGTAAAAAAATATTTGAACATTTTGATAAAGTAATTTCAATTTGTGAAAATCAAAATAATAAAAATAACAATAAACAAAATAAAATAAAAAATAATAATAATAAAGAAAAAAATGAATTAATAAAAAAAACAAAATTTCTATATTTTCTAAAAAAAAATTTATCGAATATCCTCGAGGATATTATTGATAATTAATATATTATTTTAATAAATAGTTAAATATTTTTTTTGTTAATTAATTTTTTTTTATAATCAAAATAAAACCAAAACAAAAAAAAAATAGTTTTTTATTTTAATATTCCAAATTTAAAAATTAAAAAAAAAAAAAAAAAAAAAAAAAAAAAAAAAAAAAAAAAAAAAAAAAAAAAAAAAAAAAAAAAAAAAAAAAAAAAGAACCTTACCCATCAGAATTCTCCTGACTACCTTCACTATTACCATTTTCATTATCATCATCTTTATCATTTCCTTGACTTTCCTTAACAGCTAATTTTTCAATATAATCATCAATATCTTTATCAGCATCAATAATTCCAATATTACAAAGAGTAACCCATTTATATCTTTCATTTTGACAATCTTCACTTTTCCTCAAAGCATTTTTATAAAATTCTTTAGCATCATCAAAATTCCCACAATAATTATATAAATAACCACTTAAAATTTCCATTTCTAAAGCCATTTCAATATGATTTAAACTTTTATTCTTAGAAAAAAATTCCTCAGAATATTCAACATAATTATTAAAGTCACCCATAAATAAATAAGTAATTGCTAATTGAGCTAAACATAAAGTATATGATTCTAAATCATTTTCTTCTTCACTCATTTTTAATGCTGTTTCAAAATTTTTAACACTTTCTTCAAAATTTTCTAAAATTCTATAACAAACACCACAATTATAATAAGCAACAAAACCATTTAAATTATGAGTAGTAATTTCCTTATGTTTTTCATTATAATAAATACTTTGTTCATAATCATAAATATTACTAAATAAAACACCAATTCTATTTAAAGCTAATTCTGTTCCATAAATATCTTGTAATAATTTAGCAGAAAGAAAATATTTTTTATAAAATTTTAAAGCAGTTTCATATTTTTTTTCTTCCTCATTCATAATTCCTAAATAAAAAGCCATATGAGCTTCTTTTGTAATATCACCAGCTTTAATTCCTCCTTTAGCTCTTATCATTAAATCATTTAAAGTAGTATTCATTTTATCAACACTTACAGAAGGAATTGAAGGAGCCCATCCTTTAGAATCCATTAATGGACTTGCTACTACAGCATTAATTCCTTCAGGAGGACGAATTTGAATTAATTGATTAAAATAATTTTTTTTAGCACTTTCTAAACTTGATTTATTTATTATATATTTTTCATGAAGAAAATTATTTAATTTTGTTACATCTGTTATTTTATCACTTTTTAAAAAATCATTCATTTTCGTTTGTAACATTTGAGTATTTCTAAATGTACTTTGTGTTTTTATTAATTCTGTTTTTGTTTCTTTTGGATTTTTTAATCCTGGAAAATGGAAATTTTGAGTTGTTGAATTTGCATTCATTCCTACAATTTTACCATCACTTGTTATTTTATTTGAAATGTATGTTGTATTTCTTAATTGAATTTGATTTGATTCTTCTTTTTTTTTTAAATTCCTTTTTTCTATTATTTCTTTTATTTTGTCTTCTTTTGGTTTTACAAAAATATCATAAAAAATCGCTTTTTCTTCTGCTTTTCTTGTTCGTTTTTTTGGAACTTCTTCTTCTTCTATTTTTTGAGTTTTTTTCTGCTTCTCTGACATTTGTTTAAATTTTTTTTCTAAAGATTCTAAAGATAATGGGTCTTCTATGAATTTTTTTGTTACTGTTTTTAATGTCATGTCTACATTTTTTGGAGGATATTTGTCTTTAGAGGATATTTGTAAGTCACGGGAGAAACTTTTGGCATATGTGGTTTTACTCATTTTTTTTTTTTTTTTTTTTTTTTTTTTTTTTTTTTTTTGTTTTTTTTTTTTTTTTTTTTTTTTTTTTTTTGTTTTTTTGTTTTTTTTTTTTTTTTTTTTTTTTTTATTTTTTTATTTTTTTTTTTTTATGTTTTGTGTATCTTATTTTTTTTTATTATGATATAGGTTTTTTATTTTAAAGACTTTTTTTGATGGATTTTTTTTAATTTGTTTTATTTATTTAAGTTATATTTAAATTATTTAAATAAATGAATCTTAAATTAAAAAAATAATATTTTTATAACATTTAAAT
>Ga0256407_10004650_pt1 | contig 22700 bp, 35 predicted proteins | sample RumenRJG_04DNA_FD_193489 | JGI IMG/M metagenome (GOLD analysis project Ga0256407, IMG submission 193489) | Bovine rumen microbial communities from Lethbridge, Alberta, Canada - RJG_04 | ecosystem: Host-associated > Mammals > Digestive system > Stomach > Rumen | place: Canada: Alberta... | reverse complement strand
AACCTTTATTAAGGTGGTTATAGCGCTGAGGTCCCACCCCTTCCCATTCCGAACAGGGTCGTTAAGCTCAGCATCGCCGATGGTACTGCACTGCGTTGTGGGAGAGTAGGTAGCCGCCACTTTCAGAGCCCTTCATCAATCCGATGAGGGGCTCTTTGTTTATGTGGCGATGCTACCTACTCTCCTTCCATCGGGGTCCCCGGGAATTTTAATTCTTGGGGAGAGCGGGAACGCCCGTGTAATTACCGCTAAAACGCGGTTTTAGCGCATTACTTAGGGCAGTTTACGCGACCCGTCGTAGCTCTCGACGGTCTTGGTCTGTATGACGACACTCGTGTCGCCTTTCTGCCATGCCTCGCTTCGGGTGGTCACCGTGCGTGTTACGTTGCAGCTCTGCAACCCCAACGCAATCGCCACGCAGGTCACAATCGCCGTGGTTACGGTAACGATGATTTTGTAAATCTGCTGTTTACTCATAATTCGTAATTCTTAATTTTTAATTTTTAATTTCAGCCACTAAGGCTCAGCGCAGTTGTCTGCGCTGTGCGCTTAGTGCTGATCGTACTCCTCACCGCAGACTTTCCAGAGATACGATTTCATGGTACGTCTGCCGCCCGGGAGGTCTTTCTGTGCGATGAAAGCAGCTTTGTCGGCAGCCATCTTCGTGAGGTCTTTCGCACGAGCGGCTACTGCAGCTCCTACTGCTCCGAACCGTTCGCGTACCGCCAATTCGTCTGCCGTCACCGGTGTACTGCGCTCTGTTTGTTTTCGCAGATACAGACGGTTACAGTCAGGGTTGGTGGTCTCCGCTTTGCGGTGCGTGCCAAGCAGCATCTTTGTGCAGCTGTGTTGCGGGTTCTTACCCGGTTTTGCTAATGCGCCGGATACGCTATCGATACCGGCACTCCATTCTACTTTTGCCATAGTTAAAATTAGGTTTTAATGGTTGTATATTTTGTTCTGTTTCCCGCGGTATTCCGCGGTTTTCTTCGTTAGGTTCGCGGGATTTTAGTCCCGCGTTCCCTTAATCTCCGATCTTCTCTCCATCGGCATCATAATCGGGGTTCAGCTTGTGCATTGCATAGCCGAACAAACTGCCGTACTTGTGCTGAGCCTTGTACTCGGCTTCCAACTGGGTCTTCTGCTCGCTCGTTCCCGCGAGGATTGCCCGTACTGCTGCTGATACCTTCGCGAAACGCTCTTTCGCCTTGATCTGAGCCGCACTCGGCTCCTTGGTGGACGGGTTACACATTTTGCCGGTCGTCACTTTTCCGGTCTGTTTGTTCGTGCGGAAATACACATCGCTGTGTTCGCACACTTTCTTTTTCATGCTCTCGATAAGAGCCATCGGCTTAATTTCTGCCATAGTTAAAATTTAGGTTTAAAGGGTTAATAATTTTGTTCTGTTTCCCGCGGTATTCCGCGGTATATATCTTTTCCTTTGTCCCTTGTCCCGGCTTTTATGTCTCGGTCACTGACCGTGCCGGCATCTGTCTATATACTTAGCGGGATGTTATCCCGCGTTTTCTTCGTCCTGTTCGCGGGACTTTAGTTCCGCGCTTTCTTCCTTCCGTATTTCTCCACGAATCGCTCCCGTGCCGCTTTCCGTGCCGGCGTATCCTCCCATTTCCGCGGGCATTTCTGCACGATCTGCTCTCCCCTGTACACCCGGAAGTAGTACCCGTCTTCTCGTAGTTTCCCTCTCAGGCTTTCTATAGGTATGATCAATACTGCTTTCATAATTCTTCTTTTTTTGCGTCCGATGTCATCGGACATGTTATTCTACTTTGTTCTGTTTTAGGCGGTATTCCGCCGCCTTCGGTGTTCTGTGCGCGCTACCTCCGTTAGCGCGTTTGTCTTATACTGAAATAGGTTTACTCATAAAACGAATAAAAAGTGTCAAATTTTAAGATTTTAGTTTTATGCAGCGAACACTAAATCGTTATTCTCAATCGTTCAAACAACAAGTTTTGGATGATTATTTTCAGTCAAATGTTGACCAGCGCGAGTGTGCCAGGAAATGGAAAATTCCGCAATCTACATTATTTACTTGGCTTACTTCTTGCAGGAGTCAAGAAAAAAGTGTATCTTTGCACTCAAATTCGATTCACATGGATGCGAAAGACCAAGCTATAGAGAACCTGCGCGTGGAGAACGAGCGTCTCCGTCGCGAGGCGGAGTATCACAAACTCCGCGTGGCAGGCTATGAGCGTCTTCTTGAGATTGTCAAACAGGAAGACGGCATCGACCTGCTAAAAAAAGATGGTGCCAAACAGTAGAACGCCTGTCCGTAGAGTATCCATACGAAACGATGGAAACGCTCTGCGGGCTGTTTGGCAAGTCTAAGCAGGCCTATTACAAACACAAACGCAAGTCTTTCAGCGAGTTAGAAATTGAGCGGGAGGTGTTATCCATTGTGGCAACCTACCGGGCAGAGATGCCTCTGATAGGCGGTCTCAAATTGTACTATCTTACTCGTTCTGTGCTGGGCAACGCGCTGGATATGGGACGAGACAAGTTTTTAAACTTGTTACACAAGCACAAACTGATCATCCCACCACGCAAATCGCATCACACGACGAACTCTAACCACATCTACTTTAAGTATCCAAATCTTGTCAAAGAACTCGTTGTTACGTATGTTAATCAACTGTGGGTGTGCGATATAACGTATATCTACACCACAGATGATAAGTTTTGTTACTTACATCTCGTAACGGACGCTTTCTCGCGCATGGTCATCGGCTACGTTCTGGCGCCTACGCTGGAAGCCAAGTACACCATCGAGGCCTTGCAACAAGCCATTAGCCATGCCGGAAGCGGCAACTTGTGCGGAACCATCCACCATTCGGATCGTGGTGTCCAGTACTGTTGTGACGAGTATATCACGCAACTCAAGGAGCATCATATACGCATCAGCATGACCGAGAACAGCAATCCTACGGACAATGGTCTGGCAGAGCGCGTGAATGGTATCATCAAAAATGAGTTTCTGGAGCCGATGGAAACTCCGAAGAATCTGCTTGAAGCATTACCGTTAGTCGACCGCGCTGTCCACACGTACAATACGTTACGTCCTCATCTTAACCTCAATATGCGCACACCTGCGCAGGTGTATGAGGGAAACAATAATTTTATAGGTTAAAGGTACAGGTTTAATGAAATTATTTGCATATATCAATTTTTTGTAGTATCTTTGCAGCGTCTTTTGATCAGTAAACCTTTTTCGTACTCCGGTCAACCTTTTTAGGAAACGAGTCAAAAGTTTACGATTTTTAAGATAACATCTCAGTTATCGAGTCAACCTTTTTCAGTTTTAGTCAGTTTTTCTCTATGTTGATTGCCTCGGATGTTATCCGACTCATTCTCGACCCTTTCCCATTCGCATCTCGTTCGCATCGCGTACATCCCCGTATCGTCCCAATAAAAACACCGGACTTCTTATTTCTGAAATCCGGTGCAAAGATAATATTAAAACCTACTTTAGTGTTCCATCGGGAGTGAAAAATTTTTCACAAAAATCGAATTTTCCTCTTTTTTTCGCTTCTCGATAAAACCAAACGAAGATATAGTGAAATCTTCTTTCGGTGATACCGTGCTTCGTAGCGACCACCTCTCGTGCCTCATGCGCCGAAGCCCCCTTATCACGAGCAAGGAAATAGTCATCCACCACGGCTTGGTTGCGTACCTCAATCCGATGCCGTTTTGCTGACATGCGGAAGTCGTTTGGATCTCGTACCAACCACGGTACGTCATATAAAGGATATTCCATCACTTACCTCCTTTCCGTTTTCGCGGTGTCTTGTCATAAGCAATCACTATCGCCAGCATGGCTTCTGCTTCGTTTGCGTACATCTTTCGTCCCTGTTCCGTCAGGTAAACCCCGAATCGTTGCGGGTCATTCTTGAATGCACAGAAACGGAATCCGCGTTTTTTCAATTCTTCTCTTGTCAGCTCCACATGCACGTGGTAACCTTTTTTTATGTGTATCATCATAATCGTCTTAGTTTTTAACGTAAATAACCTGCTGTCCGGTTGGGTTTGCCATTTTCCATCCGTCTCGCTCCTCTGTCGTGCCGTATTTGGCGTAATAGGCGGCGTAGGACATCTGCATCTGTTGCGGTTTGAAGTCCAGTATGAAGAAATACGGATTGCGCCCTTTGTATGCGCCATGTGTCTCCAGCCATGCGATGATCGCTTGCTGCTTGCTCGGGCTGCATTGATCCCAAAGCCGTTGCGCTGCTCCCAGACGATTTGTAAACTCTTTGTCCGGCTGAAATAGCGTCAAAAATTGATTAAAGTCCATAATAAATAATCTTTGTTTAGTCTGTCTCGCCTGTCCAGTCCTGTCGCGCGAGCTACGGCTCAGAACGATTCGCGATTACATCGCTCATATGATCTTTCGTCGTGCTCTCGCTCTCCCCAAAAATTAAAATTTCCGGGGACCCCATTTGTTGGGGGATTTATAGGGGGACTAAACAGACTAGACAGACTTGACATTTTTTTTCTTTGGTTACTTTCTTTTTAGTTGCTAAAAGCCAGTCGGAACGCACGCTTGATACTCTCGGACTCGGGGTGGGCTTTTTCGAGTTTCTCGGCGGTGCGTTTGAGGTCGGCACGCATGTCCTTGAGTTGGGCGGCTATCTGCTCCTGCAACGCCAGTTGCTGCAGGTAGATAGCGTGGTTGGGGTCAGACGTGATGGCAGGGTTGGTGTTCTTCTCCCATGTGAACGACTTGGGCCGGCTGACGACGATCTTGATGCCGTGGTACTCGATGGTGCCTGTGAAGGACTTGCCCATGCCACGTTCGGCGATGAGGGCTTGTACGGCTTCCTCTACCTGCGGACGCAGGGCTTTGAGGGTTGCCTCGGATTCATTACATGCTACTTGCGCAGCGAAAAATTGGTCGATAACTTCATAATTTTTCATAATAGTTCGGCATTGTTTATGCTCGTGCCGTACGAGTGGGTTAAAAAGTTAAATTAATTAACCCAGCGCCGGGTTGTTTTTGGAAATCCGGTGCAAAAGTACTGCAAACTTTTGTGAAAAAGCCTGCAAAATGCCGTGTTTATTTGGAAAATTATGTTATCGCGCGTGAGACGGTGGAAACATTTATTTCCAGCATGTCTGCGGTCGATTTCTGCGGTGCGCGCCATTGTTTGCGCCCGATATAGAGGAAGACTTCCTCGATGGCGATTTGTGTGAATTGTTTGACAGGAAAAATCCCATAGCGAACGTTGCCGGGTTCGTCACCCAACATCTGCTCAAGCATCGTGCGCACCCATAGACGGAATGCGTCTTCTACGTTGATGTTGCATGCTCGCATGCGTACACTCGCAAGAATTATATATTAAAACCCCTCTCCGAAAATTCGGAAAGGGGTCATAAAGAAAAGCGGCTTGACCATCATGTGTTTATGCGAGAAGATTTGCGCTTATGCCAATTGGCTTTGCACAACTTGTGCTACCATCTTTCCGTCCGCATTAGGGAGAGCGGCTTTGATGGCTTTGACGAAAAGTCCCATGTTCTTCTTTTCCGGCTCCCAACCGTTCGCTTCTTTGGCTTGGTTGAAAGCGCGAACGATATCTTCTTCCGAAGCGGCTTTGGGGAGGAAGGTCTCGAGGACGTTGATTTGTGCCTGCTCGGCGTCGGCTAACTCCTTGCGTCCCGCAGCGAGGTATTGCTCGACGGATTCCTGACGTTGCTTCACCATCTTTTTGATGATTTGGATCTCATCTGCTTCGGTCAGTTCTTTACCGGCATTCTCTTTGCTGGTTTGCCAATTGAGGAATGCACTCTTGATAGCGCGCAGTGTTTCCGTACGAACGGAATCATGGTTTTTCATCGCCTCCATGATCAAGGCATTTACTTCGTTTTTCATATTATTGCTTATTTGATGTTTTCCATTATGGTGATTCGTCCTTGGGGCGAGGTGTAACGATCCGGCACAACACCTCCTTGGAGATAATCGGGGTGCAAAGGTACAAAAAAAATCGAATATATACAAATATTATTCATCTTTTTGCCCAAAATCTTGCATATTTGCAAAATTTGCAGTACCTTCGAGGACACCGACACGGCATAGCCGTCCCACCTCGAAGGAACTTTCGCACTTTCGTGCAGACGACAATCTTTTTGGCAAAAAACTACGCTTGTGCAAGCACAGACAATATTTTTTTGCCCAAAATCTTGCATATTTGCAAAATTTGTAGTACCTTTGCAGCCGGTTTTGAAAAAAGCTTAACGTGATTAAATCAAAATAGACATGAATAAACAGCAACTTCTTTCTGCTTTTGCAGAACGATTTGGACAAGGGGGAACGGTCTATGCTTCTCCCGGTCGTATCAACCTCATCGGTGAGCACACGGATTATAATGGCGGTTTCGTCTTCCCGGGTGCGGTGCAACAAGGTATCATGGCGGTCATCCGTCCGAACGGTACGGACACTGTTCGCGCCTATTCGATGGACCTGAAGGACTATGCCGAATGGTCGGTCAATGACCCCAAGGGTCCCGAGGCAACCTGTTTCCGCTTCGTCTATGGTGTCGCCCGCGAACTGATCGAGCGCGGCGTGGATGTGAAAGGTTTTGATACCGTTTTTGCCGGCGATGTACCGCTGGGCGCAGGTATGTCTTCGTCTGCAGCGCTGGAGAGTTGTTTTGCATTTGGGTTGAACGATCTCTTCCATGGTTCGATCTCTAAATGGGACATGGTGCTTGCCGGTCAGGCAACGGAGCATAAGTATATCGGTTGTAACTGCGGTATCATGGACCAGTTCGCGTCGGTCTTCGGTCAGGCCGGTAAACTGATGCGCCTCGACTGCCGCAGTCGCGAGTTTGAGTATTTCCCGTTTGAGCCGAAAGGGTATCGTCTGGTTCTTGTCAATTCGTGCGTGAAACATGAGTTGGCAGGTTCGCCGTACAATGACCGCCGCCGTTCGTGCGAGAAAGTGGTAGCTGCTATTCAGGCACTCCATCCCGATCGCAAGATCGAGACCCTCCGTGATTGCACATGGGAGGATCTGGAGGCCGTCAAGGCTACCTGTTCTGCCGAAGATATCCAGCGGGCCACCTTCGTGCTGGGCGAGAAAGACCGCGTGCTGGCTGTCTGCGATGCGCTGAACAAAGGTGACTACGAAGAAGTAGGTCGTCAGATGTACCGCACGCACGAGGGTCTGAGTAAGGAGTACGAAGTGAGTTGCGAGGAACTGGATTTCCTCAACGATATCGCCAAAGAGTGCGGCGTGACCGGTTCGCGTATCATGGGCGGCGGTTTCGGCGGATGCACGATCAACCTCGTTAAGGACGAACGCTATGCGTCCTTCACCAAGCGTGCCGTAGAGGCCTTCGAAGCCAAATATGGTCATAAACCCATTATCATTGATGTAGTAATTGGCGACGGTAGCCGCAAAATAGAATAAGTATGAAAAAGTCCAATTCTTTGCAAATCATCACCATCATCGCGATGATGTTTCTCTACGCGATGATTGCCTTTGTGACCAACCTTGCGGCGCCGGTCGGCAAGATATGGGGTGCCTCGTTTGATGACCCTGCCCAGGCAGAACGCATGGGTATGCTCGGTAACCTCTTCAATTTCTTAGCCTACCTGATCATGGGTATTCCTGCCGGTAATTTCTTGTCCAAATTCGGCTACAAGAAAACTGCGCTGACAGCTATTTTCCTGGGTTTCATCGGTATATGCGTCCAATGGCTCAGCGGTGTATTCGATAGTTTCATTGTCTATCTGTTCGGTGCGTTGGTCTGCGGTTTCTGCGTATGTATGCTCAATACCGTTGTCAACCCGATGCTGAACCTGCTTGGTGGCGGCGGTAACCGTGGTAACCAGTTGAACCTCATTGGCGGTACGCTGAACTCGTTATCGGGTGCCTTGACGCCTATGCTGGTAGGAGCCATCATCGGCGAGAGCCTGGCGGGCAAAGAGATCGATGATGTCAATGTGGTGCTCTATATCGCGATGGCTGTCTTTGCCTTCGTCTATCTGGTAATCCGTCTGACGCCTATCGCTGAACCCGCCGGAGCCGGTCAGCAAGTGACATACGAACGCAGTCCCTGGTCCTTCCGTCACCTCACCTTAGGCGTCATCGCCATCTTCTTCTATGTAGGTGTCGAGGTCGGCATACCGGCTACGCTCATCAGTTATCTCACGCCGAAGATCGGTTTTGCGGCAGCAGGTCTGATTGCCGGTCGTTACTGGATATTGATGCTCATCGGTCGTTTCGTCGGATCGGCTATCGGCGGTAAGGTCAGCAGTCGTACGATGGTCATCTGCGTAGCCTCGTTGGCTATCGCGCTGATGGCTGCGGCGATGCTGATCGGCGATAGTATCATGGCGAAGACCTTTGTGCAAGGTTCGGTGATCGAAGTGCCGTTAGCTTCGACGCTGCTGGTGCTCTGCGGTCTGTGTACATCGGTGATGTGGACCTCGATCTTCAACATGGCTACCGAAGGTCTGGGAAAATATACGGCTAAAGCGAGCGGTATCTTCATGATGATGGTTGTCGGCGGCGGTATAGTACCGTATCTCCAATCGGTCGTTGCGGCGCATGACTGCCTGCTCAGTTATATCGTGCCTATTATCAGCGTAGCGTATATCCTCTTCTATGCGCTCTGGGGAAGCAAGAATGTGAATAAGGATATCAAAGTGGACTAATATGTTCTATCAACTAAGGAACGCACGCCTGTGCGCGCAAGTGTCGGACTACGGAGCCAAGCTCACCCAACTCATCGTGCCTAACAAGGACGGCGAACGGAGAGATATCGTCTTGGGTTTCGCTACCGAAGAGGAATGGCGCACGAAAGAGACCTATTTCAATGCCATCATCGGTCGCTGCGCTAACCGCATCAAGGACGGTCGTTTTACGCTGGATGGCAAGCAGTACCAGTTGCCGGTCAATAACGGCACAAACTCGCTTCACGGCGGTGTGCATGGTTTTAACGAGAAGACATGGACCGTGCAGGAGCACGATGATCGGCATATTGTGCTCTATTATCGTGCCGCAGACGGTGAAGAAAACTATCCCGGTAATCTGGATGTATGGGTGACCTATACGCTGAGCGAAGAGGCGCTGACGATATCCTATAAGGCAAAGACCGACGCTCCTACGCTCGTCAATTTCACCAACCATGCGTACTTCAACCTCGAGGGCGAACAGTCGCCTTCGGTGCGCGAGCATGTGCTGCAGGTGTTCGCCGATGCCTATACGCCGTTTGACGACACCGCTTGTCCGACGGGCGAGATCCTGCCGGTAGAGGGCACTCCGATGGATTTCCGTCAACCCGTACGCGTAGGCGACCGCATCGATGATCCGTTCTTTGCACCGGGTCGCGGAATAGATAATAACTGGTTGCTGCCAAAGACAGAAGACATGCGCAAAGCAGCCGTGGTGAGCGCAGCGGGACGGACGATGGAGGTCTATACCACTTCTCCGGCGCTGCAGGTCTATACAGGCAACTGGGTAGAAGAGAACATCGGCAAATCGGGCGCAATGTACCATGTGCAGAATAGTATCTGCCTCGAGACGCAGAACTGTCCCGATGCTATCAACCATCCCCATTTCCCTTCGCCGATTCTGAGGCCCGGTGAACTATTCGAAGAGCAAACGATGTATAAGTTTCTTTGATGGTAAATAAATACTGAATAATAATTTCATCACTGCGTGATTAAGAATCTTTGTTCCGATAACTTATTTTCAAATAAATTTGACATAACTTATCAGACCAAATCTTCTATCTCTAAGAGATACAAATTATTATTCAGCAATAAATATAGATAAAATTTATTTACAATCAATAATCTCAAAAGTGCCCCTGCTTGAAAAGAGTAGGGGCATTTTGTGTAATATTTGACGAAAATAGAGTAAAAATTGCGCACGTGCCCTCACGCGCTTGCGTATATGAAAAACTTTTTGTATCTTTGCAACGTGAAATTAAAAAATACAATGAAGACGACAGAGGAATACATAGAGACATTGAGACGGCATGCACCTATTCTGCGTGAGCGGTTTGGTATGACTTCTATGCAACTTTTCGGGTCTGTCGCTCGTGGCGAGCACAAAGAAGATAGCGATGTGGATGTGTTGGTAGAAATGCCTGCAACGCTGCGTGGTGTGGGCGGCGCACATGATTATTTGGAACAATTAACAGGAAGACATGTAGATATGATTTTGAAGCATCGTAATCTTACGTCGTTTTTCCTAAACGAGGTTAAAAGAGATGGAATTAGAGTATTCTAGAGAAAATTTTGTTTTATTTAAAAATTTAAATGCTTATGAAAAACAATTTTCAAATAGATATGAGTAGAATTGAGGAATTAGAGAGCAAGGAGTACTTGACTCCAGAAGAGTTTAGAGAACTTGGTCACTTTCGAATGTCACAACTGATACAACCAAGAGTAGCATGCTGATAAAAATCAATATATTTTAACCAATTTTTTTGTTTAACTAAAAATTTAATGCTTATGAAAGCAAATCCTACAATAACGAAAGCAGAGATTGCAGAGCATTTTGTTACATTGGAGGAGATGCATGAGCATTTAGTGAAGAATATAAAACAGCGCTTTGCTGAAAGAGAATTGAGGGCAAAAACAAAAGCTGCAATGAAAGAGGCTCGGGAAGGTAACTTGAAGACGTATTCAAGTGTGGACGAAATGATGGAAGAAATACTTTAAGTGGCACATAAATAAAGTTTGTAGAAATGTGATGACAAAGGAAGAAAAAGTGGCATATTGGTTGGATATAGCAGATTATGATATAGACACAGCAGAAGCGATGTATAAAACCAAACGATGGTTGTATGTGGCTTTCATGTGCCATCAGTCCATAGAAAAAACACTCAAAGCCTATTGGTCTTTTGTTCGAGACGACATACCTCCCAAGACCCACAACCACATGCGTTTGGCAGATGGATGTGAATTATACGAGCAAATGAGTGAAGAACAAAAATCATTTTTAGATATCATCACAAATTACAATATAGAAGCACGTTATCCGGAAGACAAGGCGGCATTGGCACGAACATTAAGTCCAAAAGTGTGTCGAAGTATAATAGATGATACAAAAGTATTACAACAATGGATAAAAGACAAACTCTCAAATTTGATGAAGCCCTAAATCTTGTACGTCGTTACAAGCAGGTGATATCATCTCGTTTCCAAACGGAGCCGAGAGTGATGATGTATGGCTCGTATAGTAAGGGCTATGCAAATCCGGATAGCGATATAGATGTGGCTGTTATAGTGCCGACATATGGAAATCGCAAATTTGAAATCGCCCAAGGATTATGGAGAGATACGCGTAGTGTGAGTCTTCTGATTGAGCCGGTGTTAATGGCGGATGACTGTCCGTCTCCGTTATACGATGATGTCATGCAGACAGGTGTGGCTGTTTGATATAATGCAGAAATATAGAAACTCTATATAATTAAAAAACAATTTTTTTGTTTTATTTAAAAATTTAATGCTTATGCAGACGGATAACTATAAAAAGCAATCACCGATCAATGAAGTAGATGGCGGTAGCATGTCTGTTCATCACTTGTTGACGGCTGACGAATTTATTGCTCAGATGGAACCGCGTATACGAGCATTATTCAAATGAAACAGTTCCGGATAGAACAAATAGTGCTTGACCAACTCAGTGAGAGTGTTCAAACGCTGGTTGAGAAGAATTATTTCAGCGATGAGGACTATGCTATATCTTATTTAGTGGATGTAGTGCGTTTCTTTCAGTTGAATATTGACCACCTCGTAGTTCGAGATGCACCGACGTATTTCAAAAGATATTGTGTGATAACAAACAAAGTTAAATACGTCTCTTATCGCAAGAATCGTAACACTACATGGTATGCGTTTTTTGAAGAATATGATGATACAATTAGTGTCGTGTATCTGAACAACAACCATATAATAGGTCATCTCTTGGAAATAGAATTGTATAACTCAAAATAAATAATTTAAAACCAATTTTTTTGTTTGACTTTAAAAATTTAATGCTTATGAAAGCAAATCCTACAATAACGAAAGCAGAGATTGCAGAGCATTTTGTAACAGTAGAACAGTTGCATGATGACCTGGTAAATATGGTGCATGATTACTATGCTCAACCTCAGAATCATCGTGTAGCTGTATGAAAGTAATCATCGAGGAGCAAGTTCGTCAGTCCATTTATGTGGCAATATATGATGCTGTGCATTCCAAGTTGTATTATTGATTTGCAAAATATTAAAAACTATAATTTAACCAATTTTTTTGTTTAACTTTAAAAATTTAAATGCTTATGAAAAAAGGAGTATTGCAAAACAGAATTTCGAAAGCAGGTGAATGGATGAGAAATCATACAGAACCGTTAATTATCATAACTGATAAACAAGCAATTGAGGCATTGCGAGTATGAGATGCTTGTTGGATACATGTTTGTTCTTGAAATCAATAATAATAAAAACCAATTTTTTTTGTTTAACTCTAAAAATTTAAATGCTTATGAGTGCAGCGCAGGCAATAGCAAGTAGTCGTTTCCTCACCGCTATGGGACCGATGATAGAGGATGAGAAAAAGATGAATAGAGTGCTGAATTATATCGTTTCTCTTCGCGAGGATGGTGCGCCATGCCAATTCTCAACAGAAGAAATCATCGCATTTGCTAATAAAGCTGAGCGGGAATATGCTGAAGGTTTAGGGATGATGAGTCATTCGGATTTCAAGCAGGAGGTAGCTACATGGCAGAGATAAAATGGCATGATAGTGCGCGTGAACATCTGCGCAAAATCTTCGACTTTAATTATGATAATATGTCGGAGAAATATGCGTATACCATATTGGGAGAAGTGTTAGATGAGGTGCAAGGATTGGAAAGTGCTCCCAGAAAAGGTGCTCCGGAACTTTTATTAGAAGGACGAAAATATGAGTATCGGCATCTTGTCGTAAGAAAGACTTACAAAGTGATATATTTTCTGGCTGAGGACGAAGCGCACATAGTCGCGGTTTGGGACGTTCGCCAAAATCCGCAAACACTTATCCAGACAGTGGTGGTTGCAGAATGAAATTAAAAATCAAAAATAATATAAATAACCAATTTTTTTGTTTAACTTTAAAAATTTAATGCTTATGAAAAATTTAACATTCAAAGCAGCGATGTTGAACGACAGTCAACCGACGGTCAACCGACAGTCAACCGACGGTCAAAGCCAACGTCACTGCAAGCAAACCCCTCTATCGAAACGATGGAAGGTCTTAATGACGCTCGTCTTCCTCTTCACATTCGCCATCGGAAATGTGTGGGCGGATTATACTCCAACAGCTGCAGCACTAAAAGAATATATAGTAAAAGATGTATCAAAGCCAGGAGGTGATGGACGTTTTACTTCGATGGATGGCTCAAATGAGGGTATTTATTTTCTGAGAAGTGGTGGTTGTTCTATAGATGGAACATACGGATTAAAAACGTATGATTCTAGTACGCCTACTGCATCAGGTGTTGTTTTTTATTTGTCAACATCAACAAAAGTTTCTGTGAAAACGACTTATGCTGGAAATAAAGTTGAGGCGAGTTATTCTGTTTATATAAAGGATGTGACACTCTCTCAATTTGAATATATGGAGACAGGAACGAAGAATAATAAAAATTATACTGTAGATTTGTCTTCTGCTACCGTAAATAAAACCAAAAACATTTCTGTCGTACCAGATAAGAATGCTAAAGACCAATATATTTCCACAACAAAAGAAGATGTTGCTGAGTGGACCTTGCCTTCTGGCGCTTATTTCGTCACTCTCTCAGAAACAACTAATCCTGTGACAACGGCTAAAATTTGTTTAACGTCTGTAAAACTAGAATCCGCATCTTCTACTCTTACATTGAACCCGAATGGCGGTACGTTTGATGTAACGGGTTGGACGGATAACAACAATGGTACTTGGTCTAAGACCGTTACTAATGGAAATGTAACTTTGCCAACGGTGACAAAAGAGCACCATCACGGTGGATGGAATGTGTCCGGTAGCACTGTGACAAGTGTTAATGTCTCGGAAAATACAACCGTTTCTGCTGTTTGGGCAATCGATACTTATACGGTTAATTTCTTGAACCAGGATAATTCTGTATTTGCGACAGAGGAAAATGTAGAATGGCACAAAACTGTTTCTGCACCTGCAACGGATCCTGAAGCTGTGGGATATACATTTGACGGATGGGATTTTGATTTCTCAACGCATATTACAGCAAATACGAATATTGCATCCAAATGGCTCGACGCAGGAGTGACATATCATACCGTTACGTTGAATTATGACAACGGTTCTGCAAATGGCTCGGAGTCTGTAGAAGATGGAACTGCTTTCGCTCAACCTGCCGATCCTTCTAAAACCGGTTATACGTTCTTGAAATGGGTTAATGCCGATACAGAAGCGGATTATGACTTTAGTGCAAGTGTAACTGCAGATATTACGCTGAAGGCAATTTATACGATCAACAAATATACGGTAAATTTCCTGAACAAGGATGCTTCTGTATATGCAACAGAATTGGAAGTTCCTTATAATACGACCGTTTCAGCACCTGCAACAAGTCCGACGGTAGAGCACTATACTTTTGCCGGTTGGGACTTTGATTTCAATACCCCTATTACTGATAATACGGATATTGCTTCGCTTTGGACTGCTGAGCAAGAAACGTTGACGTTTAATAGTAATGGAGGTTCTGCGCTTGCAGACCAGAATGTGGATTATAATACCGTAATTGCTGCTCCGGTTTCTACTCGTACGAACTGGACGCTGGAAGGTTGGACACTTGATCCGACAGCAGAGCCTATAGAGTTGTATGATTTCTCAACGCCTATTACAAGTGATCTTGACTTCACTGCTGTTTGGAGCAGAAGTGCAATTAGTGGAGCAATAGACGAAGTGGTGATTTCTGATGGAACAACATTAAATACAGGAGGTATATTGTCTGTCGCTGGTAACTATCAGGTTAAAACGGGAAACGGAGGAATAAAATTTGAAGGGAATATCGGAACTACTGCTGATAAATTCCGTTACATTGAATTCACAATTCCAGAAAATAAAACTGCAGTTGTCAAGACAATTACTTTGTATGATGCAAATGCCGTGATTATTAGATCAGATGTTTCAGGAGGTACAAGTTTAAATGATAATGTATTTTACGTATCAGATGATGTAGAGAACTACAACAAGACATTAACTCCAGGTACGTACTATATTGGTCGGAAAAACAATTCCGCATATTTGACATATAGTTCTTTGAATGTTTATTCCGCTCCGATCTATGCTACCTTTATGGACGGTGAGACGCAAGTGGCAAAGATTCAGGCGAGCAAGAATGAGACTTTGGGTAACTTATTCCTTAATGGAGCGCTGCCGGTTCAAGTAAAGGCTGGTCACAACTTTGAAGGTTGGTTTACCGAAGAGACCGCAGGTACACAAGTAAATGCAGGAACAACCATCTCGACATCGACCACTTATTATGCTCAATGGACGGCTAAGACTACAGCCATTACTCTGGATGCCAATGGCGGTACGGGATCTTCCGTAACGGCTACATATGGTCAGGTATTACCGACTTTTGCAGCAGCAGTACCAGCAGATCCGACAAACTATTCGCTGAAGGGTTATTACACGGAAGCTACTGATGGTGTAAAAATTATTGAGAGTAATGGCGCATTGATTGCTTCTACCATTTATGCGGATGCAGACGGCAAGTGGATTAACGAGGATGCCGCTCTTACGCTTTACGCTCAATACGGAGAAAATCTGAATGTGAAATTCTATAGCGAAAGTGTTCAATTTGGAGAAACGGTTAAGGTAGCCGAAGGTGGCAATGCTGTAGCTCCTGTTGCTAATCCGACTAAAGACGGAGGTTATCGCTTCATGGGATGGAGTGAGACAGAAGGTGGCGCAGTAGTTGATCTTGGAACTATCACAATTGACACGGACAAGGATTTCTATGCTGTCTTTGAGAAAGAATGGACGGTTACGTTCAATACGAATGGTGGCTCAACTATTACAGAAGAGAAAGTGCTTAATGGCGAAGTTTTGGCAGAACCTGCAGATCCGACACGTGCTAACTGGACGTTTGACGGATGGAAGAAGGGAGATGTTGCTTATGATTTTGCGGCACCAGTAGGTGAAGATATTACGCTTGTTGCTCAATGGACGCGTAACACTTCTCTTGGTGGCGAAGAAACTGTCGAAATCATTGTAAGCAAAGATGATGCAAAGAGTGTGAATTTGACAGCACCTGTTTATGGTTATGACCAATCATATGACGGAAACGCTACATATGTATTGACGGGAGGAAAAACTGGTGGTACATCCGGCAAGCGTTATGTCCAGTTTACTATTCCTGCAGGATATACCGGTGTTGTATATTATGATATTACAGGTTCTAACAACCGTTATGGTGTGATTGCTAATTCATCGCAGGCAACAAATTACTCTGCAACGAATAACGTAGCATATTTCGTGGCTCCTAATTATCTGTACACCGATGCTCTGCCAGCTGATACCTATTATGCAACTTCTATAGGTGGTGGTTTGACGATTAACAAGTTGACGGTCACTCTGACAAGTGTACCAGTAACTGTGAACTTCGATGATGCAGGTGTGATTACTGCTAAGGAGGCGATGGTTGGTGAGACTTTGGGTAACTTATTCCTCAATGGTGCGTTACCGGCTGCAGTAAACGTAGGTGGTGCAGGTTGGTATGATGCAGACGGTAATGCAGTTGATGCATCAACGGTTGTAACCGATGCGATGACCCTTACTCAAAAATATCCGATTACGGCTATTACGCTTGATCCGGCATCGAAGGAAATTGAGCAGGGTGAGAGTTTTGTTATTACCCCGATTGTTACACCGGCTTATGCAACAGAGGCTATCATTTGGACAACCGACGATGCCGATATAGCTACGGTTGTTGATGGCGAAGTAACCGCAGTCTTTGTAACGAAAGCAACAGAGAATAAGAATGTGACGATTACAGCTACTTCTGCTTCCGGTACAGTTAACCAAACATGTGAGGTAACGGTTACTCCTTCTACCTTGGAAGAATATACTTTGACGGCTACAGAGGGAACTCTGTTGGAATTGGCAGACAACCAATATTTGCCGTTGTGGCTTGATGGTTCTCAAGTGGGCAAGACGTATACGCTTTACAAAGACGGTGTGGCTATCGGTATGTCGGATAAGGAAGGTACAGGAGCAGCTTTGGGTTGGACAGTAAATGCAGTTGGTGAGTATGTTGTAAAGGTTGGCGATTATCCGATGCTCGGAACTGTTACTATGGTTGCAGCAGGTGACAAGGCTTTGTTTAAGGTGGTATTCAGTAATGGTTTCGATGCATTCATTGAGGGTAATACCGTAACGGCATATTATATGGCAGGTGCTGAGGCGCCTACGATTGCTAATGCTGTTGGTGTAACACCGGCAGATATTCAAAGTGTAGTAATAAACGAAGGCAAGATCGTAGTTACAGCTACGGATGGTACGATTAAGAACTATGATCTGGTTCTTGAAGCGGTTGCTCCGTTGACTACTTTCGGCGAAGAGCAAACATTCGATGGTTCTGAGAACTACGTGAAGAGTGCTGCAGGTTGGGAAGATAGTAAGGGATGGAAATTCCAGAAATTGAACGATGCAGATAACCGTGAGACCAGAGGTTTGATTCGTGAGTACTTCTTCTTCGGTCCCGCTAAGAGTGCTTCGTTTACATGGAAAGTATCGAAGAAGAAAGGCGATGATCCTTGCGTAGCTAAGGTATATGTCAATGGTGTTGAAGTAATGGACGCTGGTACGGACAACTTTGAAGTAGCATTGAACAAGGATGGCAATAACGTAGTAGCTTTCGTTTCGCAGCAACATAATGGTGATTGCGGTTTCGAGGCGGTAACATTGAATGCAGATTATATGCGTACGGATATGTTAGGTGCCGGCGTATATGGAACGATTTGCGTAGATCATAACGTACCGGTTAATCAAATCTTCGGTATTTCCGTATATGAGTTCAAAGGCCGTGACGCGAATAACTACGGCAAGTTGGTATTCGATGAGATTATTGACGGTGGAATGGAAGCTGGTAAACCGTACGTATTCCAAGCACGAGGTGATAAATTTGCTCTGCTCTATGGAAATATGAGTGTAGATGAACCGGTTAATACCAACGGTATGTATGGTACGTTTGAGGATATTACGCTTTACGAGTTGACGGATGTTTACTACTTTGCACAGAAAGCATTGTGGAGTTGCGATGGTGCCATCGACTTGACTATCCCGGCTAACCGTGCGTATGTGAAGTTGAGCGAGCTCGGCTATCTGCCTGCAAATAATCAACCGGCTCCGGGTCGTCGTCGCGTAACGATGGCCGTTAACGGAGAGAAGGTTGCAACCGGCGTTGGTGAGATCGAGGCAAGCGAGACTCCGATGAAGGTGATGATCGACGGTCAGTTGTTCATCATCCGTGGCGAGAAGATGTTCGACGCGACGGGAAGATTGGTGAAGTAATGAATTAACGAATGAAAGAGTTAATGAATTAAAGAAAAAGGCGCAAAAGTGCTACAAAAATTTGCATATGTCAGATTTTTGTAGTACCTTTGCAGCCGAAATCGAAAAGTATGGGACAGTTAGCGTTCATAAAGACATTCATTTTGGTAACGATGCCTATTGACGCGAATGATAACCGAAGACATGTGCATGTGTTCAAGAAAGGTGGACGTCATCGTAGATCAGTTGCTAAAATTTGGATTGAATCTAATGGAGCTAAATGTATTGAGATAGCAGAATCAGAATTAGGCACGAAAGAGAATAATATGATCGTTAATGCCATAGATAAGCATTGGGAACTGATAAATAATCAGATAACATTGACTTTCCGTGGTGAAAAAACAGAACTGAAAAATATTGGAAAATAAACCAGGAGGATCGATTATGTGCAAGATGCCGAATGTGAAAATAGGTATAAAGAACATGGATTTCACCTCGCGTAGAGGAAAGTTTTCTGTGTCATTGACCGACGGACGTGAAATTATCGTTCCGGTATCTATGTTCCCGGATATCCAACAGATGTCGGTTAAGCATCGCAATGAGTGGATGATTCTGGATGATCAGTATTTCTCGTTCGAACATATGACTCGTATTTACTCTGTGCTTGATTTGCTGAAAGCAGCATAACAATATATGATCCCCCAAATATTGAAAATTATGAAAAAAATGTATAAGAAACCGATTACAGAAGTTAATGCCTTTGAGACGGAATACATGATGCAAGATGCCGTTGTATCCATCAATCAAGGCACAGATCCGCACCCGACAGCCGGAGCACCGAGTCGCGGAGGTATTATCGAGTAATTCCCTTCTTCGCGTACGTGCGTAAACGTTATTAGTTACGCGCGGAAGGACGAAAGAATTAAAGGCAGCTTACGGGCTGCCTTTGATTGTGTGTGTTAGTCCAAAATGGCCAAAAATGGGGCAAAAAAGAACAAATGAAGCGATTGTAAAAATACAATCGAAAGGCACAATACTGAGGATATAAACAACAAAAAACAGACAACTGTGCGTTGCCTGTTTTTTGATTGCCGAGAAAGGAGGGAAGATTAGTCTTCGTTCTCCGTAGCTCCTTCTTCGAACGGAAGGGTGTCCTCCGGAAGAGTAGCGTCTTCGTCGATAGCCTCATCAGCGTCGATGATTTGCTCTTGGCGAGCGTCCTCTGCGTCAGCATCGTTGGATTTGTTGCTCTTCTTGGTGAACGCAACAGCCACAATGCTGAGGAAGACGATGATACCGATGAGCGTCCAGGTAGCTTTCTCCAAGAAGTCAGCTGTTTTCGGCGCACCCATCACCTGGTTTCCGCTCGAAAAGCCGGAAGCCAGACCTCCACCTTTACTATTCTGTACCAATACCAGCAGGATCAGCAAGATAGCGGCAATAATGATTAAAACAGTAATAAAAGTACTCATAATAATATTTACAATTTATTCATTTACCATGTACCATTTTTGGCGTATTTTCCAAAATCGGGTGCAAAGGTACAACAAAAATTGCATATATGCAAATTTTTTGGCAAAAAAAGCAATTAAATTTGCGTATATCGAAAAAAAGCAGTATCTTTGCGCACTAATTGTGTGACATTTAGTCATAAAACTATGACTCAACAGGAATTATTGGCTATAAAACAGCGGTTCGGCATTATCGGACAAAGTCCGTTGCTGAATAGGGGGATAGAGATAGCGGTACAGGTAGCTCGTACCGATTTGAGTGTGTTGGTTACCGGTGAGTCGGGTGTGGGAAAAGAGCATTTCCCGAAGATCATTCACGCCTTCTCTTCACGCAAGCACGGTCCGTATTTTGCGGTGAACTGCGGTGCAATACCGGAAGGCACGATCGACAGTGAGCTTTTTGGTCACGAGAAGGGTGCGTTTACGGACGCGAAGAGTGAGCATAAGGGTTATTTCGAGATCGCTGACGGAGGTACGTTATTCTTGGACGAAGTGGGAGAGTTACCGTTGCAGACGCAGGTAAGACTGTTGCGCGTGTTGGAGACGGGTGAATTTCTGCGGATGGGTTCGAGTGAGGTACGGAAGACGAATGTGCGTGTGGTTGCGGCCACGAACCTGAATATGCGGCAGGCGATAGACGACGGACGGTTTAGGGAAGACCTGTATTACCGTTTGAATACGGTGGAGATCCGTGTGCCGGCATTGCGGGAACGGAAGGAAGATATACCGTTGCTGTTTAGGAAGTTCGCTTCGGATTTCTGTAACCGGTACCAGATGCCGCCGTTGTCGCTGAACGAAGAGGCGACGCGGTTGCTGCAAGAGAGTTACTGGCGCGGCAATATCCGTCAGTTAAAGAACACGGCGGAGCAGATCTGTGTCATCGAGATGGATCACCAGATCAATGCCGATACGTTGCGCAAATACTTACCGAAGGGCGAGAGCCAGCAGGGCATTATACTGCGTAACCAGCCTCAGACGAACGGGAAAGACTACTCCCATGAGATTGGTCTGCTGTATAACATGGTGATGCAGAATAAGAAGGATATCGAAGCGATTAAGGAATCGCTTCAAGGGACGCATGGCGAACGGTTATCGGCGAATGGTTATCGGGAACTTGAGGATACTCCTCAGCCGACGATTACGATTGCACAGCCGGAGATGGCGGCAAGGAAACATGTGGATGCAGACGATGCGGAGGATGTGGAGACGAGTTTAAGGGTAGAGGACAGCGAGAAGGAGTTGATCAAAAAAGCGCTGGAGGCTTCTGGCGGAAACAGGAAGGTTGCAGCAGATAAGCTCGGGTTCTCGGAAAGGACGTTGTACCGGAAGATTAAGGAATATGGATTATAGTTCGCATATAGAACTCATCGGAGTAACTCGCCCCATGCTCGACGGATTTTTGCGTACCCCTTCGCAAAAATACGCCTCCGAGTGAGTTTATATGCTGACAGAAGCAAAATAATAAATTGAAGATTGAAAAAATCATAGTATTGTTAGGAATTGCGCTGGTGATGAACGGGTGTTCAATCAGTTATAAGTTCAACGGCGCGAATATCAACTATCAGACGACGAAGTCGATCTCGATAGCGGATTTTCCGAACAATGCGGCGATGGTGAATCCGACCTTGAGTCCGTCCTTGACAGAAGGAATACGAGACTTGTTCTCCCGTCAGACGCGGTTGCAGATCTTGAGTAAGGGCGGAGACCTGGAATTAGAAGGTGAGATTGTGGGTTATGACATCTCGCAGGGTGCGATCTCGAAAGACGGTTATGCCACGGAGGGTAAGTTAACGATTCGTGTGACGATTCATTTCACGAACAATATCTACCCGGAAGAGTCGTTTGACAAGACCTATTCGGCGTATCAGACGTACGATGCGAGTCAATTGTTGAGTGATATACAGGATCAGTTATGCCAGATCATCGTGCAGGAAATTGCTGAAAATATATACAACGATACTGTGGCGAAGTGGTAGCCATTTCGCATTGGAAATTGGATATTGGAAATAGGATAATATATGAAAATTAAACAGATTTTAGCGTTGGGAATGGTAGCGGTGTTAGCTGCCGGTTGCGTGACGCAGAAGCGAATGACATACATGCGTGACGCGGATGCTGCGAAGGCGGAAGCGTTGAACGCAGCGTTTACATCGAAGAGTCATACCGTGATTCGTAACGGGGATGCGTTGACGATCTTTGTGTCCGCTTTGGATCAGGAAGCAGTGACTCCGTATAACTTACCGACGGTGATTTATGCAACACCGGGGTCGAGAACGGTGCAGACAACGCCGATGTTGCAATATTACATCGTAGATGAGAAAGGCGATGTGACGATGCCGGTGTTAGGTGCTATTCATGTAGCGGGTTTGACGCGTGTGGAGGCGCAGGAAACTATACGTGCGTTGCTGGAGACGCAAGTGGTGAATCCGTCGGTGCAGGTGAACCTGATCAACGCCAAAGTGTCGGTGTTAGGTGAGGTGAATCGTCCGGGCTATGTAGCGATGTCGGGTGACCGTTTGACTTTATTGGAAGCTTTGGCAGCAGCCGGCGACCTGACGCCTTACGGCAAGCGGGACGATGTGTTAGTGACGCGTGAAGTGGATGGCAAGATAGAGATGACGCGTGTTGACTTACGCAGTGCCGATCTGTATAACTCGCCGTTCTTCTACTTACAGCAGAACG
>Ga0256407_10004647_pt1 | contig 22713 bp, 18 predicted proteins | sample RumenRJG_04DNA_FD_193489 | JGI IMG/M metagenome (GOLD analysis project Ga0256407, IMG submission 193489) | Bovine rumen microbial communities from Lethbridge, Alberta, Canada - RJG_04 | ecosystem: Host-associated > Mammals > Digestive system > Stomach > Rumen | place: Canada: Alberta... | reverse complement strand
GCTAACAAACTTATTCGTTTAGCTTTCGCTGTCGTGACTAACAATCGACCTTATATAGATGGATATGTACCAACATTAGCGTAAAAAATCATTTTTTTGTCACTTTTTTAATATAGTTCGTTAATACTTAGGTTTACAGCCGTTTGGAGGCGTCATAGCTCTCCACGGTCTTGGTCTGGATGACGACGGAGGTGTCGCCCTGTTGCCATGTCTCGCTCCGTGTCGTCACGGTCCGCGTCACGTTGCAGGAGGTGAGTCCCAGTCCTGCCGCCAGTGCCGTGAGGGCGGCGATAAGCACGGAGATCACCAGTTTGAGAATCTCTTTCTTTGTCATAGTTCAGGTTTGGTTGGTTACACGCGTGGGATTTGAGTCCTTCCTTTTCGGACGAACGAGACTGAGAAGGAAGCGACAAACGCCCCGGTCGTCCGTTATCTTGTCTCTCAAATCCGGTGCAAAGGTACTGCTTTTTTACGAGACTGCCCAATTTACGCGTCCGCGCAACACCTTTGAAAGTGTTTTAGAGGAGCATATAGCCGCAGTAGTCCGAAAAATCGCGTGCTGAAGCCAAGGTCATCCACCCTCTGCGCTTCACGTCGGAGAGCCAGTTGGTGGAGTGCCGGCGATGCTTGCACCAGCCGTAGAGCAGCACCTCGAACGCAAAATCCGGGTGGCTGTAATGTATCCGTGCCTGCAAACGGTCACGGAGGAGGTTCAGAGTGATTTTTAGTTGCTGTTTCATAATCCGAATAGGAGGCTTCTTCTGGCTTTGGCGCTCAGATAACACACATAATCGCCGTTCTTGTCTCGACGATGGGTCAGCACGATGCCGCTTTGCTCAGCCTGACGGCGAGCTTTCGCCCAATTGGCAGCTTCTTCTTTGTTTTTTTCTTTCATAACACACTCATTTTTAGTTTATTATAATATCTTATCGGGGGCATTTCCTGCCTCTTTCCTATATATGTCCTATGCAATACCTATGCGCCACCTCCTTTCACATACACCACCTGCTGCCCGGTCGGGTTGGTCATCTTCCACCCGTCACGGGGTTCGGTGGTGCCGTAGCGTCGGTAGTAGTCGTTGTAAGAAAGTGTTTGTTGGCGAAGTTTGTTCTGCTTCTTAAGCACAATGTCCTCAATGGCAAAATACGGATTCGGGTTGATCCACATGCCCTGCCGTTGTGCTTCACTAATCGTGTCGTACACATGCTGTCGTGTCGCTTCGTCATAACCATCCCACAACTTTTCGCATCCACGCCGCCTGCGCTTGTATTCGCCTTGCGGCTTGAGTAATGCCCAGATACTAAAAAACGAATAATTCATAATCAATAATTTTTTCCCTTGCCAAGCCTTGCCTCGCATGCATTGTCATGACAATTTATTGGCATGGCAAGGCATGGCTTTCTTTATAATTTTCTTTTGCTTCTTTTCTTTTATCGCTTTCTTTCGTTCCTTATTGGGGTCCCCGATGTGACTCACACAAGCCTTAGCCTAAGCGACGACAAAGGTACTACAAAAAAGAGGAACGGTGTTCCGTTCCTCTCCTTTCTGTTCCTTTCGGATTTTTTCATTTTTTTTCGTTTTGTGTGGCTCAATCGATGTCGATGCAGTATTTCTCGCAAAGGTATCTGACAGCCACGGGTGGCAGTATCTTGGTCGAGGGAGATACCCCCATTTGCCGCAGTGCCTCTTGGTCGGAGAGTAACCATCGGCGGAAGGTGGGCAGCGATACACCGGCTGCTTGTGCCAACTCGGATTTGAGTTTTGATTTATATTTTCCCATAGGATACATCTGTTATTATTAGATACAAAAAAAGGGAGATACTGAATTATCTCCCTGATTGAATGCACCCTATGGCGGTGCCCTAATGCACGTACATAGTTATGTTATTTGAGCGTAGTTTTATACTCAAGGGTTACGGAAAGTTAGTAAAATGTGTGTTTCATGTAGTCCTTTTTCAAATACTTTATTTCTTCCAATAGGTACCTATCGGATAACCGTTTTCGGAAGTGAGTTTGATGGTGTCACCTTTCAACTCATAGAAGACACGTTCGCTCTTGTGTGACGAGCCGGTGTCCTGTTTGCCATCCTTGGTCTCATAGAAACCGCCTGTGTAAGCTAGGTCGATGTAGTGATCCGCTTCGTTGAGGGTGTAGGTACCATAGTCTACCTGACGCTTGGTACGTTGCGTGCGCGCCTGGTCAGCATAGATTTCCCAACCCCACTCGAAGTCGTCACCGTTTCCGAAGTAGAAATACTCGCGCAGGGGGACGTCTCCACGGTCCATGTCGCAAATGAATTTCACACCTTTAATCGGGTGCTGCGGATCGTTGCTGTTGCAAGCTGTGAATGTCAATACACTGGCTACAAGCGCGATGGCGAAGATAAAGAATTTTCTCATAATGTTTGTTTTTTAGTTTACTGGTCAACTGGTGTTACTGAACGCGGACGAAGTAGTTGATATATTCCATGGAGTAGTCCGTGAAGGTCTCGTATTTATACGTCTTCATGACGTTACCGGTAAGTGTGGAAACGCTAACTCCCCAATCAGCAGGAATCGGGTCCGGTTTTACGGCCGGATAGTCAGGAGTGCCGGTAGCAAAGAAAAGTTGATCGTTCTTGACTTCCCACCAACCTGTTTCGGGCTGTGCATCCCAAATTCTATCGAAGCTATTGGTCTTGACGAGCGAACCATCAGCTTTGAAATCATAGATTTCTTCACCAGGCATACCGTGAATCATGATGTACGGTTCGTAGTCCGGATCTTGGTTAGTGAAGCTGTTTTCGATGCTCTTGGTGTACATGAGACGCCATTTGCCGGTGATGTTCGCTTTGTTGACATCCAAATCCGGACCTTCCGGTTCTGCTACACGCGTCATGTGGATGAGACCATCAGCGCCATCTCCCTGAAAACCTTCCCAGAGAAGGTTAGCGTGTTCTTTATCCGCACTGATGATCTTCAGTGGGATCGGAGTCTCTTCTTCGGTGTGGAGATAGAGGATGTTTCCTTCGATCTTGTAATTGGCAGGCCAGCCGTTGATCTCTACGTCTGTCTCGGAGAGCACGTTGATATAGGCGTGCGGGGCAGGAGAGAGACCTTCTCCATCACCAATAAGGGTCGAGTCGGTGATCCACTGGGTGCCAACATAGTCTTTGGCGTTATACTCACCCGGGTTAGACGGGGTGTTGGGGTCACAAGCCGTGAATAAAAGGGACAAAGTCACAAAGGACAATGTACAAAGGATGAATTTTCTCATAATACAATTTATTGTTTGTTATTTGATGCGAACAAAGACGGATTCGTAATGACGATGCGTCATTCCCATAGAGGGGTCGTAGTCGTAGTCGGAGCCGGTGACGAGGTAGTCGTCGTTGAAGACAAGGATGTCCTCGGGATGACCGTACTCGTGCATGTCAGCGAGAGAAGAGTAGGTTCCGTAGCAGATCTTTTTCTCTGCGACGTTCACTTCCCAGATACCTTCCATGTTGGGATTCGGGCTGGAGTCTTCGTAGAGCATCTTGTTGTTCTCTTTGAAGGTCATCCATGTGATCATACCACCGGTGGTGTAGCTGGTCTCTACAGTGCCATCCGCTTTGGTTTCCGTCATAGAGCCGATGACCATTTTGTACTTACCGAGCAGCGCAGCTTCGGAGATAGCATTCTGTTTGTTGCGGTCGAGGGTAGGGAGAGCGGATACGTAAATAATTCGTTCGTTTTGACTAAGCACAATGCCTTTCTCGTCCAACGAATCGATGTCATACGCAGTCTCGCGGATAAAAATCTGGTTGTTCTCGTACTTGAACGGTGCAACATCGTTGCCAAGCTGGATAGAGGTCTCGCTCAGGAGGAAGATCGGCTGGCACATATGGGTAGTGGTGAAATCTCCGACACTGACGGAGTCAAGGAACCATGTGGTGCCTACGTAGTCTTTGATGTTGATCTCGTCCGGATTTTTCGGACCGTTGCTTTCACATGCTGTGAAGGCGAGTGCAAGTGCTGCGAGGGCACAGAAAAGAACTTTTTTCATGATTAACAGAAAATTATTGCTTGAGTAATAGTTCCGGCCATTCTTCTTCTGTACCGGCGTTATGAATCAGCGTCAGGTAGTCGCCTTTCAGGCTGAATTTCAGTTTTTCATTCATCGGCCAGAACTCGCTGAAATCATCACCGTCCTTACTGCCGTCCATATAGACGAGGATGGAATTGAGCGTAGCATCGATTACATCGCCGTCAATCTTAAACGTACCGTCTCCGACGATATGCTCGTGAGCTACCACGTCGCGACCGTTCATGTAATAATCCTCAATTCGTTGGTACGTACCGTCTTCACCAAAGGTGTAGAAAAAGTCAGATTCGCCTGCAACGCGCATCCATGTACCTACGATCGGGCTGTCAATTTTGTCTTTCTTCTCACAAGAAGTGAATACCGTCATGCCGGCTGCCAGCACAAGGGCAAAGAATAGAAATTTTTTCATTTGTGCAATCATTTTTATGTGTTACTATTCAAATTTGCGCACAAAATTACTGCTTTTTTATGAAAAAGCATTCTCAAATCGTACAAATCTTCCTTTTTTCGTTACAGATAGCCATTTTTCGATATATAAAAAAATCCCTGCCACGCGGGTGACAGGGATGCGAGCGTAGCTTCGAGGTGGGACGGCTTGCCGTGTCGGTGTCCTCGAAGTTACAACAAATATTTGGAATATGCAAATTTATTTGAAAAAATCCGTTAAATCTGTAAAATCTGTGGGAGATATACGCTAAAAAAGCGCCGAAGCGCTCTTTTTAAAACATCAAATCCTCCTGATCCATCTCCGATGCCTCTATCGCATGCATGAACATCGCGAAATACACCGGCAGATACCATATCTTTCCCTCACGCTTCACCTCCCGTTCATTCGACAACACCACCGCGTCCTCGATCTTATAATCCGGATTCGTCACAAAATTAGTCAGCGCACTGTGCACCGTATAATCCTTACCGGACTTCACCTCCACCGGCATCACGCGACAATTCTCCGTATCATCAATCATATAATCCACCTCGCCCTTTGATCGGTTGTCATAATAAAAAAGCTTATGCCCATGCGCAGCCAACTCCTGTGCCACCACACTTTCATATACCGCACCCAAGTTCACGCTCTTCTGCGTCTCCATCACGGCCTTGATCGACAATCCGTACAGCACACTCGTCAGCAGTCCCACGTCGTTCAGATACAACTTCAGCAAGTTCTTCTGCAGCGACTCCGATAGCGGATATCTCGGATTCGATATCGCATGCACAGCCAATGCCACTCCCGCAAACACCAGATAATCAAACTCTTCCTTGTAGTTGTCGAACCGATCCCCTTTCTTCTCCTGAATATCCTTTACCACCACGCGCTTCTTCTTGTTCTCCATCTGACTCGGTATCATGTCGTAGATCCGCCGGATGTATAACTTCTTCTCCGCTGCCTCCTCGTACTGCACAGCATCCTGCTTGTACAGGTCCATTATCGCATTCTGTACCTCTCGCACTTTCGCGATGTTATGTGTCTTCAGATACTCATTCACTACATCCGGCAGTCCTCCCACAAGCAGGTACCGCTTGAATAGCGACAGCACATACTCATGCTGTTCCTTGCTCAGACTCTCCTTTTGGTCGTATGCCTCACGCAGTCGCCGCAATGCCTCCTCGCCATAACCGTTCGCTATCAGCCATTCCTCAAAATCCAACTGAACCATCCGCTTGCGGATCACACTCCCCACCGGTATCGACTTCGTCTTCTTCAGCGTCAAGCCTAACAAACTCCCACTCGCAATGAACCGGTACCGCTTGTCTTGCCGGAAGAACTTCAGCAGCGTCAGGTATTGCGGATAATGCTGGATCTCGTCCAGGAACACCAACGTGTCGCTGTATTCGTGCAACTCGTTTCCAGCTACCGAACTCAACGCAAAATAGAAGTCATTCACATCGTGGATGTTCTTGAACAGCTGTGGTCCTTCATCGTCTTGCACAAAGTTCACTTCGATGAAATGCTTGTATACTTGCTTACCCACCTCACGAATGATGAACGACTTACCTATCTGTCGTGCACCTTCTATGATTAGTATCTTGTCATTCTCCGAACGCAGATACTCCTCCAAATATCCCGAAATCTTGCGGTACAACATACGCTTTACACTTTTCAATACTTTTTCACGCTGCAAAATTACACTTTTCAATTGAATTATGCAAATATTTTTTACACTTTTCAATAGAAATCTGCATTTTTGACCCATTTTAGGCCTTTTTTGCCCACTCCTCCCATAAAAAAAGCGCCGAAGCGCTCTTTTTGTGTATATTATTACATTGCCTATTTCAATGTAACTTTGTATTCGAGGGTTACTTCGTCGCCATCGGCATAACCATCAGCCATCCTAATAGCCAAGTGAGTAGAATTTTTCGTCTCATAAATCCTACCACCAATAATATCGGTTTCGGTGGAGACGGCTGTCACCGCGAGGTTTGAAGCGGTGTTCAACCACATGCTCTATATTAAATGCGTAATAGGCACGGATACCGAAGTCGAGGTACCGGCGATGGGCGACAAACGACTCCACTGAACCGATAGTAACTACCGGAACGGGGTCATTAGCGTTGCTGATTGGAGCAACGCTAATCATTGGAGATTGGTAATTGGAGATTGAAGATTGTTTGCTCCACACCGCGGCCTCAGCGAATAGCTGCACACCCAAAGCATGTTGGTTCGTCAATCGCCATTCATAACCGATCTCGGCGGCTACAAGCAGATGGTATTTCGATATATTCGATGGACGGTTTTCGGTGTACGGCGTTTCCAGCTTACCGGTGATCAGTTGGTTGACTACATGCACGTCATACGCCGGATAATACGCATCGATATTCGCTTCGTTGATCGTTAACGAACGATTAGCGGCAAGAGGTAGCATGAACCGTGGTCCCACATTGAGAGTAAAGCCGTTCAAACGTATCGCGAACAGCAAGGACAGATCGATCTTTGCAAACTTATCCCGCTGCGTAAAGTCCGAATTAATGGTATAGTCTATTGTATTGCCGAGATAGTCGGTGTTGGTGAAATTGTCCGTGTTCGAACCTTTAAGCGGTGCCACACCGTACCCGAAACCGGCACCGATAGCACAACCGAGTTCCGCTTGCCCGCCTACCGATCCGTAGTACGTATAGCGCAGGTCCAAACCGCCTGCCCCTCCGAAACCGGGTCTCACCTCCCCCGTTGCTCCGACCGCAGCAGTAGGCAGATAGGTCTGCCCGCCGCCACGCACACCAATCGAGAGCATGGAGGTTTGTGCCAAGCAAGGTGAAAGGTGAAAGGTGAAAGGTGAAAGAAGCACCATCCACAAGCCAACTATTCTATGTATCCTTTCAATTTTCATTTTTCACTTTTCACTTTATTACGATATATCGCAATACGGTTTGTATGTCGCCGTTTTGGACGACGACTTGATAGCAACCCGGTATTGGTTGCGCATAGAGGATTAGCCGATCGGTCTCTTTCGTTTCAAGGCACTCCAGACGATGTCCGGCTATGTCATAAACGGTGACGGTAGTCGGATAATCGGGGTTAAGCCTCAGCAGCCGTTGCTGCTCATTAGGTCGCACCATCGTAGGCTCTAAGAAAGGCGGAGCCGGAGCAGCCGAAGAGGCATAATGGACGATAAGGGACCGCATGAGGTCGGTACACAGAACGCCGGACGGACTGCCGCTCACATCGACGGACGCATAGTAATCGCCTGTCCCCAAGAAGGACTGATCGATGGTGAGGTAATAACCGGTACCTATGCGTTCATCGTCAGCGGACGCACCATCGGTTAGTTTATCCGGTGCCCCACGCACACGATACCACGTCACGGCTTCTTCGTCGAAGTAATACCCCATCGAATTAATCGACCGCATATCGAGCATGATGAGCCAGTCATAGAGTGCCACCACAGGCAAGGCCGGGTAATCGCCGCAGTTAGGTGCGAAATATGCCACGTAATGCGCATCCGCCGTCACTTCGACTTGGCGCACAGCGGAGGTATCTCCGTCGTTCCAATGGTCAAAATGCCAGTCTTCGACAGAGGTGGCCCGTAGTTCGATCCACGTTCCGCAAGGCACTTCAATGGCCCATATCGGCACACTAAGCGCTATAAATAATATGTACAGAAGCTTGCGCTTCATTAAGCCTTCAGCTATCAGCTTTCAGCCGTCAGAGATTAACTATTTATTGCACAGTTACAGTTACGTCACCTTGAGTAGCGTCACCGGTAGCGGTAGTAACGGTTACGTTGTAAACCTTGGTCTTGAAGAGCGCGGTGAAGGTCGGCAGTACACCGTTGTACTCGAAGTCACGCGGCACGATTGCATAGTTCGGATCGGTCGGATCGGTGATGTCGCTCCAGTGGTCGAACTCCAAACAGTCGTCATCGGTGTGCGGAGTGAGGTGCAGGGTTGTTCCGTGTGCTACAGGGAAATCTACACCCGGGTCGATAGACGGGTCGATGACTGTCTCGTCGGCTGCGAAGATAGCCTTGTAGTTCTTGAGCGTCGCATCTTTGATGTTAGAGATCGTACGTGTAGCGGGTGCGGTGGCATCATCTTCCCATTGTACGAAGTGGAAACCTGTTGCCGGGGTAGCGGTGATGGTTACGGAGCTACCGCAATCTACATTCTTACTGTCCGAAGCCGGAGTTGCTTGAGCAAATACATTCATTGCGCATACAAGGCTTGCGCAGAGCACTACGATTAACTTTTTCTCTGCCACAAGGGCGCGATTAATTTTAATAAAATTTTTCATAATAATTTGGTGTGTTAATTATTGTTAATATTTTAAAAAATTTCAAATATCAAATTTACGGGTTCACCGTAATACTTACATCGCCCATGGATGCATCATCGGTGGTGACGGTGATAGTAAATGGTCCGCCTTCGCTTTCAGGGGTATAGTCTTTCCAACCATCTGCTTCTTGGTACAATTCTATCGCTGCACACGGTATATGGAGGGTAATACTCGACTGCGGGTTTTTCTTGGTGAAATTTTCCGGCCAAGCCGGTATATTCTCCGTCCAATGCACATGGATATCCGTCAGCATATTATTGGCCGCCAGCATCGAGGTTCCCAAAGAGGATACCGATGCCGGTATCGATATAGACTGCAGATGGGAACAATACGAGAATCCGTATTGCCCGATTGCAGTCACGTCTTCCGGAATAGTGACTTCACTCAAACCGTGGCACCCATTGAATGCCTCATTGCCTATAGAGGTAACCTGATTGAAATCAATGGACGTAATACCTGCGAAACCGTAGAAAGCATGATTCTTAATTTCCGTAACACCATCCGGGATAGTCAAGGTTGTCACTTTGGTTCCATTCACATACAGGTCTCCGCCTCCCACATAAATAAGGTAACCATTGCGGCTGAACGGGGAAGAGTCGTATGTACCAAAATCGATGTTGCACCATGCCTCCAGATCGGAGATATAGACCGACTCCATCGCCCAACAGCTGGTAAATGCATTCCGCCCCACAGAGGTGAGGGACGAAGGAACGGTCAGAGAGGTTAGATGCGAACAACCACTGAACGCATATGCTCCGATAGTCGTCACTCCTTCGGAGATGATGACAGATGTAATGGATGTTCTATAGTCTTTCCATGGCATATTCAATGCCGGATAATTCGCCATTGCGCCCGTTCCGCTGATGGTGAGCGTACTGTCACACAATGTCCAAGTGAGGTTGTCGCCGTCTGCACCACAAGTACCGGATGCAACAATTTCGTCTACAATCGTATAGCCGTTCCAGCCGCTCGCGGCGTTGTATAATTCTTCCGTTCCGCAAGGGATATGGAGGGTTATGCCGGATTGCGGGGATCTGTTGGTTATATTATTCCAATAAGGAATATTCTCTGTCCAAGATACGTAAATATCCGTTATAGCAGAACAAAAAGTAAATGAATGTACGTATATACCTGTAACGCTACTTGGAAAGGTCACTGTTGTTAAGTGGGAACACTTCTGAAACGCGGCCATATCAATGATTTCAACTCCTTCTGATATTACTACAGATGTTAACGCGGAACAATTAGCGAACGCAAAACTACTAAGACGTGTCACACTACCCGGAATGGTCACTTCAGTTAAAGAAGAACAAAAACGGAACGCCTGTTCGTTAATACGTGTAACGTTGTTCGGAATAGTCACAGATGTGAGACCGGAACAACTCTCAAAAGCAGAACTACCTATAGTTTCGACTCCGTTCGGTATAGTCAAAGAACTCAAAGAAGAACAATTTTTAAATGCTGAATTTCCAATACTTGTGACACTATTCGGGATGGGCGCAGAGGTCAACGCAGAACATCCATTGAACGCTGATGCACCTAAAGAGATTAAACCTTCCTGAATAGTTACGGAAACCAGAGATGTACACTCATAGAAAGCACAATAATCGATACTTGTAACGCTACTCGGGATAGTTGCTGATAGCAAAGAGGAAATCTTATAGAATGCCCCTCTTCCTATGTTCGTTACGCCATCTTCTATAATAACTGAAGTAATGGATTCTTGATACGAATACCAAGGAATGTCTGCAATATTTTCCCAACCCGCCATCGCTCCTGAGCCGCTGATAGTCAGGACGCCGTCACAGAGTGTCCAAGTGAGGTTGTCGCCCTCTGCTCCACAGGTACCGGAAGCGGTATATTCGGCTTCGATGGTATAGTTGCCCCATCCGGCGGCTTGGTAGGCGCTGATGGCGCTACATGGGATGTGCAGTCTGACGGACGGCTGTGGATTATTGCTTGCCGGAAGAACAGGGATATTCTCCGTCCACGGCGCATAGATATCCGTCAGGTTAGTAAAACCGGCGAAGGCATTCTCACCGATGGTATTGATGCCATCCGCAAACGTGACGGTATGAATCGCATCTTTGTGCTCGTTCCATGGTGCACCGCCGGCACTGTAATCCGCCATCGCGCCGATACCTTTGATATCCAAATGACCGTCACACGAGAGCATCCAGGTCTGGTTCGATCCTTGCGCACCACACATGCCGCCTTTGAGGTGGTCGTCCGCAATCTGGTACCGGTTCCAAGCAGTGGAAGAACTATAGAGATTCTCGTAGCCGCACGGCACATGGATGGTGATCGTAGCATCGAGGTTTGTATGTTCCTGCCAAGCGGTCAAATTATCCTGTGGAGGAGTAGTGGTCCATTCCACATAGATATCTTTCAGGTTCTCGCATTCTTTGAATACAGATGTTTCAAAATGGGTTACCGTGTTAGAAATACGGATGGACTTCAAATTATGCTGGTACTCAAATGCATATTGAGACACCGTCAGCACGCCGTCTGGAATGACCGTAGTCTGGCATCCGTATAATAATTTATTGGTAGCGGTTTCGATGATGGCATTGCAATTATCGCGGCTGTCATACTTTGGATTCGCGGGATCCACCACTATAGAGGTCAGACTGAAACAGCGTAAGAAGGCATCCTTGTTGATCATGGTCACACTGGCAGGGATATAGATGGATTTGAGGCTGTGACATCCGTAGAACGGACCATGACCGGTCGTGTTTCTACCGATAGACGTCATACCGTGCGGAAAATTGATACTCTCTAACTGATAGCAGTTATAGAAGGCCATTGTGCCAATGATTTTCAAAGTACTTGGATTAGTAACGCTCACAATATTCAATCCATAGAACGCAGAGTTACCAACCGTCGTAACGCCTTCTTCGATTACCACATGTTTGATAATATTTTTTAAACTATTCCATGGGCTGCTACTATAGTTCGTCATCTCACCCGTTCCGCTGATGAGCAATGTACTATCACATTCCAGCACCCAAGTCAGATTGGCACCACATGTACCGGAATACTGGTGCTCTTCAAACGTTGCGGTATAGGTGGTATTGGTATTGGGCATCACGTTACGCGGATTGTCCGTATTGCCGTCATCCCATTGTACAAAATGATGACACGCATCTATCGGCAACGCCGTGATATAGTGCGAATCATCCGTATAAACTTGCTCCGTAATGGAGGAAGCCGGTGTACCGTTATCCATCTGCACCAGTCCATATGTACTGTTGTCTGACGCAACGGTCAAGGTATAGGTAGTATTACATCCTCCTCGTATGTTACAATTATTCCACCCCGCTTTAGCCATATAGTACTCCGCCGTACCGCAAGGAACGTGCAAAGTGATATTTTTAGCTTGGTTAGTTTCTACCATGGAGTACCATTGGGGAATAGCCTCTGCTGTTGTCCATGAGACATAGACATCCGTAAGTCCCGTATTATAGAATGTTTCGTCACCAAGCGAAGTAACGCTACTCGGAATAGTGACGGAAGTCAAAGAGGTACAATTCCTGAATGCATAATAGTTAATGGTGGTGACACCACTCGGAATCGTTACCGAGCTCAACGAACTGCAACCTTGGAATGCATATGGCTTTATCGTAGTAACGCCACTCGAAATCGAGACGGAGGTTAGATTGATACAATTATAGAACGCATATTGTCCGATATTTGTTACCCCGGGGTTTATAAAGACTTGCTTTACATCATTTCTACGGGCATACCACGGCATAGTGGTACTACTATAATTATTCATCGCACCCGTTCCGCTGATGGTCAGCACGCCGTCGCAATTGAGATACCATGTTAAATCTGTACCGCACGTACCGCTTCCGAGTCCTTCTGCGAATGTTGCAGTATAGGTTTTGTTTGAGCTGATACCTATCTTACGTGGATTTTCCGTATTTCCGTCGTTCCATTGTGTGAAATGGTGACACCCTGTACTTGTGGCCGTAATGGTATGGGTATCTTCGCAATGCATCGATTTAGAAACCGTAGCACCGGCAGCATCATCGTCAATCTTTACAGTTCCCATGGCACTATTATTCGCTTTAACCGTCAGCGTATAATTAGACGTACCGCTTCCTTGCATCGTATAGTCCTTCCAGCCGTTTGCCGCACGATAGAGGTCTCCTGAACCGCACGGCACATGGAGCGTGATACTCGACTGCGGCGACTTGTTCGTAAAATTGGAAGGCAAGGAAGGCACATTCGCCGTCCATGATACATAAATATCCGTTAGTGACGAACAATTATATAGCACTTCTGACCCCATCGAAGTAACCGATGCCGGTATATATATCGACTGCAAGTTGGAACAATAGGCGAAGGCATCGTGACCGATGGTAGTCACCCCTTCCGGAATCGTGATTGAGGTCAAACCATGGCAACCGTTAAAAGCACGAACATTGATGTTGGTTGCCTGATTGAACTGAATGGAAGTTCCAGCCCAGCCCCCAAAGGCAAACGCGGGAATGGATGTAATGCCGTTCGGGATGGTCAAGGTCGTCACTTTGGTATTATTCACATACAAGTTTCCGCCTCCTTTATTGCTGGAATATATATTGCGACAGAATGGCGAGGAATACTCTGTGCCAAAATTAATGTTGCACCAAGCAGCCAAATCGGTGATATAAAGTGACTCCATTGCATTACAGCCATAGAAAGCATTACCACCAATAGAGGTGATGGACGGAGGAATCGTCACGGTAGTTAGATTAGCACAATTGAAAGCACAGCCTCCGATACTTGTCACACCATTAGCGATAGTAACGGACGTGATGGATGCTCTATAGGCATACCAGGGGACAGCTGAGAAAGAGGAATAAGCAAACATCGCGCCGGTACCTACGATACGCAAAGCGCCGGTACACTCGTTGAAATACCATTTCACATTATCTCCATTCGCACCGCAAGTACCATTGATCGTTTCCTCAAACGTTGCCGTATAAGTCGCCGTACCTTGGACGGTCACCGTACGCGGGTTGGAGGTGTTGCCGTCGTTCCATTGCACGAACTTATAGCAGCTCTTCGGCGTGGCGGTCAAGGTCACCGTTTGATTATATTGTTTCGTCGCCGTGCCGCTGACCGTACCCATCGCGGTATTAGCAGACGCGCCGGTGATCTTATAACTCCGCACGGTACTCGTGAACTGCGCCGTATAGTCCTGTGCCTTGTTGACAGCATAGATAGTAGGACTCCAACCGCTGAAGGTATAGATATATTGCACCGTAGCCGATTTGGTAGGCGTCGTACCGGTATAACTGGGTGTTGTGCCGTATTTCACACTACTGCTCTGCAAGACGGAAGAGCCGTTCAAGAAACGGATCGTATAGGAACGGACGGTACTGCTGAACTGCGCCGTATAGGTAGCATCGGCTGTCGCAGCCACAATAGTCGGACTCCAACCGCTGAAGGTATAGGTATATTGCGCCGTAGCCGTTTTGGTAGGCGTTGAACCCGTATAGCTTGGTTTGACACCATGGTTAACCGTCAAGGTCTGCAAAGTCGTACCGTTATTGACGAACTTAATCGTATACTGGTTAATAGCAAAGGTCGCGGTATAGGACGCATTGGCGGTTGCCGTAACCGTACGGCTGGCATTCTTGTTACCATCGCTCCATTGAACGAAATGGTATCCGGTCGTCGGGGTGGCTTTGATAGTCACAGACGTTCCATAGTTGTAAGTACCACCACCGGTGACCGTACCATAGTTGGTATTATTGGAGGTCACCGTCAACGTCACTTTGTTGGGGATAAACGTCGCGGTGTAAGTGGTGTTTTTCGTAATCTGTACCGCTCGAGTGGCATTTTTAATACCATCGTTCCATTTTGAGAATGTGTATCCGGAAGCAGCCTGAGCGGAGATGTTTATGAGCGTAGATTGCGCAACACTTCTTGATGTTGTGCCGTTCGTTGAAGTTGTCCAAGATCCGTTAGCAATTCGCACCTGACCACCCGCCGCCGGACTTGCTGTAACCGTCAGCGTCACATTCGCCTCTACATAGTTCAATCCCGCACCCCCGATGAGGAGTGCGAGAAGGAATACGATTCTATGTGCGCGACGCATCATGTGCATGTGTATATCAAAATCCGCGGCAAAGGTACTGCTTTTTTATGAAAAAGCACTCTCAAATCGTACAATTCGACTCTCAAATCGTACAAAAGTGACGGATTACATCACTGCATGTGGAAAAATTGACGGAAAAACGCTATTGGAGATTGTTATGGCGGTATTGGAGGGGTGTCTCGCCGGTAATCTCCTTGAAGACGCGGTAGAAAGTTTGGTCGGAAGAGAAACCGCTTGACGTCATGGCATCCATGATAGCCTCTTTATCGGTGCCATAGCCGGAATCGCGGAGTATCTGTTGTGCGTGCTCCACGCGGTAGCGCGCTACGTATTGGGAGAAACTGAGTCCCGTGCGGCGGTTGATACAATTGGAGACATAGGTGCGGTTCGAACCGACAGCTGTGGCCAAGTCCTGAATGGTCAGATTCGAATCGGCAAACAGTTTGTCTTCCCGGAGCACGACCGCGATCTTAAACATCAGTTCATCGGTTTCCGCCGTGGTCGCCTTGTCTTCCTCGAGATTCTCTTCCTGCGAAACGGTCTCTATAGGCAGCGTGGTATGGGCTGCCACGTAACCGAGACTGAACAGCAGAATCGACATCAATACCGCCGGGATATAGACCAACAGACTGCCGTCAAACAGTTCCCTTCCCAGCACGTTCAGCGCCATCGATACCATCGCCGTGATACCGATGAGGATGAGCATGGTGTGGGTAGGTTTGAGGATATGACTGCGGTCATCGGCATAGGTGTTATCCATCCGATTCCGGGTAGCACGCAGCAGTCGGAAACCGCAGATCCATACCCATACCACTTGTATCGCAAAGAAGATACGCGTAGGGAAATAAAGGTTAAGCGGGAAGAAGATAGTTAGCAGCACCGCCGGAACAAAGAGCGCATAGTTATCCCAGGTGTATCTCGTACGCGTCAGTGCACGTAAGTACATGTAATAGAGCGGATAGACGCAGAGATTCGCCAACTGATAGGTATAAGTACCGATAATAGTCTCATGATTGGAGAAAAACAACCAATGGTTGACATAGAGCATGGTGGAAGCGAAATAAAAGAGAAGGATCGTATATTTGACACGGGGTTCATCCTCTCCACGAAAGGCACGCACCGCAAAGAAGATGCACCAAAACAGGCACACCATCATCGGCAACGATATGATCCATTGGTATAACATAACTGTCTATCGGCTGCAAAGGTACTGCTTTTTTATGACATATGCAAATGTTTTGAAAGATTTCTGTTTTTCGAAATGTTACGAAATGAAAAAGAACGAAACCATGATTGTTTGTAATATGCTGATTCTATGCTGATTATGCTAATTCCTTTTATTTTTATGTTTTATAACATATACGCATACGCATGCACGTTCAATATATTTTAGTAATTTTGCACCCGATTTTGGGTTATCGCCCAACCAAAAAGCGAAACAAACATTTAAACTTTTTATATCATGAGAAAATTATTCTTCTTAATTCCGGCGATGTTGCTTTCGTTAGCAATGAGTGCTACTATTCACGAAATCGGTCCTGGCGATCCCGAGACGGTAGTGAACGATTTGTTGGTTGCCAAATTACAGAGTTCTGCTGTTGTTGATGGCGATGTGATTGAGCTTAAGGATGGTATTTACAGTGAGTATAGTAACTACCTCTTTTTCAACAAAAGTGTTGAAGTTCGTGCTGCTGAAGGTGCACATCCTATTGTAGAAGTAGAGTGCTATATCAAAATTGGAGAGAGCGCACCTGGTAAAAATATCACTATCCGTGGTATTAAGTTTGATGCAAGCAAACAAGATGCAACCGGCAATCAATCCTCTTCGTATTCTCATTTCATCCGCGTATATTCTGCCGGAACGTTGGATTTTGAAAATTGCGAGTTCTATGGCTGTAAAAACCAAGTAATAGAAGTAGAAAGTTCAAATAGTGTTGAGAATTTAATTGTAAATAATTGCTATTTCCGCGATATTACCAATACATGTATTTATGTCCAAAATACAAGTGAATCCAATTTGACAATTACAAACTCCACCTTTGCCAATATTGATGCTACCGGTGTTTCTGCTGGTATTATTGATACAAAGGCTGCAACCGGTACTGTTGTTGTTGACCATTGTACGTTCTATGATTGCAAAGCAAAAAATACGGATTATGGAGTTATTGGTCACAATGGTTCTTTTACTTCCGATTTTACCGTTTCAAACTCTATCTTCGCATGGGGAACTATGTATGACAAACGCGCAACTTATCTCCCCTCCGGTACAGCTGTTTCTAATTGTTTGACATACAACACCAATAAAGATACCGATAAATGGGGACACCACTCCGGTCCGACCTTTAGTAATTGCATGTTGCAAGATCCGCTCTTCAATGATCTTGCCAATAATAAATACACTTATGCCGGTACTTATGGCGTATCGATGTCTCCTGCTCGTGGTGCTGCTACCGATGGTTCCGACCTCGGTGACCCGCGTTGGTACACGGAAGTGACCTATCCTTCTACCGATTTCGCAAGCGGATATGTATTAAACGGCGGTATTGCAGAACTGACCGGAAACATTGAGTATAACACATTGAAAAGCGAGAACGAAGCAGATCATTATCTTCGTTATTATGACCGTTCAGTAAACGGCACTGCCATCTGGAAGATTCATGCAACAAGATCTTGCTATGTGCAGGCAACATTAAATATGTTTGATAATTCTTGGAACTATGCAGAGGACCCTGCTGAAAGAAAGAGTTATAAGAATGGCGGACATATCTTTGCCGTACAGCTGTTAGATATGAATAGCAATCCGATAGATGGGTCTGTTGCTGTAGCAGAACCTTCCGAATCAGACGCTATTGGCGACATTCTTGTTCCCGGTTTCATTTTCATTCCGGCTGAGGGAGATTATATCATCCAATTATCCAATAGTCGCGGATATTCCAAATGCGGTATTAGTAGTGTCACGCTTACTTATGCCGGTGGTGGTTTCATAACGATCCCGAGTGCAGATCCTATTCCGTTTGCAGACGCTATTTTGAGTGAAAAAGCAACCCGCAGTTTGAGCCCTGCAGAGATTCATTTCGGCAGCCCGAACGCAGCGCAATACGCTCAATGGAATGCACACGCTTCGGCAGGATTGTATGATATCACCTTTACTTTCACAGGAACCAATCACGGTATCTATCAGTTGATTATCAAGCAAGGCAACAATACCATTTTCTCTGACACCAAGGGACAAGGCGGAAGCGGTTCGGTTAGTTTCGAATCCGTTATGATTCCTGCTGATGGTGATTATGTCATTCAAGTGGCTAATATCAACCCGGGTGCTGACGGCTATCTGACCAGCGTAACGGCTGCGGCAGCGGCTTTGGCTGACGCATGGATTATTGACGATGAAGCTACCACCGAAGACGACATTGAAGCTCACCAAGAAGTGAAATACATACCTATCCTCAAACGCTCCTTCGTTGCCGGTATGTATAATACGATCTGCGTTCCGTTCGATTCCTATGACTCGGAACTGACCAGTATCTTTGGTGCCGGATATGAATTGTTGGCATTAGAGTCTGCTACCCTGACGGACGGTGTTCTGGTTCTCAATTTCCAGACGGTTGCAGGTAATAGTTTCGCTGCCGGTACGCCTTATCTGATTAAGCCGACCCAAGACGTAGTCAATCCGCAATTCAGCAAACATACCATTCATATGTATGCAAGCAACCATGTTCAACATGGTGGAGCCGCGGACTTTATCGGTACGTACATTCAAAAGCAACTCAATGCAGATTATGATCTGTTCCTCGGACAGAACAATATCCTGCACTTCCCGTCGAGCACAAGTGCTCCGCTGAAGGGTCTGCGTGCTTACTTCCACGTAACAGCAGCCAATGCGCAAGCAATCAAGCGTGCACGCATCGTTACCCAGGAACAAGTCATCACGGAGATTGATCTCGTGAACGGTGAGAACCAAGGACTTATCAAGACCATCGAGAACGGTCAACTCATCATCAACCTCGACGGTATCCGTTACAATATCATGGGCGGTAAAATAAAGTAATCTCATCCAAACATAAATACGAATATTTAAATTATCGAATTATGAAAAAATATATCATTCCAAGCACTACTGTTTTTGCATTCCGCACAGAAACAATCTGCGAATCAATAGTTTCCTCCGTTCAGGGTATTCTGGACTGGACAGACATTCCGGGTGACGCAGGAGACGGTATTTAATTTTATGAATATGAAAAGAAATTGGGTTAGTTTGTCATGTGCTTTACTAAGCGCCATGACGTTGAGTGCAGCGACTATCAATGTCGCTCCGGGTTCGGGAACGATTAGCACAGCAGTGAAAAATGCTTCTGCCGGTGACGTCTTCGTACTGGCAGACGGTAACTACACCGAGTCATCGGTTAAACCGACCGTTGCCGTTACGATCAAAGCCGCAAACGGTGCGCATCCTGTTATCGCGATGTCCAGCCGCTTTGAGGTAAAAGCTGACTTCAGCCTGGAAGGAGTAACGATCAACAGCACTTCCACTGAAGCCGTTCGTATGGTACCCGGCAGCAGTGCTTACAATGTGACCGTTAAAAACTGCGACATTAGCGGTTCTTCTCTGGGTAAAGTGCTCCGTGTTTATAATCAAGATCAAACCGCTCCGTATGTTAACAAACTGACGGTGGACGGTTGTATCTTCCATCATTTCGGAACCACTACTTCACGTGTTGTCGAAGCGGTTAAGACTCCTCTTCAGTTAAAGAGTCTTGAATTTAAAAACAACACCGTTGACGGAGGTACAGAAGGAACCGGTCGTATCATCTATCTCTATTCGGGATCGGAAGAAAGCGTAATCCCATTGGAAGGGTCCGTTACCGTTGACCATTGTACTTTCTATAACAGCGCAGACACACGTGGTGTCTATCTGGCAAATATCGATGGTTCTCGGGTGACCAACTGTATCTTCATGAACACGGAAGAGCGTACCGGTGCGGTCAGCTTTGCTATTTACGGCGCTAACTCATCGATCAGCAACTGCGTTGTTTGCAATGCGCCGATTAAAGTCGGATCAGGTTCTCCTCAACAAATCGCTTGCGTCGTACGCAACCCGTTCTTTGTAGATGCCGCAGCCGGTAACTTCCAGTTGTACGCCAACAGTCCGGCAGTCAATGCCGGCACAGACGGTTCCACCATCGGTGATCCCCGTTGGGGCGTTTCTCAGGAATCGTATAACACCGACAATGATCCGTACGTTCCGTACAAAATGCCGTACTCCATGGCTCCGACGACGAACTCGGTGAAGGTGCTCTGGCAGATGAATGAAGAGACCGAACCGACCGAGGCATTGGTTATGTACGGTACCGATTCGACGAATCTGAACATGCAGATCACTACTTCGGACGGTTGGTACGCAGACGGCGAAGGATACGTACACGTTGTTACGCTGCCGAACCTGCAACCGAATACCCGGTATTACTTCACAGTAGGTGCCAATGCCACCCGCCGCTGTCCGAAGATCAGTTGGACCAAGACCGCTCCGGAAGCCGGTACCGCATACCGTATCTTCTCTATCAGCGATATCCACGGAAACAGTTGCAATAACTGGTCAAACATGCAGGATTTCATCTGTAACCTCAACTGCGACATTGCCCTGATGAACGGTGACTTCGTTTCGTCCAAGGGTAATGACCGTAACTGGAATAACTATTATTTCAAACCGGGTGAGCAATTCCTCGGCCAAGTGCCCTGTATGTCCTCTCCGGGTAACCACGAGACCGGTGATCCCCGTGGTCTGCGCTGGTCGTCGTTCTACGACTACTTCCATCAGTTCTCGCATGAAGGTGCATCAGAAGGCGACACCATTGATCCCCGTGGAGAATCGTATTTCCACTTCGTATATGGTAACGCCGATGTAGTGGTGCTGAACCTCAACTTCGATGAGTCGAGTCCTAAGTTCCAAAAGGGCTGCAGACAATACCAATGGGCAGACTCCATCTTAAATGCATGTACACGTCCGTGGATCATCGTTTGTCACCACGTAGGTATCTACACCAGCGGTTATCACGGCCAGTGGTCAGAAGAACCGAAACGGGCGGCACCGCTGCTGGAGAAATATGCGGCACAGGGAAAACATATCATCTCCCTCTCCGGTGACGACCACTCATTTGAGCACCTCTATAAAGACGGTGTGCACTACGTACGTCCAGGTTGCGGCCGTGACGCCAATTATAACCAGCAGAAGCAGTTGGTCGACTATAAATACTCGCTTTTCTATCGTCGTGTATCCTGTTTCTCCACGCTCGACATGGCCGCTGATGCATCTTCGATTCATCTGACTGCTTATGACTCGGTTGGAACACCATTCTACACGTACGATTTCCTGCTGGAAGGCAACGTGATCAATCCGTCGATAAACTTCACTGCTCCTTCCGGTGAAACAAGCGTAGAAGACTCCATCCAACTGCGCTGGTCCGCCTATGATCCGGCCGGTGATGCAACGATCTCGCTGTATTATTCCCAGACCGAAGGTGCGACATCGACCGACGGATTAACGCCGATCGTTACCAACCTGAACGGTAATACAGAGAAATATATGTGGCACACACGCACCATCATGCCGAAAGGCAAATACTATGTCTATGCCACCATCACTTCCGGCGGACAGACCTTCATGAGCTCCAACACGGTCGTGATTAACCTGATGGAAGATACGACTCCTCCGCCTGCACCGACCGGAATGACGGGATATAAGAACAACAATAAGTACCTTCTGGTATGGCAAAACCCTACCCGGCTTATCCATATCGATAACCCGCTGACGGATTTCAGTAACGGTGTGGATAAGATGGTGACGGAAAGTGAATCCGGTGCAACCATGCAAATCAGCAATGATAACGGAACACTCAAATGCGACTACAGCATCACTACCGCTTGGACGACTGCTGCGGCTGAGTATGCGTTTGACGTTCCGGCAGATATGCATCAGACACCTGTTCTGACGTTCAAGATGAAAGGAAACGGTACGTCGACTGCGATCCGTCTGGTATGCAAGAACATGTCGAACGGTAACGAAGACTGGTGGTACACGGAGAAGTTCACTCTCTCCAAGAGCACCTGGCAGACCTACACCATTGACCTGCGTAACCTGACTGCTTTTGACTGGCATGCCAATACGGACGAGAAGAATCATTGCGAAGGTATCACCCGTATCTCCTTTGGTGTTTCCACCGGCAATCAGGTTTCCGGTACGTTCTACCTGGATGACCTGAGCTTAGGCGGAGACGTCTATCCGGCACCTGATTATACCCAAACGGTCATCGTTCGTAATGACAATGCTTTCCCGATGTCTCCTGCTGACGGCACGGAGATCTACCGCGGCACGGAAGAGCACTGCGTGGATCAAACGGCCATCGTAGGACAGATTTACTACTATGGTGCTTTTGCGGCTGATGACCGCAATAACTGGTCAACACCGGAAGCCAGCGCACAATGGAAATCTGAGAACGTGCAGGAAGGAAACGATATCGATATCGTAGAATCCAACGAAACACCGCAGAAGTTCATCCGGAACGGACAAATCTTTCTGCGGCGTGCAAACAACACCTACTCAATATTAGGTACTAAAGTAGAGTAATCTCTCCAAAGAACTGCGGACAATGAAAGTCCGGCTTCGGTAAACAAATCGGCTGCCAACTCAAGAAGTGCGGCCGTTTTGTTTTATCGGCACATTTGTAGAAGTTGGCTTTTAGGGTCAATGGAAATTGGAGATTGGATATTGGAGATTGGAAAATGAGGTCCA
>Ga0256407_10004645_pt1 | contig 22718 bp, 18 predicted proteins | sample RumenRJG_04DNA_FD_193489 | JGI IMG/M metagenome (GOLD analysis project Ga0256407, IMG submission 193489) | Bovine rumen microbial communities from Lethbridge, Alberta, Canada - RJG_04 | ecosystem: Host-associated > Mammals > Digestive system > Stomach > Rumen | place: Canada: Alberta... | reverse complement strand
TCTCAAAACCCGCATAAACACAGGCGTTTCGGCATGTGAGAGATTATTTTTATCCCTCCCTTATCTCTCACATATCTCTCCCTAATCCCTCACATCAACCCTCACTTTTATAGTCTGGCATAGAATTGCCATGTGAGAGATTGGGTGAGAGATTAGGGAGGGATGAGGTGAGGGATTGAGTGAGAGATGATTTTTCAAAAACTCCCTGTTTATGCGGGTTTTAGAAAATTTAAGTGAGGGATGAGAGATTTTTTGAAAATCTTTTTTAAAATCGAATCGGGTATTTTGTTCGAACTATGTCTATGAGTGGTTCGACTGATGCCTACAAGCTGTCCGAATCGTGCTTTCAAGGTGTTCGACTGATGCTAACGAAGTGTTCGACCGAGTCCTTAGGGGGTATTCCCATCGGTGGAACACTTTGTCCCCAACGTGGGAACAAGCCGTTCCCATGCTGGGAATCTACATTTGCGGCTATAGCTTCTTTATCTTTATGCCAAAGACGTATATGAGAGGACTGTTGTGGAATGTGGCGGTGGTGAGGTAGTCATTGTCAAACTCTCGCACATCGCAGTTGCGGCAGATTTTGTCGTCTGGGTCGTACCACGACGAGCTATGGCGTTAATTACTCTTAATTCTGACTTGAGGACATTACTTAAAGTCGTTAATCGTATGTTGTAGCGACTCCAGGAATCGGGCGGCGTGACCACCGTCCATCTGGGCGTGGTGGAACTGCATTGAAATGGGGAGCTTTACCTTGAACCAATGCTTGCGATAGCGGCCCCAGGCCAGGAAGGGATTATTATAAATGCCGCTGTATTGATTTACGATGCAGTCGAGCTCTGTACCCGTTACGGCCGATGTGCCAAGTATCATCGCCTCCTCGTCGGCAATCTCCTGACAGGTGGTGCTGCACTTGAGTGTGATGGCATCGTAGTCGCGGCTAAACTGCTGGAAATCATCGCTATAGGGCACGTCGCACGTGCTGATGCCGCCTTTGGCATTGTCTACTATCACGTTGATGGCCAGACGGTCGAACTTGTACAGTTTGCCATCCTTTGGCAACAGGTAGAACTCGTCTATCCTGCTAGCCGCCCGCCCCATGCACCAGCACAGCAACTTATTGAACTTCAAGCCCTTGCGCTTGCTCATCTTGCACAGAGGGGTAACATCAAACGTCTTAGTAAGCGTAACCATAGGCATAGGCGATTTCATCCACATCTGGAACGTCCACGCGCGACTGGTTTCATTTGGATCAACTTCTTGTTTCATCGTTTCTGTCTATACTTTCTAGGCTGCAAAGATAACGATTGCTAATGGAAACACCAAACATTTTTGGAGTAAATTTATTGATGTTTTTGCACATTATTAAAATATATTTTGTACTTTTGCAGGCAATAATCCTATAAACTATTATATGAAACTAATTAATCTTAGAATCGCTGTAGTAACGCTGTTGATGGCAGGTACAAGTATGATAGCCAAAGCACAGCATGTAGAAAATGCACTTGCTAAGTTTGACAAGACGCCAACAGCTGCTACGGCCAACGCCTTTTTCGATGCTCTGCTCAAAGAGGAGTTTATCGACGAAGGCATCAAGTTTCCTGCTTCTTCGAGCACAGATTCATTGTGCCAACAGGTGTGGTACTGGGCTGCCGAATGGTTATACGACCAGCAACAATTCAAGGAAGCCGAAAAATATGCACTACAGGCCCTGCCTAAGTATAGCGACTCGAATCCTGAGAAAGCTGATTGTCTGAACACGCTAGGCTGTATCTACGTACGACTGAGCGACATAAAACAAGCTGCCAATTATGCCAAACAGAGTGTAGAAATCGAAATGAAGAGCGGCGACCACGACCGCATATCGTCGAGCCTTAACACGCTGGCAGGTATTTATATGGCTGGCTATCAGGCCAAAGAGGCAGAGGGAATTATATTACAGGCACTCGACCATGCCAACAAGGTGGATAATCCTGGCAGAAAAGCCATTATCCTAGGTATGGCTTCTGAGATTTATCACACGTTGGGCGACGACAGCAAGGCCCTGCCATACGCAGAACAGGCCATAGAGATTGAGAAACAGCTCGATCGCAAGCCTAAGCTCACCATCCGTCTGTCGCAGAAGGGTTCAGCACTCTTGGGTCTGCATCGCTACAAGGAGGCCGAGGAACTATATCGGCAGATCATCCCCGACTTTAAGGAGATGGGCGATTACCACTCGTATGCCATCGCGCTCAATCGCTTGGGCATGTCGTTGCTCTGTCAGAAGCGTCCTGCCGAGGCTATACCTTATTATAAAGAAGCAGCCGACTTGTTTTCGAAGATGGGCGATCTCTACAACGAGATTCATGCCCATCGCGGACTCTACGAGAGCTATTGGACAATCAATCCCGATAGTGCCAAAATAGAGCTCGACTACTTCGACCTGCTGAAGGATTCGCTCTACACCCATTCCACCGCCGAGGCCCTCTCGCGCTATAATGCCGAGTTTGGCAACGACCAGCTGATACATGAGAATGCTGAGGTTCGTAGTGCCCACCAGCGCACTATCATCATAGCCATCGTCATCATCATCGCTATTGTGCTGGTTTCATGGTTCATTATTCGCAGAATCCGTCTCCGCGAGCACAAGCGTATAGCCGACTTGATGCACGAGATAGAACGACTAAAACCGCAATCACAGACCGAGATGAGTGCAGAGGACAATGCCGACCGCCTATTCCTGATGCGTGTCATCGAAAATGTGAACGAAGGACTGGCCGACAGGCAATGGAGTGTAGAGGTGATAGCCCAGAAGATGAATATGAGTGTGCAGACCTTCCGTCGCCGACTGATGGCGGCAGCGGGCGAAAGTCCGAAGGCATTTATTTCAGCCATCCAGATGGAGAAAGCAGGAAAACTCCTGACAGATTATCCAGATATGCCTATAGTTGACGTAGCATTCAAATGCGGTTTCGACGAGGCTAGCAGTTTTACGCATACCTTTAAGCGAATATATGGAATAACGCCCTCACAATACCGCGAAAAGTAACTTTGGAAGAAAATAACAATTAATTGGAAGGTTTTGACAAGTGTTGAAACCTTCTTTTGTAGTACCTTTGCACCATCGAAACCAATCTGCAAGAATCGATGACAAAAAATAGTGATAAACAGCAAGCCGCACGTCGTCTCATCGCAGAGCATCTGCAATACCTCGCCGATCACGAACGGATGATTGAGCGAATGGTGGACCGTAAGGTTCAGGAGATGCTTCCAGAGATAGAGCGCACCATCGACCGCAAGATAAATGAACGTATCATATAATAATGTATAACTCTTTAAAAACATCAATCATTATGAAAACAAGACAATCAATCGTAAGAATCCTGATGGCTGCAGTCATCATGTGTGGAACCGCAACTACCGCCAGTGCCCAATTTGGCGGGCTGCTGAAAAAGGCCAAGCAAGCTGTTGTTAAGGATCAGCCTAAAAAGGAGACGGTGGAGAAGGAAGAGACAGCGACGACTGTAAAACGCGAAACATCGACTGCAAACCGCGAAACGACGGCAACGAAACCCAAGGAGAAGGTGATGGCCGAGTTAGGTCCTGGTGAACCTGGCGTGGTAACCATAAAGGCACGCAAAACGGGCAAGGTGCTAGGCACATACGATCGCGAAGCCTGCAAACTGACTGCTGGCAACAAAACGTTCTTGTTTAAGACAGACGGAACAGTAACATATGGCGACGGCACAAAGGTTGGCAGCATCGATGGTCAGACGTTTACAACGCCACGAGGTGAGCAGCTGAAATGCGATGAAATCGGCATAATCTTTGTAGACAAGCAAAATGTAGGTGCAGTATCAAACCCCAAGATGGCAATTTTGGGCGATGGCTCTTTCATTGACGTGTCAGACAAGATGAATCCTGTGGTACTTGGCTATTTCATTTTTGCCATTCTGCACAACAACAAGCAATTAGTCGACATCAAACAAGGCTATCAGGCAGCTACAATGACTGAGAATCCTACTGATGAGGAGTTCTATGCCCAGCTGAACAAGGAAGCCGAAAAACGTTTTGCATCAAGTAGCTCGTCGGGCAGCTCGACGGCTGGTGGCGATATGCAGTTACGCAAGGGAGGCAGTATCGTGGGCAGTATCCTGGCCAACGGCACCGTTTACGTAGGCGGTCACATCGAAGGTAAGATTGACCGCGACGGCAATATCTATGTGGGCGGACATATCGAAGGTAGTATACGCAACAATGAGATACTCAAGAATGGCCATGTGATAGGAACCGTGGATAGCGATGGAACCGTGCGTTTGGATGGACATATCGTAGGTGGCATCGACAGTCGTACGGGCGATGTCCGCAAGAATGGCTCCATCATTGGTCGTGCCGAACCTCTGACAGACATGAAGAAGGCGGCAGTTTTCTACTTCTTCGGCTTCTATTAAAAAATACGGAATCAATAATAATCACATTAACCAATAACGGACATGAAAAAATTATTTGAAAACCGTTGGAAGTCGTGGAGTTTGGCTGCTGTGATGGCAGTTGGGCTGAGCATGACGCCCAACACAGCTGATGCCACAGAAGTGATGTGCCTGAAAACCAATAGCGGTCAGTACATCGAAGTGGTACGCGTTAGTATGATGGTAGTGGTCGATGGTGCCAATACCTTCGAGATCGTAGTGAAAGATGGCGAGGGAGCTACGAACGTGGAGAGCATCTCGTTCGAAGCCCATGAGAGCGACATCGACCTGAGCAAGTATCAGGGCGGTAGTTCGGACAACAACCAGACCATCGACACCTCTAAACCAGTGTTTCTGATAACCAGCACGGGTAAGTATTTCTACCTGAAAGAACTGCCTACGCTGAATGCCAAGGAGGGTTCGTCGAAGTTTGACATAGAGGTGGGCGCTGAAACTGTGTCGGATGTAGACTATGTGTATTTCTATCGCGGCCCTGAGGAGAACATCACGGGCATAGAGAGTGCAAAGACACTGCCCAATGAAGAGCGATTAACATTGAAGACACAGGTAAGCTCGCAACTGCAGATATCAGGCTGTGGAGCCGCAACCAGCGCTGCGGTCTACTCGGCCAACGGCCAACTAATGCTCGAAGCCCCTGTGGCTAATGGTGCTACTACCATCAACGTAGAGAAGATGGCACGTGGCGTCTACATCGTAAAGGTGGGGCGCAAGTCACTTAAGTTCATCAAGAGATAATCAACCACATTTTTAAATGTATAAAAGCAACAAACAGTTATGAAAAAGATATTTACTACTATCGCCCTGGCTATGATGGCCATCGGCATGCAGGCTCAGAACAGCCAACAGTATTTCCGTGTAGAGTTTAATGTGCCCATCACGGGGCACAGTGTGGAACCAGGCAAGTCGAACAACAGCGTGGCCGCCACCATGCCCGACGACTACACATTCTGCAATCCAGCCCACGAATATCTGGATTTCCAGGCTGCCAAGCCTATGGGATTCCGCACCACTACAAACAACGTCACCGCTACATCGGCCTTTTATTTGGAGAACGGACGTACGGCCCAAACGCCTGATGTGGCAGTGAAATATCCCTATCAGGTGGATCGTATCAAGAAGATATCAGCTTATTCCATCCCCGTTGAGAAGATTACATGCGACTCTACCACTACTCATGAATACGTGTTCCACGGTCGCGACGTGAAGAATGAGGGCGACGGCACCATCATATTCCAGGTAGCCGAGTTCACCTTCAACAAGCTGCCCCGCAATGTGGCCGAGTTGAAGACGCTCATCGAGGATGCCGACGGCAACCGCATTGAGGGTATGAATAATCCTCTGTTTGTAGCTGCCTGTGTGGTAGCTGTATGGCCAAGAATACTTGACTGCAGCCAGGACTGTCGCGACATGCTCGACTATCTGTATGGCAAGCACTACTCGCAGCTAAACACCACTGGTGTAGCTAATACCGAATTCCAGGATGTCTGCATAGGCAAACTTAGCGATAAGGATGCTTCTGGCAACTGGCAGTATAATTCGCTGTTCGGCTACTTCGACGGCGCTAAACCCGGCAACCAATACAAGCCAAACGGTAAGAGTTATGCCGAAGGTCCTTACAAGGTACGCATAGGTTGGCATCCTTCCACTCCGCTTACACCAGTGGGCAGCTGGGGCAACAAGAATATGGCCAAGATTTGCCTGTTCCCTAACCCAAGTGCCAAGAATCTGGAGGACATGGGCTTTGAGAATCCCGATATGCGATTTGTAGAATTACGTGAGACCAAGAACAACGGCTGGTTCCTTTCGTCCAAGGAGAAGGTAGTCACCATGACGATGAAGGATCAGTATGACGACGACTTCTAATCCGCCGATTTTTAAAAGATACGACTAATGTCAAATTAGGTGCTACGATAGGAGTTTGATCCTACCTGTAGCACCTAACTTGTTGTTTAGTGTCGTATTCTTGTTATCTTACCACATCTTCTTTCTTAAGTTCTACCACCTTGCCGTAGCGGGCGAGGGCTTTCAGGTCGGTGAGTTTCTTGTCGCCGATGATAATCCACACGCGATTATTGTTGCCTGCGAAGCGCTGCTGGTGGAACTGGATGATGTCCTGAGCAGTGATGCCAGGCAGCAGTCGGGCTTTGGCGGCATTGGGGTCGACAGTATTGCCCAGCATGCGCTGATTGGCCACGAAGGCAGGCATATTACGGAAGGCTGGATAGCTGTTCTGTATGTCGTTGATCACGCTCTGGCGGGCGGCATCCAGATTATTCTCCTTCATCGGCATCTGGCGCAACAGCGAGTCTACTGTGGCGAGTGCTTCCATAGTCTTGTCGGCCTGGGTACCAGTGGCTGTGATGTAGCCCTGAACGGCATCTGGATACTTGGCAAGACTGGTGGTAAAAGCGCGACCACCAGTGCTGTAGGCCAGCGAGCGGAACTCGCGTACATTCTGGAAGAGTACTGACGACATGCTGCCGCCGAAATACTCGTCGAAGAGCGATAGTTTGGCACGATCCTCTGCTGTGGGCAGAGCGCCGATGGCATCGTAGCTTACCACGTAGTTCTGGCGCGATTTGGGCACATTGTAGAAGTAAACCGTAGGCTCTGTGTACTGCTGCAATGGGCGGAAAGTATCAGCCGCCTTGCGTGTGCACTGACTGAGTGGTAATGCCTGCTGTGCAGCCGCTACAACGTCGTCGATTGACTTGGTGCCGCAATACATCAACTCGCAATCGTACTGCTGCAACTCGCGGAACAAGCTGAGCAGATCTTCGTTCTTAAGCGCCTTAATCTCCTTCTTACTAAGCTGGTTCAGGTACGCAGATTTGCTGCCGTACATCACGAGTTCGCGCATCGGAGCGAGCACATCGTCCTTCTGTTTGCCAAAGCTCTTGCGGTCCACCTTATCGGCATCCTTGGCATCCTTAAGTGCCTCATCGTCGCCCTTGGCCGATCGCAGGAAGTGGGCAAGCAGGCGGAGTGCTGGTTCGAACTGCTTATCAGGACCTGTAAGACTGAATCCGAATGTTTGGTTGCCAGCGCTCACATCCATCGTGGTGTTTATCTGCTGCCAAGCCTTCTCCAGCTGCTGTTTCTTGAGCGAATCGGTGCCTAGCGACAAGAGATACGAACTAAGAACATCGAGTGCCGGTGTGTGCAGCTTGCCATCCTTGAATCGCAGGTTAAACGTAAAGATATTGTTGATAGGATTCTTCTTATAATATAAGGTGACGTGGTCATTAAGCTGCTTGGTATCTGCAGCCGTCTGCAAGTCGACGGTGCGTATTTCTGCCTGATTTACAGGTATTTGCTCCAGCTGGCGGGCAAAGTCTGACTTAGCATCAGTATTCTTTGGCGAAATGGGCTTGTAGCCTGGTTGTTTCAGTGTCTCCTTCTTAGGTGTGCCGTATTTCTTTACCAGCGTTATGTAGTTGGCGCCGTAGTACTTCTTGGCAGCAGCCACTACATCGGCCTTGGTCAGGCGCTTAATGCTCTCAATCTTATCGAGTGCATCCTGCCAGGTCTTGCCTTTCGAGAACAGATCTATCAGCAGTTCAGAGCGATCGTCGATGGTCTCCAGTTTCTTCTCTGCACTCATCACCATCTCTTGTTTCAGAGCCTCAAGCTGGCTTTCGCTAAAGTTACCGTCCATCACCTGTCGAACCTGTTCCATCACACGCTCCTCAGCAGTCTTCATCTTTCCCAACAGCTTTGGGATGATGAGCACGGCTGTACCAGCGGCATCGTCGAAACCTACGTTCAGAGCGAGCGAAGCCATCACCTTATGTTCGTTCATCAGCGAGTCAAGCAGCCCTGCCTTGCCGTTAGAAAGCAGCCCGTTGGCCAGTTCCAAAGCGTTCGCATCAGGCTCATAGTCGGTTGCCCCTTTGAATACCAAAACCTCTGCGCCAATAAGCGGTATAGGTAAAGTAACCTCCTGTCGCTCGCCAGCCTGAATCTCTGGCATCGGGCTATATCCACGCTGTGGCACAGGCCCCATCTGCACGCGTCCAAATGTCTTCTCAAGCAGGGCAGTAAGTTCGTCGCCGGGAGTAATGTCGCCACACAGAATCAGACCCATATTCGAGGCCACATAGTACCTCTTGTAGAAATCGGCCATATCCGACAGGCGTGGATTCTTCAGGCTCTCATTAGAACCAATGATGGGATAGCCATAAGGCTGAGTCTTGAACACAGCACCCATAACCTTCTCCATAGCATCGCCCATACCATCGGCCGAACGGTTCTTTTCTTCGTACACATTCTCAAGTTCGCCCTGGAATCCACGATACACTGGAGTCATCAATCGCTCAGAGTTAAGCCAGCACCATTGCTCGATGAAATGGGGCAAAAACTCATTGTGATAGTAGGTCATATCATAACCAGTGCCCGCATTCAGACCACTACCACCATACTTTGATATCAGTCGATTGAACTCGTTGGGGATAGAGAAATCTGCCGCCATAACACTTAACTCGTTGATTTTCAGTTGAATACGACTGCGTTCGGCATCATCCTTAGTCTGCGATAGCAGGTCGTACTGGGCAGAGATGCTATCCAGCAGAGGCTTTTCGGCAGCGTAATCGATAGTGCCCAAGCGGTCAGTTCCTTTAAACATGATGTGCTCAAAATAATGGGCAATACCTGTGTTAGGGCAGTCCTTTGCTCCAGCCTTTACAACAACTGCACCAAAAACCTTGGGTTGTGAGTGGTCTTCGTTAAGCCAAACGGTCATGCCGTTGCTCAACTTTAGTTCTTTAACTTCTAACTGCGCCGCAGCTGTGATTGTTGTGAGCAATGCGGCGATTGAGAAAACAACTCGTTTCATAGGTTATAACTTACTTTTTTATTTAAATCGGTGCAAATATACAAAAATATTCGTATCTTTGCAACCGTTATAACAAAAAAAGGAAAAAGATTATGAAGAAACTGTTTTTGACTATGTTGCTGTCAGCCGCATTCACGATGGGCTGGGCACAAAATGCTAACGATGCGTTTATGACGATCGAGGTAGATGGTTTCCATCACACACTAGAAAACAGTGGCGATGACTGCGTGCTGGTTGATGTCCGCACTCCAGCTGAATACAAGGAGGGACATCTGAAAGGCGCAATCAACATCGATGTAAAGGACAGCCTGACATTTATGAACAAGGCCAAAGAAATGCTGCCAAAGGATAAGACTGTGATGGTTTACTGCCGCACAGGTCGCCGTAGCGCAGACGCAGCTGGAAAACTAGCAGCCGAGGGCTACTTTGTATTCAACCTGGAAGGTGGTATAGTGGCTTGGAAAGAAGCAGGAAAGGAGATAGTGAAGTGATATTAAATTATGATGTAATCGTCATCGGTGGCGGTCATGCTGGTTGTGAAGCAGCTTGTGCTTCGGCCAACATGGGCGCCAAAACTTGTTTGGTGACGATGGATATGAACAAGATTGCACAGATGTCGTGCAATCCTGCTATAGGCGGAATAGCTAAAGGTCAGATAGTCAGAGAGATAGACGCGTTAGGTGGACAGATGGGACTAGTGACTGATGCCACATCTATACAGTTCCGTATGCTCAACGTGGGCAAAGGACCAGCCGTATGGAGTCCTCGTGCCCAGTGCGATCGCGGCAAGTTTATTTGGGAATGGCGCAAACATATCGATGAAACCGATAATTTGGATGTGTGGCAGGACCAGGCCGACGAACTACTTACAGAGCCCATTTCAGGCTCTGAAAGTGGCGATATTCGTGCCATTGGAGTGCGCACCATTTGGGGCACAGAGATATATGCCAAGAGCATAGTTATCACAGCAGGTACTTTCCTCAACGGACTGATGCACATAGGTCGCAAGATGGTGCCAGGAGGTCGTATAGCCGAACCAGCAGTTGCCCATTTCACCGAGAGTATCACCCGTCATGGTGTAGTTTCGGCCAGGATGAAGACAGGCACTCCTGTACGTATAGATAAACGTTCAGTACACTTTGAGGATCTGGAAGAGCAGCCAGGCGAGAGTCGTCCATACCAGTTCAGCTATATGAATAAAGGTGGCGCACTGAAGCAGTTGCCCTGCTGGACAGTAAACACCAACGCCGAAGTGCACGAAATGCTGAAAAGCGGACTGGAGGATTCACCGCTATATAATGGTCAGATTCAATCGATAGGTCCGCGTTATTGTCCATCTATCGAGACCAAGCTTGTTACCTTCCCTGATAGAGACAAGCACCCCCTATTCTTGGAACCAGAGGGCGAGGATACCAATGAGATGTATCTTAACGGTTTCTCGTCGTCACTGCCAATGGACGTGCAGATTGAGGCACTCAAAAAGATGCCAGCTTTCAGAGACGTAAAGGTATATCGTCCTGGTTATGCGATAGAATACGATTTCTTCGACCCAACACAGCTGAATCACTCGTTGGAATCGAAGATTATTGATGGATTGTTCATGGCCGGACAGGTGAACGGCACCACTGGATACGAGGAAGCTGGCGGACAAGGAACACTGGCAGGAATCAATGCTGCACTGAAAGCCGGCTGTGCTGCCAGCGAAACAGATGCTGCCAACAGAGAGTTCATACTGCATCGCGATGAAGCATATATCGGCGTATTGATTGATGATTTGGTAACAAAAGGTGTCGACGAACCATATCGTATGTTCACATCGCGCGCAGAGTATCGCATACTTCTCCGTCAGGATGATGCCGACGCCCGACTTACAGAAAAGGGCTACGAGCTAGGTATCGTAAAGAAAGACCGCTACGACTGGTGGATGGAAAAGAAACAGGCTATCGAAGAAATCGAATCTTTCTGCCAGAACTTCGCGATAAAACCAAGACTGATTAATCCAACTCTCGAGGCTCTGGGCACTACCCCACTCCAGTTTGGATGCAAGTTGATAGAGCTTGTTAATCGTCCGCAGTTGAATCTTAAAAACCTCTCAGAGGCGATTCCATCATTAAAAGAGGTATTAGATCGTCCGAATAATCGTAAGGAGGAAATAACAGAGGCTGCAGAGATAAGAATGAAATATAAAGGTTATATCGATCGCGAACGCCTAGTAGCCGACAAAATGCATCGTCTGGAGAATATTCGTATTCGCGGAAGATTCAATTACGAACAGCTGCAAGGTCTTTCTACCGAATGTCGCCAGAAGTTGACAAAGATTCAACCAGAGACGTTGGCACAAGCAAGTCGCATCCCAGGCGTATCCCCTAGCGACATCAATGTGCTGCTGGTACTACTAGGGAGGTAATGTTCCACGTGAAACATCGGACAAGTAACAAACATTATAACTCACTGATTATGAACAACAAAACACTGCTTGACAATCTGCGTTGCATACCAGATTTCCCAAAGAAGGGCATCAACTTCAGAGACGTAACTACTCTCTACAAGAATGCCGAGTGCATGAAAATCATGACCGACGAACTGTATGAGATCTACAAAGACAAAGGCATCACAAAGATCGTTGGAATCGAGAGTCGTGGATTTATCATGGCTGCTGCACTTGCTGTTAGATTAGGTGCTGGTGTTGTTTTGGCCCGCAAGCCAGGCAAACTACCCTACGCGACCATCAAATCGTCGTTTTCAAAAGAATATGGCGTAGATACTATTGAGATGCACCTCGATTCAATCGAGCCCGATGATGTGGTTCTTATTCACGACGACCTGTTGGCTACAGGAGGTACAGCAAAGGCTGCTTACAATCTGGTACAACACTTCCACCCCAAGAAGGTTTATATGAACTTTATCATAGAAATAACAGACGAGGGACTGCACGGCAGAGACGAGTTTAAAGGCATCGACCTGACTACGTTACTCACCATCTAACAAATGTTCCACGTGAAACACAATCTCGCGAAACGCTTTCGTTTAGGGGCTTTCGCGAGATTGACAATAAAAAAAGGCAAAAGATGACGAAGGAAGAAAACGAGAAAAGACTTGAGTATCTGAAAGGAATAGTAAGACGTTTGCCAGACAAACCAGGTAGCTATCAGTTCTATGACGAGGAGCATACTATTATATATGTAGGCAAGGCAAAGAGTCTGAAGAACAGAGTATCGAGCTACTTCCATACAGAAGTCGATAGATTCAAAACAAAAGTATTGGTAAGCAAGATATTCGACATTAGCTATACCGTAGTAAATACAGAAGAGGATGCCCTACTGTTAGAGAACTCTCTCATCAAGAAATACAACCCAAGATACAACGTGCTATTGAAGGATGGTAAAACCTACCCTAGCATATGCATCACCAACGAATTCTTCCCTCGTATATTCAAAACACGAACCATCAACAAGAAATGGGGATCATACTACGGACCATACGCTAAGGTTAGCGCTATGTACGACGTACTGAATCTGATAAAGGAAATATATAATCCACGAACCTGTCGACAGCCAATCACAAAGGAAGGAATAGAGAACGGCAAGTATCGCGTATGTCTGGACTACCACATTAAGAAATGTATGGGTCCGTGCGTAGGAAAACAGAGCTACGAGGATTATCAGAAGAACATATCTCAAGCACGCGAGATTCTGAAAGGAAACACACGCGAGGTGCTTAGAGATCTAAAAGATGAAATGCTCAAGCTATCAGAAGAACTAAGATTCGAAGAAGCCGAAGAGGTTAAACGTAAGTATCTTGCTCTGAATGGGTTTGTAAGTAAAAGCCAGATAGTAAGTCAGACCATCGATAAGGTAGATGTATTCTCGATAACTTCGGATGAAAAAATGGCTTTCATCAACTATATCCACGTATCCAACGGAACTATAAACCAAAGTTTTACTATAGAATATAAGAAGAAGTTAAACGAGACTGATGCAGAACTATTGCAACTAGGTATAGTAGAACTGCGAGAACGTTTTAAGAGCGATTCTAAGGAAATTATCGTGCAGGAAGAGGTTGACGTAGAACTGGACGGAGTGAAGTTTACAGTGCCCAAACTGGGAGATAAAAAGAAGCTTCTGGATCTGTCGATAATGAACTGTAAGGAGTACAAATTCGACCGATTGAAACAGGCAGATAATCTGAATCCTGAACAGAAGCAAACACGACTAATGAAGGAGCTTCAAGACAAACTACATCTACCCTCACTACCCTACCAGATTGAGTGCTTCGACAACTCGAATATTTCTGGTACAGATGCCGTAGCAGCATGCATAGTTTTCAAGAAGATGAAGCCATCTAAAAAAGACTATAAACGGTACAATATCAAAACCGTAGTTGGTCCAGATGACTATGCATCAATGAAGGAAGTAGTACATCGCAGATACACAAGACTAATAGAAGAAGAACAACCCCTACCCGACCTGATTATAGCCGACGGAGGAAAGGGACAAATGGAGGTTATCCGCGAGGTAATTCAAGACGAACTGAACCTGGACATCCCCATCGCCGGACTAGCCAAAGACGATCGCCATCGAACCAACGAACTGCTATACGGATTCCCACCAATAAAGATAGCACTAAAAGTAGAATCAGAACTATTCCATGTGCTCACTCAGATACAGGACGAGGTACATCGTTTTGCCATTACTTTCCATCGAGACAAACGTTCTAAGCGTGCTTTACACTCAGAGCTGGATGATATTAAGGGCATAGGACCAAAGACGCGTGACGAGCTTCTAAATACCCTAAAATCTGTCAAAAAGATACGTGAGGCAGAACTGTCTACCCTATCAGATCTAATAGGTCCAGCGAAAGCAAAGATAGTATACAAGCATTTCCACTCTTAGAGGAAAATATTTGGTAGTTTCAAAATAATGTCGTATCTTTGCGGCAAATTAAGAAAACAAGATGAGAGCAGTAATACAAAGAGTCACCCACGCCAGCGTTACTATCGAGGGCCAAATTAAAGGCAAGATAGACAATGGATACCTTATCCTATTAGGCGTTTGCGAGGAGGATTCGATGGAAGATGTAGAGTGGTTGGTTAAGAAAATAGCCAATCTGCGTGTATTTGGCGATGAGAACGATGTAATGAACCGTTCGATACTAGATATTGATGGTAACTGCCTGGTAATCAGCCAGTTCACTCTATTTGCATCATACAAGAAAGGCAATCGTCCATCTTGGTTCCGCGCTGGTAGCCATGAGCACTCTATCCCACTCTACGAAGCCTTCTGCACACAGCTTTCTGAAGCTATCGGTAAGCAAGTTGCCACAGGCGAATTTGGCGCCGACATGAAAGTTGAACTACTGAACGACGGTCCAGTAACAATCTGCATGGACACTAAGAATAAGGAATAAAAACGATGAAGAAATATCTCAGAGAAATCGAATTAGCAAGTGCCCTACTCCTGATAATCGGCGTAGTGCTGTCGATGATGAAAAGTTATACCATCGGAGTATGGCCATGCAGTGTAGGCTTGCTGATGTTCATTGCAGTATTTCTGTACAAAGCATTCCACTGGAAGCAGTACGAGCGCGATAACAAGCAGTATATCGTAATACTGCTGATTTGCATCTTCCTATTAATCATTCAAATGATAACATCACGATGACGATCAAAGAAGCACAAGAAGCGGTTGACCGCTGGATAAAAGAATATGGCGTACGCTACTTTTCGGAGCTGACAAACATGGCAGTTTTGACTGAAGAAGTAGGCGAATTAGCACGCGTAATGGCGCGCAAATACGGCGATCAGAGCTTCAAAGAAGGCGAGAAAGACAACCTGGGCGAAGAGATGGCAGATATCCTCTGGGTATTGCTCTGCTTGGCCAATCAGACAGGTGTAAATCTGACTGCAGAACTCGAGAAATCTATCGAGAAAAAGACTCAGCGAGACTCGCTGCGACATATACAGAATAAGAAACTAATGGCATAACAGTTTTAACAATATAACAACAAGCAATTATGGCAGAACACAATCACGAACACGAGCATCATCACCACTTTGAGATGCCACAGAAGAGCCGCATGGAAGAGGTTCTTAGTAAGTACAACCTCGAGATAACAGACGAGGAAGTAAAAGAGGCAGTAAAGGATATTATTGCCAACAAAGTAACCGAGAACGATACTCTAGAGGTAAAGAAATTCCTGATGGGTAGCGTTGAGCTTACTACTCTAAAGACCACCGATAGCGACGAAAGCGTACTGGCCTTTACAGAGCGTGTAAACCAGTTCGAAGAGAACTACCCTCACCTACCCCACGTGGCAACTATCTGCGTGTATCCACGCTTTGCAAAAGTGGTTTCTGAGACTCTCGAAATCGAAGGTGTTGAGGTAGCTTGCGTTTCAGGCTCATTCCCATCTTCTCAGGCCCTTATCGAGGTTAAGACTATCGAGACAGGATTGGCCGTTAAAGATGGCGCTACAGAGATAGATATGGTATTAAGCGTAGGTGCATTCCTATCAGGCGATTACGAGACTTGTATCGATGAAATACAGCAGATAAAAGAGGCTTGCGGCGATGCAAAACTTAAGGTTATCCTGGAGACAGGTTGCCTGAAGACTGCAGCAAACATCAAGACCGCATCTATCCTGGCTATGTACTCAGGTGCCGACTATATTAAGACCTCAACAGGCAAGCTTGAACCAGCTGCGACACCAGAGGCTGCATACGTAATGTGTCAGGCCATCAAGGAGTACTACGATGAAACTGGCATAATGATTGGTTTTAAGCCCGCTGGAGGCCTTAACAGTGTGATGGATGCACTGATATACTACACCATCGTAAAAGAGGTTCTGGGCGAAAAATGGCTTACAAACCAGATGTTCCGAATGGGTACATCACGCCTGGCTAACCTGCTACTAAGCGAGGTAATCGGCGAAGAAGTGAAATTCTTCTAATTAACGATAAGCTCAGTCCTCCAGTAAGAGGACTGCAGTCCTTTAAAAGCAGTACTCCAGTCCTTTAACACGAGGACTGGAGTACTTTCATTTATGTACTGAAGCAAATACAAACTATATATTTCGCTGAGCTACGTATTCTAGATAAGCACTGAAGGCAGGCTTGAGCTCTGGTTTCACGCATTCATCTATAAATGTCTGAGCCTCTTTAGCAAACTCTCCCATCTTCTTCTCTGCATATTTGATACCTCCGTACTGCTTAGCAAACTCAACTAAAACAGCGATTTCATCAGAATTAATCGAGCCATTCTTAACCTTTTTAGCAAGAGTCATCATAGCTGATGACTCGTAGTGAGTAAGCGAATAGATAATTGGCAAAGTAAGCTTACCTTCAAGCATATCATTGCCAGTAGGCTTACCTATCTCCTTAGAATCGTAATAATCAAAGATGTCATCACGAATCTGGAAAATCATACCGATATTATGTCCGAATTTTGCAGCCTTCTCTACCAAATCGCGAGAAGCACCTACAGAAATAGCTCCAAGCTTACAACATGCCTCGAATAGCACTGCAGTCTTCTTGTCAATTACCTGATAATAAACGTCTTCCGAAATTTCCTTATTAGAAATATTCGATAATTGAAGAATCTCGCCTGCAGCAAGAGTACGACCAAGTTCTGCTAATTCTTGTACGATTTCATGATTATTCGACAAAGCCACACGTAGCAAGGCTGTAGACAGAATATAATCGCCAACCAAAACGGCCACCTTATTATTATACTCGGCATTAACTGATGGCTGACCACGACGTTCAGAACTTTCGTCTACCACATCATCGTGCACCAAACTGGCAGTATGTAACAACTCAAGTCCAAGAGCCGCATTCTGTGTAACATCATTAACACCACCAAAGTTCTTGGCTGCAAGCATTATCAGTATAGGACGCATACGCTTTCCGCCACGCTGACGGATATGCGACAAAACCGACTCGAGCAATCCCTCACCCTGCGACAAACACTGTTGAAACAACGCAGAAAAGTCGTTCAACTCTGTTGCAATAGGCTTTCTTATAGTTGACAAATAATCCATAACAAACAGAAATTTTGGCACAAAAATAAGAAATAATTCCGTTATTAAGAAATAATTTGGTAATTTTGAGCCGAAAATTAAGAAAGTTATGCAGAAATTGTTTCTTTTAGACGCTTATGCGCTTATTTATCGCAGCTATTATGCGTTCATCAAAAACCCAAGAATCAACTCTAAGGGGCTGAATACAAGTGCCATTATGGGATTCCTGAACACCCTGAACGAGGTATTGACAAAGGAGAAACCAACCCACATAGGAGTAGCATTTGATCCACACGGGCCCACCTTTCGTAGCGAGGCATTTCCTGCCTACAAAGCTCAGCGTGAGGAGACTCCTGAGGATATACGCAAAGCAGTTCCTATCATTAAGGATCTGTTGAAAGCATATCGTATACCCATACTACAAGTAGACGGATACGAAGCAGATGACGTGATAGGAACATTGGCAGAAAAAGCCGGTTCCATCGGAGTTGAGACCTATATGCTCACGCCCGATAAGGACTACGGACAACTGGTGCGCGACAATGTTTTCATATATCGCCCACGTCATGGTGGCGGATATGAGACGATGGGACCCAAGGAGGTTTGCGAGAAATATAGCATCCCCTCCCCTATGGCCGTAATCGATCTGCTGGCACTGATGGGCGACTCGGCCGATAATTTCCCTGGTTGTCCTGGTGTGGGAGAAAAAACTGCCGCAAAACTCATCGATGAATTCGGAAGTATTGAACAGTTGTTGGCACGTTCATCAGAAATAAAAGGTAAACTTCGTGAAAAAGTTGAAGAGCATATCGATGACATCAAGATGAGCTACTTCCTAGCAACCATCAAAACAGATGTGCCCATCGAACTGGATATGGAAAGTTTGAAACTCGTGGAACCTAACGAGGACGAACTTGGCAAACTTCTGCTCGAACTGGAGATGAAGAGCTTCGCTGACCGAGTTCTTAAAAAAAGCCAAAAACCGCAAAAAGTAGTAAATCAGCAACTCGATCTCTTTGCAGAATTCGCGGCCGACGGGCAAGCTGTGTACGAAAACACGAGTTTTGAGACGTTAAAAACAACGCCACACAACTACCAACTAGTTGAAAATCAGGAGGATTTGAAGAAACTACGTGATTATTTCTTGACAAACAGAATTCTCAGTCTAGACACAGAAACAACTTCTACATCTGCAATCAACGCAGAATTGGTAGGTTTGAGCTTCGCCGTGAAGGAATTTGAGGCGTTTTACGTGCCAGTTCCTGTCAATCGTGAAGAAGCGTTGCAAATTGTTAATATCTTTAAACCCGTCTATGAGAATCCAGAAATTTTAAAAATTGGTCAGAATTTGAAGTACGACTTAGAGGTATTAAGAAATTACGGCATCGAACTGAAAGGTAAGATGTGGGACACTATGATTGCCCACTATCTCATCCAACCCGAACTTCATCATAACATGGACTACATGGCTGAGATTTATCTCAACTATCAAACCATCCACATAGATGAACTCATCGGACCAAAGGGCAAGAACCAAAAATCTATGCGCTCTCTCCTACCCTCACAAGTCTACGAGTATGCCGCTGAGGATGCAGACATCACTCTACGACTGAAGAACAAGCTGGAACCAGAACTGAAGAAGGCTGAGTGTGAAGACCTATTCTATAATATAGAGATGCCACTGATGCCTGTTTTGGCAGAAATGGAGATGAACGGAGTGTGTCTGGACACAGAATCGCTAGCCGAAACGTCAAAACAATTTACCAACCGTATGAACGAAATCGAAACACGTATCTACGAATTGGCAGGTGAACGATTCAACATCGCTTCGCCAAAACAAGTGGGCGAAATACTCTTCGACAAACTTAAAATAGTAGAGAAAGCCAAGAAAACAAAAACAGGTCAGTACGTCACATCGGAAGAGGTGCTGCAACAGCTAAAAAATAAGCACGAAATAGTAGCTGACATATTGGAACACAGAGGGTTAAAGAAGCTGATAGGCACATATATCGATGCATTACCTAAGTTGATTAACCCCAAAACTGGTCATATCCACACATCATTTAATCAAACGATTACAGCTACTGGCCGCTTATCTTCATCTGATCCTAATCTGCAAAACATCCCTATCAGAGGCGAGGATGGAAAGGAGATTCGCAAGGCGTTTATCCCCGAGCCAGGATGTCTGTTCTTTTCAGCAGACTATAGTCAAATAGAGCTACGCGTGATGGCCCATCTGTCGCAGGATACAGAGATGATAAAAGTGTTTAGAGAGGGCAAGGATCTGCACGCAGCAACAGCTGCCAACATCTATAAAAAGCCTATAGAAGAGGTTACACGCGATGAGCGAACCAAGTCAAAGCGAGCCAACTTTGGTATCATCTATGGTATCACAGTGTTTGGTTTGGCAGAACGACTAGACATCCCTCGCGACGAGGCTAAGATGCTAATAGACGGATACTTTGACACCTTTCCACAGGTGCACGACTATATGGAAAAGTCTAAAGAAGTGGCTCGCCAGAATGGCTACGTCACTACCCTATTCGGCCGTCGCCGCTATCTACCAGATATCAATAGTCATAACGCTACCGTTCGTGGATTTGCTGAGCGAAACGCCATTAACGCCCCAATTCAGGGCACTGCCGCTGATATAATAAAGGTGGCAATGATTCGCATCTATAATCGATTTAAAGCGGAGGGAATACGCTCTAAAATGATTCTGCAGGTACACGACGAATTGAACTTCTCTGTATTTCCAGAAGAGAAAGAAAAAGTTGAGAGCATTGTGCTTGAAGAAATGCAGAATGCTCTCAACCTGAGTGTTCCCTTGGTAGCCGACTCTGGATTTGGTCAGAACTGGCTAGAAGCCCACTAATTAGTAATTGAACGACGATCCGCCAAGGAACTCGCGAAGCAGCGATGTTGGTGGAATCTGTGTCTCAGGAATGGGACGGATATATCGAAGGAATTTCAGCAGGCGATAAGCCTCTGAATGTTCCTTCGAGTCTTCTGGTACCTGCTCTAAAAGCGGCTCAGCCTGACTCTTTATCACTGCCAACTCGAACAGCATAGCGGTGTTAAACATCGCATCAGCATTCTCCTGGAAAGGGAAAATCCACTTGTTCTCTCCAGCCCTAACGCTTGGCCAGCGACGGATAGTTTCCTGAGCATTAACACCACGATACTTATAGTCGCGGATAATGCGACGAAGCAGACGATTATCTGTGGTGGGTACATAGTTATGATTATCGAGCAAGATGGTAGTCAATGCCGAAGCATAGACGCGGAAAATCTGGTCGTTAGGAATCTCAGAAGTGAGTTCTGGATTCAAGGCGTGAATACCCTCAACCACCAGCACTTCGTTGCCTTTAAGCTGCAGTTTCTTTCCACTCCACTCGCTCTTACCTTTCTGGAAATTATAGCGAGGCAGCTCCACCTCATCACCCCTGAACAGAGCCGTCAACTGCTCATTAAGAAGAGGGAGATTAAGTGCATGCAGATGTTCAAAATCGTAGTCGCCCTTATCGTCCTTAGGTGTCTTGTCGCGATCCAAGAAGTAGTCGTCGAGCGAGATACCTACAGGATGGATTCCGTTGACAGCCAGCTGTACGCTAAGGCGCTTGCAAGTAGTGGTCTTGCCAGATGACGAAGGACCTGCAATCAGCACCAGCTTAATACCCTTTCGTTGTGCTATCTCATCAGCAATCCTCGCAATCTTCTTCTCCTGAAGTGCTTCGCTTATCTGTATCAGTTCAGAAGAATAGCCATTCATAATTGTCTCGTTCAGGTCGCCAATGGTTCGTAATCCCAAGATATCCTGCCACTGGTGATGCTCCTTGAAGATACCAAACATCTTGTCTTGATGAGTCATCTCACCCAGTTCGTTAGGATGCTCACGCGAAGGTAGTCTCAAGAGCAAACCATCAAAGTATTTCTCTACTCCAAACAGATAAATCTGCCTGGTATTTGTAAGCAGCGATCCGTAGTAATAATCCACGTAACCATCTATATCATAATAGGTGGTAAAAAGTCTGCCAGTACTCTGCAGCAGTTTAACCTTAGATCGATTATGCAGGCTATCAAAGAGTTCGATAGCCTCCTTGGTAGTTGTTTCGTGGCGATGGATGGGATAACCAGCATCGATAATCTCCTGCATGCGACGACGGATAGCGCCAGCATCATCGAGCGTAACAGGGCGCCCGATATTCAGATTTACATAGTAACCATTACTAACAGGTATGTCGATAGACACCTTACAAGGCGTAAACAGGTCGTGAACGGCCTTGCAAAGCACAAAGAACAGGCTGCGAGTATAAGCACGTGACCCGCTCGGCGAGGTGATATCCAGAAACTCTACCTGCTTCTGCTTGTACACACGATAGTGCATACCCTCTACCTTATTATTAACATTGGCCGAAATAGGGCCGTGTTCGATCTCTACGCCTGACAATGCATACACCTCTTCGATAGTAGAACCAACAGGAACCTCTACTACCCTATCATTGTTTAATACGTGAACTTTCACCAATTTTTCCATATGCAATATTTAATGTTTAAGCTAAAATTTCTCTGCAAAGATAACATTTTTCTGAAATTTTAACCGAATATTCTGAGTTTTTTTATAACTTTGTAGCCGAATTACTAAATATAGATACGTATTTTATGTCAATCTGGATTATTTTCAAACTTCTGGGATCGCTTGCTCTGTTGATGTTCGGTATGAAGTCGATGAGTGAAGCGTTGCAGAAGATGGCGGGTCCACAATTACGCCATGTATTAGGTGCGATGACTACCAATCGCTTTACTGGCATGCTTACTGGTATGCTTGTTACAGCCTCCGTACAGTCATCTACAGCCACCACTGTGATGACTGTTTCGTTTGTTAATGCAGGCTTGCTTACCTTGGCCCAAGCCATTTCAGTCATCATGGGTGCCAACATCGGAACCACACTTACCGCATGGATCATGTCGGCAGGTATGTCATTCGATATCACCAGTGCCGTATATCCTGCATTCTTTCTGGGAATCATACTGATTTACCTGAAGAAATACCGCTATATAGGCGACTTCCTGTTTGGCTTGTCGTTCCTGTTATTAGGTTTGGGAACACTGCGAATGACGGGTACAGAGATGCACTTGGGCGAAAATCAAGCCCTACTCGACTTCTTTGCATCGTTCGATCCAGAATCATTCCTTACCACACTGATATTCCTGTTCCTTGGAGGTGTGATGACCTTCTGCGTACAGTCATCTGCAGCCGTTATGGCCATCACCATGATACTGTGCTCTAGCGGAGCACTTCCTATCTATCAGGGTATCGCACTGGTTATGGGTGAGAACATCGGAACCACCGTTACCTCAAACCTTGCAGCCCTATCTGCCAACACTCAGGCCCG
>Ga0256407_10004644_pt1 | contig 22719 bp, 18 predicted proteins | sample RumenRJG_04DNA_FD_193489 | JGI IMG/M metagenome (GOLD analysis project Ga0256407, IMG submission 193489) | Bovine rumen microbial communities from Lethbridge, Alberta, Canada - RJG_04 | ecosystem: Host-associated > Mammals > Digestive system > Stomach > Rumen | place: Canada: Alberta... | reverse complement strand
TGCGAAAGTGGTAGCCGCTGTACGCGCTATCCTCGCGGACCCCACGGAGAAAGCCAAACTGAAGGCTGAGTACAAAGCTCAGACCAAGATCGGCTCGCTCTTCGGCTACGCGATGCACAAACTCAACGGCAATTACGACCAGAACGGCGATCCCATCAACGGCTAATGTTTTATTATAAATCGAAAACGCGCAGCCTACGTCCGCATGGCTATTGGCCCACGCGGCCTTGAGCGTAAATGTTTCTTAATGCGATTGTGAGCGAGCTCACATTGCCCTTAATAACCATTCCCGCTCTGACAATGCTCATGGATGAGCACTGTCGGCTGCTTTTAGAAAACGCTCCGCAAAAGAAAACTTGTTTACCCGTGAACATCGCTAATCCGCGAGTTCATCATTCGGGTAAACGCCATGCGGGATGTAGATATAGTGCAGAAACGTAACAACGCTATAAATATATCTTTTAATGCGAGGAACTTTCACACGGTTAAAAGTAAGCGGGTTAGCTTACTTGTGTGAAAGAAGGTTTTCTTCCCTGTTTTCTAAAAGGCGATGAGATGGTGATTACACCAGATAATAGATAAGCATACCGGAAGTTGTCTGGGAGTTTGCTCACAAGCAAATACCGGGATGGTTAGATATAGGTCGTCAAGACCCTATCGCCGCGTTTTCGGTAATTTGAAAATTACTAACCAATCTAAACAAACCTAAATTATTATGACAAAGAAAGAAATCCTGAAACTGGTTATCTCCGTGCTGATAGCGGCGCTGACGGCGTTGGCGGCAGGACTGGGACTGAGTTCCTGCAATGTGACACGAACCGTCACCACCCGCTCCGAGGCATGGCAAAAAGGCGACACTTCCGTCGTCATCCAAACCAAAACCGTCGAGAGTTACAATGCTGAAAAGCGTTTGTAACGGAGAAAACCTCTTCCCGTATGACGGCTCGCGGAACCATTAAAAAAAGTAAAGAAAAATGCGCAGCCTACCGAGCCTAATGGCTCTCGATCCCAAGAGCCTGTATGCCGGTCAGTAAGCAAGCTTCCTACCGTCCTCCATGCCCTCGGAATCAATCGACTGCCTCAATAGGCACTCGCTTGGCTGCTTACAAAAATATCCCTTCGGGATTAGAAAATGACAAAAATCAAGAAAGGAAGAAGGAAGCACGCCGCATGGATTTTCGGTATTTTCGAAAGCGTTAGCGTATTTTCGGAAGGCGGACGGACAACATTAGTTGTACGGAATGGTTAGCGGGTAGTGGGCTCTGTGAGCTCGCTCACGAGAGACCAATAGACGATAACCATTAGACCGCAAGGTCGTTCCGCCGCATTTTTCTTCACTTAACAATTTAACAATTTAACAGTTTAACAATTTAACCTAAACCCCCTCACGGCGTAGGGATATTGACGATTGGACGATTGACGAGGTACGAGTGATTGGACGATTGAATATTATTGACGATTGACCATACTACGAACAATCGTAAATTCAACTAAATCGTAAATAAATCGTAAATCATAAATTTGTAAATCGTCAATTAAATTAACGCCGAACCACTATGGCAAAAGTAACATGGAGCCCCGGAATAGAGCATGTGTCCGGAGCGCTCGCAAAGCCGGGTAATAACCCGCAACACTCATGCAGCAAAATGCTGCTGGCAACCCACCGCGTAGCAGAGACCACCAACCCCGATTGCAACCGTCTGTATCTGCGCTCGAAAGTAGAGCGTTCCACCGCACCCTCGCAGGACGAGATGGCAGCACGCGAGAAATTCGCAACCGTATCTGCAGCCGTTGCTGCACGCGCTAAAGACCTCACGAAGATGGCTGCCGACAAAGCGGCTTTCATCGCGCAGAAGGATCTCTCGGGAGGTCGAAGAACCATGAAGAGCTTCCTCTGGAAACTCGAATTGGAAGCCTACGAGGGGTAATTGACAGTTGACAATTGAAAAAATGGAAAATCGCTCTCTTTCGGGCGATTTTCTTTTTTATTCCGCCAACAGGTATTATGTAGCGAAAAATACAGGTAATTTTTTAATTAGTAACAATTTTATTACTAATTTATTTGTTAGTTTCCTTTTTTTTTTGTACCTTTGCAGCGATTTTTGAAATTAAGGCTTATGAATGCACCTTTTGTTTATGGCGTAGCGGCAGAAGAAATGTATTTTACAGACCGCGAGAAAGAGACCTTTCGGTTAACCATGAATTTTGAGAACGGACTCAATACGGTTATCATTTCTCCGCGTCGTTGGGGTAAGACTTCTTTGGTCAATAAAGTGGCGGAACAGATGAAGGATCGTTCTGATATTCGCATTGTGCGGATGGATGTTTTCTCTGTGCGTACACCGGAGGACTTCTTTCGCTTGTTTGCGACCGAAATCATCAAACAGACAGCAACGCGTACGGAGGAATGGATGGAGAATGCGAAACGATTTCTTAGTTCATTAGTGCCCATCATCACAATGTCTGCCGACCCGATGAATCCGGTCTCCTTTAGTCTCAAAAGTGTAGTTTCTAACTACGGAGAAGAGGTACTAACGTTACCTGAGCGGATCGCCAAGGAGAAGAATATTCATATTATCATCTGTATCGATGAGTTTCAGCAAATAGGCGAGTTGAATGATTCGATTACTTTTCAGAAGAAGCTCCGTTCCGTTTGGCAACACCAGCATTCTGTCTCTTATTGCCTTTATGGTAGTAAACGTCATCTGCTGATGAATATGTTCGGAAGCCGCAGTTATCCGTTTTACAAGTTCGGAGACATGATTTTTTTGGAGCGGATACCCATTGAGTACTGGTACGAATATATTCAAAAGCGTTTTGAGCAAGCCGATAAACATATATCGTCCGAGATAATTGATCAGATTTATGCCTATGTAGATGGCAACTCATCCTATGTGCAGCAACTGAGTTGGCTGATTTGGGCGCGTACAACCAATGACGTTAACGAGGAGATATTGACCGATGCACAACAGGACTTGCTGAATCAAAACCATGCTTTATTCATGGAGCAGATGAACGGACTAACCCAATACCAAATGCGTTTTGTGCGGGCTGTTATGGCAGGAAAAGCGCCGGAGATAAACCGCAAAGAAACCATTGATGAGTATGAATTAGGCAGCTCTGCCAATATCGCAACCATCAAAAAGGCTTTGCAAAAGAAGGAACTAATCGAAATCGAAGGGAAAGACATTCACTTCGCCGATCCGATCTTCATTCATTGGCTGCGCAGAAATACGCATTTGTTGGTATGACAATTTTTGCAGCCATGATTCAGCATTTTCTGGACTATATAGCCATAGAGCGTAAGTACTCCCCGCGGACGGTGGAGGCATACCGCGATGATCTGCGGGATTTCTGTCGTTTTATAGGGTGCCAGACGGAGGACTTCGATCCGAAGAGTGTAGATGAGACCGACGTGAAAACATGGATGTTGGATATGATAGAGAATCAGCATCAGAAACCACGTTCGGTCAAGCGGCGTCTGTCGGCGCTCCGCAGTTTTTACCGGTTTCTTCTTCGTCAGCGTTGTGTGGAGAAAGATATCACGGCGCGTATTATCCCCCCGAAAGCGGATAAACCTCTCCCGGTCTTCTTTCGCCAAGAGGAGATGGAGGCAGTTAAGGTGAAAGGTGAAAGATTAAAGGATGAAGGGTTGTCGGAGACGGGAGACCAAGAACGGGATTTCGAGGTGGTTCGTGATAACCTGATCATCGATATGCTCTATCAGACAGGTATGCGTCAGGCGGAGCTGCTGGGATTGACGGATGCTGATGTGGATCTGTCGAAGGGACAGGTACGTATCTTCGGTAAGCGTCGCAAAGAGCGCATCGTGCCGATAGGGGAACACCTCATTCATCAGATACTCGACTATCTCTCCGTGCGCGCAGAAATCATCACGGAATCGCCGACCTTCTTTGTCAAACGCTCCAAGTCCGGCGAGATAGTGGCGATGACCAAAAACACCTTATACACGATCGTACGTACACGGATGGGGGAGGTGAGTACCCTTAAGAAACATTCTCCGCATGTGCTGCGACATACTTTTGCTACCACGATGTTGGATAACGGAGCGGATATACGAACTATTCAGACCCTATTGGGACATGCCTCTTTAAGCACTACGTCCATCTATACGCACACCACCTTCGAACAAGTCAAACGCGTTTATATGGAGACGCATCCCCGTGCAAAAAAATAACATGTGTACTTTTTTGCGATTATTTTTCCACAAAATTTGCACATGTGGAAAAATTGTTGTATCTTTGCAGCCGAAAAGTCCGGTTTGTAACCGGAAGCAATTAGTCAATAAGGAACAAAGCATATGAAAGGAATCATTTTGGCGGGGGGGAGCGCAACGAGGTTGTATCCCCTGAGTAAAGCAATCAGTAAACAGATTATGCCGGTTTATGACAAGCCGATGATCTATTATCCTTTGAGCGCATTGATGTTGGCGGGCATTCGTGAAGTGCTGGTGATCAGTACTCCGCGTGACCTTCCGATGTTCGAGGAGTTGTTAGGAGACGGCAGCCGGATCGGTATGAAGCTGAGTTACAAAGTGCAGATGGTTCCCAATGGTTTGGCTCAGGCTTTTGTTCTGGGTCGCGAGTTTCTGAATGGCGAAGCGGGTTGTTTGATTCTCGGCGATAACATGTTCTACGGCCAGCATTTCGGTCATATGCTCAAGGATGCAGTTGAAAGTGTTAAGAACGGAGGTGCTTGTATCTTCGGCTATGAGGTGGCTGATCCTCGTGCTTACGGCGTAGTCGAGTTTGACGAGGAAGGAAAAGTGCTGAGTCTGGAGGAGAAGCCGGCAGAACCGAAGAGTAATTATGCGGTGCCGGGTCTGTATTTCTACGACAATACCGTTTGCGAGAAAGCGTCAAACTTGCAGCCCAGTGCGCGCGGAGAATATGAGATTACAGATCTGAACAAGCTCTATTTGGCGGAAGGGACGTTGAAGGTGAAACTGTTCAGCCGCGGTTTTGCATGGTTGGATACCGGTAATTGTGACAGTTTGCTGGATGCCGGCAATTTCATAGCTACTATTCAGAATCGTCAGGGATTCTATGTGAGTTGTATAGAGGAGATAGCTTGGCGTAACGGCTGGATCAGTACAGAGCAGTTGGCGGCATTGGGCAAGGAGATGAAGACGGCTTATGGTCGCTATCTGGAGCGGTTGGCTGCTAAAGGATAAAGCATTTTCACGATAAATATATTTTTATGAAACGTATCTGCTTCTTTTGGGTCTTAACATGGTGTTTCCTATGCGTGAGCGCGCATGAGCACTACGTGGTTCAACATTACTCCATTCAAGACGGACTGAGTCAGAACACAGTTATGGCGATTCTTCAGGATCGTCAGGGTTTTATGTGGTTCGGCACATGGGAAGGGTTGAATCGTTTTGACGGATATACCTTTAAGGTGTATAAGGCGATGAATAATGGTGTTGAGGCGCATGTGAACAATCGTGTGGATATAATCTTTGAAGATGAATCGGAGCGGATATGGTGGGGGACTTACGATGGTCATTTCTATCGTTTGGATGCCACACGCAAAGTGACGACGGAGCAGCCATACGACAGCCTTCCTGAGGGTATGTTATCGAAGATGAGCGAGGCGGATAAGAATACAAAAGTGGATTCGCGCGGTGTGATTTGGCAGACAGACGATGCGAACGGAATTATGCGTTACCGTTTTGGTCAATGGAAGCGCTTCACTCCTCCTTTGGATAGCCGGTACGCAGGACGGCTTCGTCAGCATTTCTTCTTGTTGGAAGATAAGCAAGGACGTACTTGGGTTAACCCGACCGGCGGTGGATGGAGTTATTATGACTACGAAAAGGATGAGTTGGTCTATCCGATAGAGGGGCTGACGAATATGATTCACACGGCTTATATGGATCGCGACGGACAGATGTGGATGGCGACGTATGACGGCGGAGTGGATTGTGTGAGTATGGATCCAACTCCGTATAAGCTTTACGATATGCGTCATTCGGTTCGTGAAAACGGCGAGGTTCGTGCGTTTGCGCGCAGGAAGAACGGAGAAGTACTGACGCTCATCAAATCGGAGACGAGCGTTTATTGTGCGCTGGAGACTCAACATGGCATGCTGTATGGAACGAAGGGGCATGGACTGATTAACAAAACAAAGAACCAGACCATTCCAACCACCCATTCGGATATATACGATATAGAAGAGGGCCGGGATGGCACATTGTATGTGGCAACCTATGGTGGCGGCGTAAATATTATCCGTTGGAACGAGGGTTCCCATCAATGGGAGAAACCTATTGTTGTGGGTAATGGCATGAAAGTGCGTGACATCGAGATTGTGGATGATATGCTGTGGTGTGGAACGACAACGGGTGTTATGCGCGTGAACTTGAACACGAACGAGAGCCTTGTTCTTCCCAGCTATGATATCCGTGCTATTTATTATAGCCACAACCGTTTGTGGCTGGGCTCTTTTGGCGGCGGTCTGATGATGTTGGACCCCAAGGACCCGAAAGGTGAGATAACACGTGTTGAGACGTTCCATGATATCATCTTGAGTATGACGGGCGATGGAAGGAACTTATGGTTCTGTACGGAGAGTGACATCGCTCAATGGGATTTGGATACGCATGATATCTATTATTACGATGCATTAGACGGGCAGAAAGACAGTTATTTTACGGAAGCAGAGGCTTTACGAACCCCCAATGGAGTTATTCTTTTCGGTTACTCAAATGGTTATTGTGCATTTGACCCATCCTTGATCAGCCGTTCCAATTCGGTGCCTCCGATGCATATCACCCGAATCGAAGTGCAGGGACAAGAGTTGGAAGGCGATACGATACATATAGCCGACGAGAGCAGCGTGACTATTGAGTATGCGGCAATGGATTATATCGGAGCGGATAGGATTTTTTATTCCTATAAGATGGAGAATATCGACGCCGACTGGAACTATGCGCGTGATGTCCGCCGTGTGACATATAGTAACCTGCGATATGGCCGTTATATCTTCCGTGTTCGTTCTACCAACCGTGAAGGCGGTGATGTGGATAATGAGAAACAGTTGGTCATTTACGTAGAGCGTCCTTGGTGGCTGACATGGTGGGCTTTTGTGTTGTATGTTGTTATAGCAGTGCTGATTATAGGCATGGCAGTGTATATCATGAGTATCTATAACGGGCTGCGTCAGAAAGTGAAAGTGGAGCAACAGGTGATGGATATCAAACTGCGTTTCTTTACGAATATCAGCCATGAACTTCGTACTCCGTTGACCCTCATCACCGGTCCGATAGACAATATTCTGCAGACCGAGCGTATCAGCCAGAGTGTACGCAGTCAATTGGAAATAGTGCAGAATAATGCTCAGCGGATGCTGCGCATGATCAACCAGTTGCTGGAGTTCCGCAAAGTGCAAAACCAGAAGATGAAACTCAAAGTGCAACCGACACTGCTGAGCGAACTGGTGAACGAGACCTGTGCTAATTTCCAGAAAGAGGCTTATGACAAGCATATCCATTTCACTGTGGAATGCAAGGCGGAGGATTCTACCGTTTGGGTGGACCGCGGTAGGATGGATACAATCCTTTGGAATCTGCTGAGTAATGCCTTTAAGTTTACTCCGGCAGGGAAGAATATTCATGTTATCGTGGATTCAAAGCCGGGGTTTGTTACGCTTTCCGTGCAAGATGAGGGTATCGGTATTCCCCCCGAGAAACGGAACGTGCTTTTTGAACGCTTCTCCAGTAATAATGAGTTGAATAACCTGAATACGACCGGAACGGGAATCGGTATGAACCTGACCAAAGAGTTGGTAGATCTGCATCACGGTCATATAGAGGTGGAAAGCGAAGTGGGGAAAGGAACGACCATTACCATCCTGCTGCATACCGGCAAAGAGCATTTCGGAGAAGAAGTGGAATTCTTAACCGATGCTCCCACTATGAAACAGCAAACTTACAACACCAGCTTGGAGGATAAATTAGACCAATTGGCGCAGGATAGTAATGATAATCGTCACACTGTATTGGTAGTGGATGATAATCAGGATATGCGTCAGTTTCTAGCAGGTGTGTTAGGCCGCGATTATACTGTAGAGACGGCTGCAGACGGCGAAGAGGCTGAACAGATCATTCGTACCAAACAGATAGACTTGGTGATCACTGATCTAATGATGCCGAAGGTGGATGGTTTGGAGTTGACACAGTTTATCAAAGGGAATACCGATACGGATTTTATTCCGGTCATTCTGCTGACAGCCAAGACAGCTATTGAAAGTCGTTTGCAGGCATTGCAATGCGGAGCGGATGATTATGTCACCAAGCCTTTTGAACCGGAGTACATCCGTGCACGTGTGCATAATATTCTGACCCAGCGCTCTCAGTTGGAACAGAGCTATCGGCAACGTCTGATGCGCCTTGAACCGCCAAAGGCAGACGAACCTGTTCCGAGTGATACCTTCCTTGCCAAACTGCTGGATATAATGGATAAGCAGATGGATAACAATACGCTGACGGTAGATGAACTGGTGGATGAGATGGGTATGGGGCGTACCGTGTTCTTTAACAAACTGAAGAGCATGACGGGCTTGAGTCCGGTGGAGTTTATCCGTGAGATGCGTATCAAGCGTGCAGCGCAATTATTAGAGGACCGCTCGCATAACATCACCGAGGTGACTTATATGGTAGGTATGAACGACAGCCGTTATTTCTCCAAGTGCTTCAAGAATACCTATGGTCTTACCCCCAGTGAATACCGTAAAAAACGTTTGGGAGAGTGAGAAAATACGGATGGATTATTATCGTAGCGCTGCTGGTATCGGGGTGTAATGGTATTGCACCGCAACGTCCTTCTCAGCGCAAAGGAGAGGCTCCGAAAGCCGATTCGACTGCTATCGCACTCATGGAGATGAACCAGCAGTTGGCGCAAGCGGCAGATGAACAGTTACATCATTTGGCGCTGCAGCAAGAGGATCCCTACGCGTTGTACGAGCGAGGTGTCTGGGCTTACGTGGTGGAAAAAGGCGATACGGATCAGCCGGTCTTGGCAGGAGAGGAGTGTCTGCTGCATATGACGGTGTTCAGCCTCTCCGAAATAAGATACCTGGATAGCGATCTCACGGCGCGGATAGGCAAATACGAACTGCCTGCTGCTGTCGATGAGAACATCACGGAATGGAATCACGGCGCCAAAGTGCGTATGTTTGCACCTTGGTATGCCGCTTATGGAATAAAGGGTACGGATTATATCCCGCCTTATGAGAATGTAATTATTGAATTGAACATCAGATAAATGAAAAAACTGTCTTTTTTCTTATTAATAACTACCGGGTTGCTCATCGCTGGATGTAGCGCTAATACGTATTCCTCTTTGCGTAACCGTGAAGACGGATTGATAGGGTCCTTTATTCATCGTAATCAGTTGAATATAATCTATGAACTGCCCGAAAACGATGTCTGGGGAGAAAAGGATTATTATAAAGTGCCCAAAGGAAGATACGGAAATTATGACGACCTCTATTTCCATCTCATCAAGCGAGGCGATTCGACGCGCGAAGTAAAAATAAATGATATCGTTGTGACGCGATATAAGAAATTCCAACTGGAGGAAGGAGCAGATACACTCAGTTATTGGAACACGAATGATACCCCCGCTCCGTTTGAGTTCGTTTACGGACCGGTCAGCGGAAGCGGTAAGATCTGTGAATCCATCGGATGGCAAGAGGCCATCAGGCTGATGAAATATCCGGACTCGCAATGCGAGATCATTGTTCCGAGTAAGCAGGGGTTTAACGAGGATGAGATGTCCGTTACCCCCTATGTCTATATTATTTGGTTAAAGCAAGTAAAATAAATATATGAGTTTAGTTAAATCTATTTCCGGTATCCGCGGAACGATAGGCGGTCGTGTGGGCGAAGGCTTGAATCCGGTGGATATCGTTCGTTTTACGGCAGCCTATGCAACCCAACGTCGCGCTGCTATGCCGGAAAATAATGTGATTGTGGTGGGGCGCGATGCGCGTCTGAGCGGCCCGATGGTGGAGCAGATTGTTTGCGGAACACTGATGGGAATGGGCTATGATGTGGTGAATATCGGTTTGGCAACCACTCCCACTACCGAGTTGGCAGTGACCGGTGAAAAAGCAGCGGGAGGTATTATCCTCACGGCGAGCCATAACCCCAAGCAGTGGAATGCCCTCAAATTGCTCAATGAGCATGGCGAGTTCCTCAATGATGCGGAAGGAAAAGGTGTGTTGGCGATCGCGGAGAAAGAGGACTTCACCTTTGCGGAGGTCGATGCGCTCGGACATATGACGAATAAGGATTATCTGCCTTACCATGTGCAGCAGGTTCTCAGCCTCCAACTCGTTGATGTGGAGGCTATCAAGAAACGCGATTTTACCGTTGCTATTGATTGCGTGAACTCGGTGGGCGGATTGGCTATTCCTGCTATCCTGCGGGCGGTAGGCGTACAACATATTATCGAACTGAACTGCACGCCGAATGGTCAGTTCCCTCATAACCCCGAACCTCTGCCCCAACATCTGACCGAGATAAGTAACTTGCTTCGCTCAGGAAAAGCGGATGTAGGTTTTGTAGTGGATCCGGATGTGGACCGTCTGGCAATCATCTGCGAGAACGGAGACATGTTTGGCGAGGAATATACCTTGGTCAGCGTAGCGGATTATATCCTGCGTCATACGCCCGGTAATACGGTTAGTAACATGTCTTCTACCCGCGCTCTGAGCGATATCACCGCTTTGCACGGGGGGCAGTACAGCGCTTCTGCTGTGGGAGAAGTGAACGTAGTAGCGGAGATGAAACGGGTAGGAGCGGTGATCGGCGGTGAAGGAAACGGTGGTGTCATATATCCTGAGTGTCATTATGGAAGGGATGCCTTGGTCGGTATAGCACTCTTCTTGAGCCATCTGGCGCATCTGGATATGAAAGTGAGCGAACTGCGTCGAACCCTGCCGGATTATTGCATTAGTAAGAACCGTATTGACCTCACACCTGATACAGATGTCGATGCCATTTTGGCGCGTGTAAAAGAGCTCTATCGAAATGAACGCGTCAACGATCGTGACGGCGTGAAGATAGATTTTGCGGACGGATGGGTACATCTGCGCAAATCCAATACAGAACCCATCATTAGGGTCTATTCCGAGGCAGCTACGATGGAACGGGCTAATGAGCTCGCGCAGCAAGTGATGAACGTGGTAAATGCGAAATAACCCATGGCAAAAGGTTTGAATATCGTGGTCGTTAATGATGACGGCTGGGGAACAGCAGGTATCCGATTGTTAGCGCGTGAAATGACCAAGTTGGGGTCGGTGACGGTCATCGCTCCTGATGGACCGCGCAGCGGATATGGTGCTTCCATCAGTGTGGCTAACCCGATTTATCTCAGGCGTATTGAGGAGCATGATCTCAACGGAGCGGATGTCTATACTACCAACGGAACACCGGCTGATTGTGTGAAGATTGCTCGCGAGATACTCTTTCCTGATAAGCCGATAGATCTGCTCGTTTCCGGTATCAATCATGGTAGTAACGCAGCAATCAACGCTATATATTCCGGTACGATCGGTGCATGTTTGGTTGCTGCCGAGAAGGGTATACCGGCGGTCGGATGGTCTATTAACAGCCATGCCATGGATGTGGATTTGCATTGGTTGCAGCCTTTCTTGTGCGAAGTGACGCAACATCTCTTCGAAGAAGGCATTGCACCTCGTACTTGCTTTAATATCAATGCGCCCGTAGGGGAAATTGAAGGTATCCGTTGGACTCGTCAATGTGCCGGACATTGGGCAAATGAACTTGAACCCTTGACGGAAAAACTGCCGGAAGGGGTCATGAACGGATGGAGATTAGCCGGAGCTTTTGTGAGCGACGAACCGGATGCCACCGATACGGATATATGGGCTATGGAGCATCAGTTATTGGCTATCACGCCGCTCTCTATTGACTTGACAGATTATGGATCGCTTTGATCGCTATTGGATAGGGATTCTTATAGGACTGATTCTACCCGCGGCTTTCGGTCTGACCTATATCGAGGTCATGAACCTTTGGTATCCCCTTCAGACTTTGCAGTTCCATGCCGGAGGTGTCTTGAGCAAACTATTGCTCGTCAGCGTCTTTCCTGACCTGGCGTTAATCTTTGTTTTTTACACCACGGATACATGGCGGTTGAGTAAGGGAGTATTGGTAGGCGCTATGCCTTATGTGTTGGCGGCGCTTATGGTCTCGATGTGATGATGCGGGCTGCAGTCTCGGAAGCGGGCTGCGTTCCCAAAAGAGTAATGAGATGTTCGTATTCGGCGAGCATCTCTTTTTTATACGCCTCATCGGTCAGTATTCGTTGTAATTCTGCGCATACCTTCGCTTCCGTGAAATCATATGCCACACATTCGCGGATGATCTCTTTGCCGGAGATGATATTAACCGGTGTGAAATAGGGGATGGAGAAAATGAGCGGTTTTGCCCATTTGATACATCGCAGAAGACAGGAGTATGCAAGATGATATACTGCTACTTGCGGGCAGCCGAGCAGGGCGGTCTCGAGCGTTGCGGTTCCTGAATTGACCACGGCTGCTGAAGCTTGTTGCACGGCAGAGTAGGTGTCACGCGTCAATCTCTCCGTTTCCTGCAGATAGGGGGTGTAGAAGGAGTCCTCTATGCCCGGAGCTGCACTAACTACGATTTGGTATTCCGGAAAACGTCTGGCTGCGGCTAACATCGTCGGCAAACAATGACTGATCTCGCTCGGACGCGAACCCGGCAGAAGAGCAATCATCTTCTTCCTTTCCTTTTCCTCCTTCATCCTTTCCTTTTCCTCCTTCTTCCTTGCCATCTCCTCCACCGTCGGATGACCGACATATGTGCAGTGATACCCGTATCGGGCGTAGAATGCCGGTTCAAACGGGAAAATACCTAATACCTCGTCGCATAGACGGGCAATGCGATGGATCCTCCCTTTCTTCCATGCCCAAACTTTCGGGGGGATATAGTAGTATATCTTTGTGTGTGGCAGATGTTTGCGGCAGAAAGCAGCCATCCGCAGATTAAAAGAGGGGTAGTCAATCAAAACCAGTACATCCGGTTGTTCTGCCATCAGGGCCTGCTCCGCTATTCGGAAATTTCGGCGTACTTGACCGAGATTACGTAGCACGGCAACATAGCCCATGAATGCCATATGGCGTATATGCTGATAAATACGACACCCGGCAGCGACCATTTGGTCACCGCCGAGTCCTATGAATTGTGACCGGGAATCCTTTAACTGAATCTGCTTGAGCAACTCAGCTGCATGGATGTCTCCCGATGCTTCACCGGCTATGATAAAGTATTTAGCCAATTCTCAATTGTCAATTCTCAATTGTCAATTCTCAATTCTCAATTGTCAACTACTTCTCCGGAAACATCACTACCTCGAACACATTTCCTGAAGAAACGAGTTTTTTCAGCGTTTCTTGTACGGTCTGTCCCGTGATAGCCTCTACTGCCGGTTTGTAATCGCGGATATTATTGATGCCGTACATATAGTACTGGTACAACGCAGAGGTCCAGTATTTGTTGTTCTCCAGATCCTCCTGAAAATCTTTCAGCATCGATTCTTTCTCTTTCTGCAAATCGTTCTCCAGCGGACCGTTTTCAATGATCGTTTGGATCTCCTCGTGGATGATCTCCATCAGGCGTTCCTGTTTCTTTGGATCGGTGTCAAACTGCATAAGCAGACCGGCTCTCGGTGTCGGTAGCGGCGTCATGTAACCGTACGTACCTACGCCGTACGAACCGCCTTCACGCTCACGGATAGACTCCAGATAACGGGTACTCAAGATGCGTCCGATCATCTCCATGTTCAGGTCGTTCGCCATTGTGTAAGGCATGTCGTATGAGGTGTATTGGATACGGTTGGAAGCAGTGGTGGTTTCCATCTTGCGGCTGAAGTAGTTCTTCTGCATTCCAAGGGCTACGGTCACGTGATGGTCAATCACTTCCTCGCGGGTCTTCTTAGTTTTCAGACCACCCAACCATTGGCAGATCATATCGCGCACTTTCGGGTCGTTCGGGTTGATGTTACCTACGAAGATGAACGTAAAGTCCGCGGGGTTGGCAAAGCGAGCTTTATAGATCTCAAGAGCTTTGTCCAGATCAGCTTTCTCCAGTAACTCGTTGTTGAAGAGAAGCGTACGCTCCGAATGGTTACTGCTCATCATCTGTACGGAATCCGAGAACGCCGCTTTGGGGTTCTTATCGCGGTTCGACAACTGGTTGCGCAGCAGAGCGAGAGTGGTTTGATAAGCCTCTTCATCACGGCGAGGAGCAGTGAAATACAGATAGGTCAATTGGAGCATGGTCTCCAGGTCCTTGACGGACGAAGAACCATTAATCCGCTCGATGTTCTCTGCAATCTCAGGACTAACGGAAACGGTCTTGCCTGACAGCGCTTTCTCTAACTGAGGAGCGGTGAAACGACCGATACCCGACATACCTACAATCATCGTTGCCAACTCAGCCGAAGGCAGATCTTCGGTAGCTACTTGAGTCTTACCGCCTTTCGAGAAAGCCTGCATCAATATCTCGTCGGATTTGAAATCCGTTGGTTTGATCACCACCTTGATGCCGTTCTTCAAAGTCCATTCCGTGAATCCGAATCCTTCGTTCTTCGCAAAGGTCTTGATGGCACCTTTCTTAGGTGCTTTCTTCACTAACTCGCTGTCAATAACCTCTTCTACCGGAGCCTCGATAGCCAATTCGGTCTGACCGGCCAAGGTGGCTAAAATAGTCTCTTCGCTCGGAATCTGAATGCCCTCTTTCTCCGGTCCTGCGATTGCTACGGTGGGGTTCGTATGGACGAGCGATTGACCGACACTGTTAACGGCATCGAGGTTTACCAGCGGCAGAGTAGCTTGTACGAACTCATACTCCCATTCTGCCCCCGGCATCGATTCGCCGTTCTCAAAATGGCGGATACATTCGCGGGCGATACTGATGTTCTTACGCGTGTTACGCTCGTTATATGCCTGCTGAATAGCGGTCATCTTGTCGTTCTTAACGCGCTCTAACTCAGCGTTGGTAAAACCATAACGACGCATTTTCTCCAATTGGTAAATCAGGTCATTATACGCTTCCGTCTCGCGGCCTGCTTTCGGAACCATTGTTACTTGGAATGCGTCCATTTTCTTGGCGGTCTCGCCATAGTGGCAGAATGCGCCTGCGAAAGAGGCGTTCGGATTGAGTACAAGGTCCGAAAAACGGTTATTGAGAATGTCGCACGCCAGATCGCGAATCAGGTTCAGCATGTATTCCTGCGCTGTGCCCTTGAAGACATCAGGCAGTTGGTCGAATTTATACTCCATCATTATACGGCTCTCCTGCGCTTCGGGATCGGTCACGATTGCCACTAACGGCTTGTCGTTATGGTTCACCGTGTAGATGGGACGCTCGCCGAAATTCTTACGACGAGGTACATCTTTCCAAAGCGCTTTGATCTTCGCTTCAATGGCATTCACATCAATATCACCTACCACGATGATAGCCTGATTATCAGGACCATACCATTTGTGATAGTAATCGCGCAGGGCTTGATACTCAAAATTATTGATCACAGCCGTGTCGCCGATCACATCGCGTTTGGCGTACTGCGTACCCGGGTACATCAGCTCGTTCAGCTTCTTCCAGATACGGCGGTTGGCCGTGCGACCGGTACGCCATTCCTCCAGAATTACACCGCGCTCAGCGTCGATCTCTTCGTCTAACAGCAGCAGTCCGCAACTCCAATCGTGCATAACCAACAAGGCACTATCTACGATTCCTTCGCGATAAGTCGGTACGTCAGATAGACGGTAAACGGTCTCGTCGATGGAGGTGTAAGCGTTGATATTTCCGCCGAAATTAACACCTACAGACTCAAAATAATTGATGATCCCTTTACCCGGGAAATGCTGTGTTCCGTTGAAAGCCATGTGCTCCAGAAAGTGAGCCAGACCATTCTGGTGGTCTTCTTCCAGAATAGCTCCGACAGCTTGCGCGATATGGAACTCAGCGCGTTGCTTGGGTTGCTCGTTATGACGGATGTAATAGGTCAATCCGTTGTCTAACTTGCCGTAACGAACCTCCGGGTCCATCGGCAGTTTCTCCGGCGCTTCTTGCGCCGATACCATCATCGCTGCGAACAGCAGCGCGATGTTAAGCAGTAACTTCTTCATTCGTATTTGTATTTGTTGTTTTTTTCGTTTTGCGCGGAGCGCGTTTGGTCTTTTTGCCCTCCTCTTTTGTTTCGGCAGCGTTGGCTTCTAACAGCTCGTCACCGCGGCTCTTCCACGGACGCGGACCTAAGATCCGTTCCACATCTTCGGAGGTAATCACCTCGCGCTCGATTAGTAACTGGGCTATCTGATGATGACCTTCGGACTGCTCGGTGAGTATCTGTTTGGCGCGTGCCATCTGCTCAGCGATGATACGCTTGGTCTCTTCGTCTATCACCTTGGCGGTCTGCTCTGAATAGGGCTTGACGAATCCGTAGTCGTAACGGCCGGTGGAATCGTAGAAACTGATATCTTTCAGTTTGTCGCTCATACCGTAATAAGCTACCATCGAATATGCCTGTTTCGTTGCACGCTCCAAGTCATTGAGCGCTCCCGTCGATGTCTGGTCGAGGAAGAGTTGCTCTGCTGCCCGACCGCCGAGTAACGAACAGAGTTCGTCCAGAATATGTGACTCGTTGGTCAACTGCCTCTCTTCCGGTAGATACCATGCTGCCCCTAAAGCCATGCCGCGAGGCACAATCGTCACTTTGACTAAGGGGTTCGCCCAACGAAGCATCCAACTGATTGTCGCATGACCCGCTTCATGATAAGCAATAGACTTCTTCTCCTCGTCGGTCATGATCTTGTTCTTGCGCTCCAAACCGCCTACAATACGGTCCACTGCATCCATGAAATCCTGCTTGCTGATCTTCTTGCGTCCGCCTCGAGCTGCTATCAAGGCCGCCTCGTTGCATACATTCGCTATGTCTGCTCCGCTGAAACCCGGTGTCTGCTTGCTCAGAAAATCTATATCTACTGTCTCATCCAGTTTGAGCGGACGAAGATGCACTTGGAAAATCTCCTTGCGCTCTTGCAAATCCGGTAACTCCACATGGATCTGTCGGTCAAATCGTCCGGCACGCAGCAAGGCGGCATCCAGCACATCCGCGCGGTTAGTAGCGGCAAGGATGATCACACCCGAGTTGGTTCCGAATCCGTCCATTTCTGTCAATAACTGGTTCAGCGTGCTTTCACGCTCGTCGTTACCTCCGGTCATCACACCTTTGCTTCGGCTGCGACCGATCGCATCAATCTCGTCGATGAAGATGATAGCTGGAGCTTTCTCTTTCGCCTGACGGAACAGGTCGCGTACACGACTCGCACCCACACCAACGAACATCTCCACAAAATCGCTACCCGACATCGAGAAGAACGGCACGTCTGCTTCACCCGCTACAGCTTTGGCAAGCAGCGTCTTTCCTGTTCCCGGAGGGCCTACCAGCAGCGCGCCTTTCGGGATCTTCGCACCTATCTCTGTGTATTTCTTGGGGTTCTTCAAAAACTCCACAATCTCCTGCACTTCTTGTTTGGCGCCATACAAACCTGCCACATCTTCAAACGTCACTTTGTCTTTCTTATCGCGGTCAAACAGCTGTGCTTTCGCCTTGCCCACACCGAATATACCTCCTCCGGCACTTCCTATTCCGCGGCTCATATAGACGAAAAACAGTACGATCAGCAGGAACGGCAGGATGTTCACGATAATCAGATACCAGTAATCGTGCGATTTGTCGTACCGCACATCGATAGCGGCTTGCCCGTTCTCCTTGCGCGCGCTGTTCACACCTTCGATGTATTTGGAAAACTCCTCTACCGACGGCACTTGCACTTTCAATTGTCCCCGCGCTTGTTCGCCGTCGCCTTGTGAATTGAACACCAAGGTGTACTTGGCGGGCTTCACATTCGCTTTCAGACTCAAATCGTCATATACTGTGATCTTGTCTATCGCGTCAGCTTCGATATACGCCGTGAACTTGGTGTAACTCAACTCTTTGCTAATACCCTGATTCTCTTTGTCGCCAAAGAAATAATACCCCAACAGCGCAAATGCAAGCGTGTAAAAGAGGATGCTCATCCATCGTCTCGGACCGCTTGACTGATCATTGTTATTTTGCTGCGGTATTGGCTGTTTCTTTTTTGTCGCCATGTTTCTCTAAACTCTAAACTTTAAACTCTAAACTACAAAATCTCCGGTAACTCGGTAATCTTCCCGTCAGCCCATAGATGCTCAATGTCATAGAAAGCACGGGGCTCACGTTGCATGATATGCACAAAGATCGTACCATAATCCATGGCAATCCATTCGGCATTCTCCACACCGGCAACACTCAGCGGGTGTACGTGAGTCTGCGTTCGAACGAAATCATCTACCTCGTCCGCGATAGCCGCTACTTGCGTGTTACTCTGTCCTTCGCAGATAAGCATCATTTCCACGGGAGCCTCTTTGATCTTGCGTAAGTCAATAGTTACAATACGTTGTCCTTTTCGGTTGCGGATACCTTCGATAATCGTATCCAGTAATTTTTTTGTACTTATTTCTTTCATATAATAAAAAACCTTTGCGGCTGCAAAGGTACTAAAAAATTTTCATATACACAAGGAATTGACAATAAAAATCAAAATCCCTTGCATATTTATGCAAAAAATAGTTTCTTGGCGTTCGCTGTACTGCGTTGAACCAACTCTTCTGCGCTTATTTGCAGTATCTCGCTTAATTTATCCGCCACACCCCTCATGAACCGGCTTTCGTTCCTCTCTCCGCGATGCGGAACTGGTGCCATATAGGGTGCGTCGGTCTCCAGAACCAACCGGTCTATCAACGCGCCTTCGATTTTTCGATCTTTCGATATATCGATATCTCGAAAAATCTCATTCACTCCCGCCAACTGTTCGCCCAATTTGCAATTCTTGAATGTCAGCACACCGCCGATACCCAGATAGAATCCCATCTCCAATATCTGCATAGCCGTCTCCTTACTCCCGTTAAAACAATGAAACACGCCCCGTAGCGGCTTTAATTCGTAATTTTTAATTTTTAATTTTTTATTTGCCGCTTCGTGTACGAGCCGCACGATGTCCTCCGTCGCCTCGCGGTTATGCAGAATGACCGGCAGATCCAATTCCCGTGCCAACAACAACTGCCGTCTTAACACCTCTTTCTGCTCCTCTTTGTACGTCTTGTCCCAATAGTAATCAAGTCCGATCTCGCCTATAGCCACTAATTCTTCCCGATGTGCGCGAATAGCCGTTTCCACTTTTGCCAACTCTTCCTCCCAATTATCCTTCACGTCCTCCGGATGCAGACCGAAAGCCGGATAACAATACCCCGGATGACGATGACAAACATCCAACACCGTCTCAATAGAAGCCGCGTTTACACCCGGAACGATCATCGCTTCCACGCCTTCTGCTTTCTGCCGCGCAATCACTTCTTCTCGATCCGCTGCAAAAGCCTCTTCATCAATATGGCAATGTGTATCGATCATATTTCCTTGTCTAACTCTCGGCATACATGCCGAGTTCCCTTTGTTAAAATAGAACTATCACCATAAGAGAGGAATCTAAAATTATGCCCGAGCGCGTACTCATATATCCTTTTCCAGTCTCCATCTACGAAAGCGCTCACTAACAGCAGCAACGTGGATTGCGGTTGGTGAAAATTTGTGATCAACTGATCTACCACATGGAACTTATACCCGGGCTTGATCATGATCTGTGTCTCGGCATGCAGCGTCTCCTGTCCCGTTTCCGTCAAATAATCCACTATCGCCTCCAACGCCTCCTTGGTACTCATTTCCTTTGTACTTTGTCCTTCCTGATAGGGTTCGAATTGCCCGACATGCAAATTCGTAATTTTTAATTCTGAATTTTTAATTTTTTCATCGGCAATCTGTTTGCCGATGAAATACAGGCTCTCCAAAGTCCGCATACTCGTCGTCCCGACCGCCACTATCTTTCCCAATTTCGCAATAATATGCTCGATAGTACTCTTTGGAACGGCAATAATCTCCGTGTGCATGGTGTGCTCATTGGCATCTGCGGTCTTAACCGGCAGAAAAGTCCCGGCTCCCACATGAAGTGTCACTTCGTCGGTCTCAATCCCTCGTTTGCGGATATCTTCCAACACCCGTTCCGTAAAATGCAGACCTGCTGTCGGAGCAGCTACCGATCCCTTGATCCGCGAATAAACGGTCTGGTACGTCTTCAGATCCGACTCTTCGGTCTTCCTATTCAAATAAGGTGGTATCGGCAATTCTCCTGCGGCATCCAATATCTCCGCAAAAGACACATTCTCATCGTCCCATTCAAACCGCACAGCATATGTGTTCCCCAATACCTCTTCTTTATGTACTCGGAGTGCAATTTTTAATTTTTCATTTTTAATTTTTAATTCAAGGGCATCGCCCGTGTGCCATTTCTTCGCATTCCCCACCATACATTTCCACACGCATCCTTTCGTGCTGCCCAACGACAACTGATAGTCCCTCGGCTCTAACGGCTCCAAGCAGAACACCTCAATCCGTGCGCCCTGTTTCACTTCGCCATTTCTTAAATTGCTTTCCCCATTTGTCAAAATGCTTTCCCCATTTGCCACCAAGCCCTCGTTTTTGGGCTTCTTATGAAATTCCAATCGCGCCTGTATCACGCGCGTATTATTATATATAAGGAGTCCTTCCGGCAGAATATGCTCTCCCACATTATAAAACCGATCCTCCGAAATACTCCCTTGTCCTTTATCCCCTTGTCCATTTTCTATCTCCCTTCCCTTTAGGGAGGGGTCGGGGATAGGCTTATAAACCAGTAACTTGCTACTGTCTCTTTCTGCCAACGGGTATTTTGCAATCCGTTCATCCGGCAACGGATAATTATAATCAGCTATATAAATAGGTTCCATTTTGTTCCTGTATTGTTTCTATTTAGTTCCTGTCTCGTAATATATCAAATACATTCCTTTTCCCTTCTTGAAGGGGGTGATAAGGGGGTGATTACGGGGTTATAACAGGGTGATTACTGGGTTATTCTTACTACGTCGCTATGAGGTAAAGCCTCGGAACGCTTGCCGGCAAACAACTCATACTTGTTAAACTGGCAATCCAACTCGCCGTTCAGCAACCGCATTTTCTTACTCGGCTTCAAACCGATACATTTCATTGCCGCCTCGTTACTCGATATGATCCAAGCCGTTGCACCGGTAAACTGATGCTTGAGAGCTGTTCCGATCTTGCCGTACAACTCCTCCATATCCTTGTTGCTCGCCAGACGCTCGCCATAAGGCGGATTGATCAATACAATTTTCTCCTCATTTTCTACCTCTTTTATTTCCTCCATTCGTATCTGCCGCAACTCCACGTCTTTCTGCACTCCGGCGCTTTTCACGTTCTTCGTCGCTTGCTGCACGGCGTAGAAAGAAGCATCCGAGCCGTAAATCTTATAATTAAAATTCCGCTCTTTGCTGTCGTCATTATAGATCTCGCTCCATAACCCCTCGTCAAAGTCCGGCCATTTCTCAAATGCAAAAGCCTTCCTGAACACACCCGGCGCGATATTCCGCGCTATCAAAGCCGCCTCAATAGGTATAGTGCCAGATCCGCACATCGGGTCATACAAGTCGCATTGCCCTTTCCAACCCGCCATCAGCAGCATCCCTGCCGCCAATACCTCGCTGATAGGCGCTTCGGTAGTGGCAACACGATAACCGCGCTTGTGCAAACTCTCGCCGCTGCTGTCCAGACTCACCGTCACCGTCTCATTCGCAATATGCACATTAATCCGCACATCCGGATCTTCGGTCTTCACATTCGGACGCTTGCCTGTTTTCTCTGTCCAGTAATCCGCTATCGCATCCTTCACGCGGTACGTCACGAACCGGCTGTTCCGCAAACTCTCGCTATACACGGTCGCGTCAATCGCAAAAGTGCTGTCTTCCGTCATGTACTGCTCCCACTTCACACGCTTTGCAATCTCATAAACCTGATCCTCCGGCTTTCTACTTTCTACTTTTGTCTTTCTACTTCTTTCATTTTTCACCTTCAAACTTTCAACTCTAATAGGTACGAGCACGCGCAAAGCCGTGCGCAGACACAGGTTCACACGATAAAGCATCGCCTTATCGCCTTTGTACGATACCGCACGGCGCTCCATCTGCACTTCATTGGCACCTAATTCGATCAGCTCTTGCGCTAACACTTCCTCCAAGCCCTTGAAAGTCTTTGCTACTTGTCTAAACTCCCTTTTTTGATCCATTTTTTGTCTTTAACCCGATAAAATGATGATTTCGACTGCAAAATTACAAAAAAATTTGTATATATCAAAATTATTTTGTACCTTTGCACGCTTTTTCGTCAAAAAACTATTTTTTGAATGAAAAAGTTCCACTATCGCGGGGTGTATTGGTGACAAGCACTTACTGCGAAGGAAAGATGGCAGAGTGGTCTATTGCGTCGGTCTTGAAAACCGAAGTACTGAAAGGTACCGGGGGTTCGAATCCCTCTCTTTCCGCTAACAAAACCCGTTGGCGGAATTAATTTAAGTTGATAAATATGAGTAAAAAGTTGCACATATCGCTGATTTTTAGTAACTTAGTGGTGTTCAAAACATTAAGTCCAAACCATCGTATGTACAACCTTTATA
>Ga0256407_10004643_pt1 | contig 22727 bp, 17 predicted proteins | sample RumenRJG_04DNA_FD_193489 | JGI IMG/M metagenome (GOLD analysis project Ga0256407, IMG submission 193489) | Bovine rumen microbial communities from Lethbridge, Alberta, Canada - RJG_04 | ecosystem: Host-associated > Mammals > Digestive system > Stomach > Rumen | place: Canada: Alberta... | reverse complement strand
CCTTTAAACACCATTTTAACGGGTAGTGAACAAGACAAAGAAATGATGAAAAGAAAAATAAGAAATGATTTTTACAAAATCAAACAACAACTCGGACTTAAAAATTATATGTTTGATGATTTGAGGTTTAGCAATCAAATTGACAATCAGATATAAATAATATATTATTAGGTCATATCAGGTCTAATCAGGTGTAACATGTTAGAAAATATCGACATAAAAATAAGTAATCAAATGCTTTCAATTATCTCTGAAATTGATGAGTTTAAAGGTTCATGGAAATTATTAGGCAAAATGGCTCCCGAAAAATTAAGAGCCTTAAAGAAAGTTGCAACTATCGAAAGTGTCGGCTCCTCTAACAGAATTGAGGGAAATAAACTTTCGGATAAGCAGGTTGAAGCATTATTGTCCCGAATTAAAAAGCAGTCTTTTGCAAACCGTGACGAAGAAGAAGTTGCCGGTTATGCCAAACTTGCAGATACAATTTTTGAAGATTGGGAAGTTATCCCGTTATCTGAGAATTATATAAAACAACTGCATAAAATCTTGCTTGAGTATTCATCAAAAGATGAAAAACACAAAGGGGAATACAAAAAAATATCAAATGCAGTTGCCGCTTATGACAACGAGGGTAAAGAATTAGGTGTTGTGTTTGAAACAGCCACACCTTTTGAAACACCCATCAAAATGCAGGAACTGATTGAATGGACAAATAAAAATTTATCCGATAAATATTACCACCCCTTAATTGTTATCGGAATTTTTGTGGTTAATTTTCTTGCGATTCACCCGTTCCAAGACGGAAACGGCAGATTATCAAGAGCATTAACTAATCTTTTGCTGCTAAAATCCGGCTATGCTTATGTTCCTTACAGTTCAACGGAAGCAATAATCGAGGATAATAAAGAGGGCTATTATCGGGCATTAAGACAGACTCAGACGACTTTAAACAAAGAGCCTGATTATGAGCCGTGGCTTATGTTTTTCTTAAAAACTCTGCAAAAACAGAAAATCAGGCTTGAGTATAAAATTGAACACGCAAATACTTCTGTTCGTTCCAATTTGGATTTGCCCGAGGTATCGGCAAAAATTATGGAAGTTTTTGAAACAAAAGACAGAGCAACAATATCTGAACTATCTGAATTGACGGGAACGAATATTAATACAATCAAAAAGCATTTGGCAAGTCTGGTTGAAAACAATTATCTTGTCAAACACGGCAAAACTCGCGGTGCTTGGTATACTAAAAGCTAATTAATCATTATATATAATAGACATAAAAGAATAAAATCTTACTGCTCAAGCCCTAATTTTTTGAATAAAATTCGGTTCCGTTTTTTTGCGTCAGATAGAATCTTATCAAACGAAATTACTTCTATATAGCAATCGTATTCGGAATTATATCCAAAATAGCCCATGCTGTCAGGAGTTGGTTTCAAAGATGCTTTTTTAGCAAATTCTTTAATTTTATCATTTATATCACAAATAACATATCCATAAAATCTTGTGCTATCGTGAAGCCTAATCGTTCTGCCCGCATTATTTTGAACTTTTCCAGCTTTTATATCATCAATATAGTCATAAATTTGTTCAATAGGATTTTCTTTGCCCTTTTTGGATTTTGAATAGTTTTTTCGTTCAGGCCTTTTAAATTCTACAATAGACATTGATGATAAATAACTTGTTTCATTATCTTCAGAATATATTTTTTTACTATCAAAGAATAATAAATCAGGTTCTTTTTTACTTTTTTTATTTAGTTTTATAGCAGATATTGATTTATCGGAAGAAATAAATTGGGAAAAAGACAATCTGTCATCTATAAGCCATAAATTGTGATTATCATATGAAACTTCTTTTGAGGTAGATTGCATAGGATATATTAAATCGTGTATGACTTTTTCCTCAAAATACTTGTTAGAAGAAATATCAATTGCTATATATTTTTCAAAAAGGGATAAAACAATTTTTCTGTATGTTACATATTCTGCTAAATCAGCCTGATTTGCTTCCCCGATTTTTTGATTTAATTCAGCTAACTCATTTTTATAATCTTTATACAGAAAAGATTCTTCTTGGTGCAATTTATTAATTTTTGCTTCAAATTTTTCAGCATACTCTGCCTTCTTATCGTAATGTTTATTTCGGATAAACTTACTTAACTCAATATCATTAGCAGACAATGGAATATCGTTAAAAAATTCTTCATTTTCGTTAAGCAAATAGTTATATTGAGGTGTTTTTGTTTTTATAAAATGTTCAATTTTTTTCATTCGTTCTTTATTTAATATTGTTAAAAATGGTAAAATAAATTTTTTAAGATATGGTGTAACTGCTTTTTTTATTTCAGTTAGTGTTAGATATTCCGGATCATCAAAACTTGTTTCTGCTTTTATAATTAAATTCGAACGGCTAGTATCCGCTTTTTGGTTAAAATACTCTCCAGATAGATATGCTATATAATAAAAATTTTTATCTATAGTTTCATCATAAAGTTTTTTGTTATCTAAATCTACCAAATGGGTTAGACTTTTTATAGGATATTCTTCTATTGACCTGTTATTTGCACAAAAATATATTTTGTGATTAGACTCTTCTGAGTTATCAAACATCTTAACATTCAGTAGGTTAAATTTATTTCCTTTTATAGTTAATGTTTTTCGTTCTATATGTTCATCATATAACTCTTTAAACAAATCATTTAAACAAATTGATTGAGCTTTTTCATCTAAATCTTCATTGTCATAGCCCGCAACAACGATTGTTGGCGCATTTTTTAATGTTAGATAATAGAAGCAATGTTCTAGTATTTTTTTAGCGATAGTAGTAATTCTTTGGTTACTTTTTTGAAAATAATCATTATTTAAATCAACTAATTTTACTACAGTTCTTAATTTATGAGTATTTATATTTTTTTCCTGATAATCAGCCTGAATACCATTTGGTAATTTATATGTAAATTCCCTTGATATAAATTGTTTATTATTTTTGAAAGAACTTTCAATTCGAACTTCTCTAAAAGCTCTTAGCCATGTGAAATGTCCAACACCTTTACATCCTAAATTCTGTTTTTCTGTACTGTATGCTTTTAAAAAAGATTTTAAGTGACTATCGTTAAAACCTTCTCCATTGTCAGTAACTATAATATCTTGTATTGGCTGTATTTTATATAATTCCTCATTTTTAATTATACTTTTTTGTCCAGAAGCTCTTTTAATGTATATTTCAATGTACCCATTTTTAATTTTACCAAGTTCTATAGACTGGATAGAATTGATAACCGTTTCATATAAAGGCATTAAATAATTGCTGAAATTCAATTGATTAACCAGCCCTTGAATATTAAAAGAAGTTTCTTTATTAATTTCTTCTTTTAATATTTCAATACTATTTGAATGTGTAGAACTAATATTCGCCATATTTTTATTATATCAGAGATAAATTTTAACCTGACCCTTATTAAGTTTTATTGCATATTCCCATATAAAATCACTTATTTCATTTTAATTCTTGATTAAAACAGATAGATTTTAGATCGTTTTTAGTTATTTTGAAATTAGTTTTTGTGCAAGTTTTACTACTATTCAAATGTAATAAAATCTTCCCACTTTCTTGCGAGTCATATCTATTATACTTTTCCTGTGATAAAAATGTCCAGATTTTGTCCTTCGGAAAGTATAGACTGCGTTTAGGTTGTGGCGATTTTGAAAATTTTCAACGGACATTTTGTGGACATTTGTTGGACACAAAACGGATTTTTCGGACATTTCACTCAAACTCAAAAATATGGCTGATATTCAAACACGTTCGGCAACACCGCCGTTAAAAAATTTTTCAAAAGTCCGTTTCAAACCGCATACAAATAAAGGTACAAATTTTTTTATTTTTTCTCAAAATTCCTTATTCTTTATATTAAAGAATTTGTGCTAAGGTAAAAAGTTTAATATTAAGTCGTTTAAATAATATAGCAAATATAATAAATAGATTCAGTTAAAAGTAATGGGGGTTGAACAATATATTGAATTTATTTCTGATTATAAAGAAATCCAATATTCATAGGATAATTTACGATTTTTCAGAGCGTATAATTTCTTATTATGGCGGAAAAATCTAAAATTGAATGGACGGAATCTACTTGGAATCCTATAACCGGTTGTTCTAAAATTAGCGAAGGTTGCCGGCATTGTTATGCTGAACGGATGACAAGACGTTTACACGCAATGGGGCAGACAAAGTATAAAAACTGCTTTCAAGTGACTACACATGAGGAATGCCTATCCGAACCTTTAACATGGAAGAAGCCTCAGATAATATTCGTATGTTCAATGAGTGATTTGTTTCATAAAGATGTGTCAGATGAGTTTATCATTAAGGTATTTGACGTTATGAATAAGGCTTCTTGGCACACTTTTCAAGTTCTAACAAAACGTGCAGAAAGGTTAGAAAAAATTGCACCAAAACTTAATTGGACTCCTAATATATGGCTTGGTGTAACAGTAGAATCAGACAAACAAAAGAAACGTATCCCTTACTTGATAAATACACCTGCTCATATTAAGTACCTCTCAATAGAACCAATGATAACTGAAATTAAAAACCTGTCTTTAGATAACATTAACTGGGTTATTGTTGGTGGTGAAAGTGGACCAGGAGCAAGACCGATTCAAGAAAACTGGGTCACATCAATAAGGGATAACTGTATTGAACACGATATCCCATTTTTCTTTAAGCAATGGGGTGGCGTAAATAAGAAGATAGCAGGTTGCACATTACAAGGTCGTCAATGGAAAGAATTACCTATTGTTTAAAATTGCAATTCTGATGTGTTTAAGGTTATCTTTAGAGTGAAATGCTTTAGCTAAGATAGTATTTTTATCGGCATTAATACAACCATTAGGTAAACTTCCTATAATTTCATATTTTATACGTTTTTGTTGCAATAAATTATTAAGAGCAATTATCAATGCTTTTCTATGTGGGATTTGATTATCTTCTGTAAATTTCCATGATAGAAAAACATTAAACAAAATTTTGGTTAATTCATATAATGTTAGAGAAACTTGCTTACCGATGATTTTGGCTACAGTTTCTTCTAAATTTACGTATTTTGTTTGAGGGGAAGTATCAAATAAACTTTGTTGACCACCATTATCTTTTAGTTCTTTTTCTTCAAGTAATTCTGCATATTTATCTAAGAAATTATCAGCTACACCAATTGAACTTGTTAATAATGCAAGATAGAACCTGTCTGAATTCTCTAATTCCCCCTCTCGAGTTCTTGAAATTCCTGCATATATTTTAAAATCCTTATCTACACTGGCAAGAGCTTTTTGTGTTAAATATTGGATTATATCTTCATTTGTCCCTTTTTGAGTAACTTTTATGTAGTTAATTAACCGTTTTAATTTGTTTTCTTCTATACCAAAATATTTGCATATTTTTTGTATATCTGGACTATCTGGTTTACCTAACACTCTTTCCTGTGCATTTTTGTTAATTAAAATCATAATATCCTTGTAATAAATATTATGATTAAGAACATTTATCAATTCTTGTAAATTTAGTTCTAATGAAAATGGGTCAACAAAAACAAATCCCCACTTACGAGCTTCGATATATTCAGATAGTTGCGAAGTTAAATCTTCCCAGTGCCCACAATACAAAGCTGTTTTTAAGTCTTTATCAGTTATGTTTAATGCTTCTTTTTTACTTGCTATATTATCAGATAAACATTTGGCATTGTTTTCATCATTTTCAGTAACGATATATTCAAAATGTTCAAAAGAACGTTTTTCTAAATACTTAGAAATTAAATTAATTGCAATTAATGGAGAACCTTCTTTTTCATCAGTAAATTTACCTGCTCCTGCATATAGGTCAATATACATGAATGGAATATTTGAATTGTCCTTGTAATTTAATGAATTTGCAATACTTAAACTTGCTTTAAGAGCTTCTGCAAATAAATCATGCTTTATTTTGGTATGTTTCTTTTCTTCTGTAAAGTGTTCTTGTGCTGTATTCACCATATGCTAATTATAGCAAAAGTTTTACTTAGCATGGATTTTGTAAATATTTTCTTAATTTTTCAAGTTGACCGTTGGGGGTAGCGTAGGCTATGTGGATTTCGTCTGCTATTTGAGCAATAAACTCATTACGTTTTAGGCAGGTTTCTTTTGTTTGGTATATTACTTCATCAGGGAAGAAGAACAAAAATAACAGTCTGCCGGCATCGACCATTTGTTGTTCTTCCTTTGATATATGCTTATACTTTCCTCTTGCAGGGACTTTGATTATCGGTTGTGTTCCTTTTTTCAGAAAATCATAGACATCTTGTTCAATTTTGGTGTGGAAACTTGATATTACACATCTGCCCTCGTTTTTCATTTTTGCTGCCCAATCGTATGACTTAATGATAATGTCGGCAGGACATTTGTGAGAGCAAAAAAATGCAGTTTTATGTACTTTCAGAATGTCAATATTGCCTATGTATGAAACAATATTATTCTTCGTCATCATTACCGCCATTATTAAGAGATGTACTCATTCTGTATTTAATATCATAATTTATTATAAAATCTAATTCTTTGTCATCTAAGTTTAGATAGCTTCCTATAATCTTATCAATCTTATCAATTATAAGTTTTGACTTTTGTGGGAAAAATCGTTTAAATTTAACTTTACCTGTTGCTTGGTAATTATATTCTTCTACGGTTGATTTATTGATTAAATCTTCGGTTAATTCTATATTAAGCTGTGATAGCATATTTGTATCTATACTATTATTGGATATTATTGGCAAGTTATATATTTCCCTGTTTGTTATATGATAACAATCGCTATATATTATCCACCACCAATAAAATAAAGTAGAATTCATTACGGCATTTATCAAGTTTTGATTGTTGGTATTAAGCAATTTTAATGTTTTATATTGGGCAGATTTTTTAATACCCTGAAGTGGACTACAAAATGAGTCTTCACTCAAAAATGATTTTGTCCAATAGATAGGCGTGTTATGATAATATGTACAATAATTAGAATTATTTACAAACAAACTGCAAGCTGTAGCATTATTGCGTATTTTAGCATAGATACTATTTTCTATATCGCTAAAGAATTTTAGAACAGAATTTGAATTTGAATTCAGAACATATTGAATATTTGTAAATAAAAAATCCCTTTCTGTAGAATACCAACGTTTATACTTAGTTGTATATATGGAATTACCACAATGTTTTCTATTTATAAAGATAGCCAAACGCATTTTAACACCTTTAAACAATATGCTTGGATTGGCGTCTCCGCTATAAAAACTAATCCAATTTGAACTATTTTCACATAATAAATTTTTAAGTTCATTCATTCTATCTGTACTAAAGCCAGACAAAGGGATAATCATACTTATAAAATTTTGTTCCTTTAATAGCTTAAAGCAATTCTCAATTATATATGCGTACAAATTACCACACTCTTCTGTTTGATAGTTTTTAATTTTATATGTTTTAACTTTGGAGTATTCAACATACGGTGGGTTTCCTATTATTACATCAAAACCGCCACGATTATGAATTACATCATAGAACTCTACAAACCAGTTGAATGGTTCGTGTGTTGATAACCATTTTTTATAATCCTGCGGATGATTTTCAACATCTATTCTATATTTTTTTGCCATATAATGATTTAATTCATCATTTAAAGCAGCCAGCCTTGTTTGTAGTTCTTTTTTTGCCGAGATAAGTTCTTCGTGAGAACATTCAACTACTTGAGCATTTCTAAATCTATTATATGCCGTAGATACCATTTGAGCCTTATCGTCTATGATATCCATTGCATTACCTGATAACAGATTCATCTGACCATTTAAATTATTACATTCAACTGCAAATTTTACTTCGTTATAATTTGCAAAACCAACAAGTGAATTGCCAGACCTTATATTAAAGTCAATATCCGGCAGAGCCTCTAAACCATAATTATCCTTACGGTAATCTAGTTCGGCACAAGAAGCAAGCTTCAAAAATAATCTCAATTTAGCGATTTCTGTTGCTTCTTTCATAATATCAACACCATAGAGATTATTTAAGATTATTGATTTATAAATAAAGTATTCTCTGTTCGGGTGTTTTTCAATATCTGCTAAAATACTGTCAAACTCTTTGTATGAATCCGGTTTATCGTGTTTTAAATCATACATTTTGTCAATACAAGCATCATACAAGGGTTCAAGAATATTTAAAGCAGCAAAAAGAAATGCTCCCGAACCACAAGTCGGGTCAAGAATACTCATAGCAGGAATATCTTTTTCATTAGATTTTTCGCCAATATGTCCTGCTATAGTATAGTAAAATGCTTTAACGACATCTGAACTTTCTGCGTTTGTAATAACATCTTCAACAAATTGTCTTATATCAAGGTTGTAGGTGATAAAATCGTTAATTGAATTTATTTCACCGTTTTCAAGTTTTGATTTGACTTCAAAGTATCTGTTCCTTCTTTCAACTGTTTCTCGCCATATTTCCGTAGGAAGTGCGTATTCTTCCGATGCAGGAGTGTTCCATTTTTCTCTTTGAGAAACATTGTTAATACCCTTTTCAATATATTCAGGTAATGGTTTATCACAACCCTTTTTAACCGCATCATAAATATATTTGTCGGGGTTATCTTTCAGCATTTGCCATATATATGAATTTTCCTTAAATGCAACCTCGCATTTTTCCTTTGCTTTTTCAAACAAGAAAGGAATAATGGTGTTCTTGCCGATATATTCGGTAATATCTTCTTTTGTATAATAAGCACCCATTTGTTTTTGGTTGATATACTTTTCAAAAATATAACCTATAACATCAGGGTTTATCTGCTTATCATCAGAAATCGGTCTGTCGTCTAAGTGCCAATCATATTTATCAAAGAAGTCAAATATCTTTTCAAATGCTGAATCGGGAATATTGATTTCGGGATATTTTCTTTCTAATTCGTGCAAATCAAACAAACCACCGTTCAAATAAGGTATTTTACCGATTATTTGCATTGTATCTTCGGAACGTTTATTAAGTTCCTTTGCAAAACCTTCCTGAAACAGAACTAATAAAAATTCTCTGTAAAAAGAGTAGAATTTATTGTTTCCATGTCTTGCCTTTATTTCATTCAGTTTGTTTCTCATATAATTTTCATCATTATTTAAGAAACGTTTTTTCTGAATAAAGTAAACGAACATTAAACGGTTCATCATTAAAGAACTGTACCATTCTTTATCAATATTTTCGGTCATTCCTTCAATGAATTTTGAGAAGTTGTCTTTATTTTTCTTAAATTCATCATAGAATTTCTTTGTAACTTTATCTTTGTTGAGCGTTTCATTTACTCTCGAGGTAACATCAGTTATAGTGTAATCATCCCAGTCAAAAAACAGTTTTTCTAACTTTTGATATAATTTTTCCCCTGATTGCACAGGATTATAGTCTATCGAACGAGTTGCGGCAGGTGAGTTCGTTGTTGCCCTTTTTATCCACTGCCATACTTGCTCTTTATTCCTTTCGGTAAAAACTATTAAATGTTCAAGTTGAGTTTTTGCAAGTTTATTACTGATTTTCTTTCGTAAGTCAGACTTGATTGGTTCGGAAGAATTATTAACATATTCGTATATTGCAAAACCTTCTTTTTGAACAATACCGTTTAGGGAATATATTTTTCCTTCAACCTGAACAGGCATTGTCTGATTAAAATTATTCCACCCTAAATGTTGAGTGAATATCTCTTTCAACTTATCGTTTTTTAATAATTCTAATATTCTGTTTTTATTGAGGGTTACAGTTGCAGTCATAATTATTCCTCTTTCAAGCCTATTGAACAAATTATTTTGGGTGGTCGTTCCGTAATTTCTTCTGCAGTTATACACAACATTTCGTCAAGTCTTAATTCATTAGTCAAATTTATCAACGTATAATCATCTATACCACTTTTTAACTGACGGTTCAACTTTTCTTTTGCTTTTTCAGTAAGCGGATATTTATATATTAGGTCAATAGTTCTGTGTAAATCAACTGTGTCAAAGAGTTTTCCTTTGTTTTCCTGTGCAAAAGTATAAAGTCTTTGATAAGTTCTATATCTTGCACCTGTTTTCTTACCTAATTGACCACCTATTAACTTTTCGTTCTTAACAATATTTTCAACTCCGTATTTAACAAGGTCAAAATGGTTGCTTATTCTTTCTACTGGTTTTTCAGATGCTAAACTTTCAGCCATTTTTAACAAATCAAATTGTGAAGCAACGACAGGATTTCCTTTTTCATCTACCATTGTCAGTACATCATTTCCGTATGATGTTTGAGTATAGACAATAACCCCTGTTTTGTCCGTTGATTTTTTAGTTGAATAAACTATATCAGGTAAATTCGGAATAATATCTTTAAGTGTACTATCTTTTTCTATTGCATTTTGCCATATTTGATAAGCATAAGATGATAAGTCTATGTCGTTTGTATCTTCTTCATCAAGAACTTGTGATTTTTCATTATACAAATCCTGTAACTTAATATTGTCTTCATCATCAAAGAATCTTTCATCTGTGCCTACAACTCCTGCGTTTTCGTTTAATCTCCTGACTAATCTTCTGCGCAAGGTTAATATCTTTTCAACACCTTCTGCAGGCACGAAATTGTAGCATAATATTTCATCTGATGTCTGACCTATTCTGTCCACACGACCTGCTCTTTGAATAAGTTTGATAATCGCCCAAGGTAAATCAAAGTTGATAATTATATGACTATCCTGCAAGTTTTGACCTTCGCTTAACACATCTGTTGCAATCAAAACTCTTATTTCTTTTTCAATATTATATTCGTTACTCAAAGGACTAAATTGTCTTGCAAGTTCCGTAGGATTATCACTTCCTCCGGTTGCACAAGCAACATCATCAATATTGTGAGATTTTAACTGTTCGTATAAGTATTGTGCCGTATCCGCATATTGTGTGAAAATAAGAACTTTATCCTGATTATGTGTTTCTGTAATAAGTTTTATAAGTTCTTTTAATTTTTCATCATTTTCACTTTGCCATTCACCTACTTTTTCAATGATTTCAGTAAGTGCTTTATTATCTTTGATTAAATGCTCTTTTAATGTAGGTTTAAAGAATTTTGAGTCAATCCAATCAAATCTGTTTACATACTTTGTTCTATATAAATCATATGCTTCATTCGCTTTTTTATAGAGACCTTCCGATAGTGTCGGTTCTGTTCCGCTTTCATTATCATCTATGTCTATAATCGTTTCTTGGTCTTTATCTGTAACATTACTGTCGTCATCTATAAATTCAAAGCTTTGTGAGCCTATCGGTAACGGTAAATTATTTTCATAAGCATATAAGAAAATATTATTTCTCAATATATGTCTCTTTAAAGATAAGATAAACGAATAACCGCTACTTTCAAGACGTTTAAATAAATTAGTACGGCAAAAACCAATAATTTCTTTTCCTGCCCGAGAAAGATTGTTTATGATTTTGTTCTCTTCGGGGGTTATGTCCATATTTTTTCTAATTTCTTTATCAATTAATTTTCCGGCAAGACCATAACGAGGAATTTCAAGTTGGTTTATTGTGTCAACTATATCTTTTGAATAAAGCATCGCATATTGGTCTTTTTTGTTTTTGATATTTACATTAAATTTAACACTTTTAGCTATTCTGTCCGGAAAATAAGATTTTGTTCCATCAAAAAATTCTAAATATTTTCTGCCTTTTTCTTCGTCAAGTTTTGCATAATTTGCTTTAATAAAACTCCTTGTCCTTCTAACCATATAATAGCGAAGTAAATCTTGCCAGTCTTCAGCATATTCACTTTGTTCAAAAGCAAGTATTGAACGAGGAGAAACTTGCACATTGTTTACAAACTGTGCTTCGGGTTGTTCTGCAAGCAGTCTTTCAGGTCTTACAGGCAATTCTTCCTCATCTGAAATAAAAAATCTTAACTGTGTTGATATATCCTTATAACTTTTGTTATACGGAGTTGCAGTAAGAAGAATAACTTTACTATCGTTGCCTTTAATATATTCTCTTATTGCATTATATCTCTTGCTATCTTTATTTCGTAAGTTATGACTTTCATCTATTATAACAAGCCTGTACCTTTTCAAATCTGCTAAATCTGTTTGAACTTTTGCAGACGACATTATTTTTGCTCTTAAATCATACTTTTCCTTATAATTTTCCCACATTGATACTAAATTTGCAGGACAAATTATAAGGCAACTTGTATCCAAATCCTCTTCAAAGATTTTCGCTACGGCGCAAGCTGTAATAGTTTTACCTAAACCAACAACATCCCCAATCAGAACACCATTTCTTGAATTAAGATATTTTGCTGCCATTAAAGACGATTTTATTTGAAAATCTAACAACTGATTCTTAAAAACTTTTGGCACTCTAAATTCCGTTAAGCCTTCTCTTGCTTCTTGTGCCATGTGATAAGCCATTTTTAAATATATATGTTGCGGAGGAATGGGTTTTTCTCTACACCAACTTTCCTCTATTACCTCAATTAATTCTTGTGAAATATCTCTACACCAAAGTTCATTCCACCTATTCTCAAACCAATCTGAAAGCTTTTTAGCAGAATCAACATCTAATACATCTACATTTAATTCGCCTTGTTGACTTAACCCTGCAAATGTAAGATTACTACTTCCTAAATATGGAATTGTAGGATTAATATTATCTTGTCTGTATGCAAGATATAATTTGGCATGTAAGTCTTTTAGATATAACTTTACTGTTAGTTTTTGAGATTTGAGTTGTCTTAATAATGATTTTAATGCTTTTTCTTGTTTGTTATCAGGAATGCCTATAACAAGCTGCTCTCTAAACTCAATTACCATATCTTTTATAAGTTTTTTTGCTTGTTCCCTATCCATATATTCGTTATCGTTATGCAACGAATAAAGTTCATTTAATAATTCTTTCGGTGCTTTTTGCATTCCGATAAGTAACCGGCAGTTTTTACCTTCTCCTCCCTCAAATTTGTCAATATAATCATCTATAATATGCCAACCTCGTAAATTAAAGAAACCAACACAAAAATCAGCACGATATGCAAGATCAAGGCTTTCTTTTAATGCTTTTTCTAATTTTAAATCAATATTATCAAAAATTCTCGGCATATTTTTCCCTTCCGTTATGTTTTATAATATTATCACAAAGCAATAAAGACTTTTATAAAAAAAATCTTTAACTACTATTTATTTTATCTTATGCCTATGCCAAAAGCAGGTATATTTAAAATATTTTTCTATATAGAAATATTACAAATAAAAAGGTTGAGATATCAAGTATTGTTTTTTATCTAAACTCTTATGAGACAAAAAGTCATTTGCAGGAGGTGCAAAATATCCCTATAAGTTTTTTGTATTCAGAAGTTAATTGATTTAACAAATCAATTATAATTAAAAAAAGGCTGTTTTTCAATAGGTATAAACGATTGAGACACAAAATTTTACTTTTTTATCAGTTTTAGCAGTTGTTTTTAATTTGTTGTAAAAATTTGTTCTTTATTATTATCTTTTGCATTTTATTGTTTTTTATATTCCTTTATATCAAAAAACACTCAATTTAAAATGAGTGTTTTTTTGTTTTTCATTTTTGTTTTTGATTAAGAAATAAGATTTTTTTGATTTATTAGGAAAGTTAAATTTTTAAAAATTTGTTTTTGGAATAATATTTATAGAATTTACACAATTCTTCCATGAATTTATTTTGTTCTTCCTCCGCTGATTTATTGAACATTTCGTGAATGATTGATTTAACTTCTTTCTCAGGCAATTGAGCATATACACTAATGGTCGTTTGAATATTTTCATGCCCGAAAATTTGAGATATTGCCTTCAACTGTTTACCGTTTTGACATTTTTCTAATGCTAAATCAATTGCAGTATGCCTGAATTTATGGGGAGAATAAGGCTCTAAATTAGCATTGATAAAACTTTCTTCAAAAATCTTATAAATGTGTGAAGCACTTCTCAAAAATTCAGGCTTTACTTCAACTGCCTTAAAAGTTTTTACATTACCTTGATGTCCTAATTTCATTGCAGGAAAAATCGGGTCATTTCCTTTAAAATTCTTTTCTTGTTTCAGAAAATTAACCCAATCAAGCACCTCTTGCAATAAATCAAGTTCAAAAGGCATAAGAAGGCTGTTAATAGTTTTTGAAAATTTTGTATTTACTCCTAATCTCGGATCTTGGAATACTTCCAATGTTTCCGGGTTGAATGCTTTTAATGGCAATGAAATTATTGCACTAACTCGCATACCCGAAAGTATTGCAAATGATAGCAATGCCCGATTTCGACGATTCATTTCCGAATCAGGTTTAATTGAGTTTATCACTGTTTTTATTTCATCTAAAGATGGGTATTTGATATCAGATTTGCTTTGTGCAATTCTTTTTTCACCTCGTGGCAGGTTAAAGTATTCAATTAATTCAAATTTGATTTTATTTTTGTAGCCATTTTGTGAAGCAAGCCAAGTAAAAAAGTCTTGTAAATTTTTCAAAATATTATTAATTGATGATATCTTCAATTCTGAAGTTTTAATGTAATCCTTAAAATCAATTATTCGTTTAATACTCAGTTTTTTATAATCTTCACAACCTGAAAAATCATCATAATATTTTATACTTTTTTCTTTTACATTTATTGTTTTTTCTACCAAGCCACGAGCTTGTTTAAGAAATTCAAAATATTTTATTTTTAATCGTTCGTTTGATACATTGTATTCATTTTTAGATTTTTTCATTTTTTTCCTCCGTTAAGTCATTATTACAAAGGTAATTATTAGATTTGTTTAAACCCTTTTCCTGTAACATATTTTTCTCTTGTATTTTTTGAATTTCTTCAATATTTTCAATTTTAAATACTGAAATAATTTCAGGAATTTTTTTCAGGTTTGATATTCTGTAAACAAATGTAGAACAATTTTCACATGTACCAATAATATGAATTTCAGGTATATTATCTCGCCCTGATACTTTTCCTGTTTCAACAACAAGAACCGAGTTGTTTAGACTTTTAACGGCTTTTTTGCATCGCATACATAAGAATTGATTTTTCTCGAGATGAAATTTTCTTTTCCTCTGTTTTTCTTTTATAAAATCTTTTACATCTTTTCCTCTGAACAACCTTGGTCTGTCTGAAGATGCGAGTTTTAATCCTTTGTGAACCCAAGTTTGAATTGTTCGCTTATGGACACCCAATAAAATTTTTAACATTTCGGTTGTGTAAAATTTGTTCGTTTTTAGTACATTAATTTTAATTAGTTTAGTCATTGTTACCTCCGTTTTGTTCTATTACCCATTTGTTAAATTCAGAAATACTTATATAAATGCGGTTGCCAACCTTTTTATAAACATTTTGAAAATGATACTTTTTCTCGTGGAATATGTATTGTCTCAATGCTCCCACGCTCGGAAAATCATAGTATTCACCGTATTTTGATAACGGAATAAGATCTTCCATAATGAAATTTAAATTTTTGATTTTATCATTCATTTTTACCTCCATTTCTGTTTTTTATTTTGAAAAAATTTTTTGTCATTTTTTTTCTCCTTAATTCTTTGGCAATACAATTTTCACGTCAAAATGAGGTAATCAAATTACCTAAAATCATTTTGCGTGTTAATTTTTTGACAATAAAAAATTTTTATAAGGATTCGGTCATTGTCAACCCGATTTGAAATTTTTCCAAGATTTCAATATTACTGTTTTTAGTCTCCTTTCTAAGAAGTTATCCTTATATTTAATTATATATAAATTTTTTATCAAAATGAAAAAACTGATTATAATAAAAAATCATATAATGCGAGCATATATCTCCAAAGAATATATGAATAAAGACTTTGAGGCATTTCGTAAAATTTTACGACGGCTCAAAAATTATTTATTGCATATATTCCCGTATGGTAAAAATTTGTTTATCAATCTGATAACTTTACCTTTTTATTCCCTTTCGGGAATAATTGTGTTGACAAATAATGAAAACACGTGTATTATTACTGTACGGGAATATTTTATATGCAGATAACATCGATGAAAGACATAGGACTTTTGGTCAGAAAAAAGCGTAAAGAGTTAAAACTTACGCAGATTCAGCTCGCTCAATTATCAAATGTCGGGACACGTTTTCTGTCAGACTTGGAAAACGGTAAACCGACCTGTGAAGTTGAAAAGACATTAAAAGTTCTTTCTAATCTTGGTATTAAACTTACGGTGCAGGACTAATATATGACAAAAGAACTTTCTGTCAGATTAAACGGAATTGAAGTCGGAACACTTTCCCTTATAAATGGGAAGATGGAGTTTTTGTACAACGATAATGCAAAATATCCTATCTCTTTGTCATTGCCTTTATCAAAAGAACCGTACAAAGAAAAGGCTTGCAGGGCTTATTTTGGTGGTTTGCTTCCTGAAAATGCCAATATGAGAGATTTGCTCGCAAAAAAATATAAAATAGGAATAAATAATGATTTTAAACTGTTAGAGGCAATAGGTCGTGATTGCGCGGGGGCAGTTTCTTTCCGCCATAAAGATGAACCCGAACGGGCAGAAGACTTTATTAAAATAACAGGCAAAATTTTATCAGATAAAGAATTAAAAAAACTTATAGAAGAATTACCCTATAAACCGTATATGGGAAACAGAATCTCTCTTGCGGGGGCACAGGAAAAAACGGCAGTTTGTGTCATTGATGGCAAAATTGCAATGCCCGATACGGATATTCCGACAACTCACATTATTAAAACGGCACTTCCAAAATTTTTCCAAACTATTCACAATGAATACATTTGCATGAAAACCGCAAAGAAAATCGGAATAGATGTTCCTAATGTTGAAATCAGAAATGCTGACGGTTTGGAATTTCTCCTTATAGAAAGATTCGACAGACAGATAAAAAACGGTAAAATCAAACGCATTTTGCAGGAAGATTTTGCACAAAGTCTTGGAGTGCAGTCAAGAGATAAGTATGACGCCGTTACCTTTAAAGACTGTTTATGGGTTTTAAATCAAACGACCACACCTGCAAAAACAAAATCAGAATTTGTAAAAAGGGTTATTTTTAACTATCTTACTGGCAATACGGATGCTCACTCCAAAAACTTTTCCATATCTTTTTATGACGGCAAGAACATAGAATTAACCCCTGCTTATGATTTGCTCTGTTCCTCTGTATATGACTGCGACCAAAGGATTGCAATGAAAATAGGTAAAGCAAAGTTTTACAAAGATGTAACCGAAAAAGACTGGGAACTTTTTGCACAAGATACAGATGTTTCTAAAAAATTTGTCAAAGCGGAATTAGAACGGCAAAAAGGTTTAATAATAACCTCAATAAAAGAAGTTTTGAAAGAAAATGAGTGTGAAATCGGAAATAAGATTTTAGACTATGTCCAAAACAATTTGCAAAGCAATTATTAATAATTATCTTTATATTCAATATGAGAAATTATGATTTATTCAAAACGCTTACGACAATTTGTTTCATTATTTCCATTTCTGACGGCTGACTTTCTGCAATAAGCAAAGTCAAGGCGAAAAGGGTTCCGTTGTCGATAATCGGCAGATTGTTTTTATAAAGCATATCGTTTTTGTCCAAAAAATATAAGAAACAACTTGCAGCAATACGTTTATTTCCGTCAGAGAACGAATGATTTTTTGTAATCAAATACAAGAGCATTGCGGCTTTTTCTTCCAGAGTCGGATAGCAGTCCTTTCCGTCAAAAGTTTGATAAATCTGATTTACTGAACTTGAAAAACTGCCGTCTTTGGGGTTCGCAAACACATCTGATGCAAATTCCGACTTCATTTTATCAATAATATTCAGATATTCTTTTTCAGGAATCTTTACTGCCTCTTTATTTGTTTGTCCTTTTGTATCAAGAGTTTTGTGGTCAAAACAGTCAAGTAAATCTAACCCTTTTGCAAAATTTTCAAGAATTTTTGCTACATTTTGTGCATCGCCGACAGTTTCAATTTGGTTTTGAATACTCCGTGATAACAAACTGATTGTTTGCTGTAAATTTTCTATTTTTGTTTTTTGTGCAGTAAGCATTTTATTATTCAGGGCATAACCCTGTGTTAAATATTTTTTCAAAACATCAGTTGCCCATTTACGGAATTTGGTAGCTGTTTTTGATTTTATTCTGTATCCGACAGATAAAATCATATCCAAATTATAATGGGTTATGTTTCTGGAAACCGTTCTATTGCCTTCTTTCCGAACAATTAAGAAATCCTTAATAGTTCGATTTTGTTCAAGTTCTTGTTCCTCATAAATATTTTTTATGTGCATATTAATGTTTGGAACGGTAGTTTCAAAAAGTTTTGCCATCATATCCTGTGTCAGCCAAATAGTTTCGTCTTGCAGTTTTGTATCAAGCGATACGGTCCCGTCTTCGCTTGTATAAATTATGATTTCACCTTTTTGAATATTCGTTTCCATAAAAATTTCCGAATTTATTATACCTTAAAAAGTTGGTTTTTATTTTATAATTTTTTAAATATGATACTGCTTTCTTTTTCTAAAATTACCGACTATTATGATTTTATAATGCAAATTAGTCGAGGTTTTATGTATATAAAACTCTTGAAAAAGAGATAAAAAATTAAAGGAGCAATTCAAAGTCCTGTTGATAACAGGAGCCAGACAGGTAGGAAAAAGCACTTTATTAAAATATTGCGATAAAAACAGAAATTATGTTACTTGGATGATTATACAGAAAGAGATAACTAAAAATGTTAATATGATACCTGTCGGATATATTTAGTTTTTTATAAATATTAAACGTTTTTGGTATTTTTATTTGTTTTATATCCATAAAGCATATAGTTTGCGATTTCATTCATGGGCTTTCGCAAACTTTCGCAGTCTGCGCGGGTATAACCACCCGTCACATTATCGCATTTGTGTCCGACTATTTTTTTTATTATTGATTGGTTAAATCCAAGTAAAGAAGAAATACTGATATATGTATGTCTTAATCCGTGAAATGTTATTTTTTCATGCCCGTAACTTTTTGTCTATTCATTAATGGTTTTCGGAAAAATTTTATCAATTAAATGGAAAAATAGAGCTTGTGAATAGAGCAACAGGGTCAAATTTTTTATCTTTCAATAAATAAAGTATAAAAGGACTATCGTTTAAATGTTCATAAAAAAATTTAGATAATTTTTTTATATTCAAATATTTAAATACATAAAATGTTGAACTTCAATTTAATTTCAGCCCCTGCCGTCATTACCGCAACAACGTCTGTTTGTTACAGAGGCTTTTTTAGATTTGGAATGCTTTTTGAATTTTAATATTTATTGTTTTTGAGAGATATTTATTATTAATTTTTTTAATCAATTACATTTACTTTAATTGATAAAATTTATATTGCATTTCTCTACTTATATTGACATAATAATGTTTTTTTATTTTTATAGTAGAGTAAATATTTTAATTAATTTAAGAGGAACATAATGAATAAAAAATTTGGATTAATATGTTTAATTCTAGTTGCAATTTTATTTATATCAAATGTAGCAAATGCTGCTCAAAAAAGTGTATTACTGAAAACAACCTCAACTTGGGATAAGGCGGAATATAAAAAATTAAAAATCAAAAAGCCTGAAGTAACAGTTTTAAAAATAGATATTGGTGTTGGAGAGAAGCTGTCTGTACATAAGCACGATATAGTAAATATTGCTTATGTAAAAAAAGGTACTTTAACTGTAATAACAGATAATAATGAACAAATAACAATTAAAGAAGGAGAGTGTCTTCCCGAACTGATTGGAAAGTATCATTATGGTGAAAATAAAGGCAAAGAACCTGTTGAACTTATTGTATTTTATATCGGAGAAAAAGGTTCTCCTTTATCAGTTGATAAAATAATAAATAAATAAATAAATAAATAAATAATAGAAAGTTATATAGCCTTGTTATAAGAGCTGCAACTCTTGTTGTATATCTATATATAAGTAACAATTATATAAAAATTGTCGGTTTAAAATATTGAAAAGAGATTCTGAGATATTATTTTGTTAAAGCAACTATTATTTTATAAAAATCTTCTATTTTTTCAGGATTTTGTTGCAATATTACAGTGATTTTTTTTACCAAATCTTCATTTGTATTTTTATGTTCAAAATCAAATACATCTATAAAAGATATATTTAAAACATTAATAAGATTTTCTAAGTTTATTAACGTAGGATAGTTCTTACCATTTTCAATATTACTTATAGTTGTAGGATCAACATTTATTAATTCTGACAATTGCTCTTGGCTATAGCCTTTTCTTATTCTTAACTCTTTTATTCTTAGCCCAAGTAATTTCTTTTCTTCCATAATTACCTCAAATTTATTTTAAAAATAAATCGAAGGATAATTAATAAAATCAAATTCATAAAATACATTGAAAATTGAATTTATTTCATATATTATTAAAATAAATTCATATTTTTTTCATTTTATTGAGTTTAATTTAATTTATTAAAATTACATAAGGTATATAAAACGTGAATCAGAATTTAGTAACGGAAAGAATAGATTATATTAACTTTATACAATCATTTGCAGTTACATTAGTTGTAATAGGACATAGTTTACCCAGACTTAATGGTACAGATACAATGCCATTATGGGCTAATATAATATATGACTTGATATATTCATTTCACATGCCATTGTTTTTTGTACTTGCAGGCTTTTTATTAATGAATTCTTTTAACAGACAAAGTCAAAGTATTCAAACCTTTAAACATTTTATCCACAACAAATTTATTCGATTAATAATACCATATGTTTCAATTGGAAGTTTGGCATACTTACTAAAAGTCTTTGTTTTTAACAGATTTGCATATAGACCAGCCTCATTTGATATTGTATTTTATATAAAATCAATGATTGTTCCCGGGGCTAATCCAATGTTGGCTTTGTGGTTTTTACCAACTATATTCATTATTTATATACTTTCATACGTAGTATTAAAGAATGATAATTGTATAAAATCTAACCTTATGTTGTGGTTAATATTATCATTTTTTGTATCCTTATTATCAAACTATACGCATATACAATTGTTAAATATTAGCGGTGTTTTGAATTATTTATTTTACTTTTTTGTTGGTACAATAATATTTCATTTAAAGAATTCTTTAATAAAAATTTTATCTAATACGGGATTTTTATTATTTATCATATTATTATTTATCGAAATACAAATGATACCAATATCTTGTCATAATTGTATTAATTTTATTTTAAAATATATAGTAGCAATTTTAGGGATTTTTATGTCGTTTAGTATAGCAATTTATTGTAGTAATCATAACCATAAATTTTTATGGGGATTAATTGATGGTAAATATTATCAAATATACTTATTAGCATGGTTTTTTCAATGCGGAATAAGAATCTTTTATCAAATAGAAGCTATTAATTATATAACCGTTTGTTTTTTAATGTTTATAGCAAGTTTTATATTCCCAATATTTATAACTAATATAATAAAACGACATCTTCCAAAACTTAAAATATTTATAGGGCTATAAACAAACTTTTGAGTGGAAATTTGTACAAAACGGTGCAGAAATTGTGACAAAAAGGAAAAAAGTACAAGAAATGTTACCCTTATTTATTAAAAAAAAAAAAATAAGGACCCCTAATATACAACATTTTCTTTTAGTTAAAACTGATATAAAATGGCGACAATAATTAAAACAAGACAATTCTTTGATTTTTCAAATATTTAGAAGAATAAATTTAGCAATTGGTAAATTAAAAATTTCGAAGAAGAAATCATTATCGTTTCTAAAGAAAAAACACCCGAAGGTGCTAATTCAGTAAATTAAGAAGCATATAAAACAAGACACAAACCCAATCTTGTAAGACTTTCACAAGAATGTATGCACAAAATAGTAACAGAGTAAGTTTCATACCACCGAAATATTATTGTTGACTAAAGACAACAATAAATACATACTGCAATACAAAAACAAAAAAAGACTTTTGCACAAGCAAAAATCTTTTTTATTAATATAATTGATTTTTTGTTAATTACCCCACGCTTTTACTGTAATAGTTTGAAATCCCAAAATATTTTCTCTGTGAACATCGTATCCTGATAATGTACGTATTCCACCGTTTTTCATTGCAGTTCTTACACTACAATCACCAACGGTAACAATATACCATATATTTTTGCAAGTTGAACTTCCTTGTTTTGTTGCTGCAGCATTTGTATATCCACCTCCGGGTGTAGTTGTTCCGTTATAAATAAAACCGCCCAAAAATTCTGCTCTTGCACTTAATGTTGAAAATAATAACAATACCAATATGAATACAAATTTTTTCATTTCCTTACCTCCTATAAAAAATGACTGAAAGTGGGGCGGGCGGTGGGATTCGAACCCACGCATATCGGAACCACAATCCGAGGTCTTAACCGCTTGACGACGCCCGCCATTTCAGTCTTTATTATTCAATATAGTGTTAAGTATCCTTTAAACATTCTCTTTTGTCAATAGATAATCACTTCTTCAATAAATAAAAAGGGCGGCTCTTGAGCCGCCCAAAAACTGTGGTAAGTGTGTGAAATGAATTTAGCTTATTATCCTCTATGAGAATATCTTAAAGGATACTTCGATGTTCTTTTCGATTACTTTTTTAACTGAATCATATTCTGTTTCTA
>Ga0256407_10004642_pt1 | contig 22728 bp, 29 predicted proteins | sample RumenRJG_04DNA_FD_193489 | JGI IMG/M metagenome (GOLD analysis project Ga0256407, IMG submission 193489) | Bovine rumen microbial communities from Lethbridge, Alberta, Canada - RJG_04 | ecosystem: Host-associated > Mammals > Digestive system > Stomach > Rumen | place: Canada: Alberta... | reverse complement strand
CCATTTATTCATTATATAATTAAATCTTTTTATCAAATATTATTATCTATAATTATATTAATCACTCAGCCAAATTATCAGCGACAAATTTCTTCCCAACTTTATAGGCCATCACTGCAACTTCTTGTGCCAGAAGATTCTATGCACTAGTACCTTCTATAACTCCTGTTCCAATATTCGCTCCAGGAACTGATATACCGCTTTGGATTTCTGCCGTCATCTTAAACGGAAGTCCATAAATCGTTGTTGGAAAACCGTATCTGTCAAGAACCCACAATAATGCAGTATATGTCTCCAATAAACATGGAAGTCCTTCCTGTGCGTGAACGTCATCCGGAGTAAGATGCCCATGATCTCCCAGGCTGTCCAGAGCTGTACTTCTGGCCATGTGTAGCGCGATCCCTGTTGCAATCATATCATCTGTAATCGTTTTCTTAAGAATCAAAGCGTTGCCTGTTTTAGTCAAATCGTACACAGATTGTTCATCCGTTAGCCACGGTGAATGGAACAGTGAGATAAACTCTAAAGCATTGCCGCCCATGTAGTTAGATACGATGTAATCCCGGCAGTTTGTCCAATCCGTAAGGTTCTCGTCTGTGTAGCTTGTTTTTCTGTTAAAGTATTCCTGCATACATACAATGTTGAATTTGTATGTTTTTAGAATATCAGACATTTTCGCCGTTGTATTTGTCCAGGCTGGTGAATTCTCTGCAATACTGAACGCCTCACACTCAGTATCTGCTGTAAACTTCGCATATTGCTGAGACAGATCGTATCCACCGTTGTACCACATGTAAAAGCGGAATCTGAATCCGGGATAATACTTTGTCAGCATATACGGCAGATAGGCTATACCGTCCTGTGTGAGCGAGTTTCCGACAAACAGAATAGACAGTTCCTTCACATCCCTGTTGAGTTTGATTAACACTTCATCTGTCGATTGCTTGTAAAGACAGATGTACACGGTCGTAGCTTCGGAATCATCTATGGTAAACTCAAAGTTACTATATGACTTTGTTGTGCCTGACGCTCCTTGTTCGATTGTCTACACACATTTTTCAGAATCATCAGTAGCAATAGCAATGTAATTTGATGTACCTCTTGTGCTTCCAGTAACTACAAACGATGTCGGTTCGGTTATCTTGTACTTGTAGACAGCATAACCGGCAGTGTTTCCCAAAGCGATAGTGTTATTGGCATCGATATATGCCAAAGTATTATCAGTGAATGTTCGCACACCTGCTTCGTAGGTCGTGTACATTCCCGACAACCCCTGTACTGTTTGCGAGAGGTCGTCCACTTCGTCTTTAAGCGGATAGCCCGTAATCAGTTTCAAACCAGTGAACGAGAAAGCATCACCGACAGAGTGAGCATAGCTGTCTGATGCGTACAGATACATCGTAGTTACATTGCCCTTAAATGTGACTTTTTTCTGGATGTCCCGTCCTCTTGGTAATCTGACACTCAACGATCCACCGCTCCAAGTAAACGTAACTAGGCTTAGTTCCGTATCCACATCAGCACTGGTAATACTATCGACCTCAAGGGTGTATGTGCCTGACGGTATATTTATGCTAACAGTCGATAATGTTGTTCCGCTATATGTATCGCTTAAAATAGCTGGTGCTTGTAGATTCTTTATTTGAGTTATTTCCTATTCGTCAGCAAGTCCAAGTGAAGATGATGTATTGTTTCCCGTTACAGTTACACCATTGATCTGCGGTTTGTTTCCCAGTTCATCGTAATCAGAAACTCCACCACTAGAAATAATACCAATTTGTACGCTGTCACTTTCTGATGCATATAAACAAATATAAACCTTTGTGACCCCAAACGTATCTATTGTAAATTTATAATCGGTATATTGCGTTTCTGTACCTGATATACCCTAATTTAGAAGCTATAAAACATTACCAGAATTGTCCGTACCAATAGCTAGATAATTTGACGTACCTTTAGTTTTCCCAGTAACCTTAAATGATGTAGGACAATCTATCGTATATTCATATGTGTCATAACCAGAAAAATTACCAGATACAATAATACCATTACTTGGATATGTAAGTCGTGAACTAGTATAAATTCGTTCCCCAGCTTCATATGATGAAATACTACCAATTAAATTTTTCACTATATCCCTTGTATCCCTACTCAGTTCAATATCATCTTTTAACTAATAACTTCTGCATAGTTTGAAACCAGTAAAAGTAAATGTGTCACCTGTAGAGTGAGCATAATTATCCGAAGCGTATATATTAATCTATTTTACATCATTATCCAAAATAATCTTTTTGCGTATATTGGAACCTCTCGTAAGATAAGCATATGTACTACCAGAAGTATTATATATAAACGTTACAGAACATATCTGAGCGTCTGTATCGGAACTCACAATACTGTCAACATCTATAATATATGTTCCGGCATTTACATCAACATCAATTGATGTAAGCAACGTTCCAGTGTAGGTACCACTTAAAACTACATGGTGTTCAATTTCTTCTAATTCTGTAAAAACAGTTTCTAAATTATTCAAATCAGTTTTAACTTCATTAAGTTGTGATAAACTAACATCACCAGAATCTCCTTTATCACCCTTATCGCCCTTTTCACCTTTTAATCCTTCAGTAACAATATAATTCTTAATTGAGGCTTCAATTAAGGATCTAGTTAATATATCCATCTCATCAACCTCCAATCTGTACCCATACATCACTAGAGTTCAATATAAATGCTTTTCCTGATTCAATGGATAAAACAGTACTACCTTTTCCACAAGGAAGACAAGATACTTCATCGTCACCTTGCTATACCCCAGGAGTAGTGGAAGTTGGTAGATTATTTTTGTCAGAGTCCGTGTCCATAAAGAATTGGAATTGACGAGAACTATTTGACTGAGTAGAAGCATCTATCCAATACATATCTTTATCCTCCTTTATTTTTGTATTTATAACAACACATCAAATATGTAGATATTTACTGTGTTTAGACAGCCCCCCTGGAATTCGAATCCAGATAACCTCCTTCAGAGGGATATCACGGTTTTAGAGACCGGTGCATTACCAATTATGCTAAAGGGCTATATTAAAATAGAGCAGGAGAGTGTCCTGCTCTTAATAGTTTAATTATTATACATTATCATCAGATACATTCCTTGTTCTTTCAGCACTCCCGGATATTTCATCATCAGAAGCCCTTGGTCTGCCAGCATCATTATCATTCGCAGATTTTTGATAGCTAGATTCAAGCGGCTCCATCATATCTTTTAATCCAATAGCAGATTCAAATCTCATCGTGCAATAAGCCTCATATGGACTCATGTTCATTGCAGTAAGATATTTCATGGCAGATCCACCCAATGTTGCCGAAGTCTTCAACTTCTCAAGATATTCATCCTCATTATAATGAGTTTGATGATGAATGGTAAAAATCGTACCCTCGGCTACATTCTTATCAAGATAATACTGATAATTCTTTTCAAGACGAGAGAGTAGAAGAGCAACATAACTAAAGTCATTTAAAAGTGAATATTTGATAGATAATGCACTTTGCCCATCCCCAGACGAAACAATTGTTTGGCTTGCCCCAGATTGAGCAAATATATTATTAATATTCTCTTGAATAAGACTTTCATCATTCGTAGAATTGGCACGATTAAATGTTTGCAAATCAGCTGACATACCTGGGAGCAAACCAACTCCTGCTAATCTCGGCATAATATCAGAAATGGCATTCTTATATGCCTCCGCCAAATCCAAGCTGATTTTAAAATCGTCTACAGTATTCTCATCAAATGTATCAATCCGAAGGAGCAAAAGGTAAAAGTTGTCTAATTCAGTTCTATCTGCAACAATTTCTTCCGCTGATAACATATTCAAAATGGATGGGAATAACCCCGTAAAGAATGGCAATGGACTATCAAATTCATCCTGAAGCCCGCCCATCAGAACCAGCGTCTTTGATGGATCTAACATAAACCATCTTGCATCACGATTTGCCTGATAAGCTTTCCAACCTTCTACAAACTCATCTGCCCAGCACCCTGTGGTATCTCCATCAATGCCTTCTACAAATATCCTATTTTGACCAACTGCAAAATATGTCGCATCAAAATAAACTACCCACTGACCAGCCTGGTTTTTTCCTCTCAGCCGATAATATTCTACTGGCAGCATATGAAAAAATGTTCCTTCATCTGATGCGTATGCGTAACCACAATAAATTCCATCTCTAATTGCAAGGGCTATAGCAGTGGCAAATTCTTCTTTAAAATTAGTTCTATGAGCGGCAAGTAATACCGTCTCATAATCCTTCATCATTTTATTGATATTAATTTCTTTAGTAAAACTCGGTGCCTCAACAATACAATAATTATATTTAGGCATTGTTGCATAGTATAATATGATTTTGCGATATATAGCACTCACCCTATATAAAAATCTAGACACCCCGATTATTTGACTCCTATATGATGCAGGATTCTACAAATAAGTAGACACTAAACTTTTAGTATATTGCATTGCAGTTTGTGTTCTACCTCGTGCAACATCTTGCAAAATTAACTCTTTCAATTTTTCGGTTTTCTTGAAATTCAAAGCAGTAGGTCTGTTAACAACCTCTTGCTCATTATTTTTCTTTTTCGGCAGCAAAGACTATGTCATAACTTTACTGCGTTCATCGGCAAGCGCTGCTTGCGCTTTGTATTCTTTATTAGGCAACGTCAGCGCCTCCTTTCTTTATTAACGATTATAAGTCGTAGAACGACGTGGTGGAGTGATAGAGATGTAGCGAAGAAGGTCGTTAGCCTGCTGCTTAGGCTTTAGTTTTCTAGATAACTCCTATACAACATAATAATTATATTCCAAACTGCTATATCTATCTTTTCTCATCCCCGTTTTTTCTTTTACTTTAATTAAACCGTTATTCATTTCATAGTTTAAATTAATTAATTCATCAATTAAAAATGTCGTCTATATATACGGTAATTTTAATCTCGCTTTTTGCATATCGGTTAGTTTTCCATATCCTTTAATATGCTTTTGTAACACATCATCAATATTGCTATCAGTACACAATAAATTAATATTACCATTTTGAAATCCTGCTCTTAATGCCAAACACATATCATTATTAGACTTGGCGTTTGCTTTAATGGCATATATAACTTTCGGAGCATTTTTAACTTTGCATCTACTCGCAATATCATCATTATTACAGCAATTTAACGCCGGATAATTGCGACCATAGACAGGATCATATCTGTCTGAAGACATTAGATAATCCAGTATTGCCTAACCGATACCAGAACCGTCTATTACAAGATAATCACAATCATACTGATAAAAATATCTCATAATTAACAAACCTAATTCTTCTGTTACAAGTCCTTCTTTCGTATCGATAAAAACAATATTACTAATATATTCATTATTACTTGTCGGTAATGCACTATTAATAATCAACGCACTAGCATCGTTGTCATGTTTGCGAGATGCCATAAGAGCTATATCAACACTCAATATACGTTTCTCTCCAGACTATTTCTGTGGAAGTTTGACATTATTTGTTTTATAAAATTCTAAATCTCTAAGGCTATCAATCAAAATACGTCTATCATTTAAGGTTTTAAAATTAAATAATGCATCGGCAGCGCTTCCATAAAAAATACCTTCACGTTCCATCATAAAAGATATCTCATTAAACGTCTGCTCATTATATTCGTTTTCAAGTTGTTCACGCATAAGTAAACCTTCTTGTATACTCACGCCGTATGGCAAGTCCACGACAAAGTACTTTAATTTTGGATCTAACATATTTGCCGTATAATCCTTTACTTTTTCAAACATTTCCGATTGGCGGAACCAAGCGCTGGATAAATATAATTCTTTATTCATTTCTTGCAGATGAGCATATTCTGGTTTACTTAAGTATCCTGGTTGTCGCGGAGAAGAGTTCATTGGTCTTAAAACCGTACTAACAATTTTGTCAGAAACCATCCGACTTTCATCTATCAAAAGAACATTTGAACGAGCACCTCTGCTGCTTTCAGCTGCAACTACAACTCTGAGCCAAGATCCATTTTTGAAATATACGAAACATTCATTCTGTCCTGTGCTCCACCTACTTATTTCTGTCCGAAGGAGAGGAGATTTCTACATAAAATCATCAGTAATTTTAAGAATAATTTCTCTACCCTATTTATATGTATAACTACATGCAACTATTTTACTTCCAGGATATAGTATTGCTCTACACACTGCGAACAAACTCGTTAGATATGTCTTGCCAATTCCGCGACAAGCTATAAAATAAAAAACATCATTGTGCATCATTGCCCAAATTAATATTTTCTAAAATAGCTTTAAATTAACATTTAGATAATCTTGACAAAATCTCTGCGGATTTGCCCTATAAAATGATGCACGTTCTGCGACGATCTACATTATCTTTGATGTTTTATCTTTCTCTATTTGTGTGTCACTTTTCTTTCGTGGACTCATTTTATATCACCATCCACTCCAAATAATTTATTATATATATCATTGGAATGACCTTCTTCTTGTGCTTCTGGCTTGCTAACTTTATATTTAGCAACATATTCTTCGTATTCTTTTGAATACCCATTATCAAGACCAAGAGCATGAGATAAATGTCCGGCAAACCACACTCTTAAATATTTACCAATTCCATCAACATCTTTAAACTCTTCAGATGGCTCAGGGATTGGTTTTTCATTTTCCCATTTCTCTATCAATTGACCAAATGTAAGAGCATCCGTAGCAGCATTAGATACATTTTGTTTTGGTTGAAGATTTGCAGCAGCCATAAGATCATTCAATGATTTATCAAGATCTTTTGTGTCCTTGCCATTTCTCTGTGCTTTCCATATATCTAAAAGTTTAAAACATATTCTAATTATATATGTTTCTTGAGACTTTGAATCAACTTGAGTTCTGGCCTTCCAATCATCATATTGATCTTGAAGATATAAATAATCCTCAGTACTAAAGCCAGCACCAAATATTTTATATATTTCTTTTCTTGGCTTTTTGCTTTTAAACATAAAACCGTTTTCATCCACAACATCATCATCTACTCCAAATTCAGAATCCTTCCATGTTTTACCTCGCCAATTTGGAAGAGATTTAATTACTGTAATATAATGCTGATATGCAGTACTTCTATGTTTATCCTAAATATCTGCTCCACATGAAGTGAGAGCAGACTGATACATCGAATCTATATATGGCAAGTCCATCATTTTCAAAACGTCCATGGTTTTTTGTTTATTGTCAGAATATTGATTTGATTTTTTGTCATAATCACATGCCATGCCAATCAAACATTTTTTGCAGATAGGAAATAATCCACTAGCATATTTTTTATCAGTATAAAATGCATCAGAATTATGAAACTCATTACACTTCGGGCATAAATATATATCCCCATTAATTATACGATTATAATCATTTGCCAATTTATTATACTCTTGTCTGATTTGAGCAACGCCAGTTTTTCTCACTTCCTCTTCTGTAAGCGCCGGACGTAATCTAATCATTTTTTCACCTTCCTTTAATTATTATAATAATTAAGCACTCTTCATCTCCTGAAGAATGCTTTCCAAATATTCTACATAATCATAATTTATATTAATTTGAAGATTATTTTCCTCAAACCATTTGTCGCATTCGCCACAATCTATTTTATAAATAAAGTCAAGAAAATCATATGGGGTAAACATTGTGTATCCATAAATATCGTGAAATAGTTTATGAACATCTTTACAGACACATGCACCATAACCATATATATTATGAAGATAATGAATTTCTTTTTTTAATAAATCAAAATCAGTATCAGAATAATCGTTAACCCATTCTTTAATTTCCAATCCTAAATTATTAAACGCCTCATCCACAATATCTCTAAAAGCAACTGTATGATGTATGTTATTGAAACTTCCACCAGTAACCACACAATGATAACCACAAAAATCCATTGATTCTTTTTGCCAGGACTTCGTCTCAGAACGCAATTCGGCATATAACGGGGTTGTTCCACCTTTCCACCTACCATTCAAATTGCCATTTAACGGATTAATATGTCTAGGATTATTATCTCCGGCCCATTTCCCAATTTGCCTTTTCCTTATTTCTTCTACCTGTTGAGGAGATCTATGTTTACCTAACCACCATGATGTATGAGTTTTGAAATACTCTATTTTACTTTTGGATATATTTGACTTCCATTCTTCGGACATCTCTCGTCCAACTAGCTTCTCTTTTAATAATTCAGATTTGTGTTTATTGGCTCTAATGCGTGTATCCTGGGTTTTGCCAATAATGCCCAAAATACTCGCCCTAGATTCAATAGCCCTAACTGATCTATTTTGTAGAAATAGTTCATGTAACTCAATACCAGTATAATCTTTATAATATTTTTTTATTATTTGATCTTCGTCTTGAGTCCATGGTTTACTAGCTTCAAAATCATCTGGTAAAAACCCATGATAATTTGGATTACATTCCCTACATACATTTCTTAACCCTGTAACACAAGCTTTGTCTATTGGGAAATATTTATAAGAATTTGGTAAAGATCTCCCACATTTTTTACATATTTTTTCTTCACTATATTCAATCTTATTCGTATCAAACCGAGACCGCATTTCTTTGTTTCTCTTTTTGGTTTTTTCTGACTGACAAGCTTTACATATGCTGTTTAATCCACTACCATTATTTTTCGAAAAATACTGATTTGTGTTTGGGAAAATCTTTCCACATTTGGTACAAGTTCTATATTCATCACTATTCGAAGTTCTGTTCATAATTTTACATCCTTTCTCATCCGCAAAATAAAAAAGAACGGAAGAGTGCAGCGGATGTAAAAATGCACTCACATCACGGTAGCTACTCCGTAATGTTTCCGTTCCAATAACGGGAAATCTAGGTAACGATCCTAGCTTTTGCGGTTAACAGCCACACGTACTTCCAATGTACTAATTTCCCATATTAAAAGACTCCGCCTCATCAGCAGAGTCTTTCAACCGTAATCAATACGGTTATCTCATCTATAATTAGGGCCAAGTTCCAAGCGGCATACCAAGTTTTCCAACCTCAACATCAGTGTTAAAGTATACACCCTTAGTGCCATCTCCAATTAACAACTCACTGGCTAAATCCTGGTAAAGAGTGCTAATAATACCGTGGCAGTCATTTAAATTATCGCAGAAAAATTGAATGACACGATTCTTAAATACCACATAAACCATTGAAAACCATTCATATCCATCATCTGCGGGAGAAACTGCATATGCAAAAGCCGGATTACCTTTGAAAGCAACCTCAAATAATTCCTTCTTATTAGCAAATGCACGATTACTTGGTGTGCCATCAATCGCAACTTTCAGCTTAACGTTTCCAAATTCATATTCATCAGGGAGAAGCTGCATAAGAGCCGCAACCTTATCACCATTATTACAAGCAAGAACAACAGACGGTGCCTTGCCACTAAAATCAACATTAAAAGCAATCTGAGGATCGCCATCAAACAGAGCCTCAAGTTTCTTTACACATACAACCCACGGTGGGGAAATTTTCAATCTTACATCACTCATAATTTTCTCCTTATAATCATAATAAAAATGGTGGATAGCATAACGCTACCCACCTGAGACTTGTATATGGTTTATCCAAAAATTTTAATGCTGCTGATCTGCGGGATATATACGGCGTGTTACGGGGGAGTGGGGTTAATCAAATTCCGCCGCAATAATATCCCACACATCATCGTCACTTAAAATTTTGCTACCACTATATTTGAATTTAGTATAACTAGATCCATTATCTATACAACACGTAAACCCTTTGCGGTCATTAGTCAGACACACGCAAGGCTCGTGGTTGTCTCCAACTTCATCATGCACATCACCAAAACCAAACACTACAACGTTCTTATCTTCATTTGTATCAAAGAAATCCTCGGCAAAATCCTCCTCAACAAATGCATAATTAGCTTCCAACATTAAATACCGTTCGTGGTATTTATTCCACATTTCGCCCGTTGTAATTCCATCCTCTTCAAGAATAAGGTAAAATGCATCCTCATATTCAGTATATTGTGGGTTCTCCAAAACACCGCTTTCAAAATTAACATCATCAGTAATCTTGATTAATGTATTCATAATTTCAAGAATGGTTTCATAGTAACCGACTACTGCGATTTTCTACTTACCATTAATATATAATTCAAGAACGTCATCGACGATCTCATAAACATCATCAACAATCTTTTTCTTCATTATTAGTTCTCCTTTTAATCATCAATCAAATTTAACATTATATATACAATCCAAGCCTTCGGCTTCGGATACAATACACACTGCTTGCTCTGGCTTGTTGCGTAATCTATTATCAAGTGCAAAAGAATCAGTGCCGCAAAGACAACCAGACTGGATAACAGTAACATCGGCAGATGTATTAACAGCAAATGTATGTTTATGTCCAGTAATAATGCAATCAATTCTAGTTCTTAATAATTTATTTAATCTGTCGGCAACAGTTGCAAATGAATCTTTATCTCCATGAACACTGGCTACATTAATTCCACGCACCGGAAAAATCGCCATTGATTGTTCAATGTCATTCGTATAGCAGTGAATGTTTGGATAATTCTGCATCTTGCCGCGCAAAAACGGTATCACCAGATTATCAAAATTTTCGTGCGCCAGGCTTTCATCCTTTTTAGCATGAATGCGAGAGTGGTTGCCAGGAGCAACATACACGTTTACATGCCGAAACTTTCTGCTTAACGCATCGAGAAAATCACAAATATAATCAACTACCATAAGAAATTGATCGATAAGATCCTGATTGTTCTCAATACGAGTAGTCGGATGAATTGCACCAGACAACACCTCTTGAATAACAACATACGCATCCTGTGATTTATGCCGCTCCTGAATTTCAAAGATACGATCAAGATAATGCTGCATTCTATATTTAAGAACATCACCATCAAAATCATTCCAGAAATTATGAATTTCAAGTCCAGCATGAATGTCAGTTAATGCAATAATCATGTCATTATCAGAAGAAATTGTCGGCAGCTTATAGTTATATTGCAGTGCGAATTTGCCAGCCGCTTCTTCGATAGAAGATAGGAACTGTTCCTTATAAGATTCCTTTCTGGCTTCTTCGCGAATTAGTTTTCTATATTCATTGCGCTCATCACGCACCTTAACCTTTTCTTTCTCAAGTTCTCGCCTTAACTCAACTAACTCATCTGCGTCTTCCGCAATTCCTTCCTGTTGAAACCGTTTAATATCAGCGTACTTTTTCCTATATGTAGATTCGCCATAAGCCTCACCATCACTGCGGCAATACTTATTAAATATATCTTTAAGCTGATCCCATGTTTGAGTAATTAAACCATTGTCTTTATATGAACCGAGTCTTTGTACATAGGCATTTTCGGTTTCGCCAGGTTTTCTTTTTAAATCAATCGTACTCACCCAGAATTAATCCTCCTCGAATTCATCCTCAAGGTCTTCAACACTTTTAACGGCGAGAGATAATTCAATGGGAAGACCGCCAAATTTTGAAAAACACTTTTCTACGGTGATGGTGCGAGTTTCCTTATCACCATCAATATATGTAATTACCTTTCCATTATCAGATAAGTCTCCCTTGATAGAAAACTTCTGAACAGTATTCTTTTCATATTTATAATTCTTCATTATTAATTCTCCTTTTAATCCCAATTATGCATTACGACGATTTTCGGAAGCATTTAATCTTTTTGCCTGTGATTGTAAACTGCGTTTCTCAACAATAATAATATCCATCGCTTCATCGCGAGAAAAACCAACATTCATTAAAGCGTCCAACATCTTCTTATCGTACAATGCCATAGTATTATAATAATCATCATTACTAACCAAATCCTTATACATCCCAAATAATTCACCACAAATAGCATAAATCATCGGTTTATACTGTTCGAATACGCTCGATATAGTTGTTTTTGAATTAGCTGGGTCATCTAATAAAAGATCTAATATTGCATTTAGATTCATATCCTTTTAATCCTTTCGTATATAAAGATAGGACGAGAGTTAAAGTATCTCGTCCATATCACAATCTTCTCCAATAATTTTATGGACAATCCCAAAGCCTTTAGCTTTATCTGGATACATCCACATCTCTTGTTCATAAACGCTATCATAAAACTCTGATGTCATTGTAGTCTTGGAAAGAATAAATGCTTTTGCTCGTTCTTCCTGAGAGTCGAAAAACTCTACATTATTCTTTGCTTTACTACGAGAGTTCTCAATCAATATATCCCCTTCATGTTGAAGAAAGGCACTGTCCCGGTAGGAGTACCTAACATGACACGCAAGATAACACAAATACGCAGCACTAGCTACAAGATCAAGAGCAATTCCCCAAATCGGAGTTTTGCTGGCTTCAATAACATCAATCATATTATTTGCGTTAAACACATTTCCACCTGGGGAACTAATAAATAACTTAATGGGTTGCCTACTTTCAATCGGCAAATTTTTATCTTCCTTATTCCATTTAAGAATATACATAATGTAATCTTCGATGACATTATCATTAATTTCATCATTCATAAACAAAGTTCTATCCTGAAGAAATTCTCTGTATAATTCATCAAAAGCACTATCATTATTATTGCCAGAAATTGCGGTAAAAATATCAGCCATATGCAATCACTCCTTTACTGTGGTAGTAGCAGATAACTCTGCAATCTTCTTATTCAATTCTTCAATCTGCTTTCTGAGATTGTCAGTTTCAGACTGTTCGCGGGTTTTCTTATTTTCATCAATTAATTCCGCAAACACCTTCTGGAATTCATCGGTGTCCTTAAAAACAAAAACACTGCGCTTTCCATCAGGATCAGACCTGTCTGCTTTGACATCAATAATTTCCTGTCCCTTATGCAGAAGCTGTCTGGCAATCTGGGCCTTGCGAATGACCTTGCCTTTGATTTCTGGTTCTTTGTTTTCAAACGAATTTTTTGTAGTAATAATGTTCATATTCATATTCTCCTTTTAATCCTTATAAATATAATTAGTATTCTTTCTGAAATAAATTAGCAAACAATTGACTTGTTTCACTACGCACATCGGTTTCCAAATATATGCAACCGAACTTTGGATTCCCCTTAAGTTCATTGCACATTTTAACAAGTGCATTATTTTTCGATGTATCAATAACGGATTGTTTATAATCCCCATTATATATAACACGAGAGTCTTTACCGACACGAGTTCCAATTAAACGAATTTGTTTTTCTGTCATATCTTCGGCTTCATCAACGAGAAGTATTGCCTCATTAAAAGTGCGCCCCTTAAGAAAATATGGTGTATTGGCTTCAATTATTCCGCGCTGTTTTAATGATTCAAGTTCAAATTCTCCACCGTCAAGCTGGTCAGCAAATGGTAAAATAAAATCAAGTATTTTACTGTCTTTTTCTCCGGGCAGATATCCGATTTCCGCACCCTCAGAAATAGCTTCTCTTAATACAATAATACGGGATTGCCAACCCTTTTCCTGTACAGCCATTAATGCACATTTTGCACTGATTAAAGTTTTTCCGCTGCCGTATCCACCAAGTATTGCACATATAGTAATACTGGGATTATTTAATAAATCCAAAGCACAGCGCTGCAAAGAATTTTTCCCTTTTATATATTTTGATGGTGGTAATTTTAAAGGAACAAATTCATTCCCATCAAATCTCATTTCTTTAATAGTTTCATCATCAGTATTATTAATAAGTAGATACTCATTAACATACCAATCTGAGTAATCTATATTAGCCATGTAATCATTAATATAATCTGTGCTACCAACTATTTCCTTATATCCCTTATAAATTTCTTCCTTATTCTCAAACCATTCGACATTTAACTTCAGTACTTGTTCCGCAATATTCCGGCAACTTAAATCGTGTGTACAGAATACTATTGTTTCATCAAATACTTCTTGCCAAACAGCCGCCGAACAACATATCCTAATATCTGGATCGTCTGGGTCTAAATCATTGCAAATAGCCTTATCTTTTACGGCATCACAATATACTAATACTTCATACTCACCATGATGATCTGCTAACCACTTAATCGCATGTCTAGCGGCAGCACGAACATCTTCAGTTTTATTTCTTGCTGTTTTAATTGATTCCAATTCTTTCAAAGTTTCACTTGAGATAACGAATGGGAGAGTAAAATCGCTATCTTCCAACAAAACATTTGTGTCATAGAACTTCATCCGCTCACTTCCCTTCGCTAATATGTTGCTCTCTATATTTACGCAATAACTTCATAGCTTTTGGACTTGTGGTCAGAAAATATGTCTTGGATCTCGACTTATGGTTGCGAGAACTCATATGGACATCATTTCCAACACCAGCAGCCCGGAGATAGTCAGCTTCAACTCTAGAAATATCTATCATATATTATCCTTTTCCTTCCTTATATTTACGCATAAAAATAGGAGAGTGATAACTCTCCCTAAAACTTACGCATTATGTTTTTAGTTGGAGTGACAGGCTTTGCTCCTGCGACCTCTAGTTCCCAAAACTAGCGTTCTACTAAACTGAACTACACCCCAAAAAAAATAAATGCCGGGTGGGTGTGCGTAGAACCCACGCTTCTCCGTCTGGATTTCACGAACTTTATTATGGAGTTGTTCCTCCTGTGTTCCATATAAGAGCATTATTTTCTTCACGGCTTTTTAACTCTAAGAGTCGCTACCTTGCCTACCGACATTAATAACTAGACACATAAATATTTAATTTACCTATTAGAATACAAAAAAATATATTGCTGTACGTGTCTACAAAAATACTATATAAAATTAATTATGCAACAGCTTCCTTAACAACCTTGCCAAACTTACACACCGGAACATCCTTTGCGGCGATCATAATTTCCTCACCAGTCTGAGGATTGCGCCCCTTACGAGCATCACGGTGTCTTGTGCTAAACGTAAAACCTTCAAACGGCTTCACGCCCTCATCGTCCTTCATAGCTTCAATAATTACATCTCCAATTACAGAGAGCAGTTCTCTAACATCCTTCTGCGAGAACTCAGCCTTTGTTGCAACAGCTCTAACAAAATCACTCTTTTTCATAATAGTTTTCTCCTTTTAATCATTAAATAAAAATTATATTAGTTTGTTTCGTTTTAAATGCGCATTGGGTGTTTAATCCCTACCACACCCAAAGACTATTCAGTTGTTATATTTAAATCTAGATTCCGTATTTGTTTTCACCGCACTCGGCAATAGCGGCGGAGAGGATATAATACAAGGATTTTTGCATAAATCTCCCTCATATAAGGGATTATTGGGGCATTACGGCAGACATTGTTTTTATTGATTACAGAATGTGTAATATTAAATATGAGAAACCGTTTTAAAGCATTTTAAGAACCTTTCTTTATTAGTTTGATACAAAACATTCAACATTTTTCTTGTATATTTAGTGGCATTACGATATCTTTTATCTTTATGTGTTCTTCCATCAATCCCCAGTGCAGTTTCTATCAAACGGTATATTGTAATATTACTAAGTTTCATGGCAGATACTTTGCTTATTATTTCTTCCGTCTTTTCAATAAGTGGATATATTTCCATGTTCTCATCATCATTATAGAGTAACATAAAACGCTTTGCGAACAGATCATATTCCTCAACAGCTTTTCTAATTTTGCCCATCTGTGTTGCTTTTGGTTTTCCTGGCGGTCTATCAGATAAGTATAAGAATGTATCAACTAAATTATCTTTATCAGAACCTTGAATGCGATCTAAACAATTTTGCAACCAGTTCATAGGACAAACAAGGTTATCATCAATACGATTTTCAATTTTCCGCTTTTCTGCTTTTACCTCTTCATATGGTCTTTCTTTGCCATTTTTAGTAATAGAAATTTTTGAAGTCCATTTCATAAAGCGTGGATAATCTTTTTTTCTATTCATGCACTGCTGATTTCTAATTCTGGTAATATCATCATTGACATCCACAGCAAAAACTTTTTTGCATCCATCAATAGCCAGCTGGGCACATACAGCAAGGATGACGGTGTTTTCATATAATTGCCGTGTTTCATCATCATGTTCATTATTAGCCAATTTAGTCCAATAATAACTTTGGCTTAATTGCGCACTATCAGAAGATCCACCTATAGCCTTTTGCGCACTTTGCATTTGTGAATCCATCCGAGCATATTCTGATTTCGTGTTATTATATGTAACTCCACTTTCTGGAACTTCATTAACAACAGTCGGGTAATCTCTATACGCTATTCTGGCGGCTTCAACCATTTGCGGCTGATTAGTTACAAAGTTAAAATCCGAATCAACATTATCTTAATTTCCCGGCTCTTTATCCGAGAACTCTATGTTTCCATAGAGATGAGACTATATCTTTACCCTCGGCTATACGTTAGGGTAATCGGCACTCATGGAGAAAATTATTCTTCCCATTAGTCATTTCTCTAGTCGTTGAACCTTTCTACTACTTATATGGGTTTATAGAATTGGCTGCGGATTTACATGGTTCCCTTTAGCATCTCCGCATTTCACCGATTATTTTTTGAACTATGTTTCCATAGAACCGACCCTGATCGTTTGAGTCTTCTCCGTTCATTCTACTTTGCACATCCGTATGTATGCAATTAACTGCCATGATATTGTTACTAAACTCAAAATATTTTTCCATAAGAGGATGCTTTGTATTCTTAAAGTAACCCAAGTTATTACTACTATTGTGCGGATTTCGTATCCCGCATAGATACTCTCCATCATTAAATCGCGGAGCATACACTTGAATAACTTCGTCTTCTTGTTTCAATGTGGGGTCTTTATTCCAATCTTCTCCAACCGTATAAAGAAGCAGTGCATATGGATTGCCGCAAACAGTTAGATTATCACCTTCAACAGTAATCTTTCCTTTGCGCAGTTTTGCCACATATTGATTAATGATTTTAGATTTATCAACCTTCCACATTTTACTTCTGGAAAAATCATTATTCATTCTGTATAAATCCGCAAGCATTTCATAATGATTAACTACGGTAGCATTCTTGCGCAAAAATTTTTCAAATTCATTATTGTCTCTTTTTAGTAATTCAACATAATCTATACTTGTCTGTGCAATTTTCTGGATATCATCTTCTTTGCATGGAAGAGTATTAATCATTTGATATGATAGCTGCTGGACGTTACCAAGTTTGCTAGGATGATCAGTTTTGACTATTCCCCAGACAGAGCCATTATCATTAACTCGTTTACACCAATAATCATAAGCGGATGGGAGAGTGCCGCCAATCAGTTCAACGAATTTTTTCCATTTGATTGCATTGTCAGATGTAATCATCTTTATATCTTTGGCAAAATGTTTATTGCCAAACATATCTTCAATAACGTATGTGTCATAATCAAGATTATGCTGTTCACAATAATCTTGGAAAAAATTTTGTATTCTAGTTCTAAAAGCACAGGCTTTGAAAAAATGATTTCTTAGCAATGCCATACCATTACACCAATCGGGCAAAACAGACGTATCAATCAATGCCATTCCATCCCATAGCGTATTCTTTACATCTGTTTCTTCCCTATGGACAGTACAACGTTTACGTATTTCTTTTTTGCCACTTTTTAATGTTACTTCATAATCTTCGGCACGAACTATATCAGCCATAGTTCTTAAATAACTGTCTTGATCTTTTAGAATAAGTACATCTTCAACAGGTATATCTACATATCCCTCAATCGAAGAAGTTGATAAGGGGGCATATGCGGAAATTTCCACTATCTTTGCACCATGATCTGGTAATAGTGCACCAATTCCCATTGTTATCCAATCATATGCAGCATCATATAGTTCTTCTCTGATAAACATTACAGAACCTTGTTTTGCTTTTGATGGGTTGCGGTAGAGCATTTTATAATGAATGGTTTCTTCCGTTACTTCGCCAGTTTTGTTATTGGTCTGTGTATAAGTAATAAAAGTACCATGTTCATAAAACTCTCGCCGTATTTGATCCTTTGACATTTTTTTGTATAAATCTTTTTTTGCGGAAATCCTAATTTCAAGATCATCTATCATCTTATTTTTCTCTGGATCATCTCCGGCTTTTTTTCTCATCTGTTTAAGATGAGTAAGTTCTTCTGCATAACTACGCAACCCAAATTGAAAATCCAAACAAATAATGTCCTTTGTCGATTCATCTTTTTTGTCCGTTTTCATTCCATGATCTTTAAGCCATCTTGTAAATAAAGAATGATGTAACATTGCTTCCGTATAATCATACCTATCACGTATTCCTGTATTTTTCCCCATTACGGTTGCCGCTTTATAATTTCTTATTTTCCAACCATATTGTCCTATAAAAATCATCTCCCCTCATTATATCTAGCCGCCAAATAATCATATAATTTTTCTGCCGTACTAAAATCTACCTCAACCTCATTTCCGTTTTCATCCTTATCAATAACAGAACCAGGTTTCCAGTCTTTACCAAAATTCAGTTCAAAACAAAAATATGAAACATCATCAGTAATGTCCGAATTGCCGCACATTAATTTGTCCAACAATTCTGCACATAAATAGCCAAGTTCTGAATAATTAATCTCGAAAAATTCCAACTTGTGTTTTATGGCAACATTTGCAACTTCCTTGTCAAAATCATATACGTTCTGGATTTCATTAATATAAGAAACAAAATCTTCTTTACTTAACATCAGCAAGATTCCTCCAATCATATTTCGCCAGAGTTCCGCGCACAAGACTACGGATAACCATGTTTGCTTCTTCCGAACTGGGAGAGTTATATATGTTATTACAGACAATATCTGTAACACATGAATTAAATTCAGATTGCAACATGTTACCTTTCATCTTATTACATCTTTTGTGAGCCGGGTATAAATTGCTAATATCATTTGTCCCGCCTCGGCTTAATGGCACAAGATGTTCTAAAGTAAAATCCTCATCCTCAATGGGTTTGCCGCAATAAATACAGACATCTGATTTCTGCGCAACGGCATTTTTGATTACAGGACTAATTCTAATCCTTTTACTAGAATCAATATCTTCCCGAAGCTGCTTCTTAAATACATCAGGATGCTTAAATCTTCTGAAATTATTATCAATTACAACCGGGTTCTCAATATGCGGAAAAGAACCGCCGTGTTCCTCAATATAATCATATGCAGCATTCACCGTTGCAAATGTCATTGCTGCATTAAACTTTGAAGTTACTTCGCCGTTCTTGCTAACATAATATTGTTTAGTAGAAATAACAAAACTTTTTTTCTTTGAGTTACCGTATTGAAACACGACATGATCCGGGTGAATACTGACATATTTCTGCGCCTCTGATTGTTTCATATGAGTAGCGGCAGAAGGGCTATCATATAAATTGCCATACCCCTGAACGAATTTAATCTCATTTGATATGCGGAAAATTGCCGACATGATTAACCTCCTTTAATAAATTATATATCAGACAATTATGAATTATTTTTCAGTTCCTCATCAACCATATTGGATAATCTTTTGTATCCATCAGTAGAATAGAGTATAGCAAATCCTTTATTCACATTTTTATAATTGGTTTCTTTCTTCGTTGTGCTTACAATGTATTCCAGATTTTCATGTGAATTAAATAACTTATATAGCTTAACAATGTCATAGGTGTTTGCCACCTTTTTCCCGGCAAGACGGGCGGCAAGTTCCTTAATCAGTTCCGGGCATTTCATTGCATCAACCGAATTAAAATCACGCTCAGGGTTGTCGATTGCAAACATTGCCATCAGATGTTGGATAGCCTGTCGGAAGTAATCCATCAAAACGTCGCTATTAGAAATCAGACGAATTGCAGAAATGTTTTTGTTCTTACCTTTAAGAGTATATATATTAATGCCGGAGATTTTCTTCATTGTGTCATATACTTTATTGTATGCGTCCTGATGTGCAAGTCCCGACAATGATGAAAGGCCGCGCACCTTGGCGTTGGCTCTTTCGCGCCAAATATATTTTTCCTGGTCTGATAATTTGGTGATGAACTTAAATCCGCCGACATATCCGTCAATAACATTGTTTTGCTGATTAGCAGCTAGATCAGCTATGTTAGAGTCGATGCTGTTGATAGCCGAATTAACAGAATTGATAACTGTACCAATAGTGGAGAGAGAATTTTCCAGATCACCAATAGAGGTAATTGCGCCATCAACCTGGGCAGATGTTGCACCGCTTGTTTTAATAGAAGCTATATCAACGCCCATGTTAGAAACGTTACTTGAAATACTGCTAAGAATATTGGTCTGTTCTTTCAGCGACGATGAAATAGTGTCAAGCTTATTCTCAAAATTCTTCTTAAATTCAACGAGAGAATTAGTAAGCTGATAATTAATAACATTAATATATCTGGCGACTTCTTCGTTGGTCAGAGGAGTAGTTGTATCCATAGTATAAATATCCTTTCATGTTTAATAAATTAGAAATCAACAATCACATCATCATCTACAACGGCAAGATCAGTGACACTGGCTTTCTTGATAACACGATCCAGTGAGTCAATCATAGATTTGCAAGTGTGGAAAAGACGCTGATACAGAATATTGTTAGTTGCGCACTGGGTGATAGCATCGCCGTTCTCAATGGGGGCAATTACGGTATTCTGAAATTCCACACATTGCTTGCAGAAATTAAATATTACATCGGAGTCAACACAATCATTATAATTTGGCTGCGCTTCTTTGCGGTAAGATTCCATCTGAAGCTGTAATTTATCCCGTTCACCTTTGAGGGATTGTATATCAGATTGTTTCGACAGAAGATCAGTCTGTAATACCTCAACCTGTTTCTTCAATTCTGCAACGGTCTCATGTGCTGAATTAATAGCCTCATTTAACTTAACTTCATTATTATTATTATTAAACTCGGCAATGGCAGCTTTAATGCCGTCGATTTCGTCAGCATCTAATTGTTCTATGGTAACTGGGGCGTTTAATCGTGCCGCAAGTGTTTTATTTTCGTTTTTTAGTTTATTTATTTTTTTAGAATAATCTTCGAGTTTCTTTTGTGTTTCTTCTTGGGTAGGATTTTCAAGCTGCTTTTTAATTATGTTATACGCCTTATTAGTAGAGATTAATCTATTGTTCCAGTCGGCATATTCTCCGGGAGAGAGGAGATCTTTATGCTCGACAATATATTTATTCTTGCGGTAAGTATCAAATGATATACCAATTTTCTTCGCAACAATTTGTCTCGTTTCACCACCCTCCGAAGAATTCTTCGTAGGGTCTGCCTTGCCAGATTTCATTCTTTCATCAGCCTTGATGCTTTCAATTCGTTCCAGTTCTATGCCAGCGTTAACAAGCTCTTCCATAGAAAAATCTTGACGATTTACATTCTCACAAATTTCAACAGATATATTATGTTCTTTGTCTAATGTATTAATGATAATTGCATCAACATCAGACCATCCAAGAAGTTTACAAGCTTCTAATCGACGTTCACCAGCAAGAAGTTCGTTGTTTTCGTTAATAATAATAGGAGAGAGTAGACCGAGAATTTTTATATTTTCCGCCAAAGATTTTATGTCACCTAGATTTTTTCTGATTCTGTTTTTTATACATACATCTTGTATAGAGATTCTTTTATACTGCATATATCCCCCTATTAAAATGTAATATCTAAATCTTCCATTGCCTTGTCAATACAGTAATTATTTCTATTAATTATATAATATTCAAATTCTTTTAAAATGTTTTCAAATGATTTTGTTGTATAGTTTTCTTTTAGCCATTCTGAAAGATGAGATAATTCTTCTTCATTTTCTAGATTCTTTTTATTAACAGAAGAAATATATTTATGTATAATACTATGACAGTTTGGGCATAATATCATTAGGTTATTATTATCAGAATCTCCCCATTCTTCAAGAGGAACTCTAAAATGTATATGCAAAATATCTTCACATGTATTTCCGCAGATATGACAGATTCGTCCATGCTTATTCAAAATTTCTGATCTGCAATTTTCAACTATATTTTTATGTTTTGCGCAGTATAATTCTTTGATAATTTTTATTCTATTATTTATTGCACTCTGATATTCCGCAATTGCTCTTATACATCTTCCAATTTTAACAGGAGATGACAATCTTGTTTTCAATCTTATATGATTTATATTGCTTATCACATATGCATATGTAAAATCACTATCGTATTTGTCATTGCTTTTACATTCTGTCATTATCTCCGTAATACCAAGTTCTTTACATGCCCGGACTCTCTGATGCCCAGATATTATCATCTTGTTCTGATTAATAATAACTGGCTCAATTACGCCAGATGTCTGAATAGAACGAAGAAATTCATCCCAGGCTTCTCCGGCAATGTCATCAAAATAATAATCATTCTGCGGATGAGGCGTGAGATCGGCTACTGGTAATAGTTGCATTGAATATCTCCTTTCGTGGTGATGCGTGGCAGTGCGTGGTGTGTTTAATAATTTATATATTATGGATAATAAACGATGTTTTGATTTTTGTCAACAGCAAAAATCGTCTTAATAATTTCTTAAGAATTAGATATTTTTTCTATCCAATCAATAAGCAATTTTCTCATTCTGCTGCTAGGTATATAAATCCAGATTGGATTACCATCACGAATTGCCGAACGCCA
>Ga0256407_10004641_pt1 | contig 22728 bp, 15 predicted proteins | sample RumenRJG_04DNA_FD_193489 | JGI IMG/M metagenome (GOLD analysis project Ga0256407, IMG submission 193489) | Bovine rumen microbial communities from Lethbridge, Alberta, Canada - RJG_04 | ecosystem: Host-associated > Mammals > Digestive system > Stomach > Rumen | place: Canada: Alberta... | reverse complement strand
GACTCACCGCCGACCTCGAAGGAATCACCGTCGATCCTGTCCCTCCGAGAAACTCTAGGCTCGGCGACGGATACCTCTGCTACGTCGAAGGCATGGGCGCGCCGATTAGTAGACTTTATCCCAGCGGATATAACTCGACTCCACAGATTTTTTCAACCTCCAGCATAGCGCTCGACCCTGAACGTTACCAGAAGTACCATATCATCGAGGGTTCCGCCGATACCAGCGACTGGGTTGATTCCACCGTCGGCGATACCGACGATATTCTCTCGTTTACGGCGCGTGCGCCAGTTGATAAACCATTCCGTGGGCGTTACATTCGTCCCAGGTATAATCCTGATGGGACGATTTACAGCGGCGAGCAGGATACGTTCGAGTCTGAATTTGCCGAAGTTATCTGGTTCGTACGCGGAACAACGCTCTATCGTCGAGTTTTGCCGATTCTTTCAAATGAACGCCTTCAGGAAAGCCTTAACGCGTTCGAGTTAGCAGCGCAGGGCGGGGCTGATGGGAACGATAACAACTCGATTATTGCAAGTATCCATGACATTTATACCGAAGTCCAAGCGGCGAGTCTTAGATATGGTAGCGGTTTCTTTCGCTATTATGACGTTTCCGTCCACATGGATTCCTCGGGAAATCTGGTCGCTAATACCCTCGGTGATTTAACAAACCGCTCAAACCGTTACGGTTATTGGAGTTCTCCTTTTGCGCTCGGCACGGTCTCAATTCCTATGCACGGAAATCTCGGGGCTTGGTATTGGCTTCGTATGCCGACGTTGCAGGAATGTGCGAGTAGTTATTTCTGTGCAGGCGCACCTTTTGGCGACGCTCGTTACGCGAAGTTCTATAACCCTTTAAATCCGTTTAAATTCACTACTAATGAAGAGCCAGCGAAATACCAAGGCGTCATACAGACTTTAAATTACACCCAAGATGCTTCTGATGAAAGCCCACTTCCTGCTGGAGATCACACAGCAGCAGATCTCCCTCTTAACAACGCCACGCCTTTTATCGATTTCTGGGACAGCGCCAACATCTGGAAAGAGGTTGATTACGAAAAGGGTGATCTTTCAAACTATGTAGACGACAATAATGTTTTCAACCAAGACGTTATGCTCACGAACGTGTTAAGTTTTAACGTCAAAGCGTGGGATCCCGACGTCAACGACTATATCGATCTCGGGTACAATCTCAGCGACCCGACCGCAAATCACGCCAATCCTCACGACCTTTGTTCCGGAGGATACTACCTCGGCAGTCTCGTTTCTTCCAATAATGGGAATCCCCTCACATACGTTCCCATGCCGTGCGTTTACGACACGTGGAGCGAACAATATCAGCGCGATCTGTACCTCTATGATCAAACGAATCTCGCCGCCAACTCGTCTTACGTCCCCTACGCCAATCAAGACGGATCTATCGCCGACGTCTCTCTCGACGGCAAGATAACCTCGGCGCAGCTTAAGGACTATCCGCCGCCGTACGACGTGCCGCTCAAGAGTCTCCAGATCGAAATCCGCGTTTTCGACCCGCGCAGTAAGCAGATTCGCAACGTGAATTTCGTCGTCGACCTTACGAAATAACGACTCGCGCAAAATCGAAGCCCTTTTAAAACGACGCCCGTCCCTTCGGAAAACAAACGCCGACGGGGCGGGCGGTTTTTTGTCTGGTTTTGTCGGCGCTACGGGGCGAATGGCGCGCCAAACGGCGTACTGAAAAGGCGCGCCGAATTTAGAAAACGCCGAAGCGCGTTGACTTACTAGGACGATTGAGCGATAATACGACGTCAGTTTAGCCTGTCCGTAAAGCAACGTAAACGATTCGGAGGCAAAGCGTGGGGACAGACCGGGTAAATATAGGCAAAGAAACCGAGCAAATCGAGTTTAAAAAGAGTACCGCCGAACTCAAGGGCGGCGTTATTTCTATCGCGGCGATTCTTAATAAGCACGGTTCGGGCGATCTCTATTTCGGCGTCAAGAACGACGGCGAAGTCATTGGTCAGACGGTCAACGGATCGACGCTCCGAGACGTAAGCCAAGCGATACGAACGAATATCAGACCCGAAATCTACCCGGTCGTCGAGGAGCTGACGTACGGGGATCGAACCGTCGTCCACGTTCGTTTTGAAGGGTCCCGTCGTCCGTATCTCGCCTATCGACTGCCCTATATCCGCGTCGCGGACGAAGACGTCGCGATGGATCAAGGCTCCTATGACGAGGCGCTTCATAATCGAGAAAACAAAACGTCGTCTTGGGAAACGCAGTTCTCCCGATACGGCGTTTCCGACGTCGACGTCGAAGTCTTTGAGGAGTTTCTAGAAAAGGCGCGGGAAGCCGGACGGTTGACCGTTCCGCAGAGGATTACGCGTAAGAGTATCAAAGAGACGCTTGAGAAGTTGGAACTCGCCGAGGGAGATCGACTGCTGAACGCGGGCGCGGCGTTATTCGTCGATTGCGGAATCAACGAGCTCCAAATGGCGAAGTTTGCGTCGGACAAACGACTGACGTTTACCGATATCAGGCGTTACACAGGGTCAATTGTCGCCCTCGCCGACAGGGCCGTTCAATATATCGTCGACGCGATGGACTGGCGCGTCGAGTTCGACGGAAGCTTAGAGCGTAAAGAAATACCCGAAGTCCCGGTCGACGCGGTTCGCGAAGCGGTGATTAACGCGTTCGCCCATCGGATTATCGAATCGCGAGAAAGCGTCGAGGCTGCGATCTACAAAAGTTACATTGACGTCTACAGCCCCGGTCCTTTTCCGGAATACGTCGCGCCCGAGCAGTTCGTCAACGAGTCGCGCAAACCGATCCGTCGCAATCCTTTGATCGCCAAAACCCTCTACTACTCAAAGGACATGGAAAACTTTGCGACGGGTCTGAAAAGGATTTACGAATCCTGTCAAACCGCCGGAGTTAAGGTCGAATTCCTCCGAGACGGATATGGCTTTACCGTCCGATTTCATCGACATTGCGGAGATGGTTGGGATTCCATTAATTCTCAGAGTGCCATTCAGAGTGCCAATGGCACTCTGAATGGCACTCTGAATGGCGCTCCAAATGCCCCTCAAAAAATCCCTAGCAATCTATGTGAGCGACTTCGATCGATAATCGCGCAAAATCCGAAAATAACCAGAGATCAAATGGCTGAAACATTGGGGGTCGGCAAGAGGACGATCCAACGACTCTTAAACGCCATGCCAGACGTTCATTTTACCGGCGGCGGTCGAAGAGGACGATGGATCGTCGATTCAGACTCTCCGTCAGAATAACGAGGCGTTATATGAACATGAGAACAACGTTAATCACCGCGATGATCGCGACGGTCGCCGTCGCGGTCGCGCAAAATCTTTGGGGCGCCGACGCGACGGATTCGACGCCGTCTCCCTATCGCGTCGTATGGGACTCACCTTCGGAAGATTGGGGCGGCTCCATGCCGCTCGGCAACGGCGAGGTCACGGTCAACGCGTGGTTCGACGCCAACGGCCGCGCCCGGCTCCTCTTCGCGCGAACCGACTCGTGGGACGACTACGGGACGCTCGCCAAAGTCGGCGCCGTCGAAATCGCGACGCTCGGCGACGCCCCCGCGCCGGAGACGACGACGCCGTTCCGTCAGGAGCTCGACGCGGAAAAGGGCGTCGTTTCGGTCGTCTACGGCCCTCAAGGGCGCGAGACGCGCGTCCTCCTTTGGGTTGACGCGGAACGCCCGAACGTCGTTCTAGAAATTGAAAGCGACCTTGAAATCGCGCCCGTCGCCTCTGCGACGCTCCTCAGAACGCAGGGCGAGACGCTCGTCGATCCCCTCGTGAGCGGTCCTTGGCACACTCCGGACGGTTCGGAACGCGTCGTCGTTCAAAACGACGTCGTCGTAACGAGCGAGTCGTTCAAAGAACGCGACCGCGTCGGTTATTATCACCGCAATATCAAAACGAAATACTACGACGAAATCGCCAAAGCCCAAGGACTCGACGATATTCCCGGATACGCGCCCGACCCCTACGTCAATCGGACGTTCGGAATTCTCATGCGAGGGGACGACGCGCGGCAACTCGACGAAACGACGCTTCAAGGCGCGGCGGGTCGCTCGCGGCGTTTTGAAATCGCCGTTCATACCGCTCAGACGCCGACCCTAGACGAATGGCTCGAAGAGATCGAGAAGATCGCGGACGACGCCGATTCCGTCCCGATTCAGGAACGACGCGAAGCGACGGAACGATACTGGCGCGACTTCGCCGATCGCAGCTGGGTCCGCTTCTCCCCCAACCTGTCGGCGCTCGCCGACATGGACGACGCCGGGCGCGCCGCCGTCGCCGCCGAGACCTTCGACGTCTCGCGCGCCTACGCGCTCCAGCGTTACGTCAACGCGTGCCATGGACGCGGAAACTATCCGATCAAGTTCAACGGCGGACTCTTTACCCACGAGCGCCCGGGCGCACCCGGGAGTCACGACTATCGCCGATGGGGACCGGGATACTGGTGGCAGAACACCCGGCTCCCCTACTACTCGATGTTCAATTCGGGCGACTTCGAGCTGATGAAGACGCTCTTCGACCGATATTGCGCGATCGTTCCGATCTGCGAAGCCCGGGCAAAGAAATATCTCAACTGCGAAGGCGCGTATTTCCCCGAATGCATCTACATGGACGGCGCGGTCTTCCCCGAGACTTACGGCCGCCAGCCGTGGAACGAACGCGACGACAAATTGCAGACAAGCGGGTGCCATAAGCGAGAATGGGTCGGAGGGCTGGAGCTTGCTTTTATGGCGATTCGATATTACGAGTTCACGGAGGACGAAGCGTTCCTGCGCGAAAAAGCGGTCCCCACCGCGAACGCGATTTTGAAATTCTTCGACTCCTACTACAAAACAGATCCGGCGACGGGCAAATTGAAAATGACGCCCGCGCAGGCGCTCGAAACATGGTGGGACTGCGACGATCCGGCGCCGGAAGTCGCGGGAATCCGCGCCGTAACGGAGCGGCTTCTCGCGCTCCCGGAGACGCTAACGAGAGCCGAAGACCGCGCGTTCTGGTCCGCGCTCCTCGCCAAGGCGCCCGAGGTTCCCGTTCGGCATGACGACGCGTCCGGACTCGACGCGCTCGCCCCCGCGGCTCGATTCGACCTCAAGCGCAACGTCGAGAACCCGGAACTGTACCCCGTCTTCCCGTTCCGGCTCTATTCCTTTGAAAAGCCGAACGCCGAACTGGCGCGAAACGCGTACAAACTCCGCCTCGACCGCCATTCGTCCGGCTGGGGACAGGACGACCTCTTCTGCTCCTACCTCGGCGACGCGGAAGGCGCGCGAGCAAATCTCGTCGTTCGCGCTAGAAATACCGCCGCCTCGGAACGCTTCCCCGTCTTCTGGGGCCCGAACTTCGACTGGATTCCCGACCAAGACAACGGGGGCGTCCTTAACGCCGCCGTCCAAAGTCTCGCGCTCCAGACCGACGGCGACCGCATTTTCGTCGCGCCCGCGCTCCCGAAGACGTGGAACGTCGAGTTCAAACTCTTCGCCGCGAAAAACACGACCGTCCAAGGCGAAGTTCGCGACGGCAAAGTCGCGACGCTGACCGTCGATCCGACCGAGCGCGCGAAAGACGTCGAAATCCGCCTGCCCTGACGGCAAAGTTCTTTCCTTTCAAGGACAAAACAACGCGTTCAGCAACGCCTCCGAACAGGCGTTGCCGAACGCGCAAGCGACTTTTGACGGCGGCGCGATTAATTGACGTTCTAACGAGACATGCTGGAACCGAAATCGGTTAACCCTGACGGAGTCCACGAGGGCTTTGTCTCGCCCTTTTTGAGCGGAATACAAGCTACGGAGATTACCGTATCCTTTGTTTCCGTCAGATGGATCGCAAGCTTTCTGTATTCGCTGTTATTCGCCTGATTGGATACGACGGGGGTCGTCGGAAGCGGTTCGGCTTTCATCGCCGTCAATCTGGCGCCCTCGCTTAGAAGTCCCACCCATAATCTGTCTGATCCAACGGTAACGACGGCGCTCGCGCCGTCGGGAGCGACGCTAATCTGTCCCTTTGTGTGAGCAAACCAATATATCTCGCCTGGGGCTTCAAGAGAAATCTCGTCTTGAACGATCACGCATTCTTTCTCTTTAATCGTTTTAAGACCGCGAACGACTCTTTTGGCGCCGCTCGCCTTGTACGCGTCGGTCAAATCGACGACAGCGTAGGCTTCCTTTCCCGATTGGAAATCGGTTATGAGGCATTCCGCGCCTTCGCTCTGATCAAGTTCTTCGGACGGGTTGATCGCAAGCGTATTGTGACCTTCGGCCCTGATGCGGTAAGCATGCCGACGGTTTTTAAGCTCATAATTCTCATTTCCAAGGTCCGTGAAGAATCTGGCTCCGTTCGACTCAATATAGAACGAACCCAGATCATAGTGGCCGTGGTACTTATATTCGTTGATTCCGGCGTGAAGCGCCGCGACGAGTCCGCTTTCGTCCCATGTATTTCTGAAGCTCGCGTTGGACGAACCGACGGCGCCCCAGTCGGTAGGGCTGGCGTTTTGCGAACCGGCGTCGCCATTCTCGTCGATCCACAAAACGTCGAGATAATTGAACGGGGCGGTCGTTATCTTTTTAAGACGGACGGAAGATATATCGCGCGACTTAAAATTCTCGCCGAGCCACAGAAAGACGGACCAGCCCGTGTCGCGACTGTCGCGGTCGTCGCCGAAACTGAAAGATTTCGGCGTGTTAGAGCTCATATAGCGGACAAAATCGACGGATTTGCGAAGCCCCTCGTAATCGGCGAGACCATAGTCCGTCCCCGTCGCGCTTTTCAACGAGGAAGAATGAAGACCGAGGTAATAGGTAGCGTAATCCCAATAACCGAGTCCTTCGGCGTATGTTCCGTCTATGACGCTATATGCGCGGCGAACGAAAGAATACGCCTCCTTATAGCCATAGTCGAGAACCTTGGAAGAAATCTCCCTTGCGTCGGCTTCGTCTCCTATCGCCAGCGCCGCCATGTTCGCGCTTCCGGCGCATACGAGCTTCCAGTTGTCCCCCTTGGGATCCTGATACCACCGATAAGTACGCCTGCGGTCGGGCTTGTCCTCATAATCCTCCATGACCTGGTTAAGACCTTTTTCGATCAGGGTTTCTTTAACGAACGCCCTCTGCTCGTCGTTCATCCAGTTATAGAGCCAGTCGTAACCGATCGCGAAAGCCGTACACATCTCGGCGGCGTCGAGGAAATGATACGGATTCCAATCAGGGAAATTGGCGGCCGCTTCAAGCTCTTTATAGGCGCGTTCGGCATATTTCTCAGCGCCGAAGATATTGTACGCCAAAGCAAGAGCGGCGACGCGTCTCTGCACGCTTTTCGACGTTTCAAGAAACCTTAAGTTATCGGTGATCTTATATTCGTTGACTTTTAAACCGAGCTTGCCGTCCGCTTCTTTTTTGAGTTTCCCGAGAAGGATCGCCGTCGTCGAACCGTCTCCTAGACGCGACCTCAGTTTGGCGAACTTATCCTCGGTCATGACGATCCTCGGATGAGTCTTCGCTCCATGCTTTTTGATCATATCGTCGACAACGCGATCGCCGTCGATAAAGGCGCCGTAACTATTCGCTTCTGAATCAGCCGGTTCTGAAGAAGTCGCAAAAACCAAACCCGGCGTGACGCCAATCGCCAAGACCAACGCGATCAGAATACTTAACGATCGTTTTTCCATAGAGGCGTCTTTCATACCAACATTATTATCATAAACGTCGTTGAAATATCGTCTTGAAACGGCCGACGCCTTTGTATATAGCGCGGAAAATCCCCTGACGACGTCGATTAAGAACAATTATTTCCGTCGTTTGTTTTAAAATCGTGCGAATTTAACGCTCGAAAATACGTGGAATTTTTATGTCTTTATTGTTGATTCAGTATAACTTAGACTTCTTGTTTATCAAGTAAAACATCCTGAACCTAAATTTCTGACGTCCTCATTTCTTGACTGGCACATCCGTCGAAAAACACGGGTTGAAATCGTCGAAAAACATGGGTTGAAATCGTCGAAAAACCCCCAATGTGATTGTCGAGGGCGCTCGATCATTTTATTCTAAGCGTTGCGTAGTCGCAATTTCGGCAAAGAGTCGCTCCCGTTCTTGGAACGTCGGCGTTCTGCTACAAAAATCGCGACGTCTTTTCGAAGACGCCTCTTGCAAGTCTGTTAAATCTTTTGTCGCGGCGCTACAATAATGAAAATGGACGACGCGTCCTTCTTACCCGTTCATCTTAGGAGCAACTTGCTATGACGAATCGACTCGCTTCCCGTCGCGACTTCCTGAAAATCGGCGCAGGCGCCGCTTCCGCTTTCGTGATCGCTCAAACGCCCCGCGTTCTGCTCGCGGACGACGCGCCAGACGCGCCGCCTTGCGTCTTGCGCGTCGTCGTTACGAGCGACGTTCACTTTAACGGTTCGCCCGACGCGAAGGAAGTCGGACGGTTCCGCCGCGTCATGCGCTTCTCCTACGATTACGCCGCCAAACAGAAATACGACCGACTCGACGCGCTCATGGTCGTCGGCGACATGTCCAATCACGGGATCGAATCGGAGTTGTCCCTCTTTAAGAAAACGATGGACGAGGAGGTTCGCGGCGATACGAAGACGCTCCTCTGCATGGGAAACCACGAATTCTACGGAGGCAATCAGGCGTTCTGGAAAAAGACCTTCGGCGTCGAGCCGAACGCGCGCTATCAGGTCAACGGTTATCAGTTTATCGCGATTTCCCCCGAAAAAGGCACGATGGCGGACGGCGACTATATGTACGCGCTCGAATGGTTCCAGCGCGAACTCGAAGAGGCCGTCGCCGCCGATCCGGAAAAGCCCGTCTTCGTCTTCCAGCATTATCCCGTCACCCCGACCGTCTACGGCGGCCGCGGACTCGACGACTGGGGCGCCGAAGACCTCTTCGACACGTTGCAGAAATACCCGACCGTCGTCAACTTTTCCGGGCACACGCACTATCCGTTGACCGACCCGCGCGTCGCGTGGCAGGGCAACTTCTCCGCGTTCGGCACGAGCACGCTCAGTTATATCTGCCATGGCGGCGAAGGCGATCGGTATGAAAAATACCCCGCCGACTCGGGCAACTACGCCGAATTCTATATCATGGAAGTCTACGCCGACAATTCGACGCGGCTCCTTCCCTGCAACGCTTCAAAAGACCCGGAGTTCTACGAATTCGCCTACCTCGTCTCGAAGCCCGGCGACGTCGACTCGTATCAATATTCCGACGCGCGATATTTCAAGTCCGCGCGCCCCGAATGGTCCGACGGGGCGTCGCTCGTCCTTCAGGAAACGACCGAATCGGGCGCAAACGTCGAAATTCCCCAGGCGACCTGTCCCGACGTCGTCCACTCCTACCGTTTCGATCTCGAACGCGCCGACGCCGCGGGAAACTGGGTCCCCGAGCCGCCGCAGTTCTTCTGGGCGCATTATTACGATCGCCCCGTTCCAAAGACGATCGTCGCCAATCTCGACGGTCTCGACTCGAATACGAAGTATCGCGCCGCCGTCTACGCGCTCAACCCGTTCATGCGCCAGAGCGAAGCCGCGCTGCGCGTCGAGTTTACGACGAAAGCCGACCCCGACGACTCCGCCGACCGCCGCGCCGAACGTCCTGACGCGAACCTGATCGACGTCCGCGTCGTCGACGGGAAACTCGTCAACGCGCCGGTCAATAATCGCGAGAAGCAGATTCCTTGCGAAATTCGCGGCGCGGTCGGAATCGTCGACGACGCCGAGCTTGGGACGAAGGTCGCGCGCTTCGACGGCAAGTCGGGGAACTTCGTGAAACTCCCCTGCTCCGCCGAAGACTATCGGCGCCTGCGCCGCGCGACGATCGCCGCGAAGTTCCGCGTCGACGCCTCGCGCAAGGCGGGAGTCGGCGCCGTCTTCGGCAACACGGAGCAGCGCGGAATCGAACTGAGCGTCAATTACGACGAGAAGAAACTCAAATTCTGGGCTTCGATTGGAAAACGCGCCTATACGATCGTCGAAGCGCCGATCGAACCCGGCCGCTGGATCGACGCCTACGGCGTCTTCGACGGGAAATTCCAGATACTCTATATCGACGGGAAAGAAATCGCGCGCCTTAACGTCGTCGGCTCGCTCACTCATCCGACGCAGGAGGTCGTCCAAGCGTTCTGCGTCGGTTCCGATATCGCGCCGGGCGGCGGCGGCTCCGACTTCTTCACAGGCGAAATCGCCCGCGCGAAACTCTACAACTGGGCGCTGACGCCGGAGCAAATCGCGGCGCTGCGGGAACCTCGCCGCTGAGCCGCCCAACGGACGCCGAGGACGAGCGTCGAGAAACGCCGTCCGACAGCGCGAATATTAAACCCGCCTTCGGCTGGACGCCGACGTAAAAAATCCCGAAGAGCCGTCCAAACTGACGACTCTTCGGGATTCGTTTTTTCAAGTTCCTCAAACGGGAACAAAAGCCTTTTTCAGCAAACGGCGAAAATGCGCCCAAGAACGCTGAAATCTTCGTCTTGGCTGAGCAGACAAGCGCGACGCGCGCGTTCAAGGGGAGAGAGAGACGAATCTATCTTGCTCTCGACATGACGGCGAGAAACGACCGCTTCCGCTTTCTTAACGGACGTGACATTCTTTTCGGCGTTGTTGATCGTCGCGCTCATGGAACTATCCTCAAAAAATCTAACATGGTAAAAGCAATCGCGAATCATAGAACGAGAAGCGCTCAAGCCTCGTCCAAGACGGCGCAATCGCCAGACGATTTGGTCATATTTTCGACCGTAAAAGGCAATTAGGTTAGAAAACCTTCGCGTCTTTTGACATATTTTAACAAAAGAGCGCGCACAACCCGCGCAATTTGCCAAAACTATAGACGCAGATTTTCCATCTTTTTCGTCTTACCTATTTTGACAAAGCAACCGCCTTTGTCAATCGTCTATCGATTTTTTAAGGTTCCTTTTTTATTTATCCTTTCCAGTTTTATCAAATTTAAGGACAAAATCGACAATTGGGGTCGGATCGGGGAGCGAATGAGGATGGTGATCTTGACCGGGCTTGAGAATTAACTCAATCGGACCGCCGCAAGATTCGTAGAGTTCTTTAAAGGGTTTCCAGTTTTCGTCGCCGGGGACGACCGAATCGGCGTCGCCGCAGACGAGGAGGATTCCGACTCCATGATCGGCGAGCTTTTGGCACCCTTCCTTGTTGTCTTTCGGGTTGAGCTTATAGGCGAGCGCCTCCTCTTCCGTGAGTTCGTAGTTCTGAAGAACGGCGTTCCAGTCGGAATCGCTGCGCTTTCCCTTCATGAAGCCGCCGGGCCAGCTCTTGAAATCGAGAACGGGGTTGTCGATGTAGATCGACGCGACTTCGTCCGGGTATTGGAACGCCCAGTTCGTCGTGTAGAGACCGCCGCGACTCATCCCTTCGAGATTCGCGGTCTTGGAGAGTTTCAGCTCTTTTCGGAGCCAAAGGTAATACTTCTGCCAAAGCGCGACCGATTTCGGGGAACCCATGAGCGGCGCCGAGTCGACGTACGCGACCGTATAGCCGCGTTCAAGCATCGCGCGGTCGAACTGCGGTTCGTGTCCAAAGAATCGGGCGCGCCAAATCCACGGATTTCCGGGCGCCTTCTCCTTCGGGAAGACGACTTTCGCGTCGCGCCCGTCGAATTTGAAGTTATGAATCTCGTAGCCGAACCAATCGCCGACCTGACCGGGCCAGTCTGTTTTCGGGGCGTCGTCGGCGTCCTGCGCGACGGCAAAAGACGCGGTCAGCGTTAGCGTCGCCGCGACGATAAGCGAAAGGAACGCGATGCGTTTCATCTACTGTTCTCCTTGAATTCGGTTTTCTGACGCGCGCACACGCGCAAAAGAGAAGCCCGTTCCCCTCTCGGATATCGCGCGCGATCCCTCGGGAAACGGACTTCTTTTGAATTTACGGGACTCGCCGATTCAGCGAACCCCACGTCGGATTAGACCGCGTCTGCGGATCACTTTTCCGCCGGAATTTCCTTGACGAGACCGAAGTCGATGTACTGGCCGCCCTCTGTCTGATGGCAATGGACGGCGACGACGTTCTTACCGATCTTCAGCGCCTTGGCGAGCGCGTCCGTGTCGATCGGGCTGTAGTAATACTGGCTGTAACCCTTGAAGGTCCCGATCAGGACGCCGTTGATATAGACTTCCGCGTCTTCGTCGTGATAGAGGTAAGCGAGCATGTCGTTAGGATTGGCGGTATCGTCGGCGGTCAGTTCAACGGCGCGACGGATCCAAATATCAGCCGTGTCCCACGTCGTGCGGACGTTGGCGCCGGGCGTGCCCGCCGTGCCAAAGCCGCCTTCGCCTTCCTTCCAAGAAGCGTCGTCGAAGTCGGCGGCGTTCCAGTTATCGGCGGGCTTGTCGAAGGTATACTTCCACGTCTTGGCTTCGTTCTTGGAGCAACCGATAACGATCTTCGTCTGGACGGCGGGACCGCGCAGTTTCTCGTTCGAAGCGCGCATCTTGTCCGCCGGATACTTGACCACTTCACGGTCGTAGGACATGAAGCCGTTGACTTCGATCTCAACGTCGGTCGTCTGCGTGTAGACGGCGGCGGAGAGTCCCTTCGCGATCAGCGGACGCATCGCGTAGTTCAGCGCGTTGTAGCGATTGAAGAGCGCGTTCTGGTCGGCAAACGTGACGTAGCCCCAGTTCTTGCCGTCTTCCTTCCAGGAGTGACCCTTGACGGGGAGTCCGAGTCCGCCGTATTCGCCGAGGACGGTCGCGCGGTTCTCTTCGGTCGGGAACATTCCGGGACCGGGATAGTTGTGCATATCGTGAACGTCCCGCAGGCGCGATCGGTCCAGCCGGAAGCGCAGTCGACGAGGCGCGTAGGATCGAGCTTCTTGCAAAGATCGACGATGCGCGGCGTGTCAAACTGCCCCCAACCTTCGTTGAAGGGAACCCACATCACGATGCAGGGGAAGAAGTCGAGCGCGTCGAACATCTGACGAAGCTCGATTTCATAGTACGCGACCGATTCCGGCGAGCGGTCCGCGTCAGGCGCGTTGCCGCTGATGTAGTGCGCCGTGTCGCCGCTGGGCATATCCTGCCAGACGAGCATGCCCATCTTGTCGCAAGCGTAGTAGTAACGCGCGGGCTCGACTTTGATGTGCTTGCGGAGCATATTGAAACCGAAGGACTTGAGGACTTGAAGGTCGTAGACCATGCCCTCTTCGGTCGGCGGCGTGTAGAGACCGTCCGGCCACCAGCCTTGATCGAGCGGACCGTGCTGGAAGACGAACTCGTTGTTGAGCATCATGCGGGTAATACCGTCCTTGTCCTTGCCAAGGGACGTCTTACGCATCGCGTAGTAGGAGCCGACCTTGTCGATCGTCGCGCCGTCCTTGTCGAGAAGGGAAACGGAGAAGTCGTGGAGCGTCGGGCTGTCGGGAGTCCAGAGCGCGGGGTTCCCTTTGATCGTGACGGAAGCTTTGCCGGAGACGACCTTCGCCTTCTGGCTATTGACGACGACGAACATGCCTTCGGCGTTCTCGGCGTCGACGTCAATCCGGACGGTCATGTCGTCGATATCGGCGATCGGGCGAACCTTCGTAATGTGCGCCTTCGGAACCGCTTCAAGCCAAACGGTCTGCCAGATACCCGTGACCGGCGTGTACCAAATTCCGTGCGGGTTGTTGAGCTGCTTGCCAATGCCCTGGACGCCTTCGTTCGTCGGGTCCCAGACCTTGACGACGAGTTCCTGCTTGCCTTCCGCCTTGACGGCGCGGGTCAGATCGACCGTGAAGGGGCAGTATCCGCCTTGGTGGCTGCCGACCTTGACGTCGTTAAGGAAGACGTCGGCGCGCCAATCGACGGCGCCAAACTGCAGAAGAATCTGCTTGCCGGCCCAATCGGCGGGAATATCGAACGTCGTCTTATACCACAGGTTGTTCTTCGCGCCGACGGACTTCGCAACGCCGGAAAGCGCGGATTCCGCGCAGAACGGGACGAGAATCTGTCCCTGAGCCGCTTCGAACTTTTCGCCGATCGGCAGGATCGCGTAGTCCCAAAGACCGTTGAGATTGACCCAGTTGTTTTCACGAGTCATCTGGGGACGCGGATACTCGGGCAGAGGTTGATCCGCTTTAACGTCCTTAGCGAACTTGGAGAGAAGGATTCCTTCCGCGGGCTTCCACTCGGCGGCGGAAGCGGACGAAAGGGCGCACCACGCGACGGCGACGCCGACGAGAAGAGCGACGGATCGGAGCATGAACGATTTATTCATCGATCGCCTTTCAGTAGAGGGGGGGGGAAGAGCGCGCCGCGCCGACGACGATCCTCGGCGTGACGACGACTCACAGTTAAATCATTGTCTATATTTTGCTACGGCGGCGCGCGAAACAAACGTCCTTGAAACCGCCGATCGTTTATTAAGTTTAGAGCGCAAACCCACAAAACTCGCGATTTGCGACGCGTTTCTTAACTCGCGTTCCAGTCTTAACATTTCGCGTTTAAACGAGCGCTCCTCGCTCTATTGTAAACGAAATCAAAATCGTCGCAATGACGGCGCGAGGCGTATTCTGCGAAAGAGTCGAAAACGAAAAAGAGGGGCGCCCGGTTTCGAGCGTCCCTCCGCCAATTATGTCATCGCCATCCGCAGGCGTCGCGAACGTTTTTCATCGCCTCGAGAACGTCGTTCCAGGTCTGCGGATTCGTCATCGCGCTGTTCGGGAACATGCAGCCGTCCCAGCAGAGGTGGTTGAAGCGACGCGTCGGCTTACCGTCTTCCATGAGCCAGAATTTCGCGTATTTCGTAATATCGAGCTTGCCGTTCGGGTCCTTCGGCAGGCAGTGGCGTCCCGTCTTATCGTGGGCGCCGCTTCCAAAGACGGTTCCGTCGTTCTGCGCGACGTGGAAGTCGACGGTCCACGGACGGAGCGCGTCGGTCATCTTCTTATACGCTTCGTCGTAGACTTCCGTCTGATCCCACGTGAAATCATCGGGCAGAAGTCGGTCTTCCGGCGCGTTGGCGCCAAGGAGGAAGAGGTTCGTGTGAGACATGTCCGCTTGGAACCCGAGAACCTGCGGCAGATCGACCATTTCGAGGACCTGAAGGCAACGTCGCCAGCTATGCATGCCGCCCCAGCAGACTTCGCCTTCCATTGCGAGCATTTCGTCGTATTTCATCGCGATTTCGCACGCGCGCTTGAACGTGTCGACGATCAACTTCGTATTCTCGTCGGGGTCTTTCGCCCAGTCGTCGACGGAACACGAGGAGTCGATGCGGACGACGCCGTTCGGACGGACGCCTTTGGCGCGAAGCGCCGCGCCGATCGCGCAACCCTGTTCGACGGCCGCGAGGAACGCGTCGCGCTTCGATTCGTCGCCAATCGCGGAACCGGACCAAACGTTCGCGACGAACGAGCCTACCTCGAGCTCATACTTGCCGCAAAGTTCGACGATTCGGTCGATCTCGGCGTCTTGGTTCGACGTGTCGAAATGGGGCGGCGCAAGGAAGAGATCAAACCCGTCGAATTTCACGCCGTCGACTTCGGCGCCCTTAGTGAGTTCAAGCATCGTCACGAGGTCGATGCACGGCTCGGCGTCTCCAACTCCTTTGCCGACGACCCCCGGCCACGTTGCGTTATGAAGTTTTGGATATTGATGCGATTTGGCGTTCTGCGACATGACGATCCCTCCCTAAGAGTTTCGTTTCGTGGAATGAGTTGACCGTTTTACGAACGCATCAATGCTAACACAACGCAAAACGCGATTCAAGCGTTTTCAAGTCAGAAATGACGTTTTTTCTAATTTTACGGTCGGGAAGTCCCGAATGACGCTATTCGCCTCACAGCTCGCGACAACGTCGGAGCGCGAACTGACGAAAACGCCGAATCCGCGTTCGTTAACGGCGGGCGTTTAGTCGAGCGGCATGAAAAAAACCGCGACGAAACGCCTGTCGAAGGCGGGCTTTATGCTTTACGCTTTAATACCTTCGATATTCCGCCCTTCTGAGGGACGACTTGAGTTTACGCCGCAGACGTGTAACGAATCAGTCGTCGCCGCCAACTAGCGGCGACTTAGGGTATTCGCCGGAACGCGATTTAGCGCAGTTCCGCGCTGCGGCGAATACCCTCCGCCGCAAGGTCGCGGTCGCGAACCAGCCCGGGCGACACGTCGAGGTCAAGGTCGGCGAAAAGCCCCGCCTTATAGCGTTCGAGCGCAATCGCGCCCATCACGGCGTTGTCAGTACAGAGTTTCGGAGGCGCGATAAAGAGCTTAAACCGATATTTTTCCGACGCTTCGAGCGCCTTCTGACGAAACCGAGCGTTCGCCGCGACGCCGCCGCCGACGCAAAGCGTTTTCATCCCGCATTTCCGTAGCGCCTGAACCGCTTTTCCGACGAGACAGTCGCAGACCGCCTCCTGAAACGACGCCGCGACGTCGGCGCGTTCTTGCTCTGAAATTTTTTGCGTCGAAAAATCAACGCGTCCGACCCCGGCGAGCTTATAACGAACCGCCGTTTTCAGACCGCTGAAGCTGAACTGCAATCGGTCGTGATCGTTGAGCATGGGACGCGGGAAGTCGTACGCTTTCGGATCGCCCTTCTCCGCCGCCTTCTGAATCGACGGGCCGCCGGGATATGGAAGACCGAGCATCGCGGCGACCTTGTCGAACGCCTCGCCCGCCGCGTCGTCGATCGTCGCGCCGAGCGGTTCGAAATCGATCGGCCCCGCGCATCGATACAGACTCGAATGTCCCCCGCTTATGATCAGCCCGACGCAAGGGAACGGATCTTCGTCGAACGCGACGCGGCATGCGTAAACGTGCGCCTGAAGATGATTGATCGCAATCAGCGGCTTATTCGCCGCGACGCAGAGCGCCTTTGCCGCGGCGAGTCCGACGAGGAGCGACCCCGCCAGTCCCGGCTCGTTGACGACCGCGATCGCGTCCAGCTCGTCGAGCGTTATTTCCGCCTGACGGAGCGCGTCGGCGACGACGGGAAGAATCGCCTCCATGTGCGATCGGGACGCGATTTCCGGCACGACGCCGCCGTAGAGTTTATGGACGTCGATCTGCGTCGCGAGGGACGAGCCGAGGACGCGTCGCGCGTCGTCGACGACGGCGGCGGCGGTCTCGTCGCAGCTCGATTCGATCGTAAGTATCTTCATTGTGGTTTCTCGCGTCGATTGGAATTCAAAAACAAATCGCCGCCGCGTTCTGAGCGCGACGGCGTCGTTTTTTATAGTCGATTGACGGGAGGCGTCAACGGGCGGGGCTGAAATCACCGCTCAATTCGTTCGGGCCCTTCGGCGAGCGCGCGAGCGAGCCCGAACTCGTCGGGAATGCGAAAATCGGGGCGACGATAGGCCTCGTCGAGCCGCGCCAAGACCATCTGACGATCGCCGGGACGCGCGGGGTGAGTGAAATGATACGCGAGCGCCAGATGTCGGATTTTATACCAGCCGACTCCTGCGCGATTCAAACGAATCTGAAAATCGAGGTCGTCGCCGCCGTAACCGACGTAACGTTCGTCGAACCCGTTGACCGTTATGGCGTCTTCGCGCCAGAATGAAAAGTTGGCGCTGAAAATTTCCGGATTATTCTCCGGCGTAACCGGATCGTTCGGCTTATTCGGATAGGAAGTCAGCGAGGAGAGAAAATGGGAACGAATCGCATGAAGGCGCTTGGTCGTGTGGGGCGTAAAGACCGAAATGCGACGACTGCCGCCGGCTAGGATATAGTCGCGGCGCTCCGGCTGGACGTGCACGCGAGTCCCGCCGACGAACCGTCTAGGACGCGCCGCCGCCAAATGATCCTCGACGAAATGCGGCTCGTAGAAACAATCCCCGTCCGAGAGAATAATATACTCGCCCGTCGCGACCGCAAGCGCGTTGTTGCGACTGCTATTGATGCGAAACCCTTCGTCCTTCTGCCACACGTGAATCAGCGGAATCGACGTCTGGCGCCTCAATTCCCGCGTCATTTCGAACGTTTCCTCGGTCGAACCGTCGTCCGCGACGACAATCTCGTCCGGCGGCGTTTTCTGCGCCAAAATCGATTCAAGCGAAACCTTAAGGATATCCGCGTGGTTATAACACGTAACGATAAAGGAAACCGTCGGTCGACGGGTCTTTGATTCTGTACTCTTCATAGCTGACGTTCTCCAGTATAGTAACGAAGCAAAGGGACGACGCGGCGTTCTCCGCGCTTCAGCGTCATTCTTCCGTTTCGCCGTCGCTTGCCTCTCGAAGAATAAAACCCCGCAAATAATCGGCGAATTTCATATTGACCTGAAAAGGCGACAATTTACACGCTTCTTTTTTCTCAAAAAACGCTCGCGCTTTTTCTAAATCGACGCTATTCTTCAAGGCTTCAAAACGTCCGAACTCGTTGATGTTTTTCTCGTTGACGTCGCTGTCGATCATCTCGCGAAGTTTGCGTTCGTCGAGGCCGAATTCTGTCGCGCAATCCTTGATCCGTTTGTTTTTCCGCTCCGACATATACTCCGCGACATATTCGGAAAACGTCTTGCCCGGCGCCGACTTGACGCTTCCGGTTTTAACGTCGTGCAGGAAGATGTTAGCGTATTTCTGCTCTTGTTGCGAGAGCGTTGCGAACGTTTTTTTCAACTCCGCCTCCGCCTTCGCCAAATCGCCGTCCTCGTTCAGCGCGATCAAAAATTTATCAAAGCGCGAATTCATATAGTCCGCGTCGATTTTACCGACGTCGATCGTCGTCACGTAGGGATCTATGTCGTAAGGAATATCGTCCGGTTCGGAACCTCCTCCTCCCCCTCCTCCGAGTTCCTGGTATCTTTTCACCAGAATGAGATACGTCGTTTCGTCGATTTCGACCTCGACGGTTTGCTTTTTCTCCGAATCTTCTTCTTCGAATTCGTACAAAAGCTTCTTCCATACGAACCCTTGAATCTTCGCGGCGCTCAAAAAGTCGTTGAACTTATTGAAAAGAGACGCGAACTTCATGCGCGCTTCTACTTCTTGAGGAAGCCGCTCAAAGTTTGCGACGCCGGACAGTTCAAAGACGTCGCGAATATCGCGGAAGATTTCGTTCATCTTTCTAAGATTCGCCGGAAGGCGTTGGACGAAAAGCCCTAAAGGTTTGTCGCCGGAATAGAGTTTGAGCGCCGCTTCGATATTGCGCTTCATCGTATGCGGGCGACGGTAATATTTAATCGTGCCGAAAGGCTTCTCGTGTTTGTTGAAGAGACGGTTCGTCCGCGAAAACGCTTGGATGACGTTTTCATATTCCAAAACTTTATCTAGGTAAAGCGTGTTGATCCACTTGGAATCGTATCCTGTCAGCATCTGGTTGACGACGATCAGGAGATCGATTTGCATTTCCGGCTCGCGGTCGATTCGCTGGTACGGCGCCTTGTGCGCGAGCCTAGCGGCGATATCCTTCTTCATCGACGGAAAGCTCGCCGCCGTGAAATGGACGTCGTATCGTTCGTCGTAGTCTTCAATAACTTCGTTCAGTCCTTCTTCCTTGAATATCGAAGTCTCTTCGTTGTCGTTATTCGGATCAAAGAGCGCGAAGACCTTTAGACTCGCCCCCTTTTCCTTGATTTTCACCTTGAAGAGCCGATAATATTCGATCGCTTCGATAATGCAACTCGTCGCTAGCAGCGCGTGAAATTTCCCTCCGCAACTCAGCGTCGTCCAGTTTTCGAGAATATCCTCGACGATTGCGTTTCGACGTCCTTCATCCTGAAACAGCGACGTTCGAAGATAGTCCTCGATTCCTTTGACGTATTTGCCGTTCTCCGCTATTTTGCCCGCCATAGGAACTTCGTTGATAAACCGCAGGTAGACGGCTTTCTTTTTCGGGTCGGCGAACGCCTCGGCTTCCGAACTAGCCTTCGCCTGTTCGAGCGCGACCTCCTTGCGAAGGTCGGAGTCTTTAAACGTGCAGACCATTTTCGGATCGAACCCGAGTACGTTTTTATCGCGAATCCCGTCGGCGATGCTGTATCGGTGCAGCTCGTTTCCGAAGACCGTCGCCGTCGTGTTCTTCTGTTTCTGGTTTTCGTTGTGAATCGGAGTCCCCGTAAACCCGAAGAAGAGCGCGTTCGGGAACGTGTTTTTAATCGTTATGAGCATGTCGCCAAAGACCGAACGATGACATTCGTCGACGATAAAGACGAGGCGCTTGGCGTTGATCTCTTGAATATCGGTTTCCTTCAACGCAATATTTTCTTCTCGGATTCGGCTTGCCTTTTGAATCGACGTAACGATAAGCGTGTCGGCGGGGTCTTCGCTTTTGAGTTTTTTGATGAGAACCGCCGTGTCTTCCGTCGCCTGAACCGTGTTCGCCTTCTGCGATTCGTCAAGGCCGGCGCCGGCGAAGTTCCGATATTCCTGAAGAGACTGCGTTCCAAGTTCGACGCGATCCATGAGAAACACGACTTTATCGGCGTCTTTCGACGTCGCGATAAGCTGCGCGGATTTGAACGACGTCAGCGTTTTGCCCGAGCCCGTCGTATGCCATATGTAACCGCCGAGTTGCGCGACGTCCCGCCAGTCTTTCTTGGCGACTTGGTCCGCGATTTTATTCGCCGCGTAACACTGGTAGCTCCTCATGACCTTCAAAACGCCGTCCGATTCGTCCGCGACCGTATAGAATCCGATTAGCTGGTGCGCCATCGGAATGAAAAGAAAGTCGCTGCAGATTCTTTTCCAGTCGTTGACCGGCTCGTTGTTGAAGTCGCCCCAATGGAAAAAATAATCGCGGTTAAACGTCCCGTCGGGCCCGGGATTCGCGAAGTAGACCGTTTCTTCCGGATTCATCGCGACGAAGACCTGAACGAGCGAAAAAAGCCCCGAATAAACGCCCTCGGCCGCGTATTTCTTGATCTGTTCCGTCGCTTCGCCGACGGGAACGCCGCTCTTCTTGAGTTCGAGATGAATGACGGGCATCCCGTTGATGAGGAGCATGAGATCGCCGCGTCGATCCTTCGCGTATTTCGACGCCGTTTTAAAATACGGCTGCCGCGCGATCTGATAGCGGCTTTTGCCGGTCGCTATTTCAAGCCGGTCGTAAATCTTGAGCGAGACTTCTTTGCCAAAATGCGCTTTGTCTTCTTCGTTATCGCGCTTAACGGAAACCGTTCCGCCGTTGATAAACCCGTTTAACTGAACCGGCGTCCTCAACGCTTTGATCTGGTCGAGAATTTGCGCGATTTCCCCCTGCGTCAGCGGAACTCCGTTGAGTTTGTCGAGCGTGTTGTTGTTCTCGAAAAGAATCCGCGCCCAGTTCTTCACGAGATCGTCGTAACTCGGACGCGCCAAAATCTTGTCGGACCATCCGTTCTTCGCGAGCGCGGCAATAACCGCCAGTTCAAAGTCGTCTTCCTTGTCAAATCCCATGATCGATCTCTCTTGCTTGACTATTCTGACGTTACGCCAGCGCAAGCGCGCTGGACCGCGATATTCGCCTCATGGCGCGGGATTACGCTAAAGCGCGAACCGGCGGTCGCCGCTCGTTGGCGGCGACGTCTAACCCTTCAAAACTTAGGGCGTCGCGCTTGTTTTCGCTCCGCGTTGCGCGGCTTGTTTTAAACGTTGCGCCACATGTTTGGAAAGCGACCAACGGGAGCGATGATTTCACGAGCGCGCGGTAGCGCGAACCCGGAAGCGCTACGTCGGCGCGTTGCCCCGCTAGGCGTCGCCGTAAACTAAATGCTTTCCCGTCGCGACGAGGGAGTCGATATCGTCGAAGGCGTTTTCAAGACGCTCCTGATGATATTGAAAGTATCCGTCGTAGATTTCTTGGGTGATCTTTTTTTCGTCCCACTCGCGCAAGACGTCGCCGGTCGAGCGGTTGTGTTTTGCGGCGTAACGTTCGATCAGAAAGAGAAAGAAAACCGTTTCATCGTTCACCGGATTCGCTCCTTAAATGTTCGGATTTACGCGGATCGCCCGTAACTCTTTCCACTTCCCACATTTCGAAGATCGCGCGTTCGGAGAATTCGCGCATCGCCAGCTCGGCGTCTTCCAGCATGCGGTGGGTCTCCGAAGTCAGAAACGCTCTGACCGCGTCCATCGGCTTCATGCCGTATTTGTCGACGATCCGTTGGACGACGCTCTTGTCGTAATAGTCGAGGGAGGAGTTAGGGATTCGGTTCATAGCTTGATCGCCTCCTCGTAACGGAGAAGCGCGAGCGCCTCTTCCGTTTTGAACGCGTATTGATCTTTGAGCCTTTGGGGGAGAAGACGCCGGATTGTCTCTTCTTCGTCGTAGTTGCCGTCGAGAAACAGATCGATCGCCGTCGCGGTCTGGTCGTCGGCGACGGGACCGGCGACGACGTCCCAGTCTTCGTCGAGCGTTCGTCCCGTTCGATTCGCGACGACAAATCTCAGCCAATAAACGTCGGGGTTGTGGAATCGCAAGACGCGAAGTTGACTCAGTTCCTCGTCGTCCGCGCGATAGACGCTGACGAACGCCTCCGTCCGACGAAGTCTTGCGGCCGTTCGCTTCGCCCATTTCGTCGCCTGATCTAAATCGCTCGTCATGTAAAATCCTTTGCCAAAGTCGAGCGTTCTCTGATTTTTCAACAACTTAGGCGCCGCGACTCTTACGTCGCTTCCATGGTACAGAATCATGGCGACGTTCCTCCTCTTTCTCCGTGTTATACAAACATCCGCTCTAGCATCGCCGACTTCACCTTTTTCAACTTTTCGCACTTACGCTGATGAAGGGCGATAAGCCCGTCGAGTCGTCGAAAAAAGGTT
>Ga0256407_10004639_pt1 | contig 22733 bp, 16 predicted proteins | sample RumenRJG_04DNA_FD_193489 | JGI IMG/M metagenome (GOLD analysis project Ga0256407, IMG submission 193489) | Bovine rumen microbial communities from Lethbridge, Alberta, Canada - RJG_04 | ecosystem: Host-associated > Mammals > Digestive system > Stomach > Rumen | place: Canada: Alberta... | reverse complement strand
GAACCATTGGCCATTGAACTTTCTTCATCAGGCCATGCTACAGAGATTGCCTTCACACCATTGTCATTGAAGAACTTGGCGGTTCCTGCGGTAGCATAGATGGTGTAACCCTTCTTGGCAAGCTGCTGGGCTGGCTCAAGCAAACTTACCTTACCCTTGGCGCCACCAGAAGAAATCAGAACGGCATCTTTCGGAATAGAATAACCTGTTGCTATCAAGCTGTTTAGGAGTGCTTCGTTCAAGTCATCACCTAAGCATCCGACCTCGCCTGTAGAACTCATATCAACACCCAGCACTGGGTCTGCATTCTGCAGTCTTGCAAATGAGAACTGAGAGGCTTTCACACCGATACGGTCGATATCAAACTCGCTCTTCTCGGGTTTCTGATAAGGCGCATCAAGCATGATCTTTGTGGCGGTCTCAATGAAGTTGCGCTTCAGGATCTTCGATACGAATGGGAATGAACGAGAGGCGCGGAGATTACACTCGATGACCTTCACTTCGCGGTTTTTGGCAAGGAACTGGATGTTGAAGGGACCACTGATATTCAGCTCAGCAGCAATCTTATGCGCAATCTTCTTAATCTGACGGATGGTAGAGAAGTAGATGTGCTGGGCAGGGAATACCATGGTGGCATCACCAGAGTGAACACCAGCATACTCTACATGCTCGGAGATGGCATACTCGATGACCTCACCCTTATCGGCTACGGCATCGAATTCGATTTCCTTCGTCTCTGTCATGAACTTCGATACAACCACTGGGAACTCTTTAGACACCTCAGTAGCCATACTCAGGAAACGATGCAACTCCTCGTCGTCGTAGCAGACGTTCATCGCTGCACCTGAGAGCACATATGACGGACGGACCAGTACGGGATAGCCCACCTTTTCGACGAACTCCTTGACATCGTCGAAGCTGGTGAGTGCACGCCATGCGGGCTGATCAATACCAAGCTTGTCGAGCATAGCAGAGAACTTATCACGGTTTTCTGCACGGTCGATATTCACAGGCGAAGTACCAAGCACGGGAACTCCCTGGCGGTGGAGTTTCATAGCAAGGTTGTTGGGGATTTGTCCACCAACGCTGACTATCACGCCACGCGGCTGTTCAAGATCAATCACATCGAGCACGCGCTCCAGCGAGAGCTCATCGAAGTAAAGACGGTCGCACATATCATAGTCTGTAGAGACGGTCTCTGGGTTATAGTTGATCATGATGGACTTGTAACCGAGTTTACGAGCCGTGTTGATGGCATTCACTGAGCACCAGTCGAACTCTACGGAAGAACCAATACGATAGGCACCAGAACCCAAGACAACGACAGACTTCTCATTGTTATAGTAGTTGATGTCGTGCGCAGCCGTATATTTCTCATCTTTTGGATCGCCGAAGGCAGGTACGTGAGTGTAGGTGAAATAGAGGTAGTTGGTCAGCTCAGGATGCTCTGAGGCAACGGTGGGGATGCGCTTCACGCTTGGCACAATACCTTTCTGCTGGCGGTACTTGCGAACAGCCAGATTCTCCTTCTCCATATTCGTAGCTGTAGATTTCAGCACGAAGCGTGCAATCTGGAAATCGCTGAAACCGCAGCGCTTCACCTCCAGCAGCAACTCATCGGGGAGCTCCTCAAGCTGGTTGTATTTCTGCAACTCGTGTTTCAGATCGACAATATGCTTCAGACGCTCCAGGAACCAGACGTCAATCTTGGTCAGTTCCTCGATGCGCTCTATGGTGTAACCTTCTTCAAGAGCCTGAGCTATAGCGAAGATACGCAGGTCGGTGGGATTTGCCAACTCATAGTCAAGGTTGTCGAACTTCGTATGGTCGTTGCCTACGAAGCCATGCATGCCTTGTCCGATCATGCGGAGACCCTTCTGGATCATTTCTTCGAAAGAACGGCCAATGGACATGATCTCGCCCACAGACTTCATCGAAGAACCAATCAGACGGCTGACACCAGCGAATTTGGTGAGGTCCCAGCGAGGAATCTTACAGATCATATAGTCGAGCTGTGGTGCAACGTAGGCACTGGAGGTCGTTCCCATCTCACCAATCTGGTCGAGCGTATAGCCGAGTGCAATCTTGGCGGCAACGAAGGCGAGGGGATAGCCTGTGGCCTTTGAGGCAAGAGCAGAACTTCTGGAAAGGCGGGCATTGATTTCGATGATACGATAGTCGTTGGTAACGGCATTGAAGGCAAACTGAATGTTGCATTCGCCAACGATACCGAGGTGCTTCACGCACTTAATAGTGATCTCCTGCAGCATCTTTACTTGCTCTTCTTTCAGCGAACAGGTTGGTGCTACCACGATAGACTCACCCGTGTGAATACCCAGAGGATCGAAGTTCTCCATCGATGCTACAGTAAAGCAGCGATCATTAGCGTCGCGGATGCACTCGAACTCAATCTCCTTCCATCCCTTCAGTGACTCTTCGACAAGAATCTGAGGGGCAAAGGTAAAGGCTGACTCCGCAAGTTCCTTGAAAGTCTTCTCATCGGGACAGATACCAGAACCAAGTCCACCGAGGGCATAGGCAGAACGAATCATAATCGGGAAGCCAATCTCGTGGGCTGCCTTGAGGGCATCTTCCATTGACTCGACAGCATGTGATACTGGCACTTTCAGATCTACTTCACCAAGCTTCTTCACGAAGAGGTCGCGGTCTTCTGTATTCATGATGGCCTCAACACTCGTACCTAATACTTCTACACCATACTCCTTCAGTGTTCCGTTCAGATAGAGTTCAGTACCGCAGTTCAGTGCAGTCTGGCCACCGAATGCGAGCAGAATACCGTCGGGGCGCTCTTTCTTGATGATTTCGGTTACGAAATGTGTGTTTACAGGCTGAAAATAGACCTTGTCTGCAATACCTTCCGATGTCTGGATGGTTGCAATGTTTGGATTGACGAGTACGCTTTTGATGCCTTCCTCGCGCAAGGCTTTAAGCGCCTGAGAGCCAGAGTAGTCAAATTCTCCTGCTTGTCCGATCTTCAAGGCACCCGATCCGAGTACCAGCACCTTCTTCAGTTCTTTCTTCATAATTATTATGGGTTGATTTTGGGAATTTCTGCAATTTTTGCGTGCAAAGGTACGAAAAAACTATGAAAACTCCAAAACACATTTGTTTAATTCTTATAAATTTTGTACCTTTGCAAATATTTCCTGCATATATATGACAATGAATAATGAGATACTCCAACAACTCAATGAAAGTCAGCGTGATGCGGTGCTCTATTGCGACGGAGCGTCGTTGGTGATTGCGGGTGCTGGCTCTGGTAAAACCAGAGTCTTGACCTACAAGATTGCCTGGTTGCTGCAGCAAGGGATGGCTCCCTGGCAGATTTTGGCGTTGACATTTACTAACAAGGCTGCCCGTGAGATGAAGGAACGTATAGGGCGACTCGTTGGTAATGAGCAGGCGCGCTACCTTCAAATGGGAACCTTCCACAGTGTCTTTGCCCGCATCTTGAGAGCAGAGGCAGAGCGCATCGGATTTAACTCCAATTTCACGATCTACGATCAGACGGATGCCCGCTCGCTGGTGAAAACGATCATCAAGGAGATGCAGCTTGATGATAAGGTCTATAAGCCTTCTTCTGTCGCAGACCGTATCTCGATGGCCAAGAACCATCTCATCCTGCCGCAACAGTATGCACAGAGTAGCTGGGCAAAGGATGATGTCCAACAGAAGCGCCCTCAGGTCTCTAATATATATATAAGGTACGTAGAGCGTTGCCGTCAGGCGAATGCGATGGACTTCGACGACCTGCTGGTTCAGACGTGGACGCTATTCGGAAAACATGAGGACATAAGACAGAAATATGTTGAGAAGTTCCAGTTCGTGCTTGTCGATGAGTATCAGGATACGAACTTTGCGCAACAAGCCATCGTCTATCAGTTGACAAAAGAGCGCCAGCGTGTGTGCGTAGTGGGAGATGATGCGCAAAGTATCTATTCTTTCCGTGGGGCGAATATCGACAACATACTGAATTTCCAGACACAATACAAGGATGCCAAACTCTTTAAACTGGAGCAGAACTATCGTTCTACGCAGCTGATAGTCCAGGCGGCGAATTCGCTTATCCGACGGAATGAGCGTCAGATACCGAAGAATGTCTTTTCGAAGAATGAACATGGTGAGCGGCTTCAACTAAAGCCTGCCTACTCAGACAAGGAAGAGGCGATGATCGTAACGCAGGATATCAAGCGACTCCGCAGAGATGACCACTGCAACTGGAGTGATTTTGCTATCCTTTATCGCACTAACTCGCAGAGCCGTTCTTTTGAGGAGCAGATGCGTAAGGACAATATTCCTTACCGCATCTATGGCGGTCTCTCGTTCTACCAGCGTAAGGAGATCAAGGATGTGATTGCCTATTTCCGTCTGATTGCAAACCCTGATGATGAAGAGGCCTTCAAGCGTATCATCAACTATCCGGCACGAGGCATCGGAGATACGACAGTGGGTAAGGTGATTCAGACGGCACAGTCGTATGGCGTCAGCCTTTGGCAAGTCATCAAGGAACCAGGTCTCTTCCCTATGGATGTGAGCAAAGGAACGATGACGAAACTGCAGAATTTCAGAATGCTGATAGAGGGATGGATAGGCCGTCTGACGACAGAAGACGCTTATACGCTGGGTCACGACATCATCATGAATTCTGGCATCAGCAAGGATATCTACTCAGGTCGTAATCCAGAGGATATCTCCCGACAGGAGAACCTTGAGGAGTTTCTGGGTGGTATGCAGGACTTCGTGGAGTCACGACGTGAAGAGGATATGGGCGAACAAGTTTATCTGCCAGATTTCCTGCAGGAAGTGGCATTGCTTACCGATCTTGATAGTGATAATGGCGACGAGAACGATAAGGTGACGCTGATGACCATCCATTCTGCCAAAGGTCTGGAGTTCCCTACGGTATTCGTTGTGGGGCTTGAGGAAAATATCTTTCCCAGTCCGATGTGTACCAACTCGATGCGTGAGTTAGAAGAGGAACGTCGTCTGCTCTATGTGGCAATCACGCGTGCTGAGAAGCATTGTATCTTGACGTGTGCCCAGAATCGTTGGCGCTATGGACGGATGGAATATGATACGCCTTCACGCTTCATCCGAGATATCGATCCGGAATTGCTGGATGTGAAGAGCGAGACGGGTAGGGAGGACTTTGGTAGCCGTAAACCCTATAACCGTTATGACGGAGGGGCATACGGTACAGGAAATACTTATGGCAGTCATCGTGGATATGGGAGTGAAGGCCCAGAGTGGATGCAGAACCCTCGTCCTGTGGCTACGCAGTTCAAGGCTGATCCAAAGCCTCGTTTGGTAGCCCCGCGTCAGGAAGAGAAACCTGTGGATCCCTTTGGCGAAGGATTCAAACGACTGTATCAGCAGCAGACAGGCAAGGCTGTTTCTGGCGATCTCCATGAGGGAACACGTATCGAACATCAGCGCTTTGGTATTGGCACAGTGCTCAAGATTGAAGGTACGGGCGAGAACACCAAGGCCACTGTTGAGTTTAAGAATACGGGTATGAAACAGCTGTTGCTGAAGTTTGCCAAGTTCAAGATCATCCAATAGAAAAGAGGAGTATTTTAACTCCTCTTTCTTTATGATTAATCACCTCTGCTTATGCCGCCTCCTCGTTTAACGAGGAAGCTCAAACATCCTCTGGGCGCTCTATTTTCTTAACAGTCTTCGGCAGATGTTTCTTCTTTCGGAGCCAGGCAGCTTTGCGAGCCTCGTATTCTTCGTGGTGCTTCTCAAGATATCCGTCTGCCATATCTGCTATTTCTTTTCATTAAACTTGGCATATATCACATTCACCTTGATAGGTGTATTGCCGCCTACCAGTCTGGTACTCGTCAGCGCGAGATTGTTGCAGATACCATTGATGGTAGCCGTTGCCGCTCCTGTTGTGTTAGTCCTTTGTGCTGCTGTTTCGATGGTCGTGACTGGTACCAGCACCACCTTATTCCAATCTGGATGTTTCTTTTCCCACTCCGGATCCAACAAGCTACCGACGAACATTTCCCTGAACATGATCGTCACCATATTACCCATGTTAGTAAAAGAATAAGCGTTCTTGTTTAGTGACGATACAAACGAATTTCTATAGTCGTATGTCTTTTCCTTCTCGAAGAAAGAGTAGAGACTGTCTTTCTGAATCATTAGGACCATCGAAGGCGCCTTCAAGAGATATTCGTTCTGGAAGAGTTCGGAGTTCATGCTTTGGAACGTCATATTAACACTCAATAGAGAGTCGTTATGGTGTCCTTCCATAATCTTTTCGACTGGCAACTCCACTTCCGTAAATATGCCAGATGGCGTCTTGAGGTAGGTGCAGGAGTTGTCTGCTGCCAGTTCTTTCAAGCCTTCCTTGTCGTTGGTGACATGACTGGTCTGGAGAATCTCGGGAGTCGCAGCGAACACCATCGCTGTATTGGTAAACTCGTCGTTACTCTTCTTATAGCGATAAAAGAGCCGCATGTTAATCTCGCTGATGTTTGCCATGACGCCGAGGCCGTCTTCAATCTTGAAGTTGAAACCGGGGCAGAGCTTATTGACAAAAGTATAGGAATTCTTGAAATACTCAGGATGATCGTAATAGTTCTGGAGCAGATATGATCCGTAATTAGAATAGGATTTGCCGTCAGTTGCTATATAAGGGTCATTAAGTGTAATACGGATAAAGTCGCTATAGCCTGTTGATGCTCTGGTTTCGTCAGAATAGGTGTGGTTGACAATAGAGAACATCTGTTTCTTATTGATGCCTTCCTCTCTGATATAGCCTTCCTTCTCTGGGTCGTAGTTACTGTAATAGACATCGTTCTCGTCCATGGGCATGAGGAGTTCCTGAATTCGCATCTTTAATGGAACAAGGGTGTCGCCATAGCATCTAGACTTGTCGAAAAAGAGCCTGATCTCACATGAGTCGGCAATCACCTGACCATCTTCGACAACCATCAGTTCTTTTGAAGGGAACTTGACGTTTTCCAAAAGGTTGAACTGCGTCATGAACTCCGTCTTTACATAGGTTCCTGTCTCTGGATCTTTAATCTGTCCGAAAAAACAGTCGAAGTTCTCTGCATAGATAGAATCGATAACCAATGATTTGCTATGGGCTTCAAAGATACCCGTAGTAACCTGGAGTTTGTCATCCTCATCTGTCAGCGATTTGCCGATTCCAGCAGTCTCTTCACTGCAAGAAATTATCGCCATTGCTGTTATTGCAATCGCTGTAAACAATCTGAATTTCATGTGTTTGATATTATTCTAATTTATTCAGCTTCCTCTGGGAATAACTGCTCATAAAATGTTTCGTATGCGTCTGCGAAATCCTGCTGATAGCCCAGTACTGGAATAGATTTTGTCTTGGCGTAATCCAGCAAGGTCTCATTGACGACCGTGTCTGCCTGTACGACACCATCGCTGTAGTCAATGGCCAGTTTGCCGAGTTCGATAAAATCGAAGTTGTCACTATAGTCTTTCAGCAGTTCTGCCTGTGCCTCGCGGAATTCTAGGCATTTCTTGAAATTTGTGCCCAGATCCTTCTCCAGACTCTGTGTGAACAGCGACGTCACCACTTTCGTCTTAGCAAAAGATGGCTCATCGTGGTAGGCAGTCTTGATATAGAGCGGCACGACGGCACTCATCCAGCCCTGACAGTGAATGATGTCTGGCACCCAGCGCAGTTTCTTGACTGTCTCCAGTACGCCACGTGCGAAGAAGATGGCACGCTCGCCGTTGTCTGGATAGTCTTCACCTTGCTCGTCTTTTTCCATCAGTCGCTTGCCGAAATAGTCGTCATTATCGATGAAATAGACCTGAATCCTGGCCGACTGTATGGAGGCAACCTTGATGATGAGTGGGTGGTCGGTATCATCAATGATAAGATTCATACCTGACAGACGTATCACTTCGTGTAATTGACCGCGTCGCTCGTTAATGGTACCCCATTTCGGCATGAAAGTACGAATCTCGTGATTACGCTCCTGCATAGCCTGCGGAAGATTTTTTCCCATAAGTGACAGGTTGTTGTCGGGAACATAAGGAGATATCTCCTGATTGATGAACAGTATTTTCTTCTTAGCCATTTTGATAGTTTTACCCTGCAAAGATACAAAAAAAATCGCACAGAACTTACATTCTGTGCTAGATTTTAGCAAAAAGTGACATTTGTGTACCTTTTTTTTAGTAAATTTTTCCCTTTTTGAGTCTTTTTTACTGAAAATAAGGTATTAGACGTACTTTTGAATGAGTGCCAGAAAACGTGCGCCGTATTTCTGTTTCTTGTGCTCTCCGATGCCTGAAATGGCACCAAACTGTTCGATGGTTGTAGGTTTGATGGTGGCAAGGGAGTGGAGCACTTTGTCGCTGAAGACGATATAGGGTGGAAATCCCTCTTCGTCGGCACAGGTGGTGCGCAGGTGCCGTAGGGCCTCGAAAAGCTTGGGGTCTTCGATACCTGTCGTAGGGGGCAGTCCGGGAATGGTGATGGTCGGGATCTCCAATCTGAGTCTCGGCTTACGTTTTGGTGCTTCTTTGGCACTGTGGTCTATGACGCATAGTGTGGCCTCGCTGCGCCCGTAGAGTACGTCTTCACCGAGTGGGGTCACCTTGACCTTATGCCCATCGTTATAGGCAATCTCGATGAACCCCATCTGCAACATCTGCAACAGATAGTCCTGCCAGTCGTTGGTGCTAACGTCTTTTCCGACGCCAAAAGTCTTGATTTCATCGTAATGATGGCGCACAACCGCTGGCGAGCGCATGCCTTTCAGGATCTCTATGACAGTGGAGATTCTGACGGTTTCATCGGTACGTTTGATGGCACTCAGGGCCATTTGTACATAGCGGGTACCGTCGAAATGCTGGGGTGGATTTTCGCAGATGTCGCAATTGCCGCAGTCATGGGCTGTCTGCTCACTGAAATAGTTAAGTAGGATCCTGCGCCTACAGACCCCCGATTCAGCATACTCCTGCATACGTCGTAGTTTATCCATGTTGATGTCCTGTTGTCCGCTCTGGCGGGCAAATTCCGTGAGTTGTACGATGTCAGCCAGCGAATAGAAGAGAATCGTGTCTGCGGGGGCGCCATCTCTGCCAGCTCGTCCTATCTCCTGGTAGAAACTTTCAATGCTCTTAGGCATATTATAATGGATGACCCACCTTACATTACTCTTGTCGATACCCATTCCAAAGGCGATAGTAGCACATACGACAAGCAGTTTGTCATTCTTAAAGTTTTCCTGCGTAGAACTTCGTTCAACAGACGATAAACCAGCATGATATGCAGCAGCATTAATACCTTTTGATCGTAAATCAGAAGCGAGTTTTTCCGTAGTCTTGCGACTCAGACAGTAGATGATACCTGCCTCCAGGGGGCGGGCCTTGATGAAGTTCAGGATGAAGTGCATCTTCTCGGCTGCCTTGAATCCTCTTTTTACTGTCAGACTGAGGTTCGGACGGTCAAAACTGGCGATAAACTCACGGGCGTTGCGGAGTCTCAGTTGTTTTATAATATCATGTCTTGTGATTTTGTCAGCAGTAGCCGTTAGAGCCATCATCGGCGTGTTCGGAAATTTTTCTCGTAGGATACCTAGTTGGGTGTACTCAGGCCTGAAGTCATGTCCCCACTGGCTGATACAATGTGCTTCGTCGATGGCAAACAATGAAATGTTGATGTGACTGAAGAGATAGTCGAGTTCTGCCAGCAGTTTTTCTGGTGAGACATAGAGCAGCTTGATGCTGCCCTCAACACATCTTCGTCGGATAATGAGGTCAGCAGTGGAGTCGTTGCCGCTATTCAGCGCCTCTGCTTCGATGCCGTTGGCGCGGAGTGTCTCCACTTGGTCTTTCATCAAGCTGATGAGGGGAGATACCACTACGGTCGTGCCTGGCATCGTGAGGGCGGGAATCTGATAGCATATGCTTTTTCCGCCGCCCGTCGGCATCAGCACCAATGCGTCGTTTCCGCCCATGACATGTCGGATGATTTCTTCTTGATTTGGCCGGAAAGAATCATAGCCAAAATATTGTTTTAAGACGGTTAAAATGTCCATAAAATTTAAATTTTTCACAAAGATAGTGCTTTTTTTGAAAAAAACTCCAAAAAAAGTTGCAATTTTAAGAAAATATTTGTATATTTGCGCATTAATCAACTAATCCACAGGAAAATGGGAAAGTATAACATTTCAGAAAAAAAGGAAAAAGAGGCTGCTTACAGGAGTCTTGTAAGTCCTAACATGATGGATGAGATGCAGGAGAAGATTCTCAACATCATCGTCATGCAGAAGAAGTATCGGGATAAGGATTATTCCGCAAAAAAACTTGCTGAGGAACTAGGAACTAATACCCGCTATATCTCAGCTGTGGTTAATGTTCGTTTTCACATGAACTACACTTCTTTTGTAAACAAGTACCGTATCGACGAGGCAATGTCTATCCTTGTTGATAAGCGTTATCAGGATCTCCGCATGGAAGAAGTGAGCGACATGGTTGGATTTGCCAATCGCCAGTCTTTCTATGCGTCTTTCTACCGCATTGTCGGCATTACTCCGCGTGAGTATCGTATGCAGCATCTTAAACAGCATCCTGCCATGCTGGCCAAACGTGGTAGGAAGAAATCATAAGGAGGGCTGTATTTCGTGGATTTTCACTACCAGGATGAGCGATTTGCGGATTTGCAGTTGCTCAGATACAGACTGAATGGCTTCGAAAAACTGACACTACAGCAGAAAGAGCTGATTTACTATTTGTCGGAAGCCACTTTGTGGGGGAGGGATATCACGTTTGATCAGTTCGGAAAATATAATCTCCGTATCAGAAAGGTACTGGAGGTTATTTATTGTGATCTCACTGTTTCTCGTGATACTCAAGACTTCGCGGCTTTTGAGATATACCTGAAGCGTGTCTGGTTCTCCAATGGCATCTATCATCATTATGGATGTGAGAAGTTCAGGCCAGAGTTCTCACAGGCGTGGCTTCGAGAGCAACTTCTCCAGGTAGATGCCCGTAAACTGCCACTTAAGGATAGTGAGACCGTATCCCAGCTCTGCGACGAACTGTTCCCCGTCATCTTTGATGAGACTGTCTTGCCAAAGCGTGTGAATAAGGCTGATGGTGAGGACTTGCTCCTGACGTCTGCCTGCCATTTCTATGATGGTGTCTCGCAGGCTGAGGCGGAGCATTTCTATGAGGCGATGAAGAAGGCAAACGCTGAAGATACAGAGCCTGCGTCATACGGCCTTAATTCGACACTTGTCAAGGAAGATGGTGAGCTGAAAGAGCAGGTCTGGTCTGCCGATGGTAAGTATGCCAATGCCATCCGGCATATTATATATTGGTTAGAAAAGGCAAGGAATGTTGCTGAGAACGAACAGCAACAGAAGGTTATTAGTACACTCATAACTTATTATCAATCAGGAGATTTAAAGGCTTTTAATAAATATTGTATTGAATGGCTGAAAGAGCACGATTCGAGCATCGATTTCATCAACGGTTTCATTGAGGTATATGGTGATCCGCTCGGACTTAAGGGCTCTTGGGAAGGATTGGTAGAGTATATCGATGAGGAAGCTACGCAGCGCACACGTACCATTAGTAATCATGCCCAATGGTTCGAAGACCATTCGCCTGTAGATCCTCGTTTTCGCAAACCTGTTGTCAAGGGCGTTTCCGCTAATGTTATCTGTGCTGCTATGCTGGGAGGCGATGAGTATCCCTCAACGGCCATTGGCATCAATCTGCCTAATGCAGACTGGATACGTGCTGAATATGGCTCGAAGAGCATCACCATCAGCAATATTACCGATGCCTATAACAAGGCGGCTCATGGCAACGGCTTCAAGGAGGCGTTTGTGATAGACCAGCAAACCCTCGGTATCATCGAACGATATGGTGATATCTGTGATGACTTGCATACTGATCTCCACGAGTGTCTTGGACACGGTAGTGGGCGCTTGCTTCCAGGTGTCGATCCTGATGCACTGAAGGCCTATGGCAATACGATAGAGGAAGCAAGGGCCGACCTCTTCGGACTCTATTATATTGCAGATCCTAAGTTGGTGGAATTGGGGCTCGTGCCTGATGGAGAGGCCTATAAGTCGCAGTACTATTCTTATATGATGAATGGTCTGATGACACAGTTGATAAGGATAGCCCCAGGCAACCAGATAGAGGAAGCCCACATGCGCAATCGCGCCTTGATAGCCCGTTGGTGTATGTCGCAGGGTGATGTCGTCAGACTGGTGAAGCGCGATGGCAAGACCTACGTTGAAATCACAGATTATGAAGCCCTGCGCCAGCTGATAGCTACTTTGTTGGCCGAAGTACAGCGTATCAAGAGCGAAGGTGACTTTGCTGCAGCCCGAGAGTTGGTGGAGCAGTATGCCGTCAAGGTTGACCCTGTGCTCCACGAGGAGGTGCTGGCCCGTTATCAGAAGCTCAACCTTGCGCCTTACAAGGGATTCATCAATCCGATGCTGTTGCCCGTAAGAGATCAGGAGGGGCGTATCTGCGACATCCAGGTGAACTACAGCGAGAGTTATACCCATCAGATGCTCCGCTATAGCACGGAATATGCCAGTCTTATTTAATAAAGGTGTATATGGACATACAGGCACAAGTGAAAGAGATCAAGCAATCGTTCCGTCAGATGATGGACGGAGCGGTTGCTCAGTCTATGCGTGATAAGGGTGTCGATTACAAGCTGAATTGGGGCGCCACCTTGCCACGCCTGCAGCAAAAAGCCGATGAAATCGGCAAAAACTACGACCTCGCCATTGCTCTTTGGAAAGAGAATGTGCGGGAGTGCAAGATCCTTGCGACGATGGTGATGCCTGCCGACGTCGTGCTGCCCGAGGTCATCGATATCTGGATGGAACAGATGCCCACGCAGGAGATTGCTGAGCAGGCAGCCTTCAATCTTTTCCAGTATCTGCCTTATGCCCCAGAGAAAGCTTACACATGGATGGCTTCCGACAAGGAGCTATACCAGCTATGTGGCTTCCATATCCTTAGCCGTCTGTTTATGAACAAACAGGAACCCAATGAACGGGGCATCAATGAATTCATTGATCAGGCCGTTGCGGCTTTGCAGGGAGGGGCTATCTCTGTCAGGAAGGCTGCTATGGCGTGCATGATGCGTTTCTCGGAACTGGGTCTTGTCTATGAGCGGATTGCTAAAAGCGCATTAAAACAGGCTAATTTAGATTTTTTATAAATTAACTCTCTTTTGTCTCCTTGAAAATTCGTACCTTTGTGCGGTTTTCTAAGAAATTGGAATGAAAGACAGTGTTTTAAGGAGTGTAGTGCGCATTCTCGACAACTTTCTTGAGATGAACAATCATCGCAAGACACCAGAGCGCTACACCATCTTAAAAGCCATTTACAGCATTGATGGACATTTCACTCTTGAAGAACTGAACGATAAGCTATTGAATGAACTTAATTTCCCCGTCAGCAGAGCTACCTTATATAATACGTTGAACCTCTTTCTGGAACTGCGACTTGTGGCACGACACCGATTTCAGGGCTCCACGAAGTATGAGGCTTGCTACGACAATGACAGTCACTGCCATCAGATATGCACGATCTGTGGTAAAGAGACGGAAGTGAAATCCCCCGAGGTTCGGATGGTTGTCAACAACCTCCACCTGAAGCGCTTCCGCAAGGACGGATTTACGCTTTACATCTACGGCGTATGCAGTTCCTGCCAGGCAAGGATGACAAGGCGCAAGAATCAGGAAAGACGGAAAGAACAGGAAAAGTTGAAGAATCTGGAAATACAGAAGAAACAAGATCGTCCTAAGGATAAAGAAAGAATAAAGAATAAAAAAACTGTATAAACGAAGCATTATGAACAAAGGAAAAGTTGATGTCCTGCTGGGCTTGCAGTGGGGCGACGAAGGAAAAGGTAAGGTGGTCGATGTGCTGACCCCGAAGTACGATGTGGTTGCCCGTTTCCAGGGAGGCCCGAATGCAGGTCATACGCTGGAGTTTGAAGGCCAGAAGTATGTGCTGCGCTCTATCCCCTCTGGCATCTTCCAGGGTGGCAAGGTGAACATTATCGGCAATGGCGTAGTGCTCGCTCCTGATCTCTTCATGGACGAGGCCAAGGCACTTGAGGCCAGTGGTCACGACCTGCATGCCCGTCTGCATATCTCCAAGAAGGCGCATCTCATCATGCCGACTCACCGTGTGCTCGACGCTGCCTATGAAGCGCAGAAGGGCAAGGACAAGGTGGGTACTACTGGCAAGGGCATCGGTCCTACCTACACTGATAAGGTCAGCCGTAACGGTCTGCGCGTAGGTGATATCCTCGATCATTTCGAGGAGAAGTACGCCAAGGCCAAGGCTCGCCACGAGGCCATCCTGAAGTCACTCAACTACGAATATGATATCACAGAGGTCGAAAAGAAGTGGCTGGAGGGTGTTGAGTATCTGCGCCAGTTCCCGATTGTCGATTCAGAGCATGAGATCAACAATATTCTCAAGAGCGGCAAGAGCGTGCTCTGTGAGGGTGCCCAGGGTACGATGCTCGACGTTGACTTCGGTTCCTATCCGTTTGTCACCTCTTCTAACACCATCTGCGCAGGTGCCTGCACAGGTCTTGGCATCGGTCCCAACAAGATTGGCGACGTCTATGGTATCATGAAAGCCTACTGCACCCGTGTCGGCGCAGGTCCATTCCCCACAGAACTCTTCGATGAAACGGGTAAGACGATCCGAGACCTCGGCCATGAGTATGGTGCTGTTACAGGCCGTGAGCGCCGTTGTGGCTGGATTGACCTCGTAGCTCTGAAATATTCGATCATGGTCAATGGCGTCACCCAGCTTATTATGATGAAGAGTGATGTGCTCGACGGCTTCGATACTATCAAAGCTTGTGTGGCTTACAAGCAGAATGGCGTTGAAATCGACTATTTCCCCTACAACATTGAGGACGGCATCGAGCCTGTCTATCAGGAACTGCCAGGCTGGAAGACCGATATGACGAAGTTCACCAGCGAGGATCAGTTCCCGAAGGAATTCAGCGATTACATCGCATTCCTCGAGGCTCAGCTCGAGACTCCTATTACAATTATCAGCATTGGTCCGGATCGTGACCAGACTATCGTAAGAAAGAAATAATGGCACAGAAACCCAGTATTCCCAAAGGAACACGCGACTTCGGTCCCTCAGAGATGGCCCGTCGCAACTATATCTTTGACACCATCAAGCAGGTGTACCAGCTCTATGGTTTCCAGCAAATAGAGACACCTGCGATGGAAACACTTGGCACCCTGATGGGTAAGTACGGCGAGGAGGGCGACAAGTTGCTCTTCAAGGTACTCAACTCTGGTGACTTCCTCAGTAAGGTCTCCGATGAGGAGCTGCAGGAGCGAAATGCCCTCCATCTCGCTGCGAAGCTTTGCGAGAAGGGGCTCCGCTACGACCTGACGGTGCCTTTTGCCCGCTATGTGGTGATGCATCGCGATGAACTGCAGTTGCCTTTCAAGCGCTATCAGATGCAGCCGGTATGGCGCGCAGACCGTCCGCAGAAGGGCCGCTATCGTGAGTTTTGGCAGTTCGATGGCGACATCGTAGGTTCCGACTCCCTGCTCAATGAGGTTGAGCTCATGCAGATTGTCGATACCGTCTTCAGCCGTTTTGGCGTGCGCGTGCAGATCAAGATCAACAACCGCAAGATCCTCTCAGGCATCGCTGAGGTCATTGGTGCAGCCGAGAAGATTGTGGATATCACCGTAGCTATCGATAAACTCGATAAAATCGGCCTCGACAATGTCAATCAGGAATTGCGTGAGGATGGTCTCTCTGAGGAGCAGATAGAGAAGCTGCAGCCTATCATCTCGCTCGAAGGTTCCAATGATGTCAAACTCGACACCATCGCCCAGGTGCTGGCAGGCAGCGAGACAGGCCTCAAAGGCGTAGAGGAGACACGCTTCATCCTCGATACCCTCAAGACCGTTGGCCTGAAGAACGAGATACAGCTTGATTTGACGTTGGCTCGCGGCTTGAATTACTACACGGGTGCTATTTTCGAGGTGAAGGCTCTCGACGTGCAGATAGGCTCTATTACGGGCGGTGGACGCTACGACAATCTGACGGGCATCTTCGGCATGCCTGGCATCTCGGGCGTAGGTATCTCCTTTGGCGTCGATCGCATCTATGATGTGCTCAATGCTCTCGACTGCTATCCCAAGGATGCCACCAACGGCACCCAACTGCTCTTCATTAACTTCGGCGATAAAGAGACAACCTACTGTCTGCCTGCTGTGGCGAAGGCACGTGAGGCAGGAATCCGCACGGAGATTTTCCCCGATTCATCGAAGATGAAGAAGCAGATGTCGTATGCCAACGCCAAGCAGATACCCTTCGTTGCCCTTGCTGGCGAGAACGAAATGGCAGCTGGTAAGCTGACGTTGAAGAATATGTTAAGCGGAGAGCAACAGTTACTTGATATTGAAGAACTTATAAACGTAGTAAAGTCATGAAGAAGCGTCTCGCCCTTGTCTTAGCAGCCATGCTGATGCTGACGGCTGCCGTTCCCGATAAGACCACAACCATCTTTATCATCGGCGACTCAACGGCTGCCAATAAGGATATCTCTGGCGGCAAGCAGGAGCGAGGATGGGGAATGGCTCTTCAGTGCTATTTCGACGACAATATCCTTGTGGATAACCATGCTGTCAATGGGCGCTCTTCCGTATCCTTCCTCAAAGAAGGTCGTTGGGACAAGGTGCTGGAACGCCTCAAGCCTGGCGACTACGTCATCATTCAGTTTGGCCACAACGATGAGAAGGCTGGGGCTGATCGTCACAGTGATCCAGGCTCTACCTTTGACTATAATTTGGCTAAGTATGTGCGAGAAACGCGCGAACATGGCGGCATCCCTGTGCTGATGAACTGCGTTGTGCGCCGTAATTTCTTTGTGAATGTGCCAGAGAACGACGATGATGAGAAACTGCGCACCACGACCTTTAAAGATGGTGTGAAGATGATGGAAGGCGATTCGCTCATCGACACCCACGGACTCTACCGTGTGGCTCCCCGTGATGTGGCCCGTCGCATGAATGTCCATTTCATCGATGCCAATCAGATTACCCATGACTTGGAGCAGGGGCTCGGTACTGAGGCTTCCAAGAAGCTTCATATGTGGTTCCTCCCAGGTGAGGAACCCAGTGTTCCCGCAGGGCGTCAGGACAATACACATTATAATATATATGGTGCCCATGTCGTAGCCAGACTGCTCGCTGATGCCCTCTGCCAGGAGATTCCCGTGCTGAAGGCCTACCGTTGCGAGGCCGATGTCACTGTCGATGCCCATGGGCGTGGCGATTATCTCGACCTTCAGTCGGCATTGGCTGCCATCGATCTTTCGAAGCCTGTCACCATCCAGTTGCTGGGCGGCGAGTGGGAGAGACCACAGTTGCCCAAGAAGTCAAAGGTGAAGTTCATCCTCCGTCAAGGAGCCGTTTGGAAATAATAAAATTGCAGATTATGAACAAGAACGAGAAATTTGTCATCACGATCAATCGAGAATTAGGAAGTGGCGGACGTACTATCGGCCGCAAGTTAGCAGAGCGTCTGGACGTATCTTTCTACGACAAAGCCGTCATCAAAGCCCTGCAGAAGAAGTTTAGGCTCTCTATCGAGGAGATTGAACGGCTGAAGGGACAGAGCCATACATGGTGGGCTGAACTTAAGCGCGCCCTGTGGAAAGACGATTCGTATGGCATGCCTTACTATCAGGCAACGGTGAACGATTATACCGATGTGCCCACCTCTTTCAGGATGTTTGAGACCGAGGAGGAAATCCTCACCAACATCGCAGAAGAAGAGTCGTGCGTCGTAGCAGGCCGTGCAGGTTTCTTCGTGTTCCGTAATCACCCTAACCACTTGAGCATCCTAATTCAGGCTTCAATGCCATACCGCGTGAAGCGCGTGATGCGCAAGCAGAACCTGAGCGAGGAAGATGCCATCAAGACCATCCAAAAAGTGGACGAGATGCGTGAGAACTATGTGAAGGGATATACCAAGACCTCTCGCTACGACACTCGGAACTACGACCTCGTCATCACTGTCGATGACAAGACTGAGGATGAGGTCGTGGAACTCATCATGCATTATATTGGATAAGATTCCGTCCTATCAACACAGATTTGGACATCATGAACAGAGTATTCAAAACGTTTGAAGCAAAGATTGCTAGGAGGTTGCTGTTATGGGCGGCTTTGCTGTTGGTGATAGCAGGTTTCATCTTCTACTTTGCAGCCATGAATAGCGTGACGGGACTCTATGTCGAGAACGTCCACAATCGTATGCTCATCAACTATGAATATACCCGCCGGGTACTATCGGATGTCTATGTCCAGGTCACCAATAATGTGGACTATATCGAGCAGACCCTCGACAAGCCTGAAGGACAGAAGAGTATCATGGAGCGTATCGTGCGAAACGGCAATCGTGTCCATAGCTGTGGCATGAACTTCATCCGTGACTACTATCCCGAGAAAGGTCAGCGATACTGTCCCTTTGCCTGGCGGAACCCACAAAACCCAGACGAGATACTCACCGAAGAAAAAGGTGACGACGACTTCGACTATCTGGGCGACGAATGGTTTACTAGCGTGATTGAAGGCGATAGCGCCAAGTGGAGCGAGCCCTTCTACGATGGCTACGACAACCAGACGGCCCTTGCTGCATATATGGTGCCGATACACGATGCTTCAGGCCGTCCTGTGGCTGTGTTGGGAGCCGATGTGGCCCTTAACTGGCTGACATCGAAACTCGACGAGACCGATAGTACTTACAACGAAAAGAGTCCTTTGGCATCGAGGCTTATGGGCCTCAAGCGTCATAGCTTCATCATCAACTACGATGGCCGCTTCATCACTCATCCAGAAGAGAACCGGCTTTTGGAGGACATATTCTACAAGCATCTGAAAGCCGACCATGATAATGCATTGCCCATGCTGATAGAGCAGATGAAGAGCGGCGAGACCAGTACTGATGAAGGACAAGAGCGCTACCTTTTCAACGGAGAAGAGTGCTACTTGTTCTACTCACCGATTAAATATACAGACTGGATGCTTGTGACGGTAGTACCTTGCAAGATGATCGACATACGGGCCATGATGTTCGGCCTGCGCATGATAGGTCTAGTGGCACTGCTGCTGTTGATTATGATTGCTCTGACTTACTACACCATTAGGTCTATCAGACTTAGGCACAAGCATCGTCGCAGAAAGGAGTCTGTTTCTTGACAAGCGTCAGTGGTGTATCGGCTGGTGCTTGAGAAAATCGTAGAGCGTCAGCTGGCGCAGGTGGTAATAGCTGTTCCAGAAATCCTGCAGGGCTGTGATCTGACCGCGCCGCGCATCCTGCCAGTATTGTTGTGCCAGTGACAGGTCGTTTACAGTGGCTTGTCCGCGGATGAAGCGTTGCAGCATGGCGGTGTAAGCATCTTCGGCAATCTGCAGTGAGTGACGGGTATCGTCCACCATAGCCTGTCGCTGATTGACCTCCGCTACCGTTTGTACGATATCCAGTTCGGTATCACGGCGCTGTTCCTGACGCTGGCGGGCAGCCGTTTCTACTTTGCTCTGTGCCGCGAGCCACGCATTGCGTTTCTTTCCGTGATCACTGATGGGAACGGTTAAATTAACCGTCACTTGATTTTGCACCAAAGGATTGCGATAGGCATGTTCGAAGTACTCAGATACCTGGTTGAATCCTACTGAAGCATCGATGCTGGCATTCAAGCCTTTCTTACGTTTGAGCTGTTCTGCATCGCGGCGGGCCTCCAGTTCCTTGAGCTCCATCGACAGATAGTTAGGATTGTGCTGTGTGGCTTGATCGATGGCGTCGCCGACGGTCACACTGAGGTGGGGCAGGATAGAGGGTACAATTAGTTCCAGTTGTGTTAGTTCGTCCATCCCCAGCCATACAGCCAGACTCTTGGAGGCTTTCTGATGGTTGAGCAGGGCACTCTTTAGTGAAGTTGTGGCCAGCGAGCGCTGCAGCGTCAGGATCTCGAGCTCTGCCTTGGAGATAGATGCAATATTGAATCGTCGCTTGCCGATGGCAAGTATGCTGTCGCACGACTGTAGCTGCTCCTGGGCCATTTTGAGCTGTTCCTGTGCCACAGCCAACGTGAAGAATCGTTTGACGGCTTCAGCGCCAGTCTGCTCCACCGAATAGTTCATCTGCTGTTGGGCAACGTTTAGCCGCATGGGTTCAGTTTGCCGGCTCCAGCGATAGGGATTATATCCTAACAGTTCCTGACGGTAACCGAATCTGAAGGGGGTGGTGGCAAACTGATGTTGTATGAATTCGCCATAGTTGCCCAGATAGGCTAGTCCCGTGGAGGCATAAAAGGATCCTCCCCATCGTTCCATGATCTGTTGAGCTTGCAGATTGACACTCGACACCAGTCGTTTCTGCTCACGATACTCGTCATTGTCGGTATCACTGACATAACGTTGGACCATGTATTGCTCATATTGCAGCGGTGTGCTGGTGAGGTCTATTTGTGGTTTGCGACCTCCCATCCATGAGAGCCATGCATAGTGGGCTTCCTGGAAGACACTGCGGTAGCGATCGGCAGTGACACTGCTGTCTGTGGCCAATTGGAAGACACGCTCCATGTCGAGTTTTACCGACTGTTGTGCGGAGACTGTGACAGCTGTACAGAGCAGGGTAAAAATAGCTGTCTTTCTCATGGTTGTGTGTTGTTTAGGAGAACAGAGACGTGCATGCCGTCGAAGAGCTGGTGTGGTGTGGCCACATGAGCCCGCAGCATAACGGTTCCCTGTTCGTCAACAATGGGGTTGACTTCAGTTACTTTGGCTTCATAGACAGCATGTTCGTTGCCCACAGGCACTACTTGAAGGCGCGTGCCAACGGTAAAGCGGCTGAGGTCGGCCTCCATGACACGGAACTCCACATTCATCTGCTGCGGAGAGATCACGCGGCACACGATGTCACCCACTTGTGCCAGCTGCCCTGCATGGGCTGTGACATTGGCTACGATGCCGTCGAAGGGGGCTACCACATGGGTTATCTTCAATTCGTGGCGGGCAGCTGCCAGTTTGCTCTGAGCCAGCAGCAAGCCGCTCTTCACCTCGGCAATATGGCGCACGCGCTGTGGCACGTTTTCCATATGCTCAGGGTCGTAGCCCTGTGAGATAATGACATCCTGCATCTGTATATTCGCTTGCTCTATTTCCCGCTGATGCTGTTCGACGGCATTGGTCTGCCTGGTGGCATCCTGCTCGGCCAGCAGTTGTCCTTGACGAACGTGGTCTCCATTATGAACCATCATCCGTAGCACGGGCAGCGAGATTTCAAACTTCATGTCTGCATAGTGTGCAGCCACTACTTTGCCCATGGTCTGGAAAGAGGAAAGCGCCGTACTGTCGGAGGCTTGACGCGAGACCATTGCTTGACTGATGGTGTCGGATGATATTTTTGTATCCTGAGAATCATTCTGATTGCTTTGCTGTCGGCAGGCTGTCAACAGCAGGACTATCGTTAAGGAAATCCATATTCTTTTTTGCATAGGATGTTCGTTTGTTTACTGGGTTCTTTATTGATATGTACGCTATAGTTGCCGCAGGCTCATCTCGTAGAACAGCCCTTTCCGTTCCATCAGTTCCTCAAAGGTGCCCTCTTCGGCTATCTTGCCCTTGTCGAGTACGATGATGCGGTCACAGTGTCGGATAGTGCTCAGACGATGTGCGATGACCAGACGCGTGCAGTGCAGACGGTCGAGATTGTCGCTCACCTGCTTCTGGCTGATGTTGTCGAGCGCAGAGGTGGCCTCGTCGAAGAAGAGGATGCTGGGGTGCCCTATCAGGGCACGTGCTATGAGCAGACGCTGTTTCTGTCCGCCTGAGAATCCCCCACCGTCTTCGGTGATGATGGTGTGGAGTCCCATTGGCAGTACACTGACCTCGTCGTACATGCAAGCCATACGCAGTGCCTCCCAGGCATCGTCGTGCGTAGCCCAGGGAGCAGTGATGGTGATGTTGTGGAAGATGTCGCCTGTGAAGAGTCTGCCGTTCTGCAGGCAGGAGCCTATGCGCCTTCGCAGTTCGCCCTTGTCGGCCTTGGCCAGGTCGTAGTGGTCGTAGGCGATACTGCCACGCAGAGGTGTCTCAAATCCTAGCAGCAGGCGCATCAGTGTGGATTTCCCACAGCCCGACTTGCCCGCGATACCCACGTATTCGCCAGCCTTGATGTGGAGCGACAGATCGTCGATCACCAGCGGCATGTCATCCTGATAGCGGAACGACAAGTTATTGATGCTGATGTTGCCTGAAAGGGAGTTTATCGTCGCTGCGGGTCCCGACACCTCGGGCTCTGCTTCTGCAATAGCCATGATACTGTCGAGTTGCGGCCCCATCTTGGCCATGTCGGGTATGTGGCGGGTGATCTCGGTGAGCGCGGCTGTCAACATGCCGAAGGCCGAGGTGAAGGCGATAAAATTACTGATCTCGATGGAAAAACGGCGGGTAAAGAAGTAGATGACCAGCAGGCTGACCACACTCATCAGCGCCAGCAGCGCAGGATAGATCCGCAGCTGGAACTGGGGATTGTAGATGATGTGGGTGGTATGCGTGTAGCGGCTGAGCCACTGGGTGTAGGCACGCGTCTCAGAGCCAGTGAGCTTGATCTTCTGGATACCCGCAAACAGGTTACACTCCATGCCGTTGAGGGCA
>Ga0256407_10004638_pt1 | contig 22736 bp, 21 predicted proteins | sample RumenRJG_04DNA_FD_193489 | JGI IMG/M metagenome (GOLD analysis project Ga0256407, IMG submission 193489) | Bovine rumen microbial communities from Lethbridge, Alberta, Canada - RJG_04 | ecosystem: Host-associated > Mammals > Digestive system > Stomach > Rumen | place: Canada: Alberta... | reverse complement strand
CTCTTTTAGAGGTTGCCGGTAATGTGCTTGCGATGCCCGCCTTTTAGGTGTGCAAGTATTATGGCCCTTATAGGGCCGATATCAAACCACCACTTGAAGTGGTGGTCATGACTTTTATCTTCACCATCGTAGGAAAGGCAATCATTCAGTCCATGATGTGATATGATAGCATAAGCTATAAGCTGTTTTGTAAATAATTCATATGTGTTTTCAGTGCTTATTTTTTCAATAATATACTTTGCACCTGCACTTGAATGATTGATCTTTTTTTCAGGATTTTTCCCTTGTTGTGCATTGTGTATATAAGTGTTGAATAGTTCTGTGTTTTTACCAATATCGTGAAGAAGTCCTGTCAGAAACATTGTATTGAATAAGCCAGTTGATTGCGCTTCCGATGCAGCGTAAGCGGCTGTTTCACGGCAATGCTCTTGTACAGATTGTTCTATATTATTTTTGTTGATATGTGCCGCTATCATACTGGTCTCCTTAAATATTATAATTTTCGCATATTGACAAATACCAAGAACAAAAAGGGAACTACAATAGGATTTTCGCTCATTACACAAAAGCTTCTATCAGAGTTTTGTCTTGTACGGTTTTCATGGTCAGACTGCTGTTTTTGCTTTTGTTGAAGCTGTATGTCAGCATATAGCCTCTGTCAAGATGATAATAGTCAAGATAGTTAGCAAGCTGCTGTTCTCCTTTTTCGTGATAAACCTCTCCACGCCATATTTTCAGCTCTACCACAAAACGCTCGCCAAGGTAGTCTATTACAATATCCATGCGTTCATTGTTGCGTGTCCGGCTTTCAACATAGTAATTACCCGTTCCGTTTATAATTGGACGAATGAAAAGCAGAAATCTTCTGCGACCTTCTTCTTCGCTGAATGTGTCGGCTTTGCCTTCGTAAATATCGTCAAAGACTGTTACATATCGCTCAAGTAGTTTGTCCATATTCAAGCGGCCGTTTTCGATAAGCATTTCCTTGCTTTCCGAGCCTGAAACAGAGATAGGGCTGTTTTTCAGTTCGGTCTGAGTAAGGAAATAATTGTAGATGCGTGTTTCAAAAACTCTGTTTGATATATAAAGACCGTTATCTACAGCTTTTAATAAACCATACATCTCGCCATCCATTATGGGAATGCTGTCCGGATTATAAGCAACACGCTCGCCGCTGAAAAGGATAGTCTGCAAAATATCGTTAAGTGGCTTGTTGTCGTAAATCTTGCCCATCAATGAATCAAACAGGGTATTTTTCTCCTGCAAAATACGCTTTACCGCTTCGCTTACTCCGCTGATCGTCCACATAGCAAGCTCATTGTCGATGATCTGACAGATACGGCTGACAAGAAACGGATAACCGCTTGTATAGTCATAAATCTCCTGAGCCATTCTTGCTGTATCCATGCCGGTGTGATGATCGTTTTCGTATTCATCAAGCATTCCCACAATGCCCTCAACTGGCAGACTCATATCAATATTGAAATCTGCGGCAATGTTCCACGGGCTATTGAATTTGTGAGCTTCATCCGGACGGATTTTGCGTTTCAGACTTTTGATATCGGTAACTCCGGCAAGAATGACGGAACGGAAGGTGGGGACACCTTTGGAAGTCCTTGCAAGAAATCCCTCTCTCAGCAATGCAAGAAAATCAAGAAATACCTGATTATTGGTCGCACTGTCAACCTCGTCGATCATCAGAACGACCGGTTTATCAGAATCTCTGCACCATCTTTTGTAAATGCGGAAAATATCTGCCATTCTGACTTTGGCAGTTTCTTTCTGGCAAAGCTCCTCAAACGCATCTATATAATTTTGAGGAATCTCAGCACCGCCGAATTCATACTCATCTATCATCAACTGTGACAATGCCTGTGTGAAAATACTGCCGTTTTCAAATGAACCATCGTCTAAATTTTGAAAATCAAGACTGAGGACGATATATTCATTTTTCAGATACTTTGCAAGTGCTGTCAGTGTCGTAGTTTTTCCGTACTGTCTGCCACGAGTAACGGTAAAATAATTTCCAGCATCCACCATAGCTTTCATCTTTATCAGACGGTCTGTAATATCCACCATATAGTTATTCTCTTTAGTACAAACTCCGGTAGTTGTAAAGGTTTTCATATTTAAGTTCACCATCCTTGGTATATCACTATAAAAATTTTAACACAAATCACACCGAACATCAACAGAAAAAAAGCGTTGCAGAACATTTTAACGTCCGCAACGCTTACTCTTATTCTTCGTCTTCTGTATCTTCCTGCTCGTCCTTTTTCAGAAACTCATCCAGTTCGCTGATCTCAGACTCCTTCAGTTCTTCGGTAGCATCGGTGTAGATATTCATGGTTGTGGTGTAATCTGCATGACCGAGAATATCCTGTTTTAGATGGTCAGCAAAGACTTACATCACTGTATATAGCACTGCAAGGAAGCATTAGCAGAAAGCTTCCTAATAAAAGATGGAAAAATAATGACGCTTTTCCTAAAAAAGAACTGTAAAAAGAACTGTATTTTAATTCAGAAAACATAATTTCCTATGTTGCTGTTTCTCCGATGGTTTATTATAGATTTAAAGGCGGCAATTTTGATACAGTCAGTAAGGCAGAATTGAGAAAATATATTGTGATTTCACAAGTAAGACAAATTTTCGGTGCTGCATCAAATTCTGCGTTAACAAGTATAAGAGAGGCATTGAAAGCTGCACCGTCAAATTCGTTCAGCATGGCTAATCTTAATGGTATCAGGTTTACCGGTGACAGAACTCTTAAATATACTGCGGATGAGATTGATGCTATGTTTGATACTTATGAGATAGGTGCGTACACATTTATGTTGTTATCTCTTTTGTATCCTAACTTAAAATATAGCCCAAAGGGATTTCATCAGGATCATATGCATCCGCACACTGCATTTGAAGAAGGAAAAATTAAAGGCTTGGTTTTGCCGGATGGAACAACCATTGATAATACAACTAAAGAAGATTGGCGCAGAAGAAGAAACACTTTAGCTAACTTGCAATTACTCGAAGGAAGGGAAAATGAATCAAAAAATGCTTCTCCATTAGTTGATTGGCTGAAGATACCTGAAAACAGTGAAAATGCAAAATATCTTCCGGCAGGAATTTCTTATGAACTTTCTAATTTTGAAGAGTTTATGGAGAAACGACAGGAACTTATGAGTGATGCATTGAAGAAAATTCTTTTATAGTTGAAATAACAATTGTAAAAGAGATGGTAACCGATCAGTTTTATTTTTGATTCAATAAATGAGCAAATCTGACAACTTGCACAAATATTTTGGTCAAAATCAAAATTTGACCACTGTATTCATTACTTAAATCAACGAAATTCCATAGATTATTTGTGCATTATAACGAAGTTTTTGAAATTTGCTCATTTATAGTTTTGATTAATAAAAAGTGAAAATACCTATATATACATCAGGGCACCGACTGTTACCAAAACAGTCGGTGTCTTTTTACTTGCTGTAAAAAAATGCTGATTTCCTGTATATATCTATTGTAAAACAAAAGAACGGAGAAGATAGAAATGAAAAGTAATTTGAATGCGGCAGTTTTTTCAATATTTATATGCAGTACACAAAATGATCTGATTTTCAGATCGGCTTGCTTAAAAAAGTTTTTGACGAACTGTAAAAAAAGCAAGGAAGGGAGTCTATAGTAAGTAGAAGAACAAAAACAGAGACCGACAGAAAAAAGTTTTTATGAACTGTAAAAAAAGCGAAAAACCCAGCCTATAGTAATCAGAAGAACAGAAACCAAAGAAACGGAAGGTCATACGGAGGTGACAGCTATGTTTGAAAAAATTGTAAAAGGCTTGCCGCATGTTGTTGATGAGTTATTCGTAATAATGTAAAGGAGGATGATATTATGTTAAAACCGGTATTGATTCAGATCGCAAAAGAAGTAGTGGTAACGGTGGCAGTGGAAGCAATAAAGATAATCGGCGGAAAAGTTGGCAGAAAAACATCTGATGAAAAAGTGTGAGGAGGTAAGAGCCATGAAGAATGAAGTTGGAAAGATCGTTAAGGCTGTTGTAATCGGTGTGATAAGAATTGTATGTGATGAGATAGAAAAAAGGTGATGTGCAAATATTGGAAAGGTGGTGATAATATGGGTGAAGATGATCTCAGAGTAACAATATCCTTTGAATGGTAACTACATATAATGATTTTTCGGGTACGGCTTACAGGGAGGTGATATCGGAGGTCGTGCCTGAAAATGATTGTTTTGAAAATCTTGACAGTGTTGTATATTTGTGATAGTATGTGAATATATACAAAAATGTTGTTTTATGTTGACACTTTTAACAGAAAGGATCAAAAATGAGCAGAAAAATAATTATTACCGTTCTCAGTACAAATCCGAAATATAAAAACAAAGATACCGGAATGAAGAGTCCTGACAATATTTCTTATAACTGTGACAGGGGAGAACCCGTTGAAACATCATGGACAAATGAAGCAGGACTTATGTATCTTCTGAGAAACAATTCCGGTTTTACAGATATTATCTGTCTTTGTTCCAGAGAAACATTCAATGACGATTACCGCAGGGATATAAATGATATTCTGAAACGTGAAGTATCGTATCATATAGAACCTGAATTTATAGAATATTCCACCGATGATCCGGCAGCAGACATCACAAATAAACTTGCGAGAGAGTTCAGATTTGTCAGCAGTGATACGGTCTGTATTGATACGAGCGGCGGCTATCGTTCTGTAATTTATTCGCTTGTATATCTTTTCCGGTATTTTGAATATATAGGAGTTAATATTGAGTGGATGATCTATTCATCCAAAAACGGCAGTAAAGGAAGTATAAGCGAAATAAGCAGTACATTCCGTATGTTTACACTGATAAACGGCGCACATGAATTTACCTCTACCGGTAATCCCTGCACTCTTAAACAATATTTTTCGTCATCTCAGAATAAGACCGTTCGCAGCCTGTTGGACAATATGCAGAATTTTTATGATAATATCAGCCTTTGCCGTATCGGCGATGAGCTTGACCGTTCCTTCCGTGAAATGGATGAACTGCTTTCTGAGGGGTTACACTCTGATGAACGGGATAACGGCTATTATGAAAACAGATTTTTTGATCTTGTACCGGTGATAAGGGAAAAGTTCTTTTCTGAAAGCAAAAGCAGATATCTCAGCCTTATAGAATGGTGTCTGAATAACGACCTTTTACAGCAGGCGATAACCATCTATGTTGAAAAGCTTCCGAAAGCGTATTTTACAGAGCTTGGATTTTTAACGGCTGATTTTGAAAAGCTTGAGAAAAAAAGCCCAAATCCCGGCACGGAAATATATCAGGATTATTTTATTACGGCTGCCAAGGATGAAATCGCAGAAAATTTGCGTGATATGCTTAAAATGAGGGCGCAGCTCATCAAAGAGCCCAACAGATCCCGCAGCCGACCGCTGATTCCTGTGGATACGGCATGTGAGGAAATGTACCAACTGGTGCTTGAACTGCGTGATACCTTTTACAATAACAAGGGAGAAAGAACTTTGGTCAAAAGCAGTAAAGCCTCCGATAAGCTGCTGGAACGCACCTTTGGCAGCTTTGAAAAACTGCCTCTTACCGTCAACAAGCTGATTGCAGCGGATAATGTATTGGTCGGTTTTATGCGGAACGAAACGGGTAATGTATTAAGTTCAGAGATGAAGAAGCTCAAGGGTGTTGTCAAAGGAGTCACAGATGAGAATGTCAGTGTGAATATAAAAAAGGATGAATTGGTAAGGCTCAGACTGGACTATTTGTACATGAAGTATATCCGCAATCAGATCAATCATGCCAGTGAAAGCAACACCTACAGTGACGAGTACAAAAAGAAGTTTTCTTCTATGAATCCCGAACGTTATATATTTCCCAAAGGGGATAACTTTTCAGCCGACCATATCCGAAAATTCATGTCGGAGTCAATTGACCGGATCAAAAAATTGTATCAGTGAGTAAAGGAGAATCTATGTATGAAAAAATTTTTTACGTCTGTTCCATATCAGGCAAAAGGAGAACTCAAAAGTGTTATATACAGACCTGTTGGAAACGCTAAGCTGGTGTATGAAAAGGCACATTCACTTCCGATACTGAATGTTATAAACAATTTCACGGATAAGGGAGAGGAAATCGAGGTAATATTCATAGTCGGAGAAAACAAAGATATAACAAAAAATCTCGGAACCGTAAAGGCATCTCTCGACGAGCTTGTTGCCGAGCGTGAGCTTAAATGCAATGTAAAGTATATTTATTATAAGGACAGTGATGACATTCCCGTAATGCTTGAATTATACGGAAAGCTTATTCGCCTTTGCAGCGATGATGATGAGATATACTCTTGCATAACCTACGGCACAAAGCCGGTGCCGATGGTACAGATGATGGCAATGAGATATGCTTTTCATGTCAAGAAAAATGTATTTATCGGCATGATAGTATATGGCAAAGGTCACGGAAAAAAGCAGAATGAAAATGCTGAAAATAAGGTTGATATATTTGACATATACGATATGACATCCCTTTTCTATATAGACGATCTTTCCGAAAAATTCAGCCGTATGGGTATAGAGAATCCCGAAAACATACTTTCATCACTTATCTTTGGTCAGGAGGGAGAAGAAGATGAGCAGATCACTTAATGATATAAAAAAATCTCTTGACAAGCTGGGACAGGAATACGAAAATTCCGAAGGCGGCAAAAAGCAGGCAGTCATAAACCGTATATACGAAGAAATAGCTTGTCTTGGAGAGCCGCCGCTATCGGAGAGCAATTATCCCTTTACAGTAAAAAACAAAGACGGCAAAGATCTGACGGTCAAGGTAAAAATGAAAGATCTTTATGACAGTATTATAAAAGTCTTGTTTTTTAAAAACAGCACAGACGGATTTACGGAAAAATTCAGAAACAGAGAGAATAAAGATGTAAGCTTTTCGGGGTATTTGTTAAAGTCGGCAAAAAGGTTTCTTACAAAAAGTTATAATAAAGATAACCCGATAATAAAAGGTCAAAGAACAAATATTACAGCGATAGAACAAAAGAATAATGAAGGAGAGGAGTTTTCTCTGCTTGACACAGAGGAAAATGCTGTCAGTTCCGAGGAAGTAAATTATGAAGCAAGAGAGCAGGCAGTTATATGTCTGACGGATTTTCTTGCATTGATGAATCACGAGGGAGTTTTTTCGGGAAGAAAAGATAACGAGTCGAACAGGGATTTTGTAAAACTGCTTTATACGGAAAAATTTTCAGAGCTGTGCAAGACACAGGCAAGTAAAGATATCGGTATCCATAATGTTTTCAAAAGCAACGAAGCTGTTGCACTGAGATCAATAGATAATGATTTTGCGGATCATTTTGAACAGATCCACTGTGACAGCATAGAAGATTTTGAGCTTGTACCGTATAAGCAGAGAAAGTATTTCAATATATCTCAGTCACCCGAAAAGGAACTGGAAACACCGTTTGATGCAAAGGTGTACATAACATTTTATGAAAAATTCCGCAGCAAAAGTGTCAGTAATGCTCTTATCCACAGAAAGAGAGAACAATTCAGGGAGCTTGTAGATATGGTATGCGGAAAGGAGAAATATTTCGGGTGAGGTTCGCACAGCCGTAAAACACTGATAAAAAGCGGAAAAATTCAAAAAGTGTTGACAAACACACTCACAAATGCTATAATATAGCATAGGTTCGCCAAAAGCGGAAAAAGCGTGTCTTAAAAGCCGCATTAAAAGCGGCTTTTCGGAGCGTATTTTTACTGACAGTTGCAACTCACACGCCCCGTAGGGGACGAAACCCGATACTTGTTACACTGTCAGGAATCACAACGGGTTGCAACTCACACGCCCCGTAGGGGACGAAACTGATACGGCATCGAGGAAAATCCTTTCGCACTCTTGTTGCAACTCACACGCCCCGTAGGGGACGAAACCAGTAATATTCATATTCTAACTTCACACTCAACTTGTTGCAACTCACACGCCCCGTAGGGGACGAAACTTCATCTTTCCATAACAGTAACAGCCAACCAAGTTGCAACTCACACGCCCCGTAGGGGACGAAACGGTTACTTTGATGCAGTTATAACGTCTTCGCAATATGTTGCAACTCACACGCCCCGTAGGGGACGAAACCTTTCCACATTAATAAGCCCCAAGCTATGATGGTTGCAACTCACACGCCCCGTAGGGGACGAAACTTGTTTTTATCCAAGATTCTTTGTTAGCTTCTAACTGTTGCAACTCACACGCCCCGTAGGGGACGAAACCGTAATAAAACTGTAAATCTGATCGAAGTCCATATGTTGCAACTCACACGCCCCGTAGGGGACGAAAACACGATAGCCGGGTGTATCGATGCATACAGATTATGTTGCAACTCACACGCCCCGTAGGGGACGAAAAACGGATGATATTCCCGATCCTTTCGGAAAGTATCATCCGTTTTGTTTTTGCTGTAAAAATATGTAATACAAAAATCAGCGGCTGCTGTCATACCTTCGGGTACGAACAACAGCCGCTGTTCTGTTCATTTGCTGTGTGTATTTATGAAATCTGAATGGCAGTCTTTCCCATTCCGAGAGCCGTTTTAACGCCTGTGCCGCTGTATTCCGATAACACCAACAGGGCGTTGAGCAGCTCCTTCATGGGCTCGGAAAGACGATTGCCGATAATTATATTTCCGTAAAATCCTCTGATATTATTTCCTTTCATGCGGTAAACACTGCTGCTCAGATGATAGGACGTTATGTATGTTCCTCTTACAAGAAGGCTGAGTGCGTCTTCATCATCAAACGGTGTTTCGGAAAATATATTGTTCCAGCTGCTCCACAGATTTTTTAAAATAAGCTCCATATCGGGAAAAAGCAGAAATTCGCCGTTTTTCTTTAATGCCGTGGCGGTCTGAAAATTCATGCGGATATTTTTCTGATCTGTCAGCCCGGAGCTGCGGCGGCGTATATCAGAAAAATTCTTTATTCTCTGATGATCAACGCTGTCTATACTCAGAAGAATGTCTGCTTTCTGAGCATGAAATTCTTTTGTTTTTACAAGTGCTTCCGAAATTTCATCCGCAAGTATCTCATCAAATACATTTATATCCCAAAGAATACTGTTATCTTTTGTTTCGGTAATAATATTCTGAGAGATAGGGGAGCGGCTGTTTTCATGCAGCCACTCTGCCGTTTCCTCTTTCAGCATACTAAGCAGACACGCATATATCTGATACCCGTTAAGCTTGTGTTCATTCGGTGCGGATGATGAATGAAGCATTACAGAAAAATGATCTATCATTCTATATTATCCCTTTCCAGTGTTACATCACATATTCCCATGTGGTATATTTTGCCCTGATACATCGTCAGCTTGAGCATGTGCGGTGAAATGCCGTGTAAATGATAGTCATCGGGATTTTTCATTTTACCGTTTTTGTCCTTCGGCTTTCCGTTTCTGTCAAGATCCTTTTCTCTCATGTACTGCGATACTTTTTTCAGACCTTTTTCAAAGCCGTAACGGGTATATATAATGTTCTTACCGAAATAGCCGCTGCCGCCTCCGAGTACAAGAAATTCTTTTTTAAAATCTGCTGCGTTGCCTTCAACTTCGGAAAATTTCGATAAAAATTTCGATAAATAGAATTTTCTGTAATCCTCGTCAAAAGCCTTTATCATTTCATGGAACAGGTTCTCAAAGCTCATATTGATTCCTTCGGGGCGGAAATAACGCTTGTCTATCTTTACTCTGAAATAAACTTCCGTATCAGGCTTCAGACACTCTCTTGCAACAACCTTAAGCTCTTTTTCTTCTATAAAATCTTTTTCTTTTCTTTGGCTCTTGAGTGGTGGTCTGTCAATTTTTTTGCATACTATTATATTATCGTTTGAAACAGGCTTGCTGTCACTGATAATTATACCTCTCATTATGCTGTTGACCGCATCTTGTGTATCTGGCTCATTAAATTTATATTTCAGTCTGAGTGTATTGACAAGTTTTTCTGTAATATCTTTTTCTTCATATCCGATAGTGCTTTCATGAGTCAGTTTATTGCGGTTTTTGCGTATAAGCTGCTGCATAAGCGCAGTTCTCAGCATTCCTTTTACGGAACTTCCGGGAATGTAAGGTTCTTTGTCGCTGTTTCGCATAAAAGCGTTTATATCACATCCGGTCATATTCTCCTGAAATATGCCTGCATTTGAAATATCCTTGTACATAGCGCAGTCTTTTCTTGCAGGTACAGGCATAGCTATCAGATTAAGAAAAGTATGCAGCCACTTTTTATCAAGACATTCCGCACCGGTGTATAATGTACCGTCTTTTGCTCTTCTTGTTTTTGCTCTGAGAGAAGGATCCTCGATCATGAATTTTTCAAACCATTCAAGATTTTCGGGATCTTCTTTTACAAAATAGTCAATAAGTTTTTCCATATCCATAATGCGTATCTTATCTTTTTTGGGAATCAGACAGAATTCTTTTTTGCCTATTGTCTGACCGCTGCCGATATGAACAGGTGACTTGGTCGTAAGTTTAAGCGTGTAATATTCAAAAATGTCATTCATTTACAGATTCACCCCCAGAAAGACAGGTTTTGCATAACGATAGATATAATGCTGCTCATTTTCTCCGACGATAAATACATCACCGTCAAAAGTATGTTTAAGCATAGAACCCGACACAAGATAATACTGAGTATGTTTTTTGAGTGTATTTGCATACGGTGACCACGAAAAGCCGCCTCTGCGTATAATGTTATAATAAGCACCATCCAGTGCATTTTCCATTTCTTCCGGTTTAGGCAGTGAAGAAGCCAGGAGCATATAATTGTTTTTATCTGTACCGATATTTTCTTTGATAAAAGATGCATATTTATTGTCATCCGTTATTGTCTGCAATACGAATTTTCCGAACCCCCTGCTGACCTGACCGCCAATACCGCTTATGCCAATACTTTTAAGAAGTTCGATCACAGCGTCTGCATCCTCCTGAGATTCATAGCCAATCATTCCATAAAGACCGCAGTTTTCTTCAAATTCACAGCATCCTACTTCAAAAGGTACGGTATCATCTTTGTCGTTGTTGACAAAAGCTTTTATATCTGTACGGAAAACAGCAAATGATTTTGTAATATCTTCAATGTCAAACATATTTCCGCTTTTTATGTAGCCGGAAAAATTACGGAAATATTCATCTGACGCAGGCAGCCAGTGTACAGCTTTTATTGCTTTGCGGTTTTTCACGTCAAATTCAGCATTTTCATCAAGCGGGAACAGGGGAACAGGCAGATACAGTACTTCTTTGTGAAACGGAAATGTATCGGAAAAACAAAGCTTTCCGCTGCTGCATAGTGCAATAATTTCATCGACAGCTGTTTCTCCTATTTGAAGTGCAGCTTCATTGCAAAGTGCCGAAAAAATAGTATCTGCCCTCAATGTCATTGCTGTGTTTGTCAGGGACACTGCACCGTCACCACGTCCGCAGTGCAGCGGTGTTGTAAAATGCAGTTTATAAAGACAGTAATTCACTCTTTTCCACCTTCTCAAAATATCCTTTCAGTGTTTCCTTGTCCGTATCATCACCGTTTATTATTTCTACATCAATATTTTCAAAGCTTACTCTGCCGTAACCTCTTGTACCGTGTCCGCCAAGATAGTCATACTGCAAAAGCTTCATACCTTCGGCAAGTGTTTTCAGATCTTCTTCTGTTTCCTGTTCGTCAAGCTCGTTGTACACGATAACTGTTTCAAATACGACTCCCGGTACAACTCTTTCTATCTGACGTGGGTTAGCAACACATGTTCCTCTGTCGATAGTATTTTCAAATTTTACTTCTGTAAGAGAGCTGAGATTCTTACCGTCAAAATTTTTGACATAGGCATCAGCAAACTGCAACTTTGAAGGAATAACAGGATCAGTTGAGCCGAAAAGTCTTTTGATAAGTTTTTTGTCTTTTTTAATATCCTTGTATTCTTCTCTTGTATCCTTTACAGCAGCCAACAGACTGCGGAGTTTTCCTTTAAGTGAGCTTCCGGGTACTATCGGCTTGTTGTCCGAAGAACGTATTACAGGTGCGTCAACCGTACCTATCGCAGAATAGGCATTTGAACCTCCGATGTGCAGTCCTGTCAATATTTTCATATCTGTTTTTATGATGATTTTTCTTTTAAGTTCACGATCCATTTTATAAAACCTCCTTAATTTTCTTTTGGATTAAGATAACGGTGAAAGGCAACAAGTGCCTCGAAGTATTTGCAGAAAAGGTCAAAATTCTTTCTGCTAGGATTATCTTCAACATATTTCAAAAAGGCAAAAAGATGCGTTTCTTTCATAAAAAGTTTTACCGCTTCATCTCGACCCATGTTATAAACGATACGAATACGGAGCAATTTCAAATCAGCTAATTCACTATTATTCAGATTCTCATCTTCCAAATCTGTCTTATTGAGAATTATATCACAAAGTTTGCTGTACATTGAACGAAGCTTTGAAGAAGTTATTCTCTTTTTATCCGGCAGTTCTTTTTTATTTTTTTTAAAATATTCAAGACCTTTCCATGCAATTTTAAGATAGTTTTCTTCAGTGATCATGTCTTTTTCGGACAGACTCTGGAGTTGTTCCAATTCTTCATAATATGATATTTTTACAGCCATTTTATTTCATTCTCCTCTCTTGATATACAAAAATATTTATCGCTGTTATCAGCTGTTTTCTGTCCGTATCGGAATCGGAAGTTATCCAGTCGAATACTTTTTCGGAAAATTGCTTTCTGCTTTCTTTATTGCCGCTGAGTTCATCACACATTTTCCCTAAAAGATAAGCGGCACGGGCAATATTGATTTTTTCTCCCTTATTTTCTTCATTAGATGGAATACCTCTCAGGTATTCAAGAAGCTTGTAAAGGAAGCTGTTTCCTTTCTGACTGTCACCTTTGATGAACTGTTTCAGCAGTTCCAGCTTTTCTCCGATTACTTTTTCACTGAATTCCTGCCAGCTGTATGTCTGACTTCCGTCATTTGAGAACAGTGTTACAGAATCCTTATCCGGATTTTTCTTTGAACATGCCTCAAGGAGTTCTGTTTCTGCGGAAAAGCGGGCAACAGGATATTTAGCGGTATAAATACCTATACCTCCCGATGCGGAAAGCTTTCCGCCTGTCAGATCCTTGAATTCTTTGATTATTTCTATACCTGCATCTATCACATTATCCCATGAGCCTACAAGAAATACATCGTCACCGCCTGCATAAAGCACACTGATATGATAATTATTTCGTTCAAGGATATGTGTCAGATTGTTTTTAAAGAAACCTGTAAGCTGTGAAGAAAGGGCGGCTGTCCTGCCGATATTTACATAGCTTTCATCAGTGATATTTCCGTTTTTATCCTTTATATTGAAGCCTGAAATAAATGTACTGCCGAGGTTGTCAACGTCCATTCTCAAAACACCAAGACGTTTTATGCCTTCCGATTCTTTAACCATTTCTTCAAGCATATTATTATCGGAATAATCACATACATCAATAATATGAATGTCGGGGTATTGTCCGATAGGACCTGACGGTTCTTCGTTTTTGCAGAATATTCTTATGATGTTATCATTTTTAATCTGCTCGTAAATTTCTTCATTGTTTCCATAGGAAAAATAAGCTTTGCCGTTGTATGAGAAAAACGGTACGGCTTTTTCTGACGGATCTTTCAGTACGGCAAAGTATTGCTCACGGTCCATTATGACTTCTGACATTTCTCTGAAAGTATAGCACCATTCACAGATGTTTTCTTTACCGGAGCTTACTTTTTCCGATGATGCGCCGCAGATTTTGCATTCTCTTTTTCCGTCCGCAGATTTACCTGTCTTATTCATAAATATGATTTCTGCGGGGGAATATTTACGCAGCTTTTTTCTTGCCATTTTTGCCGACAGACCGCTGAAAAGATTTTTATATGCTTTGTCGGTTTTATTTGAAAAATCATCCGGTGAACATTCCTGAGTTTCCCATACTACAGATAAACTGTTGCTGAAATTTTCCATGCTCCATTGATTCAGCATATCATGCAGATGGTCAAGCTTTTCCTTATATCCGTTTACAGCCGGAAGGAGCATATAACAATGTCCGCCGCCGCTGTACAAAACATTTGCCTCTGTCAGACCAAAGCAGTCGATTATTTCGGAAGTAAGCTGTGCCATAACAAGCTCAATGAAAAATGATTTTGCCCTGAGCGTTTTCAGTGCTTTTTCATTGATGATCGTATAAATGAAATTCTGTATTCCCGAAAAATCTGCTGTATACAGTACAAGGGAGTTTTCACCCGAGATGTTATCTTTTTTATCATATCCATTTTCTTCATAGTACAGTGCCAGTGCAGATGCAAAGGCTGTCCGGAGTTTTGAATATGCGTACAGTGACAGTTCGCCGCTTTTGGTACAGGGGATATCTGCGGCATTTTGTTTCAGAAATGCAAATTTCCGGCTGATACCGTCGATTTCGGACAGTTTTTTCTTTATGTCATCAACATCGCATAAAGTGCTTTTTTCTGAATTTTCAGTATCAGGTTTGCGGCGGATAAATACTCTTTTTTTATCGTCATAGCTGAGTATATTTCCGAAAGTTTTTTCTCCCTGCCTTACATTTAGCATATCAAATATTGAAGAAATCCCTCTTTTTTCCGCTGTTATGATTTGTTCTCCTGCGGCAATTTGAGAAGCAAACGAACAAATTGCTTCCGGATAATCATCAGATGATTTTATATCAGCAGGAGAAAGAATTTTGTCAAATACATATTCAACAACCTTTTGTACTGTCGTATTCAATATTATCACCTCGTATTTTTGAAAAATTTAGTACAAACCTTACAGTTTATTGTAGCATTATCGAAAAAATTGTCAATGCTTTTTACACAAAAAATCAGATATCTTTTAAGGGCAGTCGAATATATATTTTCTGAAACCTGTAAATTCAAATATGGCATGTTTGATTGTCTGACCGTTTTCATTAGTGCTTTCCTTTACAGTTCTTTTGCTGACAGCTGCAACTACCGGAATATGTTTTTTTATCAGCATTGAAACTATAAGTGTTGAAAATACGCTTTCGCCCTGACACAGGATACAGCAAGGTTTTTTTGACAGCAGGATAAGAACGTATTTTTCAGCAAGGGAATAAAGTTCATCATTTGTCAGATCAGGCGATATGTCCGGAAAGGGGATATTTTCAATTTCGCCGTATCTGCGGGCATATTCTGTCTGTTTCTGACTCCATTGTGATGAATGATGATTTGTAAAGTTTATAAATGGCTTCATAATAGTTTTCACCTCCGTTCTGAGTTATATATGCTTACGGAACTGTTTTTTTAACAGTTCGGAAGAAATTTTTTAAGGCTTGTACTGCAAAAGATTTCAAAAGATGCTTTTTTCAGCTTGCTTATGATACTGGTTTGGGTGTATAATGTTTTCATGTGAATTACTCCCTTCTGGTTACAAACGGTTTGTGTGGTTACTTACCATTTTACACCTTTTGGAGAGTAATTCACTTTTTTATTTCTCTAAAACTTGGAAACTGCTATAAATAAAATTAACAACCATAAGTTTATTTCCCAGTGCTTTCATATCAATATAGATGATAGGAAGATGGTGACTTTATATTCACTGAATGAATCCTTTGAAGTTTTCAAGAATGTGTTTTGCGGTAACATAGAAATAGCTGGTTTGAAAGTGAATATCTGCATTCATTGCCATAAAAGGTTTTTTGAAAAGCGTTTATCTAATTACTGCAATTCAAAAGAATGTCAAAAAGCAAAAGAAAAAGCTACTAACATATTAAAGAAAGCCAAATGGAGAGAAAATCCATATAATGATGTCAAGTCTAATTTCAATGGTTTTTTTGATAAACAAACACATGATCTTAAAGATAGAGGTATCGGCGAAGAAGAAATTGATGAATTCAAAACATTTGGAAAGAAAATTAAAATAGATGTAAAAATGGAAGTTGATACTTATGGAGATACTTCAATGCCACTACCACCAGAGATAAAAAAATATATCGATGAACAAAAAAATATAGTAATGCAGAAACGTAATGAAATATTACTGCGGCATGACATAATACTAACCAGAGGCAGACCGAGAAAAAAGTGAATTTCTTTTCTGCTGGTATAAAACATACACATCATCCTAAAAATGTTATTCCAGTCGTTTTCTGCCTCTGGGACTTGAAGTCCCACATAAGCACAAAAAAGCCGTGTCTCCCGAACATCAGAACGGGAAACACGGCTGAATTATTTGTAAATATCACAATAGTGAATTTAAGTCTGCTAAATCGTGATATATGATGTCAGATTATGAAGCTAAACCTGTTTCGTTTAAGAAATTATCTGCGTCTGATTTAGCTGTATTTATTGCTTCAATATTTATCTTGTTTGGCTCATTTTCATTTTCGCTCTGTAAAACAATCTGTACCTTACACATATTATACAGAACTCCTACGAGATAGGCTGTGTTTTCTACGATTAATTTTCCGTTACGAGGCATATCGTTCCAGTCGGTTATCTCCATATCAATAATAAGAGTGGTCATTTTCTTGATCTGTGAATCATAGATTTTATTCAGCTTATTAAGAGTCTCTTTATATCCTTCTGCACAATTCTGAAGTTCTTTAAGATATTCACAAATTTTATCAATCTCTTTTTCAGCTTTTTTCATTTGAGCCCAAGCTTCATCTGCTTTATCAGACAGCTTACGACCTGTAAAATTGAATATAATACCTCCGACAAGCAAACCAACACCAAGTGTTGCACCACCAAGCACAGCTGTTCCTAAAGCTATACCACCGCCTCCTGCGAAAATTGCACCACCGCCTAATGCTGCCAACGTTGCATTTGTGGCTGCCGCACCTGACAAGGTGGCGATTGCCGTTCCTGTTGACGCTGTTCCAAGTGCCATAACTGCGGCTGTTGTTACTCCGGCAGCTGCAAACCCCCCTGCTGTTCCTGCAACAGCTCCTCCTAAACCACCTACAAGCAAACCGGCACCAACAGAAACTTTCTTTATTTCTTCTGGAGAATAAGTAGGAATTTCTGTACCATCCTTATTTATTTTTTTAAACTCAGGACGGTTATGTATTTTTTCAATCAGATCCGCAAAAGTGGAAAAGCTTTGCAATATCTCAAGTTCAAGCTTTCCGAGTTCGTCCATGAATTCAGTTGTTTGCTTGTTTTGTTCTTCAAATCTTTTTACATTTTTTTCATGTCGGCATTGTGCACCTTCCATAGTATCTTTGGCTTCCTTCATTTTCACTCCGCCGTGAATACCTGCTCCAACTCCTCCTACTGCTGCAATGGCAGCTCCTATTCCTAAAATCAATGGTAATGGCATATTTATTATTCTCCTTTCAGTTTTTTACACATTTGATAATTAAGCTCGTAGAATTCCTGTTTTGTTATTTTATCTTTAAAATAAAGATCATAACATTCATCGATCCGGCAAATCAAAGGTCTTGTCTGGTAGATGCTGCATAAATTTCCGTCAAGATAACGGCATATCCCGTCTCCTCTGTCAAGTTCTTTATAAAGCGGAGACATATCAAGATGACGGCAGCAGCATCCGCACATATCACATTCAAACATACTATTCAAACACCATCTTAGATTTTTTGTCACTCATGAAGCTATCAAAGCTATCATGTGATTTTTCCCAGCTCATCTCAATACCAAGCTGCTTGAGTGATCTTCTTAGTATAAAGTTGAGTTCTTCATCAGATGTATTTTCATTTATTTGTGATGCAATTCGATTATAAGCTGATGTCTCCTGCTTGAATGTTTCAAGATCAATTTTCATCAGTTCTGCTGCATATCGTTCAAACAGCAAAGCCTGTTCCTGGAAATATCTGACATTATCTTCCAATGTAGGTATTTTGTTCAGCATATTTACTATTTTGTTTATCACCGGACTTCTATCCAGAAAATACAGCAACGTACAGCTTACAATACCAGTACAAAGCGTACCGCAGAAAGTTTTTACAATATCTCCGATAACAGGGATAGCTGCAACAGGTGTTTTTCCGATTGCTTCACTAACCAATGTCCCCAATATAACACTCGCACCAGTTGCAATTATTTTGACCGCTGCACGTATTCTCTCGCCAAAGGGAAGATTATCAGGGTTAAAGAGAAGTATTTTTCCTGCTTCTACTATTGACGAAAAAGATTCACGGATAATCTTTACAACATTTTTTGCTGTTGTAAAAAATATATTGCAGATAGTGGTCGTAATGCTTGAAAAAATACCTGAAAATGTACCGCTTGCAAAATTTGAGAGTATTTCCTTATACTTGAATTTTGCAGATGCAAATCCGTTTTTGATACCTTCACCGATTGCTTTGAAGAAATCGCCCATGTCCATTTCCCAGCCCGGATGAACATCATATTTTACAAACTCTTCCTTCACCGAAAACCATATCTCTGTAAATACAAGACCAAGTGCCTGACGGATTCCCATTTTTACTCCGACCTTGCCGGCGGAGACAGCAACATCTTTTGCAAATTTAGGGCTTGTATAATATGCTCTTGCTATTTTTGTCTCATACGCTTTTCTTGCCTTTTTATCGATCTCCTTCATCTTTTCTTTATCAGCAGATTGCAGCTGTGAAAGCTTGTTAAGCTCCTTTCGTTCGCTGTCAGAAAGACTTTGTTTAGAATTTAATTCGTATATTCTTTTCTGCCTTTGTTCTTGAGTTTTTTCAAGCCTGTTGATAAACTCATCCATAGAGTAAGCATTTTTAGATTTATTTATAGATTCTCCAGTAGGTTTCAGATTTTCATCGCTGTTAGCTAAATCATTACCGTTTAATCCTGAAAGTACTCGACCTGGATCGTCGTGAATCTCTTTTGCAGATATTACATGATCGAGATTTGTATTATCATTTGGCGCAAACTTTTTTCCAGTATACGAATCAGTCAGAGTACCATCTTTCTTCTGTTGGCTAAATTCGTTGTTTTTCTGAATATATTTTGAATCACTGTGATAGCTTGTAGAATTATATTCTCCACGATTTTCATAATCTCTCTGGTTTTGCTTGTTTTTATATGTCATATTCGGGTCTTTACCAATCTGACGAACATTGTGTATAGTATCAACATCCCCGCCGTGCTGATCTTTGATAAGGAAGTCAAGTCCGAATGATGTTATGATCGACTGAATAATGACCTTCTCATACTGTGAGAAAATGCTTTGCATTACATTTTCGCTATTGTCAGGATAATAATTTTTTGAAACAGCCAAAATAAATTCTGACATGTTTACCACCTCCTGTTTGACAGTATTTCAAAAATCGTCAATATATCAAATTAACCAGTTCTTTATAAATAGATGTATACTTATCAAGCAATGATTCTGTTTTGTCACAAAACTCATCACTCAACGAAAGGGACTCTTTAACTTTATCAAAAAAGACATGTTCTTTTTCATCAAATTTATCATCTGATTTTAGTAATCCAAGAATCTCTACCACAATTATTTTCTTTTCAGTTTCATTGGCAAATTTATTTATCACTGCAAGCAACTCATCGAGATCTGCGTTAATCTCCGGAATATGCATAGGCAGTTCCATTTCTGTACAATAGAGTTGTATAGTATTTCTTTCTTCATCAGCAAACTCATCATTTGCCATTGCTGCATGGACACATAGTTTCAGGAATAACTCCTTGTTCTCTTCTTTCAGTTGGCTTAAAAACATATAAAAGACTCCTTTTTGATTATTTGGATTAGATAAAATTATTCACTGTAATTTATCACAATTATAACATTTGTTTCCCAATAATTCAATTATTTTGGTTATAATAATTATAATTTTTGCTTAATTCATGATAAATGTCATCAATAAGTACCTGCGGCGAAAGCACCCTCACCCAACTCCCCTGACTGAGCAGATACATAATGATACCTCTGCCATAATTGACCTCTGCTGTTATAATGCTTTTATTGCCATCCTTTTCTATTACCTTTGCTGTCGGCAAGCGGTCAAGTATCGCCTGCACAGACAGACCAGTAAATTCAAAGGTTATTTTCATCACCTCTCCAGGGAACATAAATTGATTTTTCTCACGCAGCTTGCCTTCGTCAAAATCGTACTTTTTGTCAAGTTGAATTCTCTCACGGTGTTCGGTAACGCTTTTTATCCTGTCGATGCGGAAGTATTTAGCAATATGATTTTCTGTTTCCACATCATAAGCAACAAGATAAAAATAATACTCACTGAACATGATTGCCGACGGTATTAGTCTGCGAACCACCTCGCTCCTGTCCATTTTGATATAGCTTACAGATATGCTGCTTTTGTTTTCTATACACTGGATCAGCCGCCAGAGATTAGAAATAACGCTTTCACAATCAGACCGCACTGGATGATAGTGATACACCTCTTTGCGGATAATGTTTTCAAGGCTTTGCCTGTCCTCCGTTGTGGTAAACTTTTTCAGCTTGCCCAGCATTGTCAGAAGTTCTTCTTTGTTAAGGCTCCTTGAGCCTAAAACAATTTTAGCTAATGCAAAAAGCTCCTGATTTTTCAGAAATTCATTGCTTTTCAGGATATAGGCTTTTTCCTTGTGTGAATAGATAACTTCGGCGTTCTGCATCAGCTCACGGTTATCTAAGAGGAAATCCTGTATTCTTCCAATGTCACGGCTTACGGTGCGTGAGGATATTCCGTATTTTTCGGCTATTGCCTTATTGCTGACCGCTTCGCCTCTTAGAAGCCGATAGAATATTTCCAGTGTTCTGTCGGATATTTCATTTTCCATTGTTATCACCTTATTCCTGTTCTTTGATAACATTATACATCATCAAGCGGACATATAGCTGTCTGTTAAAAAAATGTTTACAAAGAAAAACAGGATGAATACTGAGTTTATTTATCCAAACTTTTCATTGTCGGGAACACTCCAAGAATTTGCAATGTTGTCTTTACTGCCCATTATAACTGTATTTTCGATATGTTGTTCTATGCTTTTTTATACCCGAAATGTACATAAATCTATGTGATTGGTCGCAAATCAGTCGCAAAACGGTCGCAAAGTCGCAAACTTAATTCCTGCCGTCAGGATAAAGCTCTTTTACTCTTCTGAAAAACTCTGCAAAGCTGTCCAGTTCTGACTTCTTTAACTCCTTTGTCGCTTCGGCGTAGATGTCCATTGTAGTCTCCGCATCAGCGTGACCGAGAATTTCCTGCATGACTTTCAGATTTACTCCGGCTTCACACATTCTTGTGGTAAAGGTATGTCTCAGGGAATGGTTACTGAATTTCGGGAGAATGACTGCATCCTTTTTATGCGGCTTATCAAGTATCTCAAAATTGCAGTCCCTGACGATTCTGCTCAAAGCCTTATTCAGCGTTCCCTGATGCTGAACATTACCGAAACGATTGATGAAGATAAAATCACGATAGCCATCAACAACTGCTCTGCTTTCAAGACCGCACTCTTCCTGATACTGCTTTTCCATCATAAAGGCTTCTTTGACCTTCGGGAGCATAGGTATGATTCTTTCTCCTGCTGCCGTTTTAGGCGTGTTTATGGCAAATGTACAGCGTTCATCATTTCTCTTGTCATAGTAAACCAATGTATGATTAACGCTGATCGTATCGTCTTCCAGGTCAATATCACACCATCTCAGACCGGTAACTTCACCTACACGCATACCAGTCCACAGCATGATAATAAAAATCGGATACCATCTGTGATACTGTCCCTGCCTGCTGAGATACGCTTCAAACAGCTCCTGCTCCGGAACGGTAAGGGCACGCCTTTTTGTCGATTCAAAGTTACGAGCCTTTTTCAGCTCTTTCAGAGCGTTATCGGACGGATTATATCTGAGATAATCATCCTCTACGCCAAGCTCCAGCACCTGATGCAGCACCGTATGTATACAGTCAATCGTGTTAATCTGCACATGGCGTTCATCCGCAAGATAATTGTAAAAGCTCCTGATGTCCGAGCGTTTCAGATCGACGATTTTTCTCTTGCCGAAGTCCGGCTCAACAAACATGGTGTACATATACTTGTAATTCGAGAAAGTATTGTCTTTCAGACCACGCTTAAGCTGTACCCAACTGTTGTACAGATCGTTGATAGTAAGATTGTTTTTATCAGCCTTAACTCCGTCAAGCACATCACGGAGAACATCCAATTCCTTCTCTCTCAGCTCTTCGAGGGTAACTGCACTGATAGAGTGTCTGCCGCCGCTTTTATCACGCCATTTGAACTCATAAGTACCACAGCTTCTCTGATACTCGCCTTCTTTCAAAACCCTGTTCTTCTTGTCTTTTCTTCTCTCTACTGCCATTTGAAAAACTCCTTTCAAACACAACAAAGAGAACAAGCATATTAAAATTATAGATTACGCCCGCTCTCTTTGTCAACATCATAGTCGTTAAATCGAATACATCTTTGAAAGATATTCTTCAAACAGCTTGCGTTTAATAAGTCTTTTGTTTCCTACCCACAGGACAAAGGTGCATCTGTCGCTGTCAGATATTTCTCTGATTTTGTTAATGCCGATATTAAAATACGCTGCTGCTTCTTCAAGTGTGAGATTTGACTTTTCGTAAATGAAAATCTTAATCCCCCAGCTATGCTGGGGAGAATTGAGTAAGACGTATCGGGTATGATAATAAAACAGCCTCCTGTGATATAATTACAAAGGTGTCGCAAGCCAAAGTAAAAATCACAGG
>Ga0256407_10004637_pt1 | contig 22737 bp, 12 predicted proteins | sample RumenRJG_04DNA_FD_193489 | JGI IMG/M metagenome (GOLD analysis project Ga0256407, IMG submission 193489) | Bovine rumen microbial communities from Lethbridge, Alberta, Canada - RJG_04 | ecosystem: Host-associated > Mammals > Digestive system > Stomach > Rumen | place: Canada: Alberta... | reverse complement strand
GGCGGCGACGACGACGACGACGACGACGACGATGACGACGACGACGACGACGATGACGACGACGATGACGACTACTACTACGACGACGATGACGACGACGACGATTTGGGGCCCAACGAGTGTTCTATCGAAGAATTAAAAGCTATCGCGGAAAAGTTTAAAGAGTTGTCAAAACGTTTGAACGTAGCTAAGGACGGGGAAAACGGGGACGACGGCGAAATGAGCTACGACGATTTCATTCGCGTCTTATGCTACTTCCAAAAAATGTTTGCCAACCTAGCTGAGGAACAGACCGACGGAGACGGGGACGAGAAGATCGAAAACATCTTGGACTCCTTCTCGATAATCTGCAACCTCTTCCATAACGTTTTGATGTATAAGATTTGCGACGACTTTCAAAAACGCTTGGGGGATATTGCGGACGAAGTGCGCGCCTGGCAGAAAAGCCACGACGAAGACGACGAAGAAGAAGGAGGCGCCGGCGAAGAAGAAGGCAAGGGAGAAGAGGACGAGGATGACGTGTCTTGATTGAGCGAAGGAACGCGTTTCTCTGAGCGGACGGCGGAACTTTGTCGTCGTTGTGTCTCTTGGAAAGACGTCATGTCTTAACGATCGACGTCTGCTTGTCGCGACAAGAGCGTAGTGGGGCGCTTTTTCCGCCGTTCCGCTTTCTACGGTCGCTCCGTCTCTGGGGCGACCGTATTTCTTTTCTTGCTCCTGAATCTTTTGAGGAAACTCCGCTTGACTTGACGGAACGAGGTTTGCGGGTAGACTCTTTTGATCGCCGAGTCGTTTCACGACGCTAAAGGCTTATTTTTCAAACGATTTCGGAACACGGAGACTCCAAATGTCGAAGAAAAAGGTTCTTGTCATATCGACGAGCTTAAGAGCTAAGAGCAATTCAAACGAGCTGGCGCGAGCGTTTGCAAGAGGAGCGGAAAGCGCCGGACATGAGGTCGAGTTCGTTTCCTTGCGCGGGAAGAAAATAGCGTTCTGCGTCGGTTGCCTATCCTGCGGAGAGACCGGAAAATGCGCGATTCGTGACGACATGGCGGAGATCGAACGTAAGATTCTCGAGGTCGACGTCGTCGTTTGGGCGACCCCGATTTATTACTATGAGATTTCCGGACAGATGAAGACGGCGATCGATCGCCTCAACCCGATCTACTCAAAAGATTATCGTTTCCGCGACGTCTACCTGCTGACGACGGCGGCGGAGGACGAGGAGTTCGTCCCGCAGCGCGCCGTCTCGGCGGTTGAAGGCTGGATTGCGTGTCTTCCCAAAGCGCGCCTTAGGGGAACGCTTTTCTGCGGCGGCGTGACCGCGCCCAACGAGATTCAGGGGTCCCCGAAACTTCAGGAAGCGTTCGAACTCGGCGCTAAGGTCGGCGATGATTGACGGCGCGTCTTGGGGGTCGAGTGTTTTCGCGTCGGACGTCCCGCGCGCGACGTTCTCTTTTCATTTCTCGTAAAGAGGATAGAATAGCGCCAGGCGTCGACGGGCGGCGCCTCCGACGACGCGGGCGGCGTCGCGTATCGGGGTTGGAGTCTTATGATGACAGAGCAACCGACGTTTTTTAGCGGAACCGCGGCGCAACAGCCTCTCGCGGCGCGGCTGCGTCCGCGAACGCTCGACGAGATCGTAGGACAGCGGCGGCTGTTGGGGGACGGGAAAGTTCTTCGGCGGATGGTCGAAAACGACGCGGTTTCCTCGATGATTTTCTGGGGGCCGCCAGGCGTAGGGAAAACGACGCTCGCAAACGTTATTGCGAACGTTACAAAGTCCAAATTCATCGATTTCTCCGCTGTAACGTCGGGAATCAAGGAAATTCGCGCCGTCATGCAGGAGGCGGATCATAACCGCGCATACGGCCAGCGCACGATCCTGTTTATCGACGAAATCCATCGCTTTAACAAAGCGCAACAGGACGCTTTTCTTCCCTACGTCGAAAAAGGCGCGATTATCCTTATTGGCGCGACGACCGAAAACCCTTCGTTTGAAGTGAACGGCGCTCTTCTGTCGCGCTGTAAGGTTTTTGTTTTGGAAGCGTTGTCAGAGGATGAAATCGTCGAACTTCTCGAGCGCGCGCTCCGTTCGCCTAAAGGGTTCGGCGATATGAACGTGCGGATCGACCCCGACGTTTTGCGCCTCGTCGCGACCTTCTCGAACGGCGACGCGCGCACCGCCCTCTCGACGCTCGAAATGGCAGTCCTCAACGGAGATCAAGAGCCGGACGGCTCCGTCGTCGTTTCCCGCGAGACGGTCGAACAGTGCACGTCGCGTAAATCGTTGCTCTACGACAAGAGCGGCGAGGAACATTACAACTTGATATCCGCTCTCCATAAATCGATGCGCAATTCCGACGCCGACGCGTCGCTGTACTGGCTGGCGCGGATGCTCGAGGCGGGCGAAGACCCGCTTTATATCGCGCGGCGCGTCGTGCGATTTGCGAGCGAAGACGTCGGAATGGCGGACACGCGCGCGTTGCAGCTCGCTATCGCCGCGTACCAAGGGTGCCATTATATAGGTCCCCCTGAATGCGACGTTATCCTTGCGGAAGCCGTCGTTTTCATGGCGTTGGCCCCGAAGTCGAACGCGCTTTACGTCGGATATGGCGCCGCCAAGAAAGACGCGCTGACGATGCTGAGCGAGCCGGTTCCGCTCCATATTCGCAACGGCGTTACGAGCCTGATGCGCGAGGTTGGTTACGGCGTGGGCTACCAGTATGCGCACGACCTTCCTGATAAAATCGCCGATATGCGCTGTCTTCCCGACTCGCTTTTGGGAAAGCAGTATTATCGTCCGACGACGGAAGGGTTTGAACGCAATTACGGGGAACGCTATCGTCAGATTCTCGAATGGAAAGAAGCCGCGGCGCGTCGTTCAAAGGAGAAGGGCGTCGATCGCGGCGCGGAACCGCCGAAAGAATGACGGCGAAAAGTCCGTTACGCGAAACGTCGCGATTTTATGAATCGTCGGAGAAAACAATGACGTCTAGAGGCTCGGTTGAACGCGTCGCTTTGGTCGGCGTCTTGGGGAACGTTCTGCTTGTCGTCCTGAAGCTTTTCGCGGGGCTTGCAGGGCGTTCGAGCGCGATGGTTTCAGACGCGTTCCATTCCCTTTCCGACGTTTTGGCCACGCTGGTGGCGTATCTTGGCGCCACCTTCTCGGAAGCGCCGGAGGATAAGTCGCATCCCTACGGTCACGAACAGTTTGAGACCATCGCCGCCGTCTTCATCGGACTGACGCTCCTTGCGACGGGCGGCGCGGTTTGCTATCACGGCGCCGTCGAGGTCTGGCGCGAGTTTCATTTTTTACTGACGCCCGACCTCGCGTCTGCGGAACGTCATGTTCCTACGGCGCTTCCCCTAATTGCGGCGATTGTTTCGATCGTCGCCAAAGAGGGAATGTTTTGGTACACGATTTTCTACGCCAACAAGTTGAACTCGGCGGCGTTTCGCGCCGACGCGTGGCATCATCGAACGGACGCGTTCTCCTCGGTTGGATCGCTTGTCGGAATCGCCGGCGCGCGGATGGGCTTTCCGATTTTAGACCCGCTCGCGTCGGTTGTCATCAGCGGTTTCATTCTTTGGATTGCGCTTAAAGTCTTGAGCGGCTCGGCGTCGCAGATGGTCGACACGGCGTGCGACGACGCGGCTGAAACTAAAATGCGCGAGCTCATTCTCTCGATTCCCGGCGTCGATCGGCTCGACCTCGTCCGGACCCGAAAATTCGGCTCCCGCGTTTTCGTCGAGACGGAAATCGCCGTCGACGGCAATATGTCGCTTTTCGAGGCGCATGCCGTCGCGCGAGACGTTCACGAAGCGGTTGAGAAACAGTTTCCAATTGTCAAACACGTCATGGTCCACGTCAATCCGACGCAGGCCTCCGACACGGACGCGGCGCTTTCGTCCGCGCGTTTCGTCGTCGAACGCGACGCCAAGAACGACCGTTCGTGAAGACGCCGCGCGACCGCGTCCTGCGCTATTGATTTTTTCTTGGAATTTCGGTATCTTGTCCATACGTCGCCATGCCGCGTCTAACGTTAGGCGAATCATCGGTTTGAGCGGTTTTGACTATAATTGTTGAAAGAAAGTAAGGACGGTCTGATGCGAAAACAACGCGTTCGACAGGAGACGCGACAAGCGGCGGGAGGGTATGCGCCCGTCGTCGTCGTGATTTTTGTCGCCGTCCTCGTCGCGACGCTTGTTCTCTCGCTCCGTCGCGAACGTCCGCCTATCGTTTCCGTCGCCCCCGAAGAATCCGCCGCGCCGGCGCCTGAAGCGCTCCCCGGACTGACGCCTGAAAGGCTTCTTCGAGAGGCGACTCGCGCCTATGCCAACGCGAAGTATTACCATGACGAAGGTTACGCGGAAATTCTTTACGAGCGCGATTCCGATCGCAGTCACGCGTCGCTTCGAGTCTCGTGTTCGCTCGCGTTTGCCAGACCGAATTACACGCGCATGGAATTCGGACGCGGTCTGCTGCGTTCCGACGGCAAAACGTTTCGCGCCGAAATTCTCGACGCTTCCTTTGCCGGTCAGATCGTCGAGAAGCCCGCGCCCCTTCTCCTCACGTCGATTCGCGAGTTTTACCCTGACGCCGAGTTCGCCGCCGCTTCGAATCTAGGCCTTCCCGCCGACGTTTTTTGGACGTCGCCGCAGCTCGTGCTTCTCATGTCTCGCGATCCTTTTCGCACGCTTGCGCCTCGCGAAGCGCGGCTCACGCTTCTTGACCCCGCGTATCTAACTTTCGACGGAATCGACGCGGAAGCGACTCTTTGCGACCGCGTCGAAGTCGTTTACGACGGCGTGGCCCGCATATACTGGTTTTCACGCTCGACGCGCGCGCTCGCGCGCTGCGAACTTTCCGTCGAGCGCATTCTCGCGCCGGAGCCGGACGTCCGCGTGCTGGCGGCGCGCGTCGAATTTCCAAAGCAGACGCTGTCTCAGACGTCGCCCGACGATCTTTCGGAGTTCCTTTTCGACGCGGGAGAGAACGTCGAGTCGGCGCGTCGCGTAGAACGGTTTGAATCGCCAAACGTCGCCGCGCTCAATCGTTCGTTTCCCATTGAAACGATTAGAAAAATTGGCGACGACGCGTCCGACTCCCCGCTTTTTAAGGACGGCGTTCCGACGGCGCTCTGTTTCTGGCAGACGACCGACCCCGACCATGTCGCTACGCTCGGCGCCTTTGCGGACCTCGCCAAAGAATATCCGGTCGCGACCTTTCTCGCGATTAACTGCGACGATTCCGACGTTCCCGACGAGGTTGCGTTCGCCGACGGACGCGAGACCGCGCCGACGCTCCGTCAGGCTCGGCTCGACGGCTCCGCGTTGATGCGCCTTGATTTCGACGCGCCTTTTCTCGCCGCGCCCGCGTTGGCGCTCCTTGACGCTTCAGGCGCGACGGCGCTTTTCCTTTTTCGATCTTCCGACGTCGCGCGACTTCGCGCCGCGCTCCGCGACCTGAACGAAGGACGCGATCCTCGCGAACTCGAACGCAACGCGTTTTACGAAAACGCGCGCCGCTTCGAACGATTTATGGAATCGGCGACGTCCGGCGAGCTATATCGAACGTCTCTCGACGTCGCTCAATCGGATCCGCCTCCGCGAACGAAACCCAAAACGATGCGGATACAAGAGGCGTGGCGCTATGAAGGTTTGTTTGCGCCCGTCAATCCTCTTGCGCTTTCGTCGAAACGGCGCGATTCGCAGGGGGCGACGGACGGCGGTTGGGAAATGGTTGAAAAGCAGACCGAGGGCCGCGCCGCGTTTCCCGAAGACGCTTTAATAGTCCCGTGCGACGGGAACGCGCTCGCGATTTTTTCGTCGCGCGGAAAACTCCTTTTGAAAACGACCCCCGCGGCGGCGGCGGGGGAGCCGATAACGTTTGTTCGCACGGTTGAGTTGGGACAAGGGCGGCGATATTTCGTCGCTTCCGCCTCCGGCGCGTCGCGCAAGCTTCATCGTTTCGACGACGCGTTTAACGATCTTGGGTCCCTCGTGGCGGGCGCGTCGGACGCGCAGCGAGTCGGCGACGCCCGACTTGCCGACGTCGATCACGACGGCGTTCCCGAGTTGTTCCTTGGCGTCGTCTCCGCGCCTGACGCGGGCGGATTTGTCCAGAACGGCGTCTATGCGATCGATATGCAGACGCGCCGCGTCCTTTGGAAAGACGAAACCGTTCTCGCGCCGTCGCAAATCGCGATTAGCGAACATGACGAGGACGGCGCGCGTTCCGCGACGCTGACGGCTCTTGATTTCACGAAGATCGACAGAGGCGCGATCGTCTCGTTCGACGCGCTTTCCGGCGAACCTTGTCGCGCGATTAACGTGGGAAAAGGAGAAACGTTACGACAGATCGCGACGACGAGTCGCGCCGCTCCCGACTGCGCGTCGTTCGCCGCGATTTGCGTCGACGAAGTCGCCGACGTCGCATATTTTACGGGATACGACGCGGCTGGTAACGAATTGTGGCGCAACGTGATATCGTCGGCGAAGGACGACCTTCACGAGCGGATTAAATCGGGCGACGTCGACGGAGACGGATTCGACGAGTGGATTTTGATATCGGAGAACGGCGTCGTTCAGTTTTTCAATTCCGCGGGAGTCGAGACGGACGTCTTTCAGTATGGCGCGAAGATTACCGGCGCGTGTCTTGCGCGATGGGGCGGAATTTCGTATCTTATCGTTACGGAATCGAGAAGAACGTCCGCGTGGCGGATTGAACAAATCAGACGTTGATTTTAGAAAGATATGGTAGAAATGACGGGGCGAGTAAAACTTCTTGGGCTTGTAGCGATCGCGCTTGCGGGCGCGTTTGCGCTTGCGTCGGCGCGCGCGCAGACGGAGTTTCCCAGTCAAGCAGACGCGACGCCGGCGCCGGAGACGGGCGCTTCGGAAGGCGCCGCGACACGGTTCGCGCTCATGCGGTCCGGCGTCGTTTGGGAAGGCGAGATTGTCGATCAAGGCGATTCGTATACGATTAAACTCCCCGGCGGCGGAAAGTTGTCGGCGTCAAAACTCGACGCGGTTTTTATCGGCGACACGCGCGAAGACGTCTTTGCGTACAAAGTCAAAGAAACCCGAATGGAAGACGTCAACGAAGTTCTGGCGCTCGCCGACTGGGCGGGGCGGCGTCAACTTGGCGGCGAAGCGATCAAACTCTTATCGGCGCGTATGGAACAATCCATAGACGACGCGGAACGTCGCGCGCTGCGGAAGAAAATCGACGAACTCGCCACAGCGGAACAGTTTCGTGCAAACGCGGCGCGCACCGTCGCGGCGCTTGAGGAGCGTCGTCGTGATTCGAACGCCGAGTCCGCGAACCTTTTGCCGACTCCAAACGTCAAATCTCAAGACGACGCCGAACTTGACGCGTGGGGAAAAACAATTCCCGCGAGCGCTCTTGAACGATTCGGACGCAAAGCGTTGCCCGCGCTTCAGAAACGTTGCGCGACCTCCGGTTGTCACGAGCCCGGAACCCCCGGAGTTCGTTACTCCGCGCGTCCGAAGGCTTTTGGACCCGCGCAGCGACTTGCGCTTCTCTATACGTTGCGCGAGACGATTGTTTACGTCGATTTCGACAATATCGGAGCGAGTCCAATTCTGAATCACCCGACCGTGACTAATCTCCGTGGCGAACGCGTTTATCCCTTTGGAACGGATCGTTATTCGGCCCGAGATTGCGCGAACTTCGTCGATTGGCTCGAGACGCTCAAGCAAGAGCCTGCTCTCGCCGCCGCCGCGAAGGATTATCGCGCCAAACGCGGCGTAGAATCGACGCTTCGACCCGGCGCGGCGTCGCGTTACGACGTCCTCGACGTAACCCGCGACGCAGACGGCGCGCCGTCCGCAAACGCGAGCGCCGAGAATCAAGGATTTGCCGGTCTGTTCGAAGATTCCGCAGACGCGCCGCGTCCCGTCGCGCCCGTCGATCCTTCGGTTCCCGTTTTTCAGCAGGGACGACCTCGCGAAGCCGAGCGATTCCAGCCGTCCCCCTTCGACGACGTGAATTCAACCGAATCAACCCTCAGTCGCGTCGGGATGCTTCCGCGCAAAACGTATCGCGACGATTACGACCCGGCGGTCTTCAACGATCGCTACCACGCGTCCGTCAAAGACGGATCCGACGCCGCGTCTAACCGCGTCGAATAATTTACAGCGAACACGCGCGCGCGGAGTTTACTACGTCCGTTTAGGCGCGAGACAAAGCCCCTTTCGGCGGATCGTTTGACCATGCGGTCGACCGACCGCGCGTCGCTCGAGCGACGAGGAGTCTGTTATGCGATTTATGATCAAGTCTCCCAAGTCCAATTTTCGCGTTCTATGGCGCCGCGTCGCCGTCGCGCTCGTCGCGACGACGCTTTTCGCGCTCGCGTACGGCGTCGCGTCGGCGCAACCGGGACCGCGCGGACCCCTTGGTCCTCCTCCCGGACCGCGACCGGGGCGCGGCGAGGTCAAACGGGTTCCCTCAGAACGCTATTACGCCGGGACGGCGTTGATTGAATCGGGACAGTTCTCGAGCGCGATTCGATTCTATAACTCCGAAATTAAAGACGCCGTAAAGATCGGACCGAGTCTGTGGATCGATTCGATCTGCTATTACGCGATGCTGGGCGAAACGTACTATCAGGCGGGCGACCTCGATTCCGCGCTGAAAAACTTCAACTCGAGCCTCACGCTCGCGATGGCGTTTCCAAACTGGATGGCGAAAGTTACGTACGTCGAAGGCGTTTCAGGACGCGAAAAGGGCGCGACCCCGTGGGGCGTCTCGCGCCGCGCTACGCCGATTGGCGTTTTTCCCTCCAAAGCGACGATCATTATCGGAGAAGGGGAAACGCAGGCGACGCGTCAGCTTGGAATCGTCGCGGAACAGCACGCGATGGCGATCGATCCGATTGAAATTCTGCGATGCATCGCGCTTTCGATTCGGCGCCGCGTCGACATTATCGGACCGCTCGCGCCCTATGATCCGATGAGTACGGAAATCCTCGAGACGTTCCGAACGCGCGCCGTCGCTCCGAACCATTGGTCGATCGTTTTTCTAGACGTTATTTGGGGATTGGCGCTCGAAGAATGCGACAAGACGCAATCTGCGGTCAAAGCGCTCAACGAAGCGCTGCTGGCGATGGGACGGTTCGACCACCAGCTCACGGGCGACGCGCTCCTTGAACTCGGGCACATCTTTCTAAAGGTCGACAAGGTGCGCGAAGCCGCTCAGTGCTATTACGAGGCGGCGCATTCGGCGTGGCAGTTTGGCGACCGTCTGCTTCTCGAAGAGGCGTTGCGGCGATATTCCAACTGCTCTAAGGCGCTGCGCGGCGGCGCGGCGGATCCCGCGCTTGTGGGCGCGTACCGCTGGTCGAAGACGCAGCGAGGCTGCGTGCTGCTTCAAACGTCTCTCGCGCTTGAACTTCTCGAGGATATGATCTATTCCGGAAGGATCCCGCAGGCTAAAAGCGGACTCAGCGCGTTGCAGGCGTCGATGCGCGGCGAAGTGCGCAATACGATTCACGCCGACCGCTGGAATTATCTCCACGCGCTCTTCCTCTACGCGACGGGCGAAACAGAGCGAGGGGACGAGGCGCTCGCGCTCGTCGTCGAGGGCGCGAAGGTTCGTTCGACGTGGGCGCGGCAACTCGGAAAGCTCGACGCATTTGTTCAGCGCGGACTGACCGCCAACGGCGCGCTCACGCCGCGAAACGCCGCCGACCTCTATGAATACCTGCTTCGCGAACCGACCGTCGTCGACTGGGCGGTCAATCCGACGGAGTCGTTGTCGATCCAGATGATCGCGCCGCTCGCGTCGTATGAGCGTCAGTTCCAGTTGCTCCTCGACCGCGATCTAAAAGACAAGGCGTTTGAAGTCTCGGAGCGCATTCGTCGCGAGCGCTTTTTCTCGACGCAGACTTACGGCGGACGTCTTGTTTCGCTCCGTTACATCATGACGGCGGACGATTTGCTTACGACTCCGTCGCTCCGCGCCGCGCGTGAAACGCTCGGTTTCGCCTATCCGAATTTTGAAGAAACGATGAAGGCGACCGCCGCCGTTATGGAATTCCTCAACGGGATTCCGACCGTTCCTACGGATCGCGACGACGCGAAACGCCAAGAAGCGCTCTTTGCCGACCTTGCGAAAATTGCCGTTAATCAAGAGGCGATGCTGCACTTCATCGCGGCGGGACGCGTCCGAATCCCGTACGTCTTCCCGCCCGTCTATTCGGTCGAAGAGGTTCAGAAGCGTCTGCCCGCCGACACGGCGATTCTGTCCTTCATTGAGGCCGAGGGGGAAATCTACGGCTTCATGATCGGCAAGGAGAATCTTGACGCTTGGCGAATCGGCGCGAGCGATCAGGTCGCCGCCGCCGTCGCGACGTTCCTCAAGACGATCGGCAACGCCGACGGTTCGCGTTACGTCGAAAACGAACAACTCAACGACGAACTCTGGAAAGCGCAGGGCGCGAGACTCCGCGAAATCTTACTCGGCGCCTCCGACGTCGAAGCGGATCGTTTCAACATCGTCTTTTCAAAGCTTGTCGTGACGCCCGATTCGTCGATATGGTATCTCCCGTTCGAGGCGCTCTGTCTTCCGAAGGCCGCGTCTACCGCAGCCGACGAGGAAAACGAAGGCGACGGCGAGGAAAACCCCGAATCTGAGACCGAAACCGACGGCTCCGACGGTTCCGACGATTTGGGCGACGAGGCGACGGACGAAGAGAAAGAAGAGGCGGAAAGGAAAGCGCGCGAAGAGCAGTATAACGATCTCGACGCCGGCTACTATGACGACGAAGCGGAAGACGCCGACGTCTCCGCCGTCGCCGAAATTCTCGCCGACGAGGACGAGGAGAACGAGAGCGACGGCGAAACGCCAGACCCCGCGACTGAATCCGCCGACGAGCCCGAGCTGACGGACGAATCCGCGGACGTCGAGGAAACTCCGACCGAGGCGGCTCCGACGAAGCGAATGAGTCGTAACGCGCGTGAAAAGGCGGCGCTTAAGGCGTTTGAAGACACGCTTATGCCGATGATCGCCGCGCAAGATTTTACGATTCGGTATTCCGCGACTGTTTCTCTCGCGCTTCCGAACGCCGTCGGACGCAGCGCGTTTGTCGGCACGACGCTCATTTGGGGGCAGACGTTCCCGAAAGAGCCGACCGAGCGTATCGAAGCCGCCGTCGAGCGTTTCTCACGCGCCATTTCTAAGACCGAAGCGACGACGGCTGAAAATATGCGCGCGATTCCCGGCTCCCTTTACGCCGCGCGATTGCGACGTTTGGTCGTTTGGGAAGAGGTTCTCGCGGACAAATGGAATTGGTCGCCCGTCGTTCTCGGAAACCGACCTCGTCCGGGCAACAGCGTTTCCGCATGGATCGAGTCGCCGTGGGGCGCTCCGAGACTGATCGTTATGCCGGCGCTCCGGACTCCCGCTGAAAACTCCCTTAAAGGCGGCGGGATCGGCGCGGAACTCGCGCTGGCGGTCCTAGCGATGCAAGCGAGCGGCGCCGACACGATGCTGCTGAGTCGTTGGCGAACGGGCGGTCGCTCCGCGTACGATCTTACGCAGGATTTCGTAAAGAACTACGAAAACGAACCCGCCGCCGACGCGTGGAAGAACGCCGTCTTGTCGCTCATGGCGCGCGACGTCATACCTGACGAGGAGCCGCGCCTCAAGAAACTCGGACGCTCGGAAGAAATTCCGAAATACTCCGCGCCTTTCTGGTGGGCGGGCTACATGCTCATCGACTCGGGCGAAGCGGTCGAAGAGGATCGACTCGAGGAATTCGACGTGGAAGCCGTCAAGAAGGGCGAAGAAGAAAACGCGCTCCTTGAAAGCGATAAAGACGCCGAAAAGAAGTCTGACGATTCCGAGAACGAACTCGACGGTATTCTTGATCCCTCGGACGAAGAGGACGAAGGCGACCGAGCCGTTTTCGTCGAGCCGAAGAAATCGGACGACGCCGACGCGCCGTTCGCGTCGGCGCCTAAGTCGATTACCGACGAAGATCTTGCCGCGCAGGACGAGGAAGGCGACGATTTCTTTGCGATCGACTCGCCCGAAGACGCCGAAGTTCCTGATCCAGAGGACGTCGCGCCCGACGAAGACGAGCCTGACGCCGCGATCGACGAGGAACCCGACGCCACGACCGATTCTAAGACGTCGTCTAAAACAGAGCCGAAGTCCGGCGCGAAAAGCGACTCTAAAGCGTCGACCGAGCCTGAACCGAAGTCTGGCGCGAAAAGCGAGCCTAAAACGTCGTCTAAGTCCGAATCCGCTCCTAAGGCCGGGACTTCCGCCGATTCTAAAGAGGACGGCAAATCGAACGCGAAAGATTCCGGGAAGAGTTCTGGGCGTCTTTCCATTAAAGGAAAGGGCGGAAAATAGTCGCGACGGGGAACGCCGCCGCCGCGTTTGACAAAAGAACGACCGAAAGAGGGGAATATCCTTCCTTTTTCGGTCGTTTTTTTTTCTATTTGTTGACGCGGTTGTTTTTTGGCGGTACGATATATGGGTACGTTAGGGAATTTCGGTTGTTCAGCGCGTCGCGTTCGAACCCGCGAATTCTTAAGACCGCGCCAGATCGCGCCTTTTACGCCATATCAGTTTACGACAGAGCGAGCATAATATGGAATTTTTACCGGGCAACACCGTAGGTATCGACTTAGGAACGACGTTCTCGACGTTGGCGATCGTCAACGAAGAAGGCGAGCCGACTCCGATTCCAAACGAAGACGACGACGTCGAAACGGCAAGTATCATTCTTCTTGCGGAGAGCAAGCACGTTATCGTCGGACCAAACCGCAGTCGCGCGGCGATGGAAGATCCTTCGAACGTTATCGAACGTATCAAACGTCAGATGGGATCCGTCGGGTATCACCGCACCTTCGACGGTCAGGAAATCACCCCGGAATTCGTCTCTTCTCTGATTCTTCGCAAACTCAAGCAGGACTGCGAAAACAAGATTGGTCCGATTGCGAACGCCGTTATCACGGTTCCTTATTACTTTAACGACACGCGCCGTAAATCGACGCAGGACGCGGGGCGAATCGCGGGCTTGAACGTCGTGAGCATCATCAACGAGCCGACGGCGGCCGCGCTGACCTACGCGTGGCATCGCGGCGAACTTGGGCGCACGGAAAGTACGAAGTCGCGCCGCATCCTGATCTACGACCTCGGGGGCGGCACCTTTGACTCGACCGTCGTCGAATATTCCGGCAACAACTTCCACGTCATTTCGACCGACGGCGACGTTAAGCTCGGCGGCGTCGACTGGAACGACCGCCTCGCGGATTACGTTTGCGAAAAGTTCATCGAGAAGCATGGCGTAAACCTTCACCAGTTCCCGAAAACGATGCAGATTCTCCGCAACGACTGCGACGTCGCGAAGATCCAGCTCACGACGCGCGAGCAGACGTCGATCTCCTGCCGTCACGAAGGACAGTCCGTTTCCGTCCCGATTTCGCGTCAGTTGTTTGAAGAACTTACCTTCGACCTTCTCCAGCGTACCGCCGACACGACGGAATACGTTATTCAGAACGCGAACATGAAGTTCTCCGACCTCGACGCGATCGTCATGATCGGCGGTTCGACGCTCATGCCGCAAGTCGCGGTCATGCTCGAAAAGCTCACCGGCGTCAAGCCGTATCGCAGCCCCGACCTCGACCCGCACACCGCAGTCGCGCGCGGCGCCGCGATTCACGCCGCGATTCTCGAAGCCCAGTATAACGAAGCGAACACGCTGAGCGATCGCGTTAAAAAATTGCTCGAAAACGTTCGCGAAGAAGACGTCAACTCGCACGGGCTCGGAATCGTCGCGACGGATCCTAAGACGAAGGAAATCGTCAACTACATCATGATTCCGCGCAATACGACGCTCCCGTTCTCTCTCTCTAAGACGTTCCAAACGAATAAAGAGGGACAAACGCGCGTAAGCGTCCAGGTTCTGGAAGGAGACGCGCCGGATCCGAACGCTTGTTCGTTCCTCGGCAAATGCCGTATCACCGATCTTCCGCCCAATCTCCCGAAAGGCACGCCGGTCGAGGTGACCTACGCGTTCGACAAATCTGGACGTATCTCCGTTTCCGCACGTGAAAAACTCACGAATAAGGAAGCGAAGATCGACATCGAGCGTCGCGGCGTTCTCACCGAAGAACAGGTCGAGAAGTTCATTCGACTCGCGGACGAATACTCGATCGAGTGATTGTAGACGTTGTGATTTTCTAGATTCTAAGCTCTGCGGCGGGAGTCCGTCGCAGAGCGTTTTCCGCGTTATTGGCTTAAAGGCGACTCATGCGCGTTATCCTTTCATCTGTTGTTCTCGGACTTCTCCTCGGCGCCGTCGTCGGATTCGGGGTTGGAAAATTCCATGCGGCGCAGTTCCCGTGGAACGTCGAACTTGAAAATCGAGCGAACGATTTATTCGCCGAAGCCGACCAGGCGACGGCGGACGCCGCCGATCCTGCGAACGTCTCCGACTCGAACGGTAAAAAGACTCCTCGCGCCAAGGTCGGGGAAGACTCTTTCGATTTCGGCATTATCGAGAAGAATCCGTCGACAGAGAAGGGCGAGCATCCCTTCTACATTGAAAACGTCGGCGACGGCGATCTTGAACTCGCCGAAGGCGCGAAAGGCTGTTTCTGCACGTCCTTTACGATTTCGAAGAAGACGCTCAAACCGGGCGAAAAGGCGACCGTTCTCTTCAAGTGGGACGGCGCGCGTTCCGGCGGCGTTTTCAACCAGGGCGTTATGATTCTCACGAACGACCCGAACAACAAGGAGATCGTCTTTTCCGTCAAGGGACTCTATACGTCTCCCGTCATTGCGATTCCGAGCGAACTTGCGTTCAACAACGCGAACTCGACGAGCGAAACGACGAGAACCTTCCGTCTCTTTGGCTTCGAGCATGACGAAAACGGAAACCCCTTCGAACTTGCCGTCGAGAACGCCGAACTTTCCGACCCTGAGCGTTTTACGGTCGAGATAACGAAGGATTCCGTCGAGAACATGACGGAGGAGGAGAAGAACAACAAACTGGTCCACCTCGCGACGAGCGTTTATAACGGTTCCGTGACGATGAAGGCCGGCATGACGCAGGGCGCGTTCCGAGAACTTTTGCGTCTGCGCGTGAACAGTCCCAAGACGCCGATCGTCGAGGTCCCGATTCACGGTTCCGTGATGAGCCATGAGATCAAGGTTCTCGGACCTCTCTTTGACGACAAAACAAGCGGAACGCTCCGGATCGACAACGTCGAGAAGAACAAGGGCGCGAAGACCAACCTCCGGCTCCTTGTCTTCGAGCCGATTCCGGTCAACAAGGACACGGTCTTTGTCAAGAGCGTTCGTCCCGACTGGATCAAGGTCGATTTTACATATCCTGACGAGGAACTGCAGCGCGTTTCTAAGATTCGCCAGATTGAAGCGAATATTTCGATTCCCCCCGGATCTCCCGAGGGCGCGTTTATGGGGCCGGGCAAAGACCAGTTTGGCGAGATCGTCTTCCAGGTCGGCGTCGATGAGGAAAACGCCCAGACGGTCGTCGTTCCCGTGCGTTTTGCGATCGTGCAATGATTTGATCGATTCGCGATCTTAGCGTTTCTCTAAGACCGGACGTCGCTGGACGTTCCGGTCTTTTTTTGCGCCCGCCCGACAGTCGAGAGTCCACAGTTACGGTTTTTCTGTTAAACCGTGGAGCGTTTTTTTCGTAAAAATACGGGAAAACAAGCGGGTTTAGGCTTTTTTTACGCGACGACAAGAGTAAAATATTGGGCGCGTTTACGTCGTATTTTGGGCTGCGCTTGAAAGGGCCCGGATTTGAAACATTTTAATAATGCGTCGCAGTTAATTCGGCGCGACGCGTTAGCGTTTCTAGGTGTTTAATTATGGATAATTCGGAAAACAAACCCGTCGAATCTTCACCGGTAGAGAATCAGCCCGTTTCTTCCACGCCCGAGGCGTCGACGGAAACCCCAGCGACGACCGCCGAGTCTCAGACTACGCCGGAGCCCGTCTCTACGCCCGCCGCCGGCCCCGCGATCGTGACGTCCGACGTCATTGCGGAACGTCTTCGCGCCGCGTCGAGTAAATCAAGCGCGCCCCTTTCCACGCGTCGCGAGTCGACCCGTCGCCGTGAAGAGAAAGAAGCCAAAGACGACGCGAAGGGCGAAGGGAAACGCGAACGTCGCGAACGTCGAGAGCGGCGCGAACGTCCTGAAGCGCCGAAAGCCGCTCCTCGCGGTCCTGTCACGCATATTCCGGTTCCTAATCGCCGCGAACAGCTTTCTGGCGATTTGATGGACGAATTCGAGGAACTTTTCGGCGGCGATCCGAATTCCGACGCGCTCGGCGCGATTATGAGTTCCGCCGACGCGCTCGCGACCTCCGTCCAGCTCGAAGAAGGAGCGAAGGTCAACGCGCGAATCGAATCGATCCACGGAGATTCCGTTTTCGTCGACGTCGGCGCGCGCGAGTTTGGGCTTATCCCCCTCAAGCAGTTTCCCGACGAAATGGAGCTCAAGCCGGGCATGACCTTTGAAGTCGTCGTGACGAAGTTCAACGGCGACGACGGCGTTTATGAAGTTTCGTTGCCTCTTGCGGCGGCGGAAGTCGGCGACTGGCTCAGCCTTTCGAAGGGCGCGATCGTCGAAGCGGTCGTTACGGGCGCGAATTCGGGCGGACTTGAATGCACGGTCGGTCGTCTGCGCGGATTCATGCCGTACAGTCAGGTCGCGCCGTATCGCGTCGACAATCCTGAGGCGTACGTCGGCGAACGCTGGAAGGCGGTCGTGACCGAGGTGAACCCGGAGCGTCGCAACCTCGTGGTAAGCCGTCGAATCCTTATGGAAAAAGAGCGCGAAGAACAGCGCGAGAAGACGTTGGCGGAACTCGCCGAGGGTCAGAGCCGCGAAGGTCTCGTGCGCAAGGTCATCGACGCCGGCGCGTTCGTCGATCTTGGCGGGGTCGACGGATTCATTCCTGTTTCGATGATGTCGTGGGCGCGAGTCAAGCATCCGAGCGACGTCGTCAAAGAAGGGGACCGCGTCGTCGTGACGGTCGTTAAGATCGACCTTGACCGCAATCGCATCTCGCTCTCTCTGAAAGACGCGGCGCACGACCCGTGGAATTCGGTCGACGAGACGATTCGCGTCGGCGACGTCGTTCGCGGGTGCGTGACGAAAGTTTTGGCGTTCGGCGCGTTTGTCGACGTCGGCGGCGGTCTCGAAGGGTTGGTCCACATTAGCGAGATTGCGTATCAGCGCGTGAACGAAGTCTCCGACGTTTTGAAGGTCGGCGATTACGTCGACGTCAAGGTTCTCGCCGTCGACCTCGAGAAGCGTAAGATTTCGCTCTCGATCAAGAAGACGATGGAAGACCCGCGCGAAAAGGCGCGTCGCGAAGCGCAGGAGAAGGCGGAGTCCGAAGCGGCGACCGCCGCCGATCAGGCGCGAGTGCGAGAAGAGGCAGAAATCAAAGCGTCTGAAGAGCGTATCCGCAAACTTCAGCCGAAGGGCCCCCTCAAGGGCGGTCTGAGTCGCGGCGACGACGCCGGCACGGGGTTGCATTTCTGATTTTCGTACTTGGGCGAGACGGCGAGCGCTTTGCCGTCCGTTGAAACATTTTGGCGTCGGGCGTCTGATTGAATCAGGCGCCCGCGTTCTTTTGGCGCTACGATAGTTTCGCGTTTTTTCCTCATGGGAAATCGTCGGAGAACGCGGAAAAAATCTTGCGCTTTTAGTCGCGACGCGTTAGAATGACGCAAAGTTACGCGCAGGTCGGGGCGGACGCCGTTTCCGTGCGACGACGATCGGCGACTCAGTTTTTTTGAGAGTGGGTGAAGCTATGGCGATTCGCGTTATATGCCCGGGGTGCATGACGTCCTTCGAGGTCGACGATCGGTTTGCGGGTAAGAAGGGACCGTGTCCAAAGTGCGGACACATCATCGAGATTCCGAAGGAAAAGCTCGTCATCCACGCGCCGGACGATATAACGGACGGGGGCAAGACGCGCAAGAACGTCGGGCACGACGCGCGACCGATTCTTCAGGAGCGTTTTACCTTCACGGGCGGTCAGATCGCGCTTGGCGCGGCGGGCGCGGCGGTTTTTTTCCTGATTTCGTACCTCGTCGGGCTGGCGCACAGCGGCTGGCTTTCGCTGATCGTCGGCGCGATCCTCGCGTTTGTTATCGCCTATCCGATCGCAGATTTCGGGTATAAGCTCACGCGCGACGAAAACGATCTGGACAAGGTCATGTTTGAGGATCCAAGCGAACGCCGTCGCCGTTCGTTCTTTGCGTCCCTTGTGTTCGCGGGATCGTGGCTTGTTTTCGAAGCGTTTGTCTATTTCCTCGGCGGCTCGGGGTTAATCGCGTGCCTTTATCTTATCCCGATTGCGGCGATCGGCTCTTTCGGAGCGCTGATCTTCTTCGACTGCAACTTCGGCAAGGCGCTTTTGATCTACTCGATTTTTGCGTTTGCCGCGATTATCGGGCGCGGACTCATTATTACCGACGGTTGGACGCCGAAGGGCTGGATTTGGGAGACGAATTATCGCTCGATCGCGACGGGACAAAAGAACCCGTCCACTACGAAGAAGGCAAAGCCTGAAGAAGAACCTAAGTCTGAGGATAAGGCGGCGGAATCGCAAGGCGGCGCCGAAAAGGCGAAACCCGCCGCCGCGCCTAAAAATGAGAAGAAGGAACCCGAGAAGCCCGCGCTCAGTCGCGAAGCGCCAAAGGTCGATCCTCTGAAATCAGGACGCCGAAGATAGCCGCGAGGCGCCGTGCGCGACGGTTCGAACTGAAAAGAAAAAAGCCCCGAGGGTCGGACGACTCTCGGGGTTTTTTGTACTGCCGTGCGAACTTGCGTCGCCGATCACTTCGCGTTTTCGTTCTTGCGAAGGACGCCGGCGTCGACGAGCTTGTCGATCAGCTGCTGCATGCTGTTGAACGCGGCGAGGAATCCCTGGGGCGGCATAATGACGCGGAACGCGGGGGAGGGAGTCGGCGCTTGCCCGTCGGCGCCCGGCTGGAGCGTGACGAGGTCAAAACGAACCATATTGCCGGCGAAATGAATCTGGCCGACGCCGTCGACGAAATATTCTTTTTCCATCTTAAAGTCTTTCCTTGAAATTGAAAAACATTTTGCGGACGCCGCTTCTGAAACCATTTTCCAAAAACGGCGCCCAAGAATTCTTACGTTGGCATTCTAGCAGGATAGACGCCAAAAATCAAGATTAAAGGCTGTGTAATTTGCCGGTTTTTTGGATTTTGTCTATTATGCCGAATGCAAGACGGATCACTTTTCCATCATCTTGATGTAGACGCCGCCGACGACCGAACGCGCCTGGAAGCCGCGCTGCTTGGCGTTACTCGTGAAGTACCAGTCGGTGAGGGGCACGCGAGGCTGCGTCGCGTTGACGAAGCGGTAGACGGGCGCCATGAGCGCGTCAAAATCTTCGCGATTGTCGGCGAGGGTCGCGGTCCAGCCTTCCCAGTCGAGCTTTGTGTAGTCGGCGCGATTGTCGAGGGGCAGCCCGTAGTCGTTCATGACCGTCTTGTAGTACGCGATTTCCTTTTTGGCGACTTCTTTCGGGAAGAGGTCGAGACCAAGGATGCGATCCCAGACGAGGTTGTATTTCATGCTCCACGTGCCCGGCTTGTCGAACGCGAGACGATAATGATCGCCGTCGTCGGCGAGTTTGAGCCATTCTTGGACGAACTCTTCCGCCTTAGCGCGGAATTTCTTCGCGTCGTCGGTCTTGCCGGCGCGTTCGCAAAGATCGGCGTAGCACGCGATCGCGACGATCGCCTTGACGGACAGGTTCGCGTTGTGCGCGAGGTGGCCGGCGAAGTCGTCGGTGCAGAGCTGATTTTCCGGATCGAGTCCTTTTTCAAGGAGGTATTCCGCCCACTTTTCAAGCGTCTCTTCATATTCTTTGGCGAAGTCGACGTTATTGTCGTTTCGCGCGACGACGTCGAAGAGAATCAGCATGTTGGCGGATTCTTCGACGGGCATCTGATTCTCTTCCGTCTTTTCGCCGCCGCCGTAACGCTGACCGTTCAGGAGCGGATACTGACCTTCGTCGTGAGGCGCGAAGGGCCACGGCCACCGTCCGGAGACGGCGTATTCCATCGTCGCGGTCATCGACGCTTTGAGAAGCTCGTTACTCAGGACGGCGAAGAGGGGACCCGTCGGATAGATCAGGTCGACGGTCGCCGCGCAGCCGTTGCTGAAGTTTTCCTTCGAGACGTAAGCGACCTTGCCGTTCGGGAGAACCGCAAGTTTATGCGCCGCGATCGTTTCGGGATAGATCATCGCGCAGAGCTGCGCGTACTTCTCGCCGCCCGCCTTCGTCGCGCGCGCCATGAGATCGGCGTCGAACTTTTGGCATCGCGCCATGATATCGGAATACTGCGCGTTGGCGAGTTCGAGCATCCCTTGGGCGGTTTCGCCGTCTTTACGCCAGTAGGGTCGGAGTTTTTCGCCGAGGAAGGTCAGGCAGTATTCGTCGTCGTAGGCGAGGATAACGCGCTTGACGACGGGATCCTTGCGAACGATTCCGCAGTCGAACGTGAACGCGGCGACGGGCCAGTTCGCGCTCGCTTTACGCGGGAAGTCTTCGTCGTCCTTCTTCGGAAGGTCGCCGTTCTTGAGGAACGAATCGCGCGCGTCGACGGCGCCGGCGATCGCGCTCTTCGCGGTTCCCTTTTCCGCTGCGACGAAGAAGTAGCCCCAGTCGATGCGGATGTTGTCGCCCGACTTCGCGAGGACCTCTTGAGAATCGGTTCCCATGCGGATCACGTCGAGATTGTCGGTCGCTTCACGGGTTGCGACGACGGTCTGATCGACGACGTTGACGCAGAGTTCGGCGGTCGCGTCGAAGTAGATTTTAACCTCGTGATCGGAGCCGTCGGTCGATTTGACGCTCCACGTCAGGTAGGTCGCGGGACGCGAGAGAACCATGAGGTCGTCGGGAAGATTCGGGTTCGTGAAGGTCAGCGTGAGTTCGACGCCGCATTCTTCAAACGTGTAGATCGTATTCGTCGGCAGAATCGTGAGCGACGTTTGCTTCATCGCGTGGGCGGCGTTGTAATATTCGACGGGGTTGCCCATAACGCGGAGTTTCTGACCGTCGACGCGGAGGAAGCAGGTCAGCGCGTTGATATTGCCCGTCCAGTGAACCGGGAACGATTCCGCGAGCGAGTCCGTGTTGGACCAAACGCTGAAATAAGGGTCTTGAGCGATCAACGGAACGGCGGGGGCGCGCAGCGGCTGGTCGGCGAGCGCGACGGAGCCCGCGAACGCGGCGCAGACGGCGAGCGCGGAGAGAACGATGTTCTTAAATTTGGAAAGCGACATGAATAACACGCCTTTCAAAAAGGAGGGAACGACTTGCGAGAACGCCGACGCTTCGACGCTCTCGCGCAAAATAAACAAGAAAACAAAGATTATTTTTCGAGGAACTTGATGAAGACGCCGCCGACGACGGATCGCGCGCGGAACCCTTTCATCTTCGCGTCGCTCGCGAAGTACCAGTCGGTCATTGGAACGCGCGGCTGCGTCGCGTCGACGAAGTCATAGACGGGCGTCATGAGCTTGTCGAATCCTTCGCGGGAATCGGCGAGCGTCGCGGTCCAGACTTCCCAGTCGATTTTCGCGTAATCGGAACGGTTGTCGAGGGGCAATCCGTAGGGTTTAACGACGACGTCGTAATATTTAAGCTCCTTTTCGACGACTTCCTTCGGGAAGAGTTTGAGATCGAGGAGCTTGTCCCAGACGAGGTTGTACTTCATGCTCCACGTGTCGGGTTGATCGAAGGCGAGACGGTAATGATCGCCGTTGTCTGCGAGCTTGACCCAGTTCTGGACGAACTCTTCGGCGGTCGCGCGGAGTTTCTTCGCGTCTTCGGTCTTCCCAGCGCGTTCGCAGAGATCGGCATAGCACGCGAGCGCGACGGTCGCCTTCGCGGAAAGGTTCACGTTATGCGCGAGGTGCCCCATGAAGTCGTCGGTGCAGAGCTGATTTTCGGGGTCGAAGCCCTTGTCGAGGAGATAGTCCGCCCACTGCTTGAGAATATCCCAATATTCGAGCGCGTAATCGACGTTTCCTTCGAGTCTTGCGACGACGTCGAAAAGAATCAGCATATTGGCGGATTCTTCGACGGGCATCTGGCGTTCTTCGGTCTTTTCGCCGCCGCCGTAGATTTGTCCTTCAAGAAGCGGGTAGAAACCGAGGTCATGCGGCGCGTAAGGCCACGGCCAGCGCGCTTTCGTGTATTCCATAATCGGCGTGAGCGTCGCCTTTAGCAACTCCGTGTTATAAACGATGAAGAGGGACGCGCCCGGATAGAGAACGTCGACGGTGCCCGCGCACCCGCCGCTGAAGTGTTCCTTCGAGATGAAGATCATTTTGCCGTTCGGAAGGAGCGCGAGCTTATGCGCTGCGATCGCTTCCGGGTAGGCGATGGAGCAGAGGGACGCGTATTTTTCGCCGCCTTTTTCGGCGGCGCGCTTCCACAGCTCTTCGTCGAATTTCTGACAGCGCGCCATGAGGTCGGAGTATTGCGCGTTGGCGAGGTCGAGCATTCCGAGCGCGGTTTCGCCGTCTTTACGCCAGTACGGTCGGAGCTTTTCGCCGAGCCACGTCATGCAGAATTCGTCGTCGTAGGCGACGATTACGCGTTTGGTCGCGGGAGTCGCGCCGACTTTGCCGCAATCGAACGCGAACGCGACGACGGGC
>Ga0256407_10004636_pt1 | contig 22738 bp, 9 predicted proteins | sample RumenRJG_04DNA_FD_193489 | JGI IMG/M metagenome (GOLD analysis project Ga0256407, IMG submission 193489) | Bovine rumen microbial communities from Lethbridge, Alberta, Canada - RJG_04 | ecosystem: Host-associated > Mammals > Digestive system > Stomach > Rumen | place: Canada: Alberta | collected... | reverse complement strand
TTATGATGCCATCAAGGCCCAGGTTATCAGCCTGACGGGTGCCACCGTCACTGCCACGGGCGCTAACGGTATCTATGCCAACGATGGTGCACTGACCATCAGCGGTGGTGAGGTGACCGCCACCGGCACTGACAGCAATGGTTATGGCCTTTATGCCGAAAATAACATCAACATTTCTTGGACTGACAAAGATAATGACTTCATCACTGCCTCCAGTTACGACGGAACAATTGTTGTGGCTGACGGACAGCACTTCCGCGCTGTCAGTGGCGAGAAGACAGTTGCCATTATCGATGGTACAGTGGGCAACGAGGATGTACTTGCGAGTCTTGCGGGCTCGACCCTGAAACCGCTTGAAGGTATCGTGGTAAGTACTGAAGACGCTGAAGTCACGCTCAGCGGTGACCCCACTCACTATGCCGGTGAGAATGGTATACATTATTATATTTATGAGGCGAGTGCTGCGAATACTGAGATTTTGCTCGGCTACGGCGACATCGATGCTGGTAAGAGCGTGACATACGCCTTGACCAAGACGGGCACAGATGAAAAGGTTGGCCTCATAGCTTCCTACATGAACGGTAAACGTGAACTCGTGAACAGACAGGGCAAGGATGCCTCGTTCATACTACCTGTGCCTGCCCATGATGTCACCATCGCCACCAACATTAACCCATTCCTACAGCCTGGCGGTTATTGCGGTAATGTAGTCTATAACACCTCCGCCTCCCCTATTGAAATAACCGCCGACTATAGCAAGAACGTCTGGTGGATCGTGAGCGACATCGATAACGTACGCACCGTCACCATCGTCCGTGGCGAGGGCGAACACAATGACATCATCGATGGTGCCGTGGGCTGTCCTTGGAGCTCCTACGTTGCTACGGTCGCCGTCATCCCCAGCGGTATGACGGACATCGGCAAACTTGGCCTATTAGAACATGGCAACGCATGCGATGAAATCATCCTTATTCTTGTTGACAACATGGATGTTTACAAGGACTACATCCAAAATGGTGGTGACATCGACTACAGCCAGAAGAATAAGTTTGCCCCCAGGACCTTCAACATCACCGTGCCCAAAGGCTGGGGTACCTACTGTCAAAGTTATCCCGTGGGATATAGCCTGAGCACAGGCGCAACGCCTTATACCATCAGCGGCATAGAGAACAATGCCGTCAGCGTAGCCGCTGCCGCAAGTGTGGCTCCCTATACCCCCGTGCTCATCAACAACACTAATGAGACTGAAGTAGTTACCCTGACCGCCGTACCCAGTACGGCAGGGGGCGGTGCAGGCTCAGGCTTCCTTGGTAAGCAGGAAGGCACCGGCTACAACTTCTATGGCAATCCCTACGATGTCGTATTGACCAACGGTGACATCAAATCCTGTGAAAAAGACTTCGACGACGAAAGTGTCGACTACATCTATGCGATAGGTGCCAGCGACGCCTATCAGAGCTACGGCCTCTATAACGGCGATTTCTATGCTGTCGACGATGCCTCGGCAGGCATTGCCGGTCACAAGTGCTGGCTGAACGTGGCCAAGCCGACTACCAGTGCGCCGAGACTGAGCATTGTGATTGGTGGCGAGACAACGAATTTGTCAAACCACGAATTACGTGAATTACACGAATTGAGTGCCGATGGCACTTGGTATAGCCTCGACGGACGAAAGCTGGATAAGCAGCCGACGGTAAAGGGACTGTATATACACAATGGACGTAAGGTCGTGATAAAATAAGAAGTTAGGGAAGTTAGAGAAGTTAAAGAAGTTAGAGAAGATATGAAACATACAATGAGAATCTTAACCCTCCTGATGCTGGCCATCGTGGTCGGCACAGGACATGCGTGGGCAGCAACTGACGGGCCAAGTAATATCAAGAAGGGTACGGTCAGTAACGGTTCCATCGAGTTCTACGCTGACGAGGCATGTACCATGTCATTCGACACTGACGTCGCCGTTGGTGCCACCGTCTATGTCAAGGCGACGGCCGCCCCAGGCTATACTGCCATAGGCGTGACCTTCACCGCCACGAAAGGCATCGGCTCCAACCTTATCCAGGCACCGCGCCGCATAGGCATTGCCAGCGATATTGCCGTCAGTGCTGTCACCGGCAAGCCCGACATCTATAGCTTTACGATGCCTGAGGATGGCAACTTCACTGTCACCGTCAGCGCCACGTTTGCCATGCCTGAACAGCAGCAGGTAAGCTACGTGGACGGAAGCTATGAGACGAAAGAGGTCAATGCCTACGTGCTGGACGAAACCATGCACGTGCTGCCCGCAGGCTTCTATATCGTACCTGAGGGTGTTCTGGCGTTGGACAATCAACTTAATATTTCTGGCAACGTCAACCTCATCCTCGCCGACGGCTGTCAGATGAGCGCCACCACCATCAGCGGTTCCGAATCACAGCTGACCGTCTATGCCCAGACGGGACAGACGGGACAGATGGTCGCTGCTGCCTACGACTGCGGTGTCGCGTTCGGTCAGCGCTTTGTGGCGTATAACGACGCCACGGGCACCACTGCTACCGCTATCGTCAGCGGAACCATCAGCGACGTGACAACCATTGCCGGTAAGACGCTGAAGCCGCTGGACGGCCATATCATCGGCGTACCTGCGGGGGTTGCCATTACGGGCAAGACCAGTCCCGACTTCACCATCACCACTGGTGCGGGCACCGAGAGCGAGGTCACTACATATTATTATAAATATGTGGCTGGTGAGAAAGTGACGCTGAGCTATGCCGGCTCGGACTTCGTTATGCTTAGCGGACTGCCTGGGGGTACGACGCTGGCTGCTGTGGAGGGTCAGCCCATGCAGCGCAGCTTCACTATGCCTGCTGTGGATGTCGTGCTGACCACCACGTCCGTGACTGGCTTGACGGCCACCCCTGTTACTTACGACGGTACGGCACGGACACCCGAAATCAAGCAGGGCGACGACGTCTTTGACGCAGCCAACTACACCATCGCCTACCAGTTAGGCGAGGAGGCCGTAAGCGAGGCTAAGAATGTCAATACATATACCTGCACGCTGACTGGCCTTGGCCAGTATGTCGGCACTACCACCGTCCCCTTCGCCATCACGCAGCGCAGCACCAGTCTTGCCGTGGAGATCGTGGATCCAGTGACCACCATTGATGGTCATCCCGTCCTCATTGCTGGCGACGATGCCCATGTCAAGGTGACGCTGGTTCCTGTTGCGGGAGAAGGGGAAACCAATTTACCGAAGATCAACGGCATCGTGAAGATATTTGTAGGCTCCAAAGACTACACTGTCGCCATTGTCAATGGCGTAGGACACTATTATGTTGCTAATTTAGCACAGGATGCCTACGCCATCACTGCCTCGTTTGCCGGCGACGACAACCACGCCGCAAGCACGACAGAGAATGCCACCACACTGGAAGTCTGCATGATTTTGACTGAGACGACCTGTAGCGTTGATAAGACACCTGTCGATGGCGGCGATATGCCGATGATGAATGTCGGCGAGGCGATGACCATCAGCGCCTATATAAATGAGGTCGGTTTGCAACGACCCGTTATCGACAGCGAGACAGGTAAGAAGAAAGAATACCGTTATCCTGAAGCCGATATTAAACCATTAAGTATTGATGCTGCTATTACTGTTAAAATATCTGGGGTTGCATATACTGTAGGTGTTACTAGTGGCCGAGGCACTTTGACATTAAAAAAACTTTTTGTGTACGAAGAGCTTCCACCACTTGAAGATCAACCGATAATCAATAATGAGCCAAGAGACCATTACTTGTTCTGTGCAATCTATGCTGGGGATGATCGTTATGTTCAGAGTTCGAGTGGAGACAAGCTTTTGAAAGTGAATAGAATACCGATTATTATCGATGCGAGTGTGACGTCGCCAGTGATTGCGAAATGATGGAAGATGTAAGATGTAAGAAGTAAGATGTAAGATATGATGAAAACAAGAATATATACACTTTTAGCAGCCCTGCTGCTGACGTTTGCTGGTGTTCAGGCACAGGATAAGACTGCCACCACTATCAGTGTGGATGTTGTATCCTCCATTGTTGTAGGCGACGATGCCCAGGTTGTGGTTAAGCTGAATGCTGACATCAATGCCATCGCCACATTGACCGTGACGAACAGCGACAATAGCTACAACGAAACCTTCAATGTCGGCCTCGTTGGCGGCAATGGTTTCTTTGTCGTTCCCAATCTGGCTGAGGGCACGTACAGCGTGACGGCCTCGTTTGCCGGCAACGACCAGTATGCCGCCAGCACTTCCGCCGCCAAGGAGCTTATGGTCAACAAGGTGCCTACGACATTGACGCTCAGCCTTGATAAGACGAGCATCTATGTCGGCAATGCTCCAATCATAACAGCTACTTTGAATCAATCCATTAACTGTGTCATCCACCTTACTGTGAATGGTGAAGATCGCGTTGTGGGATTGGTTAATGGTAAAAATATAAGTAGGCCCGAGGGTGCTAACGTTGGTTATGTTCCAGTTTACTTTTGGAATTTCTATAATCTCCCTGCAGGTACATATAAATATAAGGCAACCTATGCAGGTAATGACAAATACGAAGGAAGCGTGTCCGATGAGGTGACGCTGACGGTCCTTAAGAATCCGACCGCCATCAGCGTGGCCGAGATCACGACGCCCATTACGGAAGGCCAAGACGCCGCCATTACGGTGAACATGACACCGAGCGACACAAGTGCCGTGGCTACACTGACCGTGACGAACAGCGACAATAGCTACAACGAAACCTTTAAGGTGGCCGTCTTCAATGGCACGGGCACCTGCTACATCCCCAACCTGACAGCGGGCGAATACGACGTGACGGCCTCGTTTGCCGGCAACTTTAAATATGACGCCAGCACATCTGGTAATCCCATGACGCTGAAAGTCAATGCCGGCAATCCTATTGTAGAGAGTAACAGCGTGGTGACGGTGACCTTGGATCAGGAAATAACTAAAGTTGCTACGGTGACGGTGGGCAATGCAACCTATTACGTCCCCGTGGTCAACGGCACGGGAACCCTTACCCTCCCCCAGCAGGTGGCGGGCGCATATAACGTGCAGGCCAAATTCATAGAGGACGAGCAATACGCCGCCAGCACTTCTACGACTCAGCAGCTCGTGAGCGTTACCGGCGTCACCTTCCCCTTCGCTGCTAATCAGACATGGGCCACATGGTGCGACGACTGGGCATGGAAGAAGCCGGCAGGCGTGACGGCCTACACCATCAGCGCCGTGAGCGGCAATACCGTGACCATCGCTGAGGTCACGGGCAATGAAATCCCCTCGCATACGCCCCTGCTGCTGAGGAAGACGGACGATGCCGTAACGCCGACCAAGGTCATCCCAAGCACGGAGCCCACCGGCTATAACGGAATTGTCAGCACTGCAGCCACGGGCGCCACCCTCTGGGGTAACGCCACGGACGCAGCCATCACTGAGGGTGGATTCACCGCCGACGGTCTGACGGCCTATAGCCTATATAACGGCCTGTTCTACCGCTATGAGGGTCCTCAAGGCATTGCGGCTAACCGCTGCCTGCTGACACTGACTCCTGTTTATAGTGCACCGGTGCTGACAATCGGCACTGAGACGACGAGCCTCTCCCCCGTCCCCTCTCCAAGTAGAGAGGGGAGTAGCCAAGGCTGGTACACGCTGGATGGGCGGAAGCTCAATGGCAAGCCGACACAGAAGGGTATCTATGTTAATGGAGGCCGTAAGGTTGTAGTGAAGTAAGGAGAAGCCAACAAAACTTTAGATAAAGAAGAAAAGAAAACGAGATATGACAAAGACAATGAGAATATTAACCTTCCTGCTGCTGATGGTGGTCGGCACAGGACAGATGTGGGCCCAGGATGAGCCAGAGCCAGAGCCTGTACAGTTTGGTATCGTCATGTACAACGGCACGGCAGAGAACGACGGCGGTACGCTGAAGTTCTATAATAGCTCGAAAGTGGCGCAGGATGGAACCTTGATTACTGTGACCAAAGGCGAGAGTGACCCACTGACTAGTGTTGACCTCGACCCCATTTACAGGGATCCAGCGAATAATGACTTCACCATCATCGGCTATCGGTTCTTCATCATGGCCACGCCAGCCGTAGGACACCGTCTGCCCGCACCCGCTGCCGACGGCACGGTCAGCTTTATCCGCGCCGAGGTGGTCACGCAGGCTCAGCAGGCACCCAGCCGCCGCGCCGTCCCGACGATACAGGTCGGTCAGACACTTCCCGTCAAGTTCTACGGTTACTACTTTGGCGAAGGCGGAAGTAGTGACCCCGCCACGGAGTACTACGGCCTCTACTATGTCGTGATGCCAGCCGACGTGAACCTCAGCGTCAGCATTACTGCCATGTTCCCCGAGGTTACTACGACAACCGTTAACTATATTGACCCGACAAAGACTGGCGATGCCCAGAATTGCAGTGTCACAGCCTATGTCCTCGACGGTACGGAGGCCCGCCTTGGCTACGGTAGCTACAATGACCGAACCCAGGAGACATGGTACGTGCTACCCGATGACCTCACCTATACCAACGGCCTGGAGCTTTATGGTAAGGTACACCTTATTCTGGCCGACGGCAAGACGATGAGCTACGACGGCACGGAGACGTTCATCAACGGCTATGGTACCCTTGACATCTACGGCCAGGGTGGCGAAACGGAGGGCGCCATCAGCGCCACGACCACAGCGTCTGTATGCATGTTTTTCGCTGGCGAGTTCACCATCAACGGTGGCAACGTCAGTGTGGAATCAACCAAAGAAGGTTCCAGCGATTGTGTTGGCATCCATGTTGAGGGCATCCTTACCATTAACAATGGCACTATCAGTGGTAAGAGTAACTATAATGGAATCACAGGTCTTCAGACTCAGATTAACGGTGGTATCGTCAGCGGCATAGGAACTGCTAGTGTGGGTATTAATGCTGGCTACACTTCCACCCTGACCATTACTGGCGGCCATGTCAGTGGTGAAGGCGGGAAATTCAGTTTAAACTGTGGCGGCGGCATCATTATCATCGGTGGTCAAATCGAGGCTACAGGCGGTACTGGTGAGAATCATGCAGGCATGTACTCCGAGGTCGGCGACATCATCCTTGGCTGGACCAACCCCACCGACTACATCAAGGCCAGCAGCTTCAGATGTGGTACTGAAGGCAAGGTCGTGAAGACTGCCGAGGGCAAGGTATTGAAATACACCGACAGCAACAATAACACCGTGAAGCTACGCGCCACCCTCACAGCCACTGAGGTGGAAGCCATTGCCGACAAGACCCTGACGCCCTATGGTCTCGGCGGTTACTGCGGAACAACGGAGAACGATGCTGACGGCAAGAACATGACGTGGGAAATTCCCCTCGTGGACCATGACAACGATGACAGCACTCCCATGCAGCTCTGTACTGCCATAACCATCGAGGGCGAAGGCTCTATGGCTGACTATAGTGGCGCCACCGCTGCCCCATGGAAGACCCTAACCTATAATCTTATCCTCGTGGATAACGAGACGGCCTATACCACCTACGCCTCCATGCTGAGCAATGCCGATAAGGCGATGCTCGCTCCAAACAAAATCACGGTGACGAAGAATGAGAGCGGATGGGGAACCTACTGCTTCCGCTACCCCGTGAGCTACAGTCTGAGCGATGCTACAGCCTACATGATTAGTGGACTGAACAGCAACGAGACCGCTGTTACCCTCAGTGACGCACTTGATGCCGTGGCACCCGATACGCCCCTGTTGCTGAATTATAGCGGTGACGACGATGGCACCCTGACTGCCATCCCTACCATGGCTACGACGGTCAGCGACGATGCCATCGTTAGCCAAAATGGCACTGATGTTATCACTTACGGCAATCCTCTCAGCATAGCTCTTAGCACCGATGTCTGCTCCGGCATTATCAACCCTGAGGGCTACAAGAGCTATGTGCTGAGTAAAGGTCAGTTCATCCGCATCGATAAGAATGACGGACTGGCTGCCCACCGCTGCGTGCTGAACGTAGGCGGCAATACGAATAGTGCGCCGGTGCTGACAATCGGCACTGAGACGACGAGCCTCTCCCCCGTCCCCTCTCCAAGTAGAGAGGGGAGTAGCCAAGGCTGGTATACGCTGGATGGACGGAAGCTCAATGGCAAGCCGACACAGAAGGGACTGTATATACACAATGGACGTAAGGTTGTGATAAAATAAGAAGTTAGGGAAGTTAGAGAAGTTAAAGAAGTTAGAGAAGATATGAAACATACAATGAGAATCATAACCCTCCTGCTGCTGACGATGGCCGGCGCAGGACAGACGTGGGCTGAAGCGAACCCTGACTTGGGCCACATCGTCTATACACAAGGTACCAACGACGGCGGTGTACTCGCATTCTTTAGCGCAGCCGACTACAGTACCCAGATTGAGATTGACGGTACGATGCACATGAGTCGTGCCCTCTACAGCAGCGACCTTAACAATAACACCGTCTATATCAAGGCTGTGCCTGACGGCATTCATACCTGCATTGGCGTCACGTTCTCTGCCGAGCAGTCAACAAGTAGTGGTGCTGCCGAGGCTCCACGTCGCCACGCTCTAGATGTAGGCATTGACGTCGAGGTTACAGCCGTCAGCGGTCATCCCGGACTCTACCAGTTTACGATGCCCGACAACGGCTACAACGTGACCATCACTGCCCAGTTTGCAGACAAGCCCACGAACACCAATCCCATTTCATATCTTGGCGAGAATGGTGCCACGGTGAGCAAGGCGGCTGGTACGGTCTATATCCTCGATGGTACGGAGTCTTTTCTTGGCATCGAGAATAGCACCGACCCCGTTTGGTACGTCAGCACCGATCTTGCCTACATATCAGGTCTCAGTTTGAAGGGTGACGTTAACCTTCTTCTGGCTGACGGCACGGTGATGAGCGTTACGCCAAGTGATGGTTCGGCTATCTCTGCAGAAACAGGCATCAACCTGGATATCTATGGTCAGAGCGCAGGCAATCAGGCCGGAAAGCTCATAGCCACAGGTACGGGTGCTGGCTATGGCATCCATGTGGGTACCCTCACGATTCATGGCGGTATCATCGAGGCCAGTAGCTACAATGGTACTGTGGAGACCGCAACCGGCCAGCGCTTCGTGGTGTATGATAGCAGCACGGGCGATGCTAAGGCCATTATTAGTGGCACTGTCGATTCTCAGGTTATCAACGGTCAGACGCTGCGTCCGCTGGACGGCAACTATGTGAGCGTCAACTCTGTTGACTTTACCTTTAGTGGCTCCACCAGCGTAACCAACCCGTTCACCATTACCACGGGCGAGGGCGAGAATGAAACGACTACACATTACTATATATATAAGAAGGATGACCCCATGACGCTCAACTACACGGGCAACGACTTTGTGCAGGTGACAGGCCAGCCCGTAGGCTATGCAGCCGTGGAGGGCCAACCCATGCAGCGCAGCTTCACGATGCCTGCCACCGACGTTGTGCTGACGGCTACGTCCGTGACTGGCTTGACCGCCACGTCTGCTACTTACGACGGCACGGCACTGACGCCCGAAATCAAGCAGGGCGACGACGTCTTTGACGCTGCTAACTACGCCATCGCCTACCAGTTAGGCGACGATGCCGTGACCGAGGCGAAGAATGTCAATACATATACCTGTACGCTGACTGGCCTCGGCCAGTACTTCGGCACCACCACGGTTTCCTTCACCATTGTCAAGGCAGATTATGATGTGACGGATATCACCAAGTACGTTCCGCAGTACAAGCCGGGCAACTACACGTTCGCACTACCCGCACTGCCTGACGGTGCAGCGTATTCCTTCACCAAAACCGACGAGGGCGGCATCATCGCCAGCCATGCGTATGACGCTGAACATAACACGCTGACCGTCGCCACCAACAGCGGGACAACCAGCGGAACAGCAGCCACAATAGCGGTAGCGGCAACAGGTGCTACCAACTACAACGACTACAACTTCACGCTGAACGTCGTGGTGTCCGAATATACGACAACGTATGCGTGGCCGGAGCAGACGAGCATCTGGCTTGATGCGGACAATGAACTGATCTGGTCGGCAGACGGCGTCACCCTTAACACATCGCTGCTCACGGTCAAGAAGAATGACGCGACTGTAACGAACTACATGGCAAAGGTGGGCGAGACAGTATTGACAGCTGGCGAAAACCTGCTCACACTGGCCCCCGGCGCATACCGCATCGCCATCACCGGCGATGACGGCAAGTTGGACGACTGGGTGGACTTCAAGGTCATCAAGCTGATTGAGAATGACCAGGATTTTTCGGTAACCTTCAATGATTTTACTATTCCGGTTCGTACGGAGAGTGGTTATGAGGCTGGTTTGGTAGCAATCGCTGGTGAACTGGCATATGGTGAATACACCAAGTCCATTACGCGCAGCGAGGTCGTTGCGGGAGATCCAATCGTTGACGGGAACCTGAAGGTTTGGTTTGACTACAAGGACCGCTTTTCCGGTGTACCAAGCTTCAGCAGATGGATACAGCTTGATCATATCTATAATTATAAAGAACAATACAGGAGAGAATTTACTCGGTTTGGCGAAATAGTATCAGTTGGCAATTACCACACTGTATATATGCCGAACGGAACAAACTTTAACGTGCTGTATGATGCGTTCGGCGAACCCGTACCGGCAGATGACAAGGGGGGGAAGATCTATTACATGAGCGGATTCCACCCGAATCTCCATACGGAGAAGACGGAACGCGAAGTTGAGGGGAAGACCGTGACGGAATGGGTACTCTATGACGGCGATACAAAGGTTGAGGATGGTTATTATTTCCGCGACAAAAATGACATTTATTATGGAGACGGGGTCAATAAATTCAAAAATGTCAGCAGCGGAGACAGCGATGAGCTCTTGACGCTTTATCCCATCTATTTCTTTGAACAAGACGCCATTGCTCTGGATAAAGAAGGCCGTTGGAGGGACGGAAATGGCATAGTGCAGAGAATTACCGGCTATGAAGCATTTGGTTGGAATTCTACTAAAGGGTGCGCGATTGTAGGCGGCGACTATATCTATATCGGTCAGCTCATCTATTTGGGCTACGCATATCCCGGGGTAAAACCGACGATTGACGGTTCAATCATCCGGATTGGCGATGAATACTATGACGTCGGAGAAGGCTCGCCTATAGCATATTTGCCCAATGATATGATCGGGCAGTTCAATCCTCCTCTAACTCTAAATAAGTGGTCGTCTGCGTATGCAAAGTACAGGGTTGACGACTACACCTATCAGGTTGCGAGCCGTGATTTTATCATCTATCCGAATAATTCACTGATAACCGTAACAAACAATAAAGGAACTTACCATGTGGGTGAGAAAATAGATATTGATTTTACAGTAAAAAGCTTGAGGGATGGCGGCCTGTATGTCTTCCTTAACGGAGACCTGTATCATCATTTTGAAAATGTCGGTTCTGATGAACTCATCAATAGTGTTACGTTGAGCCTCAATGATCTGGGTGCAGGCGAATACATCGTTACCGCAATATCCGATGAGGATTATTATGTCACAGGCTTTGAAACATCCTTCACACTCACCGTGGTGAGAAACGACTCAGAAGTCACCCTAACCGGCAAGCAAAACACGGCGGGTGAGGCGTTCGAGACCGACGCCGAGATTGAATACGACCCCGAAAATCCCATTGTTATCAACGCCGTCAACGATAAGGAAGTCAGCAACACTTACTGGAAATGGCAGATCTCCAATACCTCCACTGCGGGCGTGGTCGAACTGGGTGAAACCGTGAACAATAGCGTAGATGACGCCGTCAACAGCGAGGACATTAATCTGTACACCATCGGTCTCGGCACGGTCACACTGAAGGCTGGGTTCAGTGGGAACGATAAGTACAACCCAGCGACAGGGTCAATCACCTTCACCGTGGTTCCCAAGAGTGTCGCAAACCCCATCATAGAGTTGGTGGACCAGAGCACGATATACTATGACGGCACGGCCAAGGAGCCCGCCGTCAAGGTCTATTACGCGGAGGGTAAGGAGATTCCCGCCGACCAATACGACGTGACCTACGACAACAACACTAACGTCAGCAGCACCAACAGCAAGGCGAAGATCATCGTCAAAAGTGTGGACGGCGCGAACTATAACATTGATGCGGTAAAGGAATTCGTGATTCAGGAGACTGCCGTCACCATTACGGAACTGCCCATCGCATCAACCATCTCCGACGGTAGGACACTCGCGGCCAGCACCCTCACGGGCGGCAAGGCGAAGGCGGGAGAACTTGATGTTGACGGCATTTTCTCGTGGAAGGACAAGACGATAGCCCCCACGCTCACTAACAGCGATGTCACCGAGTACGACGTGACTTTCACACCGAACAATACGAATTTCAAGACCGCAGAATGCCAGGTAAAGCTGACCGTGATGCCCCGCGCTATGCTGTTTGCCGCCAATAGTACCAACCTCTGGGCCACGTTCTGCGGCAAGAACGAATACGAGGTGCCTGAGGGTTGCACAGCCTACACCATCAGCAGCATCAGCGGCTCGACGGTAACAATCAGTGAGGTAACAGCAGAAGAAGCAAACGCCCCGGCCATTATTCCAGCCTACACACCAATGCTGATACAGCGCGACGCGAATGTCACAGCACCCGTTACGGCTGCATTCAGTGCAATAGTTACAGCACCTACCAGCGGTTATGACGACCAGACGGGCCTTGTATCAACAACTGGCAGCGACTTTACCTTCTACGGTAACTGCTCAAACACCGCCGTCAGCCCAGACGACTTCAAAGGCCACTACAACGAAGGACAGACCTACCTGCTGTACGACGGCAAGTTCATCCTGGCCGACGAGAACGGCGGACTGGGTGCTCATAAGTGCCTGCTGGTGTTGAACGGTACGAATAATGCGCCGGTGCTGAGTATCGGGGAAACGACCAACCTCGTTTCAATTGACAATGGACAATTGACAATTGATAATGATGTATGGTACACGCTGGATGGGCGCAAGCTGCAGGGCAAGCCGACTAAGAAGGGATTGTATATACACAATGGACGTAAGGTTGTGATTAAATAAAGGCACGGATTACACGGATTACACGGATAAAAAACGAAATAAGATATGAAACATACAATGAGAATCTTAACCTTTCTGATGCTGGCCGTCGTGGTCGGCAGAGGACAAGCGTGGGCTGATGCTCTAAGCAATCCCCGCGTGAAGTTCGTCTACAGCGGTGAACAGCACGGTACGGCCTTCGCCAGTGAGGCTAATGGCAATGGCGTGGTGACCATCACTATTACGCCCGACGGCGACTGGCGTTGCATCGACGGCGACGTCACTGCCAAGGTGACTGCCAACACGAACATGGCACAGGCGCCACGACGTACGCAGGCAGAGGTCCAGATCGGTGACGCCATCGGTGTGACCTTTGAGGAAACTAACGTGTTCACTCTGACGTTACCTGATAACGCGTACCTGAACGCCACTGTTACCATCAGTTTCAGTGAGAAGTTGGACAATGTGTTTACCGTCAGCCTTGACAACTGGACCTATGGTGAGGCGCCCAAAACACCGCAAGTCGAGAACAACCAGAGTGGCAATGAGCCGACCTATACCTATTCCAATGCCGAAAATGGTGACTATAGCTCTACCGTTCCTTCCATTGCAGGTACGCACTGGGTGAAAGCCAGCATCGCAGCCTCCACCGACTACAAAGCCTGCGAGTCTGAACCTGTAGCGTTTATCATTGCTAAGGCTCCCCTGACTGTTACCGCCAATGACCACAGCATTTTCTATGGCAACGCTGCTGCTAATAACGGCGTGACTTACGACGGCTTTGTAAATAATGAGGACGAGAGCGTTCTTGGAGGAACATTGACTTATACCTACTCCAATGCTAACGGTGCTTACGGTGAAGACAATGACGCCCCTGGTTCATATCAAATCACACCCGGTGGATTGGCCAGCAACAATTATGATATCACTTTCATCCCAGGCGTGCTGGAGGTCTTCCAGTTTATTGTGGAAGTCAAAGTCGTTGACGCAACCAACAGTGAAGAAATAGGAAAAGAAACAACTATTCAGGTGTTAGACCTTAATGGAAACGTTGTCATAGACTATAATGGAAACGATGTCATAGTGACTTCTACAGTGGGGGCCTTTGTTATTGATCGCCTCAAGACTGGCGTAACATACACTCTCCGCGAGACTAAAGCCCCCGAGGGCTATGTACTCCCCACTGGCGACATCACCTTTACCATCGATAATGAAGGCACGGTTACTCCCAGCGGATCAACAACTACTGATGATTTCGGAAAAACTGTGCTGCTGTTGAAGAATAGCAAGACGCACGTTGAAGTCAGCGTCGTTGACATAGCCGATGGAGATGAGTTAGTTGGAGCTCACGTCCAAGTGTTAGACGGTGATGGAAACGTTGTCAAAGACTTGGAAGGAAACAATGTCGAATGGAATTCTACAACAGAGAACCATGTCATCGAAGGCCTCAAGACGGGCGAAGAGTACACCCTCCGCGAGACTATTGCCCCCGAGGGCTATGTACTCCCCACTGACTTTACCTTTATCATCGATGAAACTGGCAAGATTACTTCCACTGGCTCTGTGACTCAAGATGGTGTACTGCTGGTAGAGAATACCAAGACGCGCGTTGAAGTCAGCGTCGTTGATATAGCCAATAGAGAAGAAGTATTATCAGGAGGACATATCCAGGTGTTGGACTCTGATAATCAGGTTGCCGACGAATGGGATACTACAACGGAGAACTATGTGAGTGAAGGTCTCAAGATAGGCGAAAAGTACACCCTTCACGAGAGTGTTGCTCCCAATGGCTACTTACCCTTCACAGACAATACCTTTACCATCGCTGCTGATGGAACGATTACATACTCCGGTACTATGACAGAAGATAAAGTGCTGCTGGTAGAGAACAGCATTCCTGTCGATGTGTCGGTCGCTGTTTTCTGGAACGATGGCAACAATACGGAGGGCTTCCGTCCGGAGAGTGTCATTGTGCGTCTGAAGAAAGGCGACGAAACGATTGGTTCTAAGGAGTTGAATACAACGAATAACTGGACTGGCACTTTTGCAGATCTTTACAAGTATGATGATGCAGGCGATGAGATTACCTATATAGTCACTGAGGACGATGTAGAGAATTATACAACGAACGTCGTAGGCTATACCATTACCAATCAGCGTGACATAGAAGAGACTGAAGCCACGGTGAAGGTGGTTTGGGTTGACGGCAATGATGAACTTCATAATCGGCCTGAATCAGTGACTGCTACACTGTCGGACAACACCCATACGGTGACGATGAATGCTGAAAACGATTGGACGGCTACAGTAACGGGACTGCAGAAGTATAGCAACGCTACGCCCATCGTTTATACCTGGACGCAGGATGAGGATGCGCTGCCCGAAGGCTACAAGCAGACCAATAGCGTAGTGGCAGAAGCTGTCACCACGTTTACAGACAGTTACTATCCCGATGTGACTGTGACCATCACGGGCCATCACAACGAGACGACATACGACGGTACGGAGCACGCAGTAAGCGGCTATGAGGCCGTTTCCAGCTACTCGCTCTACACCGCTGACGACTTCACCTTCAGCGGTATGGCCTCGGCCTCACAGACCAATGCCGGTACTGCTTATATGGGTCTCGCTGCCTCGCAGTTCACGAACGATAATGAGAACTACGAAGGTAAAGTGACGTTCGTCATCGCAGAGAATGGCGACGGTTACCAGACCATCAGTCCGGCGCCTCTGACCGTAAAGGCTGACGATGTACGCATCAAATTCGGCGAAGATGCCCCGGCGTTCAGCGTCCACTACGGCGATAACGAAGGAAACAACCTCGTCAATAACGAGAATGAAAACGTGCTCGGCGGCACCCTCGACTTCGAATGCGACTACACTACGGGTAATGCCATCGGCGACTATGCTATCACGCCCTACGGCCTGACCAGCGATAACTACGACATCACCTTTGTCCCAGGTACATTGACTGTCGTTCCCGCCGACTTGCAGATATTCGCTGCCAACAGCACCAACCTTTGGACCACCCACTACGACAGCTACGAGCGCACCGTTCCCAACGGCTGCTCGGCCTGGGCCGTCACTGGCATCAGCAATAACGCTGTCACCGTCAGCGAAATCACCGGCACCACGATGCCTGCTGATACGCCTCTGCTCATCAGCCGCAACGAGGCTGGCGCCGATGCCGTCAGCGCTGAGTACCCAGTCTTGGCAGGCAGCAGCACAGCACCCGCCACGAACCTGCTACAGATAGCCAGCAGCACCAACCAGCCCAAGGCATTCCAGGACTATGTGCTCTATCAGGATGCATTCTATCTGGTCAGCGGTGGCACGCTTGCCGACGGCAAGGTGTTCCTGCCCGCAGGCGGTAGTACAACGGCACCGCGACTGAACATTAACATAAATGGCGAGGTAACGAGCCTCACCCCCGCCCCCTCTCCAACGGGCGAGGGGAGTGGATACTGGTACACGATCGACGGACGCAAGGTTAATGGTCAACCGTTAAAGAAGGGATTGTATATTAAGAATGGTAAGAAGGAGGTAGTAAGATGAAAAAGATATATAGCATATTGAGTTTGCTGCTGTTGTGCAGCATAGTGGCTTTTGCCGACAGTGAAAGGGTGGTGATTGCCAGTGACATTGCCAGCAATGTCACCTACAGCATTGATGACAACAACGTGGTTACACTGACTGTGACACCCGCCGAAGGAAAATACCTGGCGGATATCTCAGCCATGAAGACGGTAGATGCCAGTGTGGCAGCTCCTCAAAGGCGAACCGACATCCCCGTGGCCGCATATACGCTGACCAAGACCTCGACAACGGCAGACCGCAGCCAGGAGGCTACCTACACCATGACTTTGGAAGACGGCTTCGGAGCCTACGTCACGGCAACGTTTGCTGACCGTACGGCTATCACTGCTGATCAGATAACGCTCTCTGCAGCGTCGTGCACCTATAATGGTAGCGACCAGAAGGCAACAGTCTCCATCGACGGTCTGACCCTCGATACTGATTATACCATCAGCTACAAAGAGACAGAATGGAAAGATGCGGGCACATACACCGTTACCATAACTGGTATCGATAGTTATAAGGGCACAATTGAGAAGACTTTTGAAATACAACAAGTTGCTACGGAAATTACCAACATTAACCTTCCAATCGAATTGTTTGTTGGCGAAGATAGAAATATCGGAGCTGTGTTGACTCCTGCCGAGGCAGGCAGCCTGGTCTATACTTCGGACAATGAAACCGTTGCCACCGTTGATGAAACAGGTAAAGTGACTGCCGTCGGTGAAGGCACTGCAACCATTACCGTTTCCTTTGCAGGCAACACGAATTATGCCGCTGTTAGCAAGACGGTTGCTGTGACCGTCAGCAAGATATCTACTCAGATTAATGTTGACATCCCTCCTGCTGATGTTAAGTTCTATGTTGGCGATGAGGTTGCCATTGGTGCGACATTGACTCCTGCCGATGCAGGTATCTTGACCATCACTTCGAGCGACGAAACTGTTGCTATCATTAGGGAAGGGAATATTGTTGCTGTTGGTCCAGGCACCACCACCATTACCGCTTCCTTTGCGGGTGATGACACTTATGCTGCTGCTGAAAGCAAGTCTTATGAGTTAACTATTGACTTGAATCCTACCAGCGTCACAACAAATTTACCTTCGACACCTTTTGAAATGTGGATCGGTGACTCTTATGCACTTGTAGCTACCACCACTCCTACAGGTTTGAATGTTACTTACATCCCTGATAATTCTGGTGTTGTCAGCGTTGATGAGAATGGTGTTGTTACGGCATTGAAGGAAGGAACTGCTTCTATTACAGTAAAAGTTGGAGACAACAAAGTTTACGCAGAAAATTCAACGGTTGCCACTTTTACCGTCATCAAGATACCTACTGAATTAGACGTGACCGTGAATTATCCCCAAACGTATGACCCAATGAGCAATTTCCTCGTAAACGGCACGGTCAAAATGAAGGAAACAGAATACGGTGTCGACAAAGGTGCTGTTGACATTTATCTCAATGAAGAATTCAAGCTGACCGTCAATGTCGATAATGCAGGTTCCTTTAGTTGCGATTTAGGACCTTTAAACGCAGGCACCTACAAGTTATACGCAAAATATAGTGACGAATCAGGCAAATTTGATGAAGCCGAATGGCCAGTCAATACCGTCACGTTTGAAATCGGAAAGAAGTCACTTACCGACAATGATGTGGTGGTAGGCATCAGCAAAGTGAACAATACGTACCAGGTGAGCGTGACGCGTGGCAAGGAGACGCTCGTCGAGGGTACCGACTATACGTTAGGCGAGGGCACGGGCCAGACCAGCGGCAGTAGCTATAACTATAGCATACCTGTGACGGGTATGGGCAACTATTCGGGAGAGGTGACGGCGACATGGTCAGATGCCATCGCTGCCTATACCGTGAACGTCATTGACGCCAATAATGCCGAGGTCAGCAGCATTGAGGTTGGTGCAGAGACGACAACGGTCACCATTTCCGGTACTGTGAGCGATGGTACGAACGATGTTCCTGTCACCTCGATAGCCGATGGTACATTTACTACTGAAAATACAGCCAATGTGCTGAGCATTGACCTGAGTGAGACACAGGTAGACCTTGACATGGACCGCAAGGCAGATGACAGCCCTGTGAAGGATGTTCCTGACAATACGCTCATCTATCTGCCTGCAGGCTCCACGATGACTGGCGACAACGTGATTGTCAAGGGTGTAGGTTCCAGCTTCACTTGTAACAACTTCGTGATGGACGATGAGAAGTCGTACAATGTACCTCATCCCTTCACAGCAAGCAACGCCACACTGAATCGTGAGTTTACTGCCAATCAGACATGTACGGTTTGTCTGCCCTATGATGTTCCGGCAGCGGGTGTACATGGTAAGATATATACGTTTACCTCGGTTGCCAATAATCAGGTGACGATGACGGAAGATAACGATGGATTGAATGCCAACGTGCCGTACATCTTCGTACCCGATGGTACTGACAATATATCTGTGACAGGTAGTATCACAGTCGAAATAGTAGACAACAACACCTCTGCCAACGACTTCACCTTCAAGGGCATCTACGAAGACCATAAGTTCACGGCAGAAGAGATAGCCAAGGGTGTCTTTGGCTTCGCCGGTGCCAATGCTGTAGGCGCAACGCCCGGCCACTTTGCCAAGGCTGCTACCGGTGCCTATATCAAGGCCAAGCGTGCCTATCTGGAGTACACGGGCAGTGCAACCAATCCTGATATTGAAGGTCCGGATGTACCAAGTCCACGCTTTGGTGACCTTGACACGCCACTGCCCGACAGCATGGACGTGATTCTGGTTGACGCCGACGGCACGACAACGAACATCGGCAAACTGGAGCTGGTTGACAATGACGACAACGCACGCTACAACCTCGGCGGTCAGCGCGTCAGCAAGAGTCATAAGGGAATGGTTATTAAGAACGGAAAGAAGGTCGTGATAAAATAATCGGAAGTTAAAAAGGTAGTTAAATAAGGAAGTTAAAAAGGACAATAGTTCTGCTGAGCAGGAAGTTAAAATGGAAATAGAAATGGGAGTAGAAAAGGAAGTTAAAAAGGACAACGGTTTCGTGGGCGGCAACATCGTCGGCAACGGTAACGTCCACTTTAACTCCCATTTTAACTCCAACTTTAACTCCCCATTTAACTCCAATAAAATAAGAAGAATATGAAAAAGGAATATATGAAGCCTCAGATGGAGGTCGTTGAGATAGGCGTGAGCCAATTCTTATGTGTGAGTACGAATAGCGGCGAATTCGGTGCCCCCGAGTTCAACCCTGATGACTTCGACAGGGTTGACAAAGCTTACCAATTCGGTGGCTGGGACGTTGATGATGTCTGAGGGCTGATGTCTGAGGGCTGAAGGCTGAGGGCTGATGGAAGATGTCTGAAGGCTGATGTCTGATGTTTGAAGGATAACAGCTTCCTCTTGTAATGATGCAAGAGGAGGCTTTTTTATAACAATGACTCACAGTTTTCAGGACCCTGTTAGCAAAAAAACGGGAAATAGTTTGGCGGTATGGATATTTTTTTTGTATCTTTGCAACTGATAATATTTGGTTAGTTTCTCATTATTACGGTATGGATACGGATAATATGTTATCAGTTCTTGAAAGCTATACATTCGAGACAACGGATGATGTAGCCATGAAGATGGCTGAAGATTTTCGGCGCAGGCGGATAGAGAAGAATCTGACGCGAGAACAACTGGCAGAAAAGGCACAAATACCTGTCAGCAATATTGTGAGGTTTGAACAGAAAGGCCTTATATCGCTATAGTATATCGCCCCTCGAACTGCCATTGCGGCAAGGGCTGTTTATTGCCAAGCCTACGCCGTTTTATGGAGATTTCGGCATTTTCGAAGATAGCCGCGAGGTTGAGGAGATGTTCCATAGAATGGTGTTCAATTATCTGACCGACAACAAAGACGAGGGTGGTGAGGGTGGGGAGGTGGAGTAGGTTTTGCACGGCCCTCGCGTACCGCGCGTATACGCGGTACGCGATAAATCCTTAAATATTACTCCACCTCCCCACCCTCACCACCTGGTAAAAGAGAAGTTAAGTAGTTAAGAAGTAGTTAGAAGAAGATAGAAGGAGATAGAAGAAGTTATGAAAGCAATGACGAAACAAGTGAGCCAAGGTACGGCACTTTAGACCCGTGCTAACGTCATTTTAGAGGTGTTCCTACGTCATCTACGACTCGTTCCGATGATACTTTAGGGGGGTAAAGTATCGTGACTACGACCGTAAAGTGACGTATCTACGACCGCAAGGAACGTCAGGAACGACCCGAAAGTATCATACCTTTTACTCTGGGAATTTCTTTTCAAAGCAACGATTATTAAACTAAAACATCCGCCCAAGAACAAATTGTCTTGGACGGATGCTTTTTTTATTTGATTGCTGATTATGCTTCAGCCTCAGGCTCTGCAGCACGGAAACTTGCGAGGTCCTCTACCTGGAAGGCCTTGATGTAAGCAGACTTACCAAGAACGTCCTCCTCAGTCATGCGAACGTATACGTTGGCACTCTTCTCGAAGAGCTTTGGAGCCTTGGTAGCATCGCGCAGGATGAGCAGACTCATGACCAACTCGGCAGTCATGTCGTACAGACGGCGGGCCAGGAAATCCTGAGCGTCCTGATTCTCAAGGGCCTTAACAGCAGCGAGGGCCTCCTCGTAAACAGGCACGAGCTTCTCAACGCGGGCCTTCAGGTTTTTCAGGCTGTCGCTAACCTCGAGACCTGCCAGCATGTCCTTGATATTGTTCAGCATGGTGCCGTTGGTGATGTAGCGGATAGCAGCAACAACCTGCAGCTGTGTGGTACCCTCGTAGATAGAGAAGATACGAGCGTCGCGGAACAAGCGCTGACTCTTATACTCCATAATGAAGCCTGAACCACCGTGGATGCTGATGGCATCGTAAGCGTTCTGGTTGGCGTACTCAGAGTTCATACCCTTAGCCAGTGGGGTAAAGGCATCAGCCAAGCGCTGGTACTTCTTCAGTTCCTGTTTCTCCTCAGGTGTGAGCTTGCGGTCGCGCTCGATGTCCTCGAGGCACTTGTAGATATCCACATAAGCGGCTGTCTCGTAGAGCAGTGAACGACCAGCATCGAGCTTAGCCTTCATGCGGCTGAGCATATCGTAAACAGCAGGGAAGTTGATGATCTTATCACCGAACTGCTGACGCTCCTTAGCGTAAGCCAGACCCTCGTTGTAAGCCTCCTGCTCAACACCTACTGACTGTGCAGCAATACCCAGACGGGCACCGTTCATCAGAGCCATCACGTACTTGATCAGACCCAGACGTGTGCTACCGCAGAGCTCTGCCTTAGCGTTCTTGTAGGTGAGCTCACAGGTGGGTGAACCGTGGATACCCAGCTTGTGCTCGATGTGACGAACATCAACACCGCCCTGACGCTTGTCGTAGATGAACATTGACAGACCACGTCCGTCCTTGGTGCCCTCCTCAGAACGAGCCAGCACGAGGTGGATGTCGCTATCACCGTTAGTGATGAAACGCTTCACACCGTTCAGACGCCAACAGTTCTCCTTCTCGTCGAAGGTGGCCTTCAGCATGACGCGCTGCAAGTCAGAACCTGCATCGGGCTCCGTCAGGTCCATAGACATACCCTCACCAGCACAAACGCGGGGGATATACTTCTGGCGCTGCTCCTCAGAACCGAACTCATACAGCGTGTCGATACAGCTCTGCAGGCTCCAGATGTTCTGGAAACCGGCATCAGCAGCCGAAATCATCTCGCTCAGCATAGAGAACACTGCGTTAGGCAGGTTCAGACCGCCGTAACGGCGAGGCATCGAGACGCCCCACAGACCAGCCTTGCGGGTGGCATCGAGATTCTCGTAAGTCTTAGAGGCGTAGATCATACGGCCGTTCTCGAGGTGCGGACCTTCGAGGTCAACGCTCTCAGAGTTTGGCTCAATGATGTTGGCAGCCACGTCGCCTGTGATGTCGAGAATCTGCTTGTAGTTCTCGATGGCATCGCCCAGGTCAACGGGGGCGTAGTCATATTCTTTCGCATCAGCGAAACCCTTTTCTTTCAGCTCAACGATACGAGCCATAAGGGGGTGGT
>Ga0256407_10004633_pt1 | contig 22743 bp, 23 predicted proteins | sample RumenRJG_04DNA_FD_193489 | JGI IMG/M metagenome (GOLD analysis project Ga0256407, IMG submission 193489) | Bovine rumen microbial communities from Lethbridge, Alberta, Canada - RJG_04 | ecosystem: Host-associated > Mammals > Digestive system > Stomach > Rumen | place: Canada: Alberta... | reverse complement strand
ATATGTGAATTGTCAAGGTGCTCCGATCTCATACGAGATCGGGGTATATTTTATGGGCAAACGCCCTTGTACCTGTAGTTGCTATATGAGCGGCCGCGCTACCGCCGAATTATTTTGCGCTTACTATCTACTGTTCCCTTGATTACCAAAGCGTAGATCTCATTATTCTTTGCCAGATCTGCCCATGAAGTATACCAACCATTCTTTTTATTGTATTTTTGTAAAAAGCTGGAACGTTTTATTCTGATGACTTCTGTTTCGACATTTTCTCCTGTCAGGGCATCCTGTAAACACGGAGTCAAAACGTCAATATCTACGCAAATCATAACAAATCCTCCGTATATATTTTACCATATCTATAATGGTAAAACTATAATAATCAATACATAATAAGCGATGTAAACCCTCAATCAGTGAGGCTTAGTAAAAAACTTACCCCACATAAGCTCAGGCGTACATACGGAACCGCTCTTTATAACAAAACCGGCGATATTTATATGGTTGCGGATGTCCTGGGGCATTCCGACATAAATACCACTTCGAAGCACTATGCTGCTATCGAGGAAGAACATAAAAGACGGGCTTCGCAGGTGGATATATATAACACAGATTTAAGCGATACATGAGGTTATCTGCAAAGTGTATATATATTGTATTAATTCCAGGATTTTTCCCTTAATGAATCTGCGATGGTTTTTGTATCGGGCAATTCGTCTCCTTCTATTTGGAGAATATGTTTTAAGTCAAAAAAACGCGTTCCCATTGAGGCTCCTTTAGATATCTTGGGGAAGTCAGTTTCGTAGAAATTATCAACAAAAAAGAATCTGTTAGCATCTAATGTATATCCGTATCTTTTACCATCCTCTATTGCTAAAGATATTTTATTAATCCTATCTTCAGTTAACTGTCCTCTCTCAACGTTATACTTCAATTCTCCGTCTATAAGAACTGCTGTAATAATAGCCTCTAATTTTCCTACTGCGCGTATGCTTTTTTGCTTATATAATCCCAAATAATCATGCGGACTAAATCCCCGTTCTATATTGTCATAGTAAACGTTTTCGGCAATATTAAAATCAAATGTAGTTCCCGCAAGTTGCATACGCATTTTCTTCCAAGCATCAGAAACATATATTAACCCATCATTTCTACAATATTCACAATAGTCGTCGAGCACGTCCTGCATGTCATAATCACGATCAGATAACACCTCTTGAATGCCTTGCGCAAGTCCTTCAAACGTTGTGTTAACATGAATTATATTTGTCTGAAACTCTGTATTATAATCAGCTATTGCTTTATCTACCTGCTCCTTTTTACCACTTTCCATAAATACAGATGAAATGGTTACTAATACTTTATACTGTTCGTTTTTAAATGATTTAAGATGATTCATCAGTTGACTCTGATAAAACCAATCCGTAAGCTTAGTCTCGATAACCAATTTGAAACTCGGTTGGAAGACAGTAGCATCGGGCCGGCTGTCTTTATTATTCTCTTGAAGGTTAAAAGACAATTCAGGATCAAAATCTATATCACTGAAAAAAAGATCCTTCAATAATTGGAAAAACTTATTTGGAGAATAAGAGTATAAACGTGACATCAAAAGCATAGTGTTAGCAGTCGCGACATCTTCACCCTTATGATATCTTTGAAAATAATGAATTTTCATGATGTATAACTCCTCCTGTCTGAAACTTATACTTCTTCCAACTGTCTTGACTCGGCATAATCCCAATCCAATAATTCCGGCGGATTCATTACTTGTTTGTATGCCTCATACATCATAATACACATGGTCTGTGGTGGAACGAATCCACACCCACCTCCAAAAGCCGGAATAACTATGCTTTGGATATTGTTCTCCAAAGCAGTCAATAAACAGGTACGCATACAATGATATATAATCATCGGATCCTTAATAATCGAGGGAATACGCATAGTCGGAGTGTGTATCAGTTTTATTCCCTTAACACCGCTATCAATGATAAAACTACTCCCTACAGGCTGCTCCCCTCTGTAATGCTCAAGAATATATGCCTGCGCCTTTTCAGCCAGATTCCATCCAAACCACTCAGATATGGCCAAATCATACCCTCCATCCATTAAACCATACGAATTTGCGGGAGAAACTACACATTCAATCTCCGTATTGTCCATGAAGTGTTTAAAATCGTCGCATACAGGTTCAACATCCGCATCGTCGGCAAAGTACAGTTTCCATATATTAACGGTTTGCTGCTTGTTGTCTAAAAGAAATACTTTCATATCACGTCAATCGAGGCTTTTCTTGATCTTTTCGTAGTCAGACACCATTTTTTCAACTTCCTCTTCTGTAGAGTCTTCTATCAGGCTATTTAACTCTCGCGAAATGTTCTCACCCCTGCTAAGCAGTTCCATCATTTCTTTGTATTCCTCCGAATCCTTGGATAACCCTTTTTCAGTCCACTTCTTCTTGATTTCTTCAAGTTTTTCAACATTACGGGTTAATGCTTCCGTCAATTCGCAATACTTCTCGCTTTTCTTCATAGTTCAAATCATCCTCCTGCATAAATATATGTCATTAAGTCATCAACGTGCGAAAACACCTCATATACCGCTTCCGCATTAAACCCTCCTTGTGCAGAGGGATGACGAATTCCATACACTTTCAATGGCTTTTCAAGATTAATATCACAATAACCATGTGAAACAAAAGGAGAGTAACTATAATAATATATTATATTTCTTCGCCCACCGATCAGCGGCAATTCAATCTCATTGTATGTGTCCCTATCGGAGTCTGCTGTAGCCGGAAGGTTCCAAAACGTGGCGATACTGAAGCAAACAACGGTATCTATCCCATGATTGTTTATGAACTCAAATAACTGGTTGTTATACTCCGTCCTATTGGCTTTCATATAGTGTTCGGCACGATTCTCCTTTGCGATTCCACATAAAACCGGAACATAATTTCCAAAGAAAACCTCATCATAAAAATCCCCACCTTTACCTTTAGGATACCCAAAACACGCAGCCATCTGATCAAAGAATTTATCCCAACGTGCCTTTGAATTCCCTGGAATCTTGTGTTCTTTATAAGCTCTCACTACTCCCTCTGTGGTATATGGAACGGGTTTTCCCATACTTTCATTTGTTCCATTCTCATCACCATAATGAGATTCTCCGAGTATTAGCATTCTATTGGATTCATGTATGTTGCTTCCTATCCATTCTCCGTGGTTCATTGTACTCTCCCTAAAATATATCAGGCATCATACCTGTAAAATTCTCTTATCTTAGGTTCAACCCTATGTTCACTGTCTTTAAAAAGTGAATAACCCAGTTCATCTATTATCATCTCAAACATATCATTCCCCCTGGTAAGTTCTGCAATATGAGTAGCTAACATATGATATTTCTTGCTGTATTCTTTCTTTTCCAAATCATCAATCCTACCATCAAATACTATTTCACCAAGAATCACTGCTACTTCTTTATTCTTTATTGCCGTATCAATCTTTTTATGGTCTTCAGGTTTCTCTCCTTCATATAATTTCCCATTTATAACATTCATTAATCCTGTATAATGCGAAATCATCTGCTTGATTCCTTCAATATACATCTGTTCTTTATTATTCGTTTCCAGCTTGAATTCATCTTTGTTTTCAATCTCTTTTTTTAGGCCTAGTTCCTTAAGAACTGCATCATCATATAAAGAAGCACTGGGACAATTTTCGTCAAGGTATTGGCAAGAAATACCACTGCGTATGCTACTCGCATATATATAGTGTTCGGAGAATTTGCTTTCGAGAAAAAGAATAACATCTTGATCATCTTCCTTTCCCAGAAGCACAATGTCCATATTTGATGGATTGTTCAATACCGGGCTCTTATATTCAAACATAGATTCCGTAAATATTACTTTTCTCTTTCGCTTGTTTGTAACGAATTCAAGTATCAAAGGATAGTCATCTGTAATGTTATAAAAATGCAACAACGCACAGAGGGATGATGAGCGCAATATAGTAATCTTTTGTTGTTCATCCCCCGAACCACTTGTTGCCATTTCATATTTCTTTAGAAAAAGATCGGCATTCTCAATATTAAAAGCTTTAACCAATACTTGCCCCTTATCTATTCCTCCGCCAAAACAGTATGAGTTTTTTGACTCTTTTTGATATCTCGTACTATATGTTCTAACTATCTCAGCATCCATCGTGCCAAAGTCATAATCAGACCACATTTTTTCATATAATTCTTTTTCTCTTCCGCTCATTTCTTCAAAATTAATGTTCATCGAAACCTCTCCAAAAGCTTATATGTATTCCCCGCTAGTGATCTATCATCAATATAAAAATCACAACTGACCTTCCTGCTGTTTCCACCATACATCTCGATTACTTCCGGAAGGTTGTCATTTACAGCATCAAACGTCAATCCATTGTTCAAACACCAATTCACAGCAGCAGACAGATCGGATCCCTCCCTACAAGTCCATAGGATCAATTTATCCCCTCCTGTTTTTCTTTGCTTTAGGAATTCAATAAGTCCAGTATTTGCAGGCCCGCATTCCGGCCACTGCCCAAAGCTCAATGTTCCATCAAAATCAACCGCAAAAACCAACGGGATACCTCCATTTACTTATACTTCTCGGCCATTTTTTTTATATCTTCCAACAATTCTTCTCTTATTTTCTTTGGTTCCAAGACCTCAACATAAGGCCCATACTGAAGTGCCCAGTATCGCATGGCCTTCTCATTACAGACCACTCTTGCTCGTATCTTTCCTTCTCCTATCTTCTCAACTCGGAAGTCATTTCCAAACCAATCAACAAGCTCCTGCATCATATCTTCCGTTGTTTCCAGTTTTACGGGAATACTTGGGCCACTAAACATATACATATGCTCTGCCATATGTTTGGGAAGGTTCAAACCGTCTTTAAGCTCCGGAATCTGCTTCATAGGCTTGGCTTTTTCTTCGAGAACACGTACATCGGTCATTTTGTCAACTCTGTAATGGGAGATATTATCGTATTTATCATAATTACCAATAATATAGAACCGACCGTTGTTAGCGACAATCTGATAAGGATTGACGATATAAGGCTCCGGTCTCTTGGGATGAAGCTTGAAATCCACTCCCATTTCATTATATATGAAGGAAATCTTTCTTTTTTCCGATATTGCGTCATTTATGGAGTATAGGGAGTACATCGCCTGTTTATTAACGGTCCGAGGAAGATCAGGCAAATTACAGACATGTGATACTTTGGCGTTGAAATAGTTACTGGCGTGGTCACGAAGCTTGTCAATCAGTCCCTTTGCCTGCTTTGTTGATATGGATTTGGAGAACAAAACACTGTCTATAAGGATTCTAAGTTCTGAATCATCAAAATCTCTAGATAAAAGCCGATAACCCTTTTCCATAGAGATGTCATACCCCATCTCCCGGAGGGAAAGAACATTATTCTTAACTGAACGACGATCGCATTCCATGCCATAATTCTTATCGAGAAGTCTTATGATCTCCTGCTGTGTCAAAGAATGCTCTTCATCGGAGTATTTCTGCAATATTTCCAGTATGAGCATGTTAAGCATTTTTTTATTGCCGGTTCCATACATACACTTAATCTCCTTATACTATTTCCAAACAAGATTGGCTAATTCTATAAACCCCGACAAATCTCCAGTCTTCATATCATACTTGACGAATTCTTCTTTTCCAACTGCAAAGCCTACCGTGGTTTCAATATCTCGGTCTTCCATCGCCCCATCATCTGTAGCAAAACAACAATAGTTTGCAGCAAGATCCACGAGACAGTCAACGAGCAATTGAGTAGCCGTAAATATCTTTTCCGTGGACTCATCAACAGATAAAGGGGCTGCATAACACGACATGATAGATACAAGTCCAATATAATTACGCATGTCTTTCGTTGTTACACCGACATAATCACCGGATGCTATATGCCCGTGCATAATTTTTATAAGGTTATAAGTGCTCTTTACAAGTTTCTTAAACCCTTCAACATCTATATCTTCATCCCCAAATGCATATGCTTCTTTGTGTTCTTTGAGCATGTTCCACTTGTTGTAGGTTGCTTTGAAGTTTTTCATAAGTTCCCTCCTACGTTCAACTGTATAAAGCAATGAATTATTTCATATTTGTCTAGATGCACTTCTAAAAAAGTATTGTTATACATTTGCTATCAAGTACTGCATCTTCTATGATGATTTAAGAATAGCAATAATAATGTGCATTTTTATGTACACTTTCGATTATACATCTGTGAACTTTTTCTCGCAATGACCGCAATGACTCTACAATGGTGACTACTTTTTTTAATTTCTTTCTATTATCTCTTCAGCCAACAATCTATATGCTTCAGCTCCTGTCGCCTCAGGAGCATATCGAAGAACGCTCATTCCATGACTTGGTGCCTCCGCAAGTCTAATATTTCTTGGGATCATTGTATTAAAAGTCTTATTGGGGAAATAGCTCTTTACATTTGAAATGACATCTCGAGAGAGATTATTCCTTGAATCATACATTGTAATCACAATACCCTCTATATCCAGCGTTGGGTTCATTCGCTGTCTTACCAAATTCATAGAATGAATCAATAGGCTCAACCCCTCTAAAGCATAGTATTCACACTGTGTAGGAATAAGAACAGTATCAGATGCAACAAAAGCATTGATTGTTAAAAGGCTTATCGATGGCGGACAATCGATAAAGATATAATCATACTTGTCTTTGATTTTTTCTATTACCTTTCTGAGCCGTAGTTCCTTGTCTTCAACGCCCACCATTTCGATTCCAATTGCCGCTATATCTTTATCCGAGGGGATAAGATCAACTTGTTCCAGGTCTATTCTCTTAATGCATTGCTGTATTGGAGTTCCCCCAAGAAGGAGCGTATAGGCCGTATTTTCAGCGTTTTCCTTATCTACCCCAAAGCCGCTTGTAGTATTGCATTGAGGATCAATATCGACAACGAGTACCCTCTTCCCTTTTTCCGCCAATGCCGCAGCCAGGTTAATTGTAGTTGTAGTTTTCCCGACCCCACCTTTTTGAAGTGCTACAGAAATTGTCTTTCCCATAATGTTTCCCTTCTCGATTACTGATCAAATGGCGTGGGACCAACTACAGGCTCCCAATCATTCTCATCCTCGTCACTCGTTCCCAGATCCTCTACTGGTGCTTTCTCAGCCTCCCGATCTTCAGCTTTTTTGATCCATTCCTCATAATATGCGTCCGATCTATGTCCGTTGAATTTTTTATATTCTTTCCTATACTCATCAATGACAGTGATACCATAATTCCCGTTTTCATCAGGATTCGCCTGTTCGAATCTCAACACATCAGATTCCGTGCATTCAAGTCCACAGGCCAGACAGAATATGGTTTCCTCCCCGTCATATTTGATAAAATCACTCCATCCACAGCATGGACAAACCAGTTTCTTCATAAGATTTACTCCATAAAGTCAAACAGATTCAACTGGATGGGATTCGGAATACCTTTCAACAGCCCAAGACGTAGCATGTTATCAACCACCATCTGCGGACACTTGGTTCTGTGCTTAAACTCTTCAATAGAATAGAATGGCTCTTCATTTGCCTCTTTAATGATCTGTTCAGCCGCCTTTTCTCCTAATCCCCCGATGCTTGTAAGACTCGGCATCACCCTGTCACCATATATGGTAAACTCTGAAGGATCTACTTTATCCAATGATATGGGCTCAATTTCTATACCCCTTGCATACATCTCCTCTGCCACTCTCAACGCGGTATACTCGTCCTTTTCAGACTGTTTTAGATATCCTTTTGATCGATATGATGACAGACTCTCCTTCACTTTATCAGGTCCGCAGAACATCTCTTCATAGTTTAGAGAATTTGCACGTATAGTGAACCACGCTGCATAGAACTCCTGCGGATAGTGGATTTTATAATATGCTATCCGCCAAACCATCATGACGTATGCTGCCGCATGCGCTTTGGGGAACATGTATTTGATTTTTTTGCAGGAGTCGACATACCACTGAGGAACATCTGATTTGTTGATAGCTCTTTCCATCCGTTCCGAAAGACCCTTTCCCTTCCTCACCGATTCCATGATGTCAAATGATATATGCCTACCCAGCCCCATTTTTATGAGATATGACATAATGTCATCACGGCAACATATACAGGACTTAAGGGTTGCAACACCCGAATCAATAAGATCTTTCGCATTCCCCAACCATACATCTGTTCCATGTGCCAACCCAGACAACCTGACAAGATCTGAGAAAGATTGAGGCTTTGCATCTACAACCATGCTCATAGCAAAATCCGTGCCAAACTCAGGCAGCCCGATACATCCCACCTTGGTTCCACCGATTTGCTCAGGAGTAATCCCCAGAACTTCCGTGCCTTTAAACAATTCCATCACGGACGGATCATCAAAGGGCACTTTTCTGGGATCAAAGCCCGTACAATTCCTTAGAAACCTGAGCATTGTCGGATCATCATGTCCCAACAGGTCAAACTTTAAAAGATTATGGTCTATCGAATGATAATCAAAGTGTGTTGTGATAAATGAACTATTCGAGTCATTTGCAGGATATTGGATCGGCGTGAAACTATTAATATCCTCTCCCTTGGGTAAGACTATAATTCCTCCCGGATGCTGTCCCGTTCCACGCTTTACACCGATACAGCCGTTGGCAAGTCTGTCAATCTCGGCTCGACGCTTACTAATTCCTTTCGTTTCCAAGTAGTTTTTTACATATCCATATGCAGATCTCTCTGCTATCGTGCTTATTGTTCCGGCTTTATAGCAATTCTCCTTTCCGAAGATTTCTTCCGTGTATTTATGGATTGAACTTTGGATATCACCAGAGAAATTAAGATCAATATCTGGTTCCTTCTCACCGCCAAATCCCAGAAAGATCTCAAATGGTATGTCAAAACCCTCTTTGTTGAGCGGATTACCACATATCGGGCATGATTTGCTTGGCATATCATATCCGGCATCACCTCTGTATTTTTGTACTTCTTCACTTTCAAAATCCGAGTATTTGCATTTAGGACATAAATAATGGGGTGGCAAAGGATTTACTTCCGTTATTCCGGCTGTATATGCTGCAAAAGACGATCCCACAGAACCCCTTGAGCCAACAAGGTATCCTGATTGCAAAGACTTTTCAACCAATCTCTGACCGATCAGATATAGAACCGAGTACCCATTACCTATAACAGAATCCAATTCTGTTTTAAGTCTGTCCTCAACTATACTTGGAAGGTCTTTGCCATATAATTGATTGGCCTTTTCATAGCACAGCTCTTTCAGGATTTCATCACTGTTTTCAATAACCGGAGGACATTTATCAGGCCGGACAGGCGCGATGTCTTCGATCATATCTGCAATATAATTTGTGTTTGTTACTACCACCTCAAACGCCTTTTCCCGTGAAAGATATGAAAACTCTTCAAGCATTTCTTCCGTAGTCTTGAAGTAAAGTCCGGTTGGACAATCAAAATCTTTAAAACCTTGAGATGCCTTGATAATACTTCTATATATTTCATCTTCCGGATCAAGGAAATGGACATCACCCGTTGCAACGACAGGTTTGCCCAGCATCTCCCCGAGTTTCACGATCTTTCGGTTAATCTCATGAAGATCCTCAACGGAATTGATATCCTCGAATCTCTCTTTCCCTATCATGAACGAGTTATTAGCGTCCGGTTGTATCTCAAAATAGTCATAAAACCTTGCGAGATGTTGCAGTTCATCATCCGTCTTATTGTTGATAATTGCCTGATAAAGTTCTCCTTGCTCGCAAGCCGACCCAATAACAAGTCCTTCTCGATGCTTTTCTATAAAAGTCTTGGGTATTCTTGGCAATTTATTGAAAAACCTTAAATGCGACTGGGACACGAGTCTGTATAGATTTACTCTCCCAGTCTCATTAGCAGCGAGGAGTATTACATGATTGCTCGGTGATTTTCTAATTATCTCGTCCGAAGAAGCTGCAAGTTCATTTAATTTTGAAAACGTGGCAATTCCCTTTTCTTCCGCTCTGGTTAACAACCGTCGGAAAACGCGGGCTGTTGCTTCTGCATCATCAATTGCGCGATGATGGTTTTCCAGAGGGATTTTGAAGAAATTGCATAGATTGTCCAGCCTAAATCTGGCAATCTCAGGAACAAGAAATCTTGCCATACTGAGAGTGTCGACATATGTGATATCAACGTTTATATCCTGGTTTCTCGCATTCTGCTTTATAAATCCCATATCGAAACTGGCATTATGCGCCACAAGGACCGATCCTTCACAAAAGCTTAGAAAATCCGGGAGAGCTTCATCGATATATGGTGCATCCTTTACCATTTGGTTTGTAATTGAAGTAAGCTGAATTATCTTGTCTGGAATAGGTTCGCCGGGATTAACAAAAGAAGAATACCTATCGACTATTTCACCATCTATAACCTTTACTGCCCCAATCTCAATAATCCTGTTCTTAACAGGACTGAAACCTGTTGTCTCGATATCGAATACAACATAAGAGTTTTCAAGTGGTTGTCCTTTCTCGTTTTCAACGATATTGACCGAATCATCAACAAGATATCCTTCAAGACCATATATAACTTTAAAATCAGGGTGCTTCTCTCTTACATCCCGCAGATGATGATATGCTGTTGTAAACGCTTGAACTACGCCGTGATCTGTAATAGCAAGAGCTCTATGCCCCCACTCGGCTGCTTGATCCATAATATTGACAACGTCACTCACTCCATCCATATCGCTCATATTCGTGTGACAATGGAGTTCAATCCTTTTCTGTGTGGCATTGTCCTTTCGCGTGTTAGCTACATTCGGTAAGGCTTCTATTCCTACAATCTTTTGAAGACACAATTCGTTATCAAACGAGTCCATGACTATACTTCCCTTTATTCTGAGAAAAGAACCTTGTCTTATGTTCTTCCTTAAATCAGGAACCTGTTTTTGCTCAACGAACATTTTGACTTTTATACTATCTGTAAGGTCAGTTATCTCGAATGTGATTAGGACCGTATTATTCCTAATATCACGTCTTTCATAACTGAAGACTTTACCTTCAATAATCACTGAACCGGTTGATCCATCAACTTCACTAAGACTGATTGCCTTTCCGAAAAAACGTTTTCCATAAACCAGTTTAGAAAGTTCAGAAACGCTTTGTTCTTTACTCATTTCATTCATAACATGATCTCCTTTGTTAATTTCCTTAACCTTTAATCCTCGTTAAGCAAATCGTAATCTTTTAGATTGTTGTCTTTCTCTTCTTTTTGAGCCAACCATTCAAGATACTCCTTTGTATCTCCGTGATCATCGTCCGCTACTCCCTGCGGATCTCTAATGCGATCATAATAGGCTACGTAATCATTTACGTAGTATCCATTTAGGATGTTTATCGCTTGAGTTTCAGTGATGTCGCATCTTTCAATCAACTCTCTGCATAAGTTGCCGAACTGACTATCTCCCATGCTGCGATTACTTATGTTTCTCGCTTTCTCCCGGTAATAATCACATATTTCGCGCGTTAGCCATTCGGCTCCTTCCTTATGCAGAATAACCTTTTTTCTTTCGCGTTGTGTATTCTTAATCTTCGACAATACTTGTACTCTCCGCAAATGACGCCTTATTGCTTCTGAGCAAAGGATATCAAAAGGAATGTTCCTTTTTTTCCCCATGATCGAAAAGAATAAAAAAACCACTGCAGTTTCATCAACCACAGTGGCATTTAGGAATTTTTAAATCCTCGCTATAGAGCTATTCTATCCTCATTCTGAGGATATCCGTATTCGCTCAGAACCATATCGCAGATACTTTGCGCGTCAAAACCGGCCGGAATAAGATTTTTTATCATATAATACTTGTTTACATAGTCTTTAAGATGATATCCATTAAGGATGTTTATAGCTTCAAGTTCAGTAACCCCATATTTTTCCCGCAACTCCACACCCAATTCTCTTATAGTCTGCACATACTGTCGGTCATGAAAAGCGAGAAAAGGAGCTGCGAGTTGCCGATAGTATTGAGCAATGCCCATGGTAATCCAATTTCCTTTGTGTTTTCTTTTGAGCATTTCAACTTCCCTGACCGCCTCATCCCATGACTGTTCTATCTTCAGCTCGATGTCTGCAATTATTTCCTCCGGAACATTCCAACCGTCGTCTATCACATATCGTTTTAGGATAGTACGTACACTCGTATACTCTCTGTCTCTCTGTGTTTCTACATCTCTCATACTAAAGTTTCCTCTTGCTTCATCTAAGCACTTAATGGAATTCTACAGATGGCTTCTTCTTTGGAGCCCTCAACACTTTGTCTGATCCTTGCTATATCCTTATAGGTCAAAGTCTCTTTCTCGAGAAGCTCATTGAGAATAGCATCAAAAAGCGCCCGATTCTCGAGGATTATCTGTTTTGCAAGATTGTATTTCTTCTCAATCAATGCACGGATAGCTCTATCTTTGTTGTTCTTGGAAAAATCTGCTGAATCATTCCTGATGTATGAGCCAAATTCGTATGTACACATGTCATCGATGAGCAGTTCTGCACATCTAAACGCATTGGAAATATCCATTTGACACCCCGCGTCCGCCTTACCGCATATAACTTCAACAGCTGCTTTACCTCCCAACGCCCTTGTCACTCTTACCTCTTCGTGATCAGCAGATTCTTTATACATGTTTCCATATACCGTAATTCCTTTGGTTTGGCTGCCGTTGATACAAATAGATATGTAGTTTACATTTCCTGGCACAAGCATTTCATATACAAGTGCATGACCAACCTCATGCACTGCAACCTCACGAATATCTATACGTTCATCATTCTCTTCTCCCAGCGAAGGTCCGAATCTATCACGGAGAATAGCCTCAAGAATATCTTTTTTATCAATCCTTTCTCTCCCATCATACCCTGCATAAATCCCGGCTTCATTTATCAAGGACTCTATTTCAGCACATGATTTGTCCTCGAGATATCTTGTTATTTCCTCAATATCCAAATTTTTCATCACTTGCTTTTCTTTTAAGAAATGCTTTACAATCTTTTGAGCGTTTGATCCCTTCGGCTGCTGTATTTCAATGACTTTGTCAAATCTCCCGGCTCTTTTCAATGAATCCGGCAGTTTATATGACTCATTTGCTGTAGCAATAGTAAATACATTATTATCTGTGCAAGAATCAATACAGGATTGAACTGCAACATACTCTTCCGCATCACAATGGTCTTTATCCTCATTTGCAAATTTATCGATGTCATCAAGGAAAACTATCGCCATCTGCTCTTTTCGAGCCAAATCATACGTATCCTTTATATGCTTTACGAAATCTCCGTCAGGTTTATCTTTGCGGATCGTATAAGTCTTACAGCCGCACTCATTTATAAAGCATGTTGCCATAAGAGTTTTTCCTAAGCCCGGTTCGCCCTCAAGCATGAGGCCTTTTGGTACCCGAACCCCAAGTTTTGCGTATTTTTCCGGATACTTTACTACATCACATATTCTCTGCAATTCAAGCTTTATTCCTTCGTATCCCACAACCTTATCAAATTCACTCATAACGTTATCCTCCGTTTCCTGTTATATTTTCATTGTATCCGAGATGATGTACATAATTTTCCACACTACGGCTCCGATACGGCATTAAGTACCTCAAGATCGTCAAGTTCATGATCCCAGTGTCTTGCAATCGGATCCCGATGCCGTTTGATCCAATCCAGAATCTTATCCTCATCAGGGAATCTATAACGCGACAGTATTTCCGGTTCTTCTGAGACCGAAATAAAAACGACCTTATCATCTACAGCAACACCTACCATAGGTATGTCATCTTCATCCGACCCAAGCGAATCTATTAGTATTTCATATGGAAGATGTGTATCTTCCTGCGATACATGGGCAATAAAACAGTGATCGATATCGTCGTATGCAACGGGAGGATAGAATAGATCGTCATCCGGGTTGTCATGTTTCCCCATGTCATCGTCATTTATATACTCTCTGATGGCATGATCCATGGCATATAATGCTTGAGATGCATGTTCTCCCCAATGCGATAAAAAAAGAAGGCGCCAAACATAAACTGCCCTGTAGATCATTCTGTTCTCATAGAAGTTAAGTCCTTCTTGGAGATCACTACATATGTCATATACGTCATCTTCCAGATTCCCCATTACCGGCTCGTCCGACAAGTCGTTCTTATCCCTTACTCCCGCACAAGGAAAGAAGACTGTGTAATAATACTTATATTTGGAATCAAAGCATATTGAACGGTTCAGTTTCTTCTTTCTTTTTATGCTCTTTTCATCCTCATAATCCTCCATATCATCAACCCGGGGAAGTTGAAGTGCGAGGCGTTGCAAATCCATCAATTTGGTACATAGCCACCGCATTTCATCTATTCCCCATGCTGAGTTAGGGAGGATATTTAACAATTCAAACCATTCCACAACCTTGTCAGCAAACTGTATGGCTGGAATTGTCAGTTTACTTGGATATGTTAGTTTCATTCTCATTTCAACCCTCCGGTGGGTAAAGATTTGATGGGATTTCCACAACCCGTCCCCATTCCAATCGTGGTGTCTTTTTATTAGTTAGCTGACTTAGTGTATGGTTTTACTTCTTATCCTTTGGCACATTAGCAAACCTCATAATGTCTGGTATATACACCAACTCGCATAGTCCCTGGGTTCCCCCATGGTTTTTGGAAACATGAATCTCAGCTATCCCCTTTCTTTCCGTATCTGGATAATAGTATTCATCACGATACAAAAAAATTACAACGTCTATATCCTTGTCTGATACGTTTATTTCTTTTAAATCTTTCAACAACGGCACATGGTCTTCCCGGATTTCAACAGAACGAGACAACTGAGATAATACAACAACCGGAACATCCAGTTCTCTTGCTATATTTTTTAGTCCTGACAAAATATCTGCTATTTCATGATTCCTTGAATCATAGTGTCCTGAAGCCGACATAAGCTGGATATAATCAACAAATATCACGGACAGGTCATTATAAAGTACTTTGTAGCCTGCACATTTCTCTCTGAACTCTTCAATCTTCAATCCAGGGGTGTCATCTATCACAACACTCATATCTTTTATGATTTCTGCCGCATCAATAACGTTATCCCAATCCTTTGCCTGTAGATCTCCATCTCTTATCTTACGACTATCCACATGTCCTTCCAACGCGATGAGGCGTTCCACAATCTGTTTGCGCGTCATCTCTAATGAAAAGAAAAGCGCTGTCTTCTTTTCAACCCGGCAGATATGATCAATCATATTAATGGCAAACATCGTCTTTCCCATAGCCGGCCTTGCCGCCAATAAATATAGATAACCGTTCCTAATTCCTCCCTCAAGTTTCCTATCAAGTTCCCAAAAACCTGTTAACGTCCCCATATGAGCCTCCTTCAAAATCCCATCCATATCCACCTTGTTCATACAATCCCAACAGCTTCCTTTATCTTGGAAATATGCCCGTAAAATTCTTCATCCTTTTCCATCATACTTTCTATCTCTTCATGTTCAGAGCAACATGTATGATCTCCCATATACTTATTCTTGATATAGTTCGCTACACTAATAGCCAATCGCTCTTTAGCAGAATGCAGGCTTGCTTCGTCACGCTCAAAAAGCTCAAAAGGAACATTGAACTCCTCGACAACCGCTGCACGCAGCCTATCCTCAAGCTTTTTGTATTTGATCGATGCCTCAAATTCTTCAAGCCTGCCACGTATGTATTCATCAACATATGTTGTTATCTCGTCTACAGTATTTAAGTTCAAATCCATATCGTAGTTCAAAAAACTGTATTCATCGATTATTTCATAAAGACTGTCATACAATGAACATGACCCGTTCGATAAACAATTGAAATTATCCATTTTCTCTCGCTCCATCATAAGAATTAACTGACCACTGTAATAATATCAGTGCATCTGTACATTTTTTTCCGCATTCATGTTGATATTATGAGTTCAAGGATGTGTATTCACGAAAATACACGTATTATCAAACAACGCAAACAAAACCGAGGAGGAATGGATATGTCAGATTCAAATCAGAAAAACTCGTATACCGCCCCACCGATCAACCTTTTAAAGAACGATTCATATTACGAACCCAATCAGAAACAAAACCACCTAGAGAACCTTTTCGAGCAATTTGGAGTAAATGTCCAGATAGCCGGAGTTTATGAAGGCTATGGCGTGACCAGATACGATGCGAGACCGAAGCCGGGAACCAGGCTTTCAGAAGTATATGATATGAAAGAAGATCTTGAATATCAGTTACAAGCTGGTCCCATCAGAATAGAAGTAGCCACTCCGGATGATCCCATCATAGGAATAGAAGTTCCTACCGGGAAATTCGAGTGCTTTCCGATAAGACAAATGATAGAGTCAAAAGAGTTCAGCTCGGTCACTTCGGGTTTTCCTATAGCTATAGGGGCTGATCAACGTGGACGTACTGTGATCGATGATCTTAATCTAATGCCCCATTTACTCATATCAGGTACAACCGGCACCGGAAAATCCAAGTTTATCAACTCAGTTATTATCAGCACCATATATAAATCAGATCCGGACGATGTACAGTTTATACTTATTGATCCTAAAGCAATCGAATTGGATGTATATAACGGGATACCGTATCTTCCTGTTAGAACCATAACAAAGCCCAAGGCGGCTTCTGATATGCTTAAATGGGCCGTTTCGGAAATGGAAAGAAGATATCGCCTGTTTACCGATAATGAGGTGAGGGATATTGACGAGTTCAACCGGCTCCTTATGAAAAGCGCTGCCATGGGAGAAGATCCTACACCTATTTCTTCAACCAGGCTCCCGCACATAGCAATCATCGTAGATGAACTTGCTGATCTTATGGTAAGCGGGGAAGAGATCGAAGAACCCCTTTGTCGTCTTGCACAGCACGCCCGAAACGTCGGGATCCATCTCATCATTGCAACACAGAGACCATCCTGCGATATTCTGACAGGGCTTATCAAGGCAAACATGCCAAGCCGTATTGGTTTTAAGGTCGCTAGCAAAGAGGACTCCATAACAATAATAGATCAGGAGGGTGCGGAATGCCTTCTCGGAATGGGGGATATGCTGTATTTTCCTCAAGGTTTCTCGAAACCTTTAAGACTTCAGGGGGCTTTTGTTTCTGAAGATGAAATAGATAGTGTTGTCGGATATTTAAAAGAAGTAGTTCAAAACACTGTATTCAACAATCCTCTTGAAGAGGCCGAAGGATTCAAAAATCTAAAGAAAGTAATTGAGGATATCGAGTCGGGTATGATATCTTCACCTTTTTAAGCAGAATGATTCGTGCCATATTTTCACAACTCAAAATGACTCTCACATACATGTTTATAATATCGCTCCTTTTCCCTAGGTATTCGAACCTTTTTAACCAAACGCAGGATGAGCCGATCTCACAGACTTTGTCCGATCATAGAATAATGCGATCGGTTCATCCGGAGTGCGGTAGGCCAAGCGGGAGCGCGGCAGGATCCTTTCAGGCACCTCAAGGTGCTCTCACTCGTGCGCAGCACGACAGGGTTTAAGGGGCAGCGCCCCTATTTCAATCCGATAATAGCCCCTCCAGGGGCTATTATCTCTGCTTGCTAACTTCGTTATTCTTTACTTTCCCATCTCCCGATCTATTTCGTTTCCGGCATTTACCCCATTTTTTCTGTATGCCTGGTTTTGTCCTAAAGGTTCTACCAGTGTGTCTACATGTTTATTGGTGGATCACTTCAGGTTAAATTCGGGTTCCTAAATTTTTAATAAAACTTTTCTCTTCTTCATCATTTCCGAAATCTTTTTCCGTTATTTGTCTATGAAGGGGAAATATACTTTTCCTCTTAATCGGCTACGAACCGCTTCCCATATACCAAAAAGTGAAAGGAGGTGAACAGAAATGAGCAAACGATATGTACTCCGATACGGCGACAGCTTTGCTAACATGCGGCTTTGGAAGCAGTTTCAGACCGTGATCGATGGAACACATGGAAGGCGGAATCTTTTGATCTTCCGTATAGTCACCGCTCTTATCTGCGAGCTTGGGATAAGTAACTATGACGAATACTCCATGATTACCGTTATCGAAAAATGGGCCTGCGAGCGACTATCTGCCGATCATCCATTACCGGAAAAATCAACAAATCACAATACCGGGCCAGATGCATACCCGCCAGCGCCTGCGCCGGAACCGGATCAGGCACCGGCTGTGCGCAGCCCGGATACTCCGGCAAGTGTTCCGGCTACTGTATCCGAAAAAAAAGAAACCAACAACACCATTCCGTTTGATACTTCGATATTCGGCGGAATGAACCGTAACTCAAAACTATCAGATATATAAAGGAGTGATGAAAAATGAACAACAAATTAATTTCTATTGATTGCGGAAAGGCAAACACAAAGGTATCTGTATTTGATCCCGTATCATCCAACGTAAGGACTGAGATCATACCAACCAATGTAACTACCGTAAACGCTCTCGTAGCCCTGTGTCGTAACAGTTCACACCATATTGTGTCGATTACCGGGGCAGACAAGGAAATAAACGGCACATGGATGATCGGTGCTACAGGCGGCGGAAGTACTTACAGCAATTCCAAAAAGGACATGATCCACAAGATCATGACGCTTACGGCCATAGGTCTTATAACCAAAAACGGAGATACCGTTATTCCGGCTACAGGCTGCCCTCTTTCCGTTTTTGAGGACGGTGAACAGAAGGCCGACCTGTATGACTATCTGTTTCCTGACGGAAGAGTTGATATCACGATCGATGACGTTCCCAAGTATTACTACATCAAAAAAGATGAGGGACTGATTTTTCCGGAGAGTTTCGGAGCCATGTTTTTGTACCCGGAAAAGTTTGCAGGCCACACGGGGATAATCGATATAGGCGGTCTGAATGTCAACGCCTGCTATTTCGACGGTGCACGTCTCATCCCCGATCTTTGTACCACGGAAAAGCTCGGATGTTTCTCTCTCATATCATACCTTCGAAGCAGGCTGAATGCTTACTGTGACGCAAGTTTCGATGACACAGACACTGAAATCTTCCTGAAGAAAGGCGAGGTCCCCGGAAGTAAGGGGAGCAATAAAGTCATAGAAGAAGCACTCTCCCACCATGTTTCAAGGATAGAAGCAATCCTGAAAGAATGGGATACCGAGAGAATGAACTTCATATTCATCGGAGGCACATCAAAGCTCCTTCAGAAGATTCTTGAGGAAAAGTATAAAGACAGGCTTTTCATCCCGGAAGACAGTGAGTTCATCAACTGCAAGGGTTTCCTTAAAGCGCTGATAACCGGCAGGCAGTACAACTGTCCGTTCTAAAACTCGTTCATAAAACTCATCAACCGGAGCATAAGGACTTTCAAGATTTTTCTGAGAGCCCCTGTGTATCCGGTCAGATGACGTGTCAATTATTGTGGGGATCGTAAATATGGCAATCGAAAAGGATATAGCTATACATTCATCGGCTATGGTAAAGCAGTGTATCGAGTACATCGACAATCCGGAAAAATGCAGCATAGTTTCCGTTCTCGAATACACACAGAATACTGATAAAACAACAATGGAGGGATCGGATATCATTCTTACATCAGGAATATTGTGCGACCCCGGGCATGCAGCAGACCAGTTCGAAGCAACTGCCAAAAAATATCGAGAAAGCACTCCCGAAGGCACCGGACGCGGTTCCGGCGGTACTAAAGAAGTCAGGGACCGGAATACAGGCGAAGTGCGCCGTGTGGCCAAAGAATCTATAGAAGCCTATCACATCATCCAATCATTTCCCGAGGATGCAGATCTTGACCCAAAACTCGTCCATGAGATCGGAAAAGAATATGCCGCTACTGCTTTTACCGGACATCAGTGTGTGGTCAGCACCCACATGAATACCGGGCATCTCCATAATCACATAGTCGTATGTGCCTATCAAAAGGATGAACACAAAAAGATCTGCATGAACAAGTCATTCCGTCACCGGATCCGCCAGATAAATGATGAGATAAGCATAAAGCATGGGCTTCCCATCCTGGTAGGTCAGGAAAACAGATATGCCGTAAAGCACAGCATGAATGAGCATGCCGCCGTCATAAACAAACGCTCTTTTAAAGAAGACATACGGGTAAACATCGATAAGGCTCTCAGCAAGGATTTTGTGAGCTCATGGGCTGATTTTGTGCTATATATGAAAACCTTCGGCATAGAGATGAAGGAAACCCCCAAAAACGTTACCTACATCATGAAATACAAAGACAGTTCAGGAAATGAGAGGACTCACCGCTGCCGTGACAGCCGTCTCGGGGATAAGTATATGCGCGTATCCATCTGCAGCACACGTGGCTGGGAATACCCTGATGAACAGCAGCAGACCAACTATGGCCGCTTCCTAAAAGACGTTTACAACAACAATGCTTCCAAGAATGACGATTTTCATATCAAGAAGGGCAGGCTTCATCTTCATGTCGACAGATATGATGAGAACGGACGCCGCCGCTCTCTTTTAGAGATAACGATCATCATTGCGATAAAGATAATCCAATATTTCTGGGAAAAGCACTTTAAAAAAGCGGCATATCCCAAGCATACGGCGAATAAAGAGGCGGTCAACTGGGATCCTAACAAGAAGATCGCCACACTCCTTGAAGCACTTGAGATAGCAAGAACATTTAACATAGACAGTCCGGAACAGTTAAAAGAAAGAATGAGCAGTAACGGACAATCCCTCTCTGTCCTCGGAAGGGATATAACCTTAGCGGAGATAGAATATACACAAGTCATGTCTGAATATGAGCGTCTTTCAAAGAAAGGCGCAGATCCCACGGCCATTATGGACTTTAAGAGCAGGCTCCACGATCTTTCAGGAAAATACTCATCTATGAAGCATCAAATAACAGCCTTGAAGCAGGAGTATGCGCTTCTGTCAAAACTCTCCCACACAATAAAGCTCGCAAAAGATCCTGTATTTGTCTTAGGCGCCACCACCAGTCTGTCCGAATACCCGAAGATCACAAAAATAGGTGCAGAAACGCAGAAACACTCTGCTATCGACACGCACAATCCCAGTCACAGCAACAATACACGTATCAGTCTTTGACCGTACAAATAAAAGCCGAAAAATATGAAGCGGAACGCCTTGAACAAACTTCATACCAATGGTAATCTATCACTTGAGGATCTGCGGAAATGGTACCAAAAGATGGAAAAAGAACAGATCTTATCATCTTATACATTTCCGGCAAAGCCAAGCAGTGATGGGTATTATCATGTTTATCTGTCTGCTGCAGGCGGCCGTAAGCAGATAAAAGCCAAGAACCTTGAAAAGTTAAAAGAGAAGGTATATGAGTACGAGAAAGGCGTAAATGGTTCATGTCGTAAGACTTTTAAGGATGCTTTTGAAGCAGTACTGTTAGAGAAGACCAGATATATAAAGGATCCCGAAAAGCTTATTTCAACAATGAACACCATAAATGTTGCCAGGTCAAACTACAAGCGGTTCTTTGGTGATACAGAGTTTGAAAACATGCATATTGATGACATTACCAAGGTAGATATAGAAAAACTCTGTTTTACCACACTCGAGCAGAATGATCTGAAGAAAAAGGCTTTTATGAATATGAGGAATATCCTCAGTTCTACCTTTAAGCTCGCATACGAACAGTACTGGATAATCGATAACCCTTATAAGAGGATCGATTTCAAGAAGTTTAACGATATGCTCGCAAGAGATACTGCTGTTCATCTGAGAGTTCACAGTACCGAAGATGTAGATCGTATGCTTGATTTTCTTCACGAGAAGCAGTCGCAAAAGCCCGGGTACATTCCGGCTTATGCGTTGGAACTTCAGATCATCATGGGACTGCGCAGAGGAGAAGTCGCGCCTATGATGTGGTCGGATATAAGCGGGAACAGTATCCGGATATCAAAAGAACAGATAACGGATAAGAGCAATAAAGATCTTGTGATCGTCTATCACACAAAGACCTACAAGGATCGTGAGTTTCCGATAACATCAGACATATCCGACTTTATTGATCGCCTGAAGGCAGCCTGCGACAGATTTTTTCCCGCCAGTCCGTACTTATTCCCCGATTACTCCAAGAAAAACGGCGTCATCAGCAACAAAGTTGTCTACAGACTGTACGAACGTATGTGTAAGAAGCTTGATATAGAAATATCACGCGAGTTTACACGTGGTCCACACAGTTTCCGCCGGAACGGGATCACACGCATATGTAACGCGTCGGGTGGCAATATCTACCTTGCATCAGTCCTGTACGGCAATTCACCCCAAAGTGCTTCCAGGCATTACTACACAGGCATCGATTTGTCGGAAGCGAAAGCTCTCCTCGAAGGTAATAATCTTAGGGTAACCAGGGTAACCAAGGGTAACCAAAAATCGGGGTGATTTTTACGATAACAAAAATCCCGCAAGCCGCATAAACAGCGAACTTCCGGGATCAAACTAGTACTCGGGGTGACAGGATTCGAACCTGCGGCCTCCTGGTCCCAAACCAGGCGCTCTAGCCAAACTGAGCCACACCCCGTATTTTGCCAAATCAGATGTACTTTATCTCGAACTCCGGCCGCTTTCCGTTTTCGGCCTGCCCTACAATATATGTGGACTGGCGGCCGTGCTGTCTCGGGTACGTAAGCGATCCGGGATTGATAAGCGTTACCGGGC
>Ga0256407_10004632_pt1 | contig 22744 bp, 19 predicted proteins | sample RumenRJG_04DNA_FD_193489 | JGI IMG/M metagenome (GOLD analysis project Ga0256407, IMG submission 193489) | Bovine rumen microbial communities from Lethbridge, Alberta, Canada - RJG_04 | ecosystem: Host-associated > Mammals > Digestive system > Stomach > Rumen | place: Canada: Alberta... | reverse complement strand
GAAAGGCAGGAGAAAAGTTCAGCTGGGGCGAGGAGGCGACGCAGGTTCTGGACCAAGGGGCATAGGCCCCGACTCCATGAACCTCCGACGAAGCCACAGCGTCGATCACATCGTTAATTCAGTTTGTAGAGTTTTGAAGATGCTGGTTGTATAGTGCTTGACAAGAGTGGGGAAAAGGGTTAAACAGAGAATAGAATTTATGGTTTTGCAATAGAGGAGAACACTATGGTTTCTTTTGAAAGTGATTATATTGCAGGGGCGCATCCTGAGGTGCTGAAGGCGCTTATGGACACGAACCTGGAGCAACTGCCGGGCTACGGTACAGACAAGTACAGCGAGAGCGCGAAGGAAAAGATTCGCGCGGCGTGTGAGTGCCCGGACGCGGACGTCGAGTTCCTGGTCGGCGGGACACAGACGAATGCCGTCGTCATCTCGACGCTGCTGAAGGACTACGAAGGCGTCATCGCCGCGGACACGGGGCATGTCAGTACCCACGAAGCTGGTGCCATCGAGCACTCCGGCCACAAGGTCCTGGCGCTGCCGCATGTCAACGGCAAGCTGGAAGCACAGACCGTAAAAGAATGGGTCGAGCGCTTCTACGCGGACGGCAACCACGAGCACATGGTGTTCCCGGGAATGGTCTACATCTCCCACCCGACGGAGTACGGTACGCTGTACAGCAAGGCGGAACTCGAAGAACTGAGCGCTGTCTGCCGCCGCTACGACATGCAACTCTACCTGGACGGCGCCCGTCTGGCATACGGCCTCGCGAGCAAACAGACCGACGTGACGCTCCCGGACATCGCAAAACTCTGCGACGTCTTCTACATCGGCGGCACCAAATGCGGCGCCCTCTGCGGCGAAGCGGTCGTCTTCACAAAGAACAACAAGCCACACCACTTCGTGCCGCTCATCAAGCAAAGAGGTGCGCTTCTCGCGAAGGGGAGACTCCTCGGCGTCCAGTTCGACGCACTCTTCACGGAGGACCTGTACTTCCGCATCGGGGAATACGCCATCGAGAAGACGGAAGAACTGAAAGCCATCTTCGAGAAACATCGCATCGAGATCTACCTGCCGTCTCCCACGAACCAGCAGTTCATCATCCTGTCGAATGAACGGGCAGAGAAACTGCAGGACATAGTGTCCGTTAGTTTCTGGGAAGAGCTCAACGAGACTCACACCATCTTCCGCCTGGCCACCAGCTGGTCCACGACCGAAGAGGACCTGAAAGCCCTTGATGACGCGCTTGGCTCCCTCTGAAATCAGTAAAAAAGGCCCTGTCATTTATGAACCGAACCATTTTATTCGGACTGCACAAAAAAGCCCCCCTGTAGGGCAATAGCTAAGCTGCAAACTGGCACCGCAATTCCAGCGGTGTCAGTTTTGTACTTGTCTGGATGCGCTCATTGTTGTAAAAATATGTATTGTTTTATATGTGTGTACTTTCTGGGCATAAGAAAACCTCCTCATGTTTGGACTACTATTGTCCTGCATGAGGGGGCTTTTTGTCTCACACTGGAAACCGGTGCACTTCCTGTTGCCTGTGTTTGGCTTTTGTGTTATACTTTTGCCTACTGTATTGATAGGCGAAAGGCAGAGGTGAGTGTTACCATGGCGGAAAACACAAACGTCTTATCGGAAGAACTACAACAAAAACTGGAGTTTTTAAAGCGATACATTGCCGAACTGGGCTCGTTGGCCGTTGGGTTTTCCGGCGGTGTAGATTCATCGCTGCTCACTGCGGTAGCGCACGATGTGCTGGGAGACCGATTGATCGCCGTGACCGCGGTCGACGCTTCTGTTCCGGAGCGGGAAGTAAAAGAAGCGGTCTCGTTTTGTGAAACAAGGGGCATACGACACATTGTTTGTAAAGTAGACCCTCTGAAGGAGGAAGGCTACCGTAAGAACAGTGCAGACCGGTGCTATTTTTGCAAACGCGGGATTTTTACGGAAGTCCGGAACATTGCAGATGACAACGGCATTGTCTACATGGCAGAGGGGTCGAACCTCGATGACATTGGAGACTACCGCCCCGGCCTGCGTGCGGCTTCAGAACTTTCTGTAAAAAGCCCTCTCCGAGAGGCGAACCTTACGAAGTCGGACATTCGTCTTCTTTCGAAAGCACTGGGACTGCCTACCTGGAGCAAACCGGGGTACGCCTGTCTTGCATCGCGATTTGCATATGGAGAAGAGATTACCGAAGAAAAGCTTCACATGATCGACCGGGCAGAACAGAGTCTGATCGAAAACGGCTTTTTGGAAGAACGCGTGCGAATGCATGGCAATATTGCCCGAATCGAAGTGCCGCCTTCGGATATTCCGCGACTGGCTGCTGATGGAATTCGGGAGGAAGTCTATGAGGCTTTTCGGGAACTCGGGTTCCTGTTTGTTACCCTGGACCTCAAGGGGTACCGGCTGGGAAGTATGAATGCAACATTGAAGAAAACAGATAAAGGAAGCGAATGACATGAGCAATGTAAAAGAAATTGAGTTTGCGGTCGAACAGGCTGTTTTGGATATAGGTGTCAAGATCGTTTTTGCGGTCATCGAAGGAATTGATAACACGTCGGTCTCTCCGGAATGGATGGAAACAAGAACGGAAACGATATCGCGGTTGCTGGAAGAATACAGCGACATCGATTATCATGCAGACCCGATCTTGGAAGGGTTTCATATTTTACACGACCACGCCGGGGTGAAGCGCCGGAAAAACACCCCTGCCAGTGAAAACCTGATTCGACTTTTGAAAAAGCATGGCGATGTGTTCTTTATCAACCAGGCAGTGGACATTTACAACATCATCTCCATGGAAAGCAAACTTGCTCTCGGCGCACATGACATTGACCGCGCCGAAGGCAACGTGACGCTTCGCTTTACGGATGGAACCGAGCGTTTCCTGCCGATCGGACAGAGTGAACCGATACCGAATCATCCTCATGAATACAGTTACTGTGATGATGCAAACGAAGTTCTTTGCCGTCTGGAGATCCGTCAGGTGGAAAAGACCAAGGTGGATGAACAAACGACGAATGTGTTTTACATTATTCAGGGCAATGAAGCCACTGACCAGGAACTGTTGCTGGCCACCGCCCGGCGGGTCGTCGATGAAACGACCCGGTACTGTGGCGGGACCGGAAGAGTGGTCGTTCCTAAAATCGTATAGCAAAGTAGCCAGCTGCAGATGTGCTGAAAACATCGGACGAAGCCCTCGGCGTCATCTGAACAAAACGCGCAAGACCCTGACAGTCGTCAGGGTCTTTAGTACTTGCTTAAATCCACTGACAGAAGTATAATGCGTTGGAACTCTAAGATCATTACCGAAAGGATCCTATATACAATGAATTATTATCAGGAAAAGTTGACGAAATTCCTCAAGAAGTCTTCGAAGAAGGCCGTCGAGGCGGTCCAGAACTTCGATGCGGACGAGTTCGTCCAGAACGCGGACCAGTTCCTCGACGGCGTTGTCAAAAAGACCGGGCAACTGGCAGACAAAGCGAAGGACCTGACCGCGGAAGACGTCAAGAATGCCGGTAAGGCCGCCGTCGAGAAGGTGAAGAACTTCGACCCGAACGACTTCAACCTCGACGTCCCCGCGACCATCCCGAAGGTCCTGGCGGTCCAGAGCAACGTTATCGACCGGGACGAGTTCCTGAAAGAAGCCATCGGAGACTATATTTCTGAGGACATGGCGCGCATCGCCATCGAAGAGGACACGAAGGCAGCCGGCATCCGCCGCAAGCTCGTGGACACCATCGCGAGCCAGATCATCAGCTCCGAAGTCAATAAAGCCTCCGGCGTCTCCGTCGCGGCCGGTTCCACCTGGGCGACCCTCCCGGCAGACGTGGTCCAGTACTTCGGCTTCGTCCTGCGCATCGTGCAGAAGCTCGCTTACCTCTACGGCTGGAAAGCCTTCGACCTCACCATCAAAGACGGCAAACTCGTCAGCGAAGAGTCCGCGAACGAACTCACCCGCCTCATCGGCGTCATGTTCGACGCCACGGAAGCCGAGAAGGACATCGGTACCAAGATGGGCAAGCTCACCCTCGCCAAAGGCGTCGTGGCTCCCGTCCCGGTCCTCGGCGGCGTCCTCTCCGGCGGCCTGACCTACGCCACGCTTCGTCCCTACGCCGAGCGCCTGAAAGACCGGCTCTCGGAACAGTTCGAACCCGGCACCTCTATGACCACCACCGAAGAATAAGCAAAAAAGCCCCGGCCCATGCGGTCGGGGAACTTTTTGTACTACCTGTAACACGTAAACTAGAACTGTTGTTACAAAACTGTAATATGTATGACAAAGGTTGTCATTGTATTTCACTTTTGTCAGACCTATAATGAGGGTGAACCAGGAGGTGCAATACTATGACTAACATGAAAAAACGGTTCGTAAGCATTATTCTCATGGCAGTTTTGGCGCTGACCCTCGGTCTGACCGGCTGCAAAACGGAAACCACAGTCAACATCGACGCGAGCGCGGTCGACGATGCCATTGCAGAGTATCTGGTTAACGAAGTCGGCAAGTACTACGACAAGGCGGATGTCTGCATCCCGGTCATCCACAACATTTCCACCAACATCATCAACAGTGATGCTACCGTCTATGGCGACTACTGGGTCGAGAACTACGACATCAAGGGCGACACCCTCGAGTTCGTCTCCGGCGGCAACTACCCCGGCGTCTTCAAACTGAAAATCAACGAAAATGGCGACATGGTCGTCACCGACTTCCAGTCTCCGGAAGATGGCAAAGGTTATGCAGACAGCGCCAAGAAGCTCTTCGGCAAGTACTATGAAGACTTCGCGAACTACAGCGCGGACGACAAGGCGAAGAAGGAAGTCCGTACCAAGGCCATCGCCGAGTACGTCAAGGCAAACGGCCTCAAGGTCACCCAGTACCATGACTACGGCTGGGACCCGGTCGCACTGCCCACCAAATAAATCATACCAAAAAGACCCTGACCATTTCGGTCAGGGTCTTCTCATTCACAAGGTGTAAAATCAGTCACCGTTCAGGCGGTGGCCCATCTCGTCATACTTGAAGAAGCCTTCTCCGGCGTTGACGCCGGTCTTGCCGGCATCTTTGTAGCCTTCGAGAAGCTTCGCGATGGCTTTGAAATCATAGCCGGCGATGAACTTCGGAACGTGGACATACTTCTTGACGATGTTGTAGCCGGTGTCCAGACCGACAACGTCATAGATCTCGCAGGGGCCGTAGGGAGCGCCGGTAGCGGTTCTCCAGGTGCGGTCGACGTCTTCCGGAGTCGCATAGCCGTGGGCGATGAGTTCCATGGAGCCGGACAGCAGCGGGATGAGCAGGGTGTTCAGGATGTAACCGGCCTTTTCCTTCAGGATCATGCTCGGGACCATGTTGATCTCTTTGGAGAAACGGGCAGCAGCCTGGAAGGCCTCGTCGCCGGTGTCCTTCGTGCGCATGACTTCGGTGATGTTCTGCTTCCAGATGTTGTTGGCAAAGTGAAGTGCCAGGTAGTTCTTCTTGTTCGGGACATACTTGGTGAACTTGGACGGCAGCAGGGAAGAAGAGTTGGTGACCAGAAGCTGATCTTTCTTCAGGACCTTAGCGGCAGCCTGGAAGACCCCGATCTTCTCCTTCTCGATCTCCGCGGTGGCTTCGATGATGATGTCAGCGTCTTTGACGGCTTCCGCCATGTCGGTGGTCAGGGTGATGTGGTTCTTCGCGTCCTGCGCTCTTTTGACGCAGTCAGTGTAATCGAAGGTGTCGTAGCTGGCAGCCAGACCGCCGCAGAAGTCAGCCTGCGCCCTGGTCTTGTTCATCTGCTCAAGGGTCTTCTCATAGACGCCATAGAGACGCTCGAGTTTCGGCTGGGTGCGGGTCTTGGAGTCTTCGCTGCGAAGCCAGATAGCGACTTCTTTGCCGCAGTAAGCGGACTGCATGGCGATCTGCGTACCGAGCACGCCACCGCCGAGAATAGCTACTTTCTTGAATTCCATAAGTATTGCTCCTCTCTAATAAATAGAATGCTTTATGTGGAATGTCCAACAATTAATCATTTTAACAAATTATTCACATTTTGTCCATAAGGAAAACCCTGACGCATGTCAGGGTCTGCATTTTTTTGGCGATATACGCTCAGTCCTCTATGTCGATGGTCGGCAGGCTGCATGCCCGGTCCTACATGAAATAGAGAGCCCCGCCATCTCTGCCTCAAGACAAGAGACAGCATGCCCACCCGCCCGTGGGTAGCACCGGTCCTTCACAGCGTCAAGGCTGCTGCGGGAGCGGGCTCCCTTGCACCGCGAAAGGCGGCTGCCAGGGGCAGGCCTTGACCCTGCTTCGAACCGGTGCGAAAGGGCAGACATCGGCTGAAAGGCAGGGTGTGCCTTTCAGCCTTGAGGAACATTTACCAGCACTAAAATATGTGGTATTTTATAGTGGAGAGAAGGAAGTCTTATCGATGAGATGATCCGGTCTGAAGGTCCTCTCTCAGAATACTTTAGAATCAGAAGAAATGAGGTGTGCAAATTGTTCTTGGAAGATTACAACGAAGAAGCTGCCATGAAAGCAATTGGCGATTTGAAAGAACAGGTTGGATACCAGAAAGGTCATGAGGAAGGCCGCGAGGAAGGCCGTAAAGCAGGCCATGCGGAAATACTGGAAATCATTCGGCTGATCAAAGCCGGTGCAACCGATGAAGACATTGTGAATCGGCTCCATTGCTCCTTGACAGATATTCAGGAGGCCAGAACGGCTATCGCGTGATAATACACTGAACAAACACGAAAAGACCCTGACGCAAAGTCAGGGTCTTGCTTTTTTGAACCGAACCAGTAAAATCGGACAATAGACAAAAAGCCCCCTCATGTAGGACAATAGTAGTCTGGTCGGGGGCTTTTCCTGTTTTCTGCCCTCCGAATCGAAATGTCCCCTGCGAGTTGACCTTTTGGCGCATCGCCTCTGGTACAATGAAGGCAACAAAGAAACAAAGGAGGAATGCACAATGTTAGGTGCTATCTTTGGGGACATCGTCGGTTCCCACTACGAATTCGACCCCACCAAGAACTATGACTTCCAGCTGCTCCACGAGGACTCCCGTCCCACGGACGACACGGTCATGACCCTGGCCGTTGCGAAGGCCCTCATGGACACGTACGGAAAGGACGATGACACCATCCGCCGCGCCGTCGTCAGAGAAATGCAGCGCCTTGGCCGCAAGTACCACAACGCCGGCTACGGCGGCACGTTCTACCACTGGCTGGATAACCCTGAACCGAAACCCTACAACAGCTACGGCAACGGTTCCGGCATGCGCGTGTCCGCGGTGGGCTGGCTCTACCCGTCCCTCGGTCAGACGCTGAACATGGCGAAGCTGACCGCGGACGTCACCCACAACCACCCGGAGGGCATCAAGGGCGCGCAGGCCATCGCGGCAGGCATGTACCTGGCCCGCACCGGCCACGATAAGGACTTCATCAAAGAGTACATCGCGAACACGTTCCGGTATGACCTCGACCGCACCCTCGACGACATCCGCCCGACCTACGAATTCGACGTTACCTGCCAGGGTTCGGTCCCGGAAGCCATTATCGCGTTCCTCGAGTCTGACTCCTACGAAGACGCCATCCGCAAAGCGGTCTCTCTCGGTGGCGATGCAGACACCCAGGGCTGTATGGCCGGCGCCCTCGCGGAAGCCTTCTATGGCGATGTACCGCAGCCCTTCCAACAGGAAGCCCTGGAACGCTTACCAAAAGACCTTAGAGAGATCGCTGAACGGTTCGAGGAGTTCTGGAAGGACCCCTGCAAAGCCAGCGGCGTCCACTGGATCGACGGCGGCCATGAACTCATCGACCCCATTCCACCGAAAGACTATAAACCCTGGGAAGATGATATGACCCTCGACGACGCCCTCGAGATCCTCGAGGAGTACAGTAACGGCAACATGTCCTACACCCTCGTGACGGAGTACCCCAACTGCTTCATCTTCGGCTGGAAAGAACCCCGCCTGCAGAACCCGCCCATCATCTTCAAGAACAACTACACGAACGTCTACCACTCTATGCTGGAACTGCCCCAGGACATCGACCTGGAACACCCGGTCCGCACCATCGACCTCACCGAGTACCTCAAATAACAAAACAGCCGGGAGCACTTCAACTGCTCCCGGCTGACGCTTTATTCAAACTGCTTATTCCATTTGTCCAACAGAATGTTGAGCTTCCTGACATCTGCCATTTTCTGTTCCGCATCGTTCCAACGTTTGATGTCGGACAGCAGCATCTCCGTGGCTCTCTCAATGTACTCTTCATGAGTGTACACATTCTTACACAACCGACACTTATACGACCCATCCTTCCGCACCTTCATGTTCCCCAAACACTTCGGACATGCGGTGAACTTCTTCTCTTTTCTGATCATGTTCATACCCTCCCACACATAATTCTGGCACAAGTGTAGTGTGCCTTGGAAGGGTGAGAAATAATTGCGGAGGTAAGAACTTATTTTCGAGAAAGTGTCAAACCTTGGACAGATGTGGATTTCGTGCCAGAAAGATACCACGTAATAGTACAAATTATGCTATACTTAATGTATTAAATATGAAAGTTACTTTCATCAGAAAGTATTGGGGGAACCAACGTGATTACAGGAATACTGAAAAGCAAAGTCGACAGCCTCTGGGAAATCTTCTGGACCGGCGGCATTACCAATCCGCTCGATGTTATCGAGCAGATGACATATCTCATGTTCATCCGCGACCTGGATGATCAGGATAACCTGCGTGCAAAGGAGTCAGAAATGCTCGGCCTTCCTTTTGACAGCATGTTCAAAGAAGAACTCCAGATAGGGGAGCGCATTGTCGACGGCAAGCAGCTGAAATGGTCTGTTTTTCATGACTTCCCAGCAGAGCGCATGTACTCTACTATGCAGGAACTGGTGTTCCCATTCATCAAGAATCTCCATGGAGACAAAGAAAGTGCCTATGCCAAATACATGGATGACGCAATCTTCAAAGTCCCGACTCCTCTCATGCTGACGAAGGTCGTCGATGCTCTCGATGAAATCTATGACATCATGTCGAAAGAAGAAGGCTCTGATGTCCGAGGAGACGTCTACGAATACCTTCTTTCCAAACTCGCAGTTTCTGGTGTTAACGGTCAGTTCCGTACTCCCAGACACATCATCCGCATGATGGTCGAACTCATGGATCCGAAAGCGGATGATACGATTTGTGATCCTGCTTGTGGCACCTCTGGCTTCCTTGTCACTGCGGGGGAATATCTCAAAGAAACCAAGAAGGATGAAATCTTCTTCAACCAGCAACGCAAAGCGCATTACATGAACGAAATGTTCACGGGCTACGACATGGATCGAACCATGCTGCGTATTGGCGCTATGAACATGATGACACATGGTGTCACGAACCCGCGCATTGAATATAAGGACAGTTTATCTGACCAAAATACAGACAAAAACAAGTACTCGCTGATTCTTGCGAATCCGCCTTTTAAAGGCAGTCTGGACTACGATATTGTCTCTGCAGACCTTCTGAAAAAGTGTAAGACGAAGAAGACAGAGCTTCTGTTCTTAGCTCTGTTCCTTCGTTCTTTAAAACTTGGTGGTCGTTGTTCATGTATCGTTCCGGACGGTGTTCTTTTCGGCTCATCGAAAGCCCATAAGGCGATTCGCCAGGAAATCGTTGAAGGTAACCGTTTAGAAGCAGTTATCTCTATGCCGTCCGGTGTATTCAAACCGTATGCCGGTGTTTCCACCGCCATTCTCATCTTTACCAAAACCGACAATGGCGGAACGGACAATGTCTGGTTCTATGACATGAAGGCGGACGGCTTCAGTCTGGACGACAAACGCCAGGCTGTGGATGAGAACGATATCCCGGATATCATTGCTCGTTTCAGAAATCTGGAAGCTGAAACAGAGCGCAAACGCATAGAACAGTCTTTCTTTGTGCCGAAGCAGGAAATCGTCGATAATGATTACGACCTGTCTATCAACAAATACAAAGAAATCGAGTATGTCCCGGTCGAATACCCGCCGACATCTGAAATCCTTGCCGAACTGGATGAACTTCAAATGCAGATTTCTACAGAACTTGCCGAACTTAGAGTCCTGCTCGGCGAAGAATAAGTTTATAAACGATTGGACAAATTTTAATTTGAGGTACAGATGAGAACTGGACAATATAAAATGGTTCCGCTTAACCAATTTCTTACGGAGTATGTTGAACGCAATACCGATTCAACCTATAAAGCTGTAGCTGTAGGAAAATATGGCATAAGAACCAGAGAAAGTATTTATTCTAAAGAACTGACCACAGACTACAGCAAATACAAAGTGATTTATCAAGATACACTTACTGTGGGAATGGGGTCAAAGCAAATTGATATAGGAATTCTTTCTGACAATCAAACGTATTGTGTATCTCCTGCATATCACACATACCGAATCGGTGGTATAGATAGTAATTATCTCAACTATTGCCTTCAGCAGAAGAATTCCGAGATGTTTGAACGTTTTGTAAGACGAGGAAGCCGGCAAGGGAAAACCATAGAGTTTAAGCGTTGGATCAATTATCAGATTCCTGTTTACTCTTTAGAGGATCAATGCGCAATAGTTGCCCGGTTGTCAAAAGTTGAAAAAATAATCAGTAATTATCAAAAAGAAATATCCCTTATGGATAGCCTCATCAAATCTCGATTTGTCGAGATGTTTGGCGATATAAATATCAATGATAAAGCTTGGCATTGCCAACCGCTCGGCGAGTTATGTACGATTGTCAGAGGCGGTTCCCCTCGACCTATTGAGTCGTTCCTTGGTGGAGATGTTCCATGGATCAAAATTGGGGATGCCACTGCAGGAGAAAGTATTTATATTTATTCGACAAAGGAACATATTATCCAAGATGGAGTAAAAAAGAGTCGTTTGATAAAAGCGGGTAGCTTGATATTTGCAAATTGTGGAGTATCTTTAGGATTTGCTCGTATTATTACTTTTGATGGATGTATCCACGATGGTTGGCTTGCAATGGAAGATATTGACAAAAAGATCAATAAGGTATTTTTATTACACTCATTAAACCAAATGACTGACCTTTTTCGGGAAACTGCACCTTCAGGTACTCAACCTAATTTAAATACAGCAATAATGAAATCTTATCAGCAAATCATTCCACCACTAGAATTGCAAGAAAAGTTTATTGAATTTACCGACAAGACCGACAAATCAAAAGCTGTTATTCAGAAATCGCTGGATGAAGCACAATTACTTTTCGATAGTTTGATGCAGGAATACTTTGGATAAATCGCCCAAGTGTTATATCCTTGTGTAAAAAAGGGTGTTACACATGGATGAACGAATCAACTTCATTTTGGACGATATGGAAGAGTGTCTGACGAATCGCCAGATGGATCAGCTACAAAAGGTTTTGCTGCAACGGCTTTCCGAAAAACAAGAGAGCAACTACCGGTATGCCAATGAGGATTATGTTGAAATGTTCATTGAAGCAAAACGAATTGAGGGTTGCTCGGAACGGACGCTAGCTTATTATCAGACCACGGTCGAGAAATTTTTCGGAAAAGTGACAGAGCATGTGCGGAAAATCTGCACGGAGGACATTCGGGAATACCTGATTGCCTACCAAAAAGTAAATGATTGTAGCAGGGTGACCGTTGACAACATTCGACGAAACCTTTCGAGCTTTTTCTCCTGGTTGGAAGAAGAGGACTATATTATCAAAAGTCCGATTCGGAGGATCCACAAAATTCGAACGGGATCGACAGTGAAAGAAACATTCACCGATGAAAACATTGAGACCATGCGCGATGCATGTACTAACATGCGTGACTTGGCAATGATCGATTTCTTATATTCTACCGGCGTTCGAGTGGGTGAGTTGGTGAATCTTGATGTTCAAGACATCAACTTTGAGGAGCGGGAATGTGTCGTCTATGGCAAAGGAAGTAAAGAGCGAAAAGTTTACTTCGATGCCAAAACTAAGATTCATTTGCAGAAGTATTTGGAGTTACGAACAGATCATAACCCTGCTCTGTTTGTAACGCTTAATGCTCCATATGACCGTCTCGCAATCAGCGGGGTAGAGATAAGGCTACGTGGGTTGGGGCGTAAAGTTTCCATTCCTAAAGTGCACCCGCATAAGTTCCGGCGATCTATGGCGACGAAAGCTATTGATAAAGGTATGCCCATTGAACAGGTCCAACGTATGCTTGGTCATCAGCAAATCGACACCACTATGCATTATGCAATGGTGAATCAGAATAATGTGAAGATTTCTCACAGGCGATACATGACTTGAGCAAGTTTTGATTTGTCGATTTGATTGATTAATTCAACGAACACTTTCTGTTGCTCTAATGCTGGCAATGGACATTCAAATCCTTCGACTTGCATTTTGTTAACTTTTGGAAGGTTTGTACGGTTCGAAAAAGCTAATATATAGTCCAAAAAAAGGTCACTACGCATTACGTAAGCTAAAAACTCTCTAGTACAGAGTTCTACATTCGGCAAAATTGGATATGCATCGGCCGAGCACACTCCAGAAAAAGTAGGCAATGCGACTTTGTTAAGATTAGGTCTTATTTTACTGTAAATAATATGTCTCTCATCAAAGAGATATTTCCCACTGATCACGCCGTCTTCTTTAACCGTTCTAAAGCCAGATAACTTACCTGTATTTTTCTCGATGCTATCAATACCAATATGAGGATAGTTTTCGTATCCATCAAACGAATGAATCATTCTAGTATCAATAGACGCAATATCTGTAAACTTCACAATAGGCCATTTTTTGTTGTTGGCTTTTAAGTCCCCAAACAACTCAACAAATCGAGATTTGATGAGACTGTCTAAGGACTCTAGTTGTCTGTTGTATAAAGCAATAATGTGTCTTTGTTTTCGAAGTACAGAGACTATTTGCTTTTGCTTTTCTAAAGAGGGAACACGGATTGGCATATCAATGAAAGTTTTTCCAATTCCACCTATTGTTGCGCCTTTATAACTATCTAAAACTCGTGCGTTTCCAATAGGAGAGAATAAATAAAAAAACAAGTATTCATTTAACAAGTTTTCGTTAGCGCGAAGAATAAAACAGTGTTCATTAATACATGCTTTATCTACCGGTACTTCGTCAATAAATGCTACTTTTCCAGTTGTTGCACCATCTTTAACTATAACTACATCGCCATCTCTTAGTTTCCCAGTTTTCAATGTCTTGTAATATTCTTCGGAAACATATTTCATCTTAGAAGAGCCAAAATGCAGATGTCCGTCTTTATCCATGTGCTCTGCACTTAAACTAGGGACACCTGAAGACTTAGCCCCGCCTGCCGGTCTTTTTCCGGTTTCTATAGTCGTTATATAATCTCTTAAATTATCCATCTTCAAAAGAACCTTAAATTAAAAGTTGTCGAGAAACTTAACCATAAGAAATCCTTTTCACTGGAGCGATTCTATGACCAACTTTGATTACCTAACAAGTGAATCGCAGTTTGACAGCCTGATGCAGCAGTATTGCGGGTGAAATGATTGAGGTGGAAACGAAATGACAGGACTTTTGACGCTATCTAATACTATTTTGTGTAAAAAAGAGGTTTTGGGGAAAACTTATGAGTGCGAAATCGATGGAATAAAAGCTCAAATACATTTTCCACAATACCCTGTAATTGATGAGTCAAATCCTATTATTGGTATAAGCAACCCCTTGTTGCCACCTGAAATAGGAGCAAGCTGGAAAAGGGGCGAAGAGCCTCTTTCTTGGGGATATCCTATGAATTATCCAGATGGGAACAGTTGTGTTGAACGGTTAGCCTTGTCTATTGAGTGCAAAAAGGAAAATGTTAACGAAAATGCATCCAAGCTTTATGAAACAATACAGACATGGGAATATGCCTTTATCGATTATTTAAAGCTGGAAACAAAGCAAGGAATTGATAGAGATAAAAACATACGACGTAATTCATGTATCCTTGAGTTGATGGAAGACAAATACCTTCCGAATAACAGGCCGATATCATTATCCCTCACTATTCCAACTGACGATTCCTTTGCATCTGAAACTAATATTATTAATGCGATTTCTTTTGCCAATTCTGGCAAAGAATTAATGATTGAATATCAAATGCTATTATCTGCTTACGAGGCAAGAAGAACGAATCAAAACAGGAGAGCTATCCTGGATGCCTGCGCAGCTATGGAGATTACACTTCTTGACCAGATTAACCAATATTGTCATTCAATTGGATTGTCTCCAGAAATCTTGACTAAAAAATACCGTTACCTAGGAGAACGCATTGATTTGCTTAAGAAAATAGGTGGTAGTATTCCAAACTCTGACTATAAAGCATTAGTTGTAGATCCACGAAATGCTGTAATGCACAACAGAGACGTTTATCCTTCAGATGAAACGACAGAAAAACTCATTTCTTGCGTTGAGGGATTCCTCAATCATTTCCATGACGCATATTATTGAGGGGCTGTTACCATGACTAACTTTGATTACCTGACAAGTGAATCGCAGTTTGACAGTTTTTCAAACGTTGCCGTTGCGGCAGAGAAGATCCTGCCGATCGACGCGTCGACCTCTGTCCTGAACTGTCGTCGTGCCATGGAATTTGCCATAAAATGGCTGTACTCCGTGGACGACGGGCTCGTTATGCCGTGGGACAACAAGCTTGCTGTTCTTATCCACAATCCGAGTTTCCAAGACTTTGTCGATGAGCCGGACCTTATCAAGCGAATGGACTTTATCCGCAAGGCGGGGAACAATGCGGCGCATCGCCCCAAAGCCATTACAGAAGACATGGCGGCGCTCTGCCTGGAAGACCTGTTCTACTTTCTCGATTTCGTGGCTTGCTGCTATTCGGTGGATTATGAGGAGCGGGAGTTTGATAAAACTCTCCTTACGGCAGAACCTCCGAAAGAAATCGTCCCCAAAGAATTCCCGGACATCGACGTCGAAGCACTGATTGCCGAGAACGCTTCTCTTAAAGAAGAACTGACTGCCAGAAGGGAAGAACAGCAGCAGAACTTCGTCCCGAAACCGCTGGACATTACAGAGTTCGAGACGCGAAAAGTTTATATCGATACGATGCTCATCGACGCAGGCTGGACACAGGGGAAAGACTGGGTCGATGAAGTGGAACTGCCCGGCATGCCCAACAAGAGTGACGTGGGGTTTGCGGACTATGTTCTTTATGACGACACCCATAAACCTCTTGCTGTTATTGAAGCAAAGCGGACATGCGTTGATGTGTCGAAAGGCCGGCAGCAGGCAAAATTGTATGCAGACCTGCTCGAAAAGAGATTTGGCCGCAGACCGGTCATCTTCCTGACCAACGGGTTGGATACCCGCATTGACGATGGCCTCTACCCGGAACGCAGGATCTCCATGATCTATTCGAAGAGAGACCTGGAGAAACTCTTCAACCTCAGAACGATGCGGACCAGCCTAAAGAACGTGTTCGTCGACAAGAACATCGCAGGGCGCTACTATCAGGAAGGTGCTATTAAAGCAGTCTGCCATACTTTCGAACAGGAGAACCAACGCAAGGCTCTTCTGGTCATGGCGACTGGTTCCGGGAAGACTCGGACGGTCATCGCGCTGGTCGACGTTTTGCTGCAGCACGGATGGATCAAGAATGTTTTATTCCTTGCAGACAGAAATTCACTCGTGACTCAGGCAAAGCGTGCGTTTGTGAACCTGCTGCCAAGTCTGTCGGTTACAAATCTTGTAGAAGAAAAAGATAACCTGAATGCTCATGGAGTGTTCTCGACATACCAAACCATGATGAACTGCATCGACTCCGCCAAGGACGATGACGGTAAGATCTTCACGCCCGGACATTTCGACCTTGTCATCTGTGACGAGGCACACCGGTCGATCTACAACAAGTACCAGGACATCTTCAACTACTTTGATGCCCCGCTGGTTGGTCTGACGGCGACGCCGAAAGATGAAATCGACAAGAACACGTACAGTGTTTTCAACCTTGCCAATGGCTACCCGACATATGGCTACGAACTTGCTCAAGCCGTAACGGATGGCTATCTGGTCGACTTCATGTCCATCGAGAGCAAAGTGAAGTTCCTTGATGAAGGTATCCATTATGACGATCTGTCTGATGAAGATCGTGAGGCATATGAGAATACTTTTGCGGATGAAGACGGGCAGCTTCCGGAAAGCATCGCTTCTTCTGCATTGAACGAGTATATTTTCAATAAAGATACGATCCGCGAAGTGCTGAACGTTCTGATGACAGAAGGCATCCGAGTGGACTATGGCCAGAAGCTTGGCAAGACGATCATCTTTGCCAAGAACCATCGGCATGCGGAAAAGATTTTCGAAGTGTTTAACGAAGAGTATCCTTCTCTGAAAGACTACGCAAAAGTCATCGACAACTATACGAACTATGCCCAGAGTCTGATCGATGAGTTTTCGGATGCAAAGAAACTGCCGCAAATCGCTATCTCAGTTGACATGCTGGACACGGGCATCGATGTGCCGGAAGTGGTCAACCTTGTGTTCTTCAAGAAGGTTATGAGTAAAGCGAAGTTCTGGCAGATGATCGGCCGTGGCACGCGTCTGTGCCCAGAACTGCTGGATGGAAAAGACAAAGACAAGTTCTATATCTTCGACTTTTGTGGGAACTTCGAGTTTTTCCGCATGGGCGGAAAAGGCACGGCGCAGAACATGATGCCATTACAGGGTGCGATTTTCGCTCTGAAAGCAGAGATGGCATATAAGCTGCAGGACATTGTTTATCAGACGGAAGAACTGATCGCTTTCCGTAAGGAACTGGTCGATGACATGGTCAGCAAAGTCCGTGAACTGAACCGAGAGAACTTTGCGGTTCGCCAGCACTTGAAGTATGTCGACATGTATTCGAACCCTGACAACTACATGGCGCTGACCTATGAAGATGTTCTGACTATGCGAGATGAACTCGGCTTGCTGATCCTTCCTTATGAAGATGAGGCGAAAGCTCTCCGTTTCGACGCGTTGATGTATGGACTGGAGTTGGCTTATCTGGCAGGCAAAAATGACAGCCGCAGGAAAAGCGACCTCCTTCGTAAAGCGAATGGGATGGCTTCCATGGGGACTATCCCGGAAATCACGCAACAGGCGGAACTGATCCATCAGATTCTGCATACTGATTTGATCGAACGTGCCGGAATCGATGAGTTTGAAACTATCCGCGAAAAACTTCGCGACCTGGTGAAGTATATTCCATCGAACGCGCAGCGGTACGTTACGGACTTTGATGACGAGATCCTGTCGACAGAGTGGCATGAGTCCGACTTGACCGGTTCCGGAGAGTTTGAAAACTATAAAGTCAAGGCGGAACACTATATCCGCCAGCATGTGAATGAATCGGTCATCGGAAAGCTTCATTCTAACGTGCCCCTAACTGACGCTGATGTGGATGAACTGGAAACGATTCTCTGGTCTGAGTTGGGCACAAAAGAAGACTATGAGGCGGAGTATGGTGACAAGCCGTTAGGTGAGTTTGTCCGGGAAATCGTTGGCATGGATATGAATGCTGCCAAAGAAGCGTTCTCGGAGTTCCTGAACGATGTAAGCCTGGACGAAAAGCAGATATACTTCGTCAACCAGATCGTCGAGTATATTGCCCACAATGGACTTTTAAAAGACAGGAGTATTTTACAGGAACCGCCCTTCACCGATGAAGGAAGCGTTGTTGTGATCTTCGGCGAGCAAATGCCTTTGCTCCAGAAGATACTGGCAGTCGTAGACCAAATCAATGCTAATGCTGTTGCAGCGTGATTATATAGTGGAACTGCTCTACGAAAAAAGAAAAGAAGAACTGGAACTGTCTGGAATAGGGATCGATATCGATTCTCTGCTTGATATGTATTAATACTAGATTATTGAAAGCGAAAAGATAAGAATGGTTCTTTATGGGAGGAGAAAACAATGGCGAATCACAATCCTTTTTTCGTAGGATTCTATCATGAGTACGATGAGAACGGTTGTTTCAGCAACTGGTATCCCGCAGAGTTTGATTTGGACGGCATCCATTTCTCAAATACAGAGCAGTACATGATGTACCAAAAAGCAAGGCTCTTTGGTGCAGAGGAATTAGCGAACAGAATTCTGGAAGCGAAAACACCAGCGGAGTGTAAAACACTTGGAAAAGAGTATATCGCCGGTTTTGATGGGAAAGCTTGGGACGAAAAGAGCATTGAGCTGGTGAAGCCGGGCATCAAAGAAAAGTTTCGTCAGAACCCCGATTTGTTAAAGGAGTTGCTTAGTACTGGAAATGCGCTTCTGGCAGAATGCGCACCCTATGACAAGAAGTGGGGAATAGGCATCGCAGTCGACGATCCGAGACGTTTTGACATCAGCAAGTGGAGCGGGAAAAACTACCTTGGCTTCATTCTGATGCAGGTGCGGGAAGAACTGCGCCGGGAAAACAAAACGTGAATCATCAGAGGTTGTGTCAGGAGAACCGTCCCCGTGAAACGCGAACCGTCCCCGTGACACGCATCAAGGTGTTACATCTTCTTAAGGTGCTTTTTAAGTCTTCGATGTAATATATAATTGTCAATAGGAGGTGCTGGCCATGTTGACCATTTGGTTATTGATTAAGCTTTCATCTAAATTCGCAGAGAAAGCAGACTTTTCAGATTATCCCGCTCCAATTGCGGATATTTGGGATAATTGATTCATCTGCTTATTGGAGACCGCACGAAGTGTGGTCTCTCACTTTATGTACATATCGTGGTATCTATCCATCGGCTTCTGCGCCTCAGTTCCGAGGCGTTCCATGTATGCCTCCTGAACTTCCTCATTCCTACCATCTGCGGAACAGAAAGCGTCTTTCACACTTCTAGCATCAATGTGGAAACTTTGTCCATACCCTCTTTGGCGTTTAGAGAAGATGCTAACTGATACACCAGATCGGAGGAATTGGATATGTCTCCAACACATTCACTGAGCTTTTCATACATTTCGCTTGTCAAGATCGTCACCTCCTTCTCGTCAAGGTGAAAGCTTTAGAAATTGTATCTAGTAGTTTGTGAGTCGTCCTTTTGTCCGTTTTAAGGCGTTGTTGAGGTTAACTTACTAGTGTAAAATGAAATTGAATTACTGTGCCAAGAAAGGTGATGGCAATGATTAATAAGAAAGTTTTACAGGATGCTTTAGCAGATTATAAAAAAGATTTTCTTGTCTTTGGGTGGAAGGAAGAGAAGTTTAAATGGGAGGCCATTAAGTGGTTCCAAGAAAAATGGGATATCGATTCCCCTGATTTTGATAATATGCTGGCTGAGTCGCTGGAAAAAGTGGATTATTTGATCACTTCTGGTAATTACTATGCCAAGGGCATGATTGTTATGTTTGCCCAGAGGGAGCCTGAATTTGTCAGGAAGATGTTCCGAGAATTATATGATGAAACGAGAAGCTTGGAAGAACGTGTCAGTGTGTTTAGAGACAAAGCAGCATTTGCTTTGACAAATTTTACACCCGAGGCTAAAAACCACTTTCAGGATGAGAAAGCTGTAAGTGTATATTTGTGGCTTAAATATCCTGATAAGTACTATATTTATAAATACTCTGAAGTTATAGCTATGATTGAGTGCTTGGAAAGTGATCACAAAATCATTGCTGGAAGATGGAATATCGAAACTGCTTACAATCTCTATGAAGAAATGTTAGCGGTAATCAAGGAGGATAAAGAGCTTGTTGATCTGTTTCAACGCAGCTTGACTGACGACTGTTATCCAGACCCGTCATTGCATACTTTAACTTTCGATGTTGGTTTCTATATTAGTAGATACTATTCCAAGAAAGTTACTGAAGAGGCATTTGATGAGACGGATCCTGAAAGTATCACTGATGAGTGGCTCCCGACAGTGGAGGATTATGACCCCGGATTCTCAAAAGAACAATGGCTGAGCTTACTCAACAATCCCAAAGTTATCGGCCCCATATGGGGTGGAGCGCTAGCTGCTTTCTTTGGGATGGGCGGTGCGGCAACTTGTTCGCAAATCGCCAAAAAGTATGGTAAAGAACCGATGTCCATTTCCGGAAACTGTACTCAGCTTGCTAAAAAAATACATAAAATTACAAAGTGCGATTTGCATAAAGGATCGAATGGGAAAAGCCGCTATTGGCCTATTCTGTTTCAGGGAAAGAAAGCTGGTCCTGAAATTGAAGGAAGTTTTCTTTGGAAACTTCGTCCCGAACTATATGACGCACTCAAGGAGTTTGGCATTATGCGCTATGAGTGGGATGTCAAACTGGAAAAGAAGCAAAAAAGACAGTATTGGTGGGTTACCGCTAACCCGAAAAACTGGAGTTTCTCATACGTTGATGTCGGAGAAGTTATCGAGTATACCATGTATAACGATAATGGAAACAAACGCAGAATCTTCCAACATTTTCTGGATGCTCGTGAAGGGGACCTTGTAATTTGCTATGAAGGTCATCCCGTCAAACAGATAGTTGCACTTGGCAGAGTGGCAAAAGAACAGGATGGAGATGCCCTATATATAGAAAAAACCGAGGTTTTGGTATCTCCCGTTGATTATTCCACTTTGCATGATGCTCCTAATCTTGCCGGAATGGAATATTTCACCAATCCTCAGGGAACGATATTTGAAGTTAAAGAAGATGAATACAACTACATTATTGATTTGATTCGGGAAGACAATCCGGTTCGAGGCGTAGCATCTTTTAAGCCTTATTCCAAAGAAGAATTCCTCAAAGAAGTGTTCATGACGGAGGAGCGGTATAACGCTTTGGTTGCTGTTCTTCAGAACAAACTGAATATTATTCTTCAGGGCGCACCCGGTGTAGGTAAAACGTTTGCTGCGAAGCGTTTGGCATATTCAATGATGGGTGAAGAAGACGATAGCAGAATCGAGTTTATTCAGTTCCATCAAAACTATTCGTATGAAGACTTTATGATGGGCTATAAACCGGTGGACGAAGGCTTTGAACTGACATTTGGAGTTTTCTATCGTTTCTGCCAAAAGGCAGCTAACAATCCTTCGAAAGAATTCTTTTTCATCATTGATGAAATCAACCGCGGTAATATGAGCAAAATCTTTGGTGAATTGCTCATGCTGATCGAGCGTGATTACAGAGGAAAAAAGGCAACACTGGCATATAATGGAATGGCATTTTCTGTGCCTGAGAACCTTTATATTATCGGTATGATGAATACTGCTGACAGAAGCCTAGCAATGATTGACTACGCTCTTCGTCGTAGATTTAGCTTCTTCGAATTGCAACCTGGGTTTGATTCGAATGGTTTCCTTCAGTATCAAAAAAGCTTTGGCAATGACACCTTTGACAAATTGATTGACAAGGTCAAAGACCTCAATCAGGAAATCATTAAAGATAATTCTCTTGGAATAGGATTCTGCATTGGGCATAGCTATTTCTGCGAAAGAACAACTATTACGGAAGAGTGGATGAAATCGGTAGTCGATTACGACATTATTCCTATGCTGCAAGAGTATTGGTTCGATGATGAAGCCAAACTTCAAAAATGGGAAACTGCCTTGCATGGTGTATTTCAATGAAACAGAACAAGAACATTATCATAAAGAATATTTACTATATGCTCTCTTATGCATTCACTTCATTGAATAGGGGAGAATATGATAATGTCTCTACAGAGGATTTCGATAACATCCATAACCTGTTTGCTGCGATTCTGTCCAAAGGTGTCAGCTATCAATTAAAACAAGGTCTTTACCGCGAATATATTGATAAAAAAGAAGATTTATCTGTTGTTCGTGGGAAAATAGATATGTCTGGGACCATACAGAATCAAATTGCAAGAAAACGGATCGTGACATGTGAATATGATGAGTTATCGGAAAACAACCTTCTCAATCAAATAGTGAAGACATCGGTTTTCCTCCTGCTAAACAGCGGAACTGTTAAAAAAGAGTATAAAGATGCTCTCAAAAAGGAAATGCTGTTTTTTGCAGAAGTTGACATCATAGACCCCAGAACGATTCGATGGTCTTCGATACGATTTCAGAGAAATAATCGTTCATATGTGATGCTGATCGGTGTGTGTCAGCTGTTGTTGCAGGGATTGCTTCAGACAACAGAGAAGGGCGAGCATAAGCTTTTATCTTTTATTGATGATCAGGCAATGAACCGATTGTATGAGAAATTCCTGTTGGAGTATTATCGAGTAGAGCATCCGGAGTTGAAGGCAGAAGCATCGTATATAGACTGGCAACTGGATGATGATAATGATGACCTTTTACCAGCAATGAAAACCGATATCACTCTTTCCAGAAAGTATAGTAGTGATAATCGATATTTCATTATTGATGCAAAGTATTATTCCCATACTACACAATCTCAGTTTGATAAGCATTCTGTTCATTCGGGCAATCTGTATCAGATGTTTGCATATGTGAAGAACAAAGAATACGAATTGAAAAATGACTCTCACGAAGTGGCCGGAATGCTGTTATATGCTGAAACGGAAGATGATATTCAACCCGATAACAAGTATCAAATGAGTGGTAATACAATCTATGTGAAGACACTTGATTTAAACAAGGATTTTTCAGAGATTCGCAAACAACTTGATGCAATTTCAAATTCTTTCTTTGGATGAAACAAGGGGCCGTGTCACTAAGAAATAGTGGCACGGTCCTTTTCCATCGGTAACATACGCCCTCGCAGCAGAAGCCAACAGGCAGAGAAGAGCTGCGGTGCGTAATTATTAAATCTATATAAATAACGAC